>FWPU01002796.1_pt1 | contig 46477 bp, 45 predicted proteins | sample 2228361 | NCBI WGS metagenome assembly FWPU01 (sample SAMEA103939777, study PRJEB20133) | metagenome
ATGGTGGCGGGTCTTACGGACCACATCTGGAGCTTGGAGGAGCTGTTGACCCATGTTCCTGTTCCTATCAACGATTCATAGGGAGACTACCGACCAGATAAAGCACCACGAAACTGAGCAGAAAGAGAAGGATCCCCCACGGTGTGATGGCACTTCCACCCAGCTGAATAAATGGACTATTGAGCCAATCGCGGATTGGAGCCCAGAACTGTTGCCACATCTCCATACCACTTCAGAGTTCCCGCCTTCAGCTGTTTTCCCTGCACCCTAACAGGTTTACGAACGGTATAATTCCCCACTACCTATGTATCGATGGATTGTTGGAATGCTCGTTCTCAATACACTCCTCATCCTTGCCACGATTGTGGGAAGTTTTCTGCTGTTTCGGGGCTATCCGAACTTGCCGCGCTTAGACTATCTGGCATTTTCCTATTGGATGGGCATCGGCACGGTCGTGTTGGGGATTGTGCCCGCATTTTTACACATGGGGATGACGCAGGGCTGGCGCGCTACGCTTATTCTAATGCTCCTCTGTATTGGGATTGCAGGTGGCGTGGAACTGCTTGGCACAACCACAGGGTTCCCCTTTGGACCCTATACCTACACAGACCGACTTGGTCCTAAGTTTCTGGGTCATGTACCCTATCTTATCCCGCCTTCATGGTTTATGATGCTCTACCCTGCTTTACATCTGAGTTTTGCACTAAGCGTTCCGCGCTGGGCAATCCCGTTTGTATCGGCTCTGCTGCTTACTTGGTGGGATGTGGCGATGGACCCTGCGGTCACTGCAGGCTTCCCGTACTGGGTGTGGCATGTGGAAGGCGAGTTCTATGGGATGCCTCTGATGAACTGGGTGGGCTGGTATGCAACGGGGTTGGTGCTGAGTGCGGTCTATTTGAGGCTTGTGCCTGAGTGGCGCACTGCCCCGATAGGGGTTCCGCTGGCAATCTGGCTCACGCAAGGTGCGCTAATGGCGGGCTTAGCGTGGGTGTTTCACCGAGAGCTAGCAACATGGATATGGACAGGGGGGGCGTTCCTGCTGTTGGTTCTCCTCTGGAGCCGTCAACGGATGGGGGTTCCGCAAGAGGGGGTGGAAATCCGATGAATCGAGCGGTTGTCGTAGGGGCAGGGATCGGGGGCTTAGCGAGCGCAGTGCGCCTTGCCCATGCGGGCTGGCAGGTGCGGGTGTTCGAGGCGCGCCATCAAGTAGGGGGGCGTGTAGGCGAACTGCGCCAAGAGAGCTATCGCTTCGACACAGGACCGACCCTGCTGATGATGCTCGACCCACTGGAACGGCTCTTTCGCGATGTAGGACGACGCTTGGAAGATTACTTAGACCTCACCTTGCTGAACCCCTCCTACCGTGTGTTCTTTGGCGATGGCACAGTGTTCGACTCGTCTCCCTGCATTGCTCAGATGATTCAGCAAATCCGCACCAAAATCCATCCCGATGAGGTGCCGGGCTACCTGCGCCTGATGAGCGACCTCAGCGCGATGTACCATGCGGTTGTGCCCGCTTTCGTGCGTAATCGCTATCGCACCCTTTGGGACATGCTGAGCCACGACCGCATCGGACTTCTGGTGCGCTACCAACTGTTGGCAAGGCTTTGGAAGCGCATTCCCCGCTATGTGCGCGACCCGCGCCTGCAGATGCTCTTCTCCTTCCAGACGATGTATCTGGGGTTGTCGCCTCAAGATGCCCTCTGGGTCTACGGGATTCTGACCTATATGGAGTCGGGGGAAGGCGTTTGGTATCCGCGTGGGGGGATGTATCGGCTTCCCTGCGCCCTTGCTGAAATCCTACAGGAGGAGGGGGCACAAATACACCTGAACGCTCCTGTTCAACAGGTACTGATTGAAGGTGGGCGCGCTACTGGAGTGCGCCTCCAGTCTGGTGAGACCATCCCTGCTGACCTTGTGGTGCTGAACGTGGATGTGCCGACTGCCTATCAGCGTCTGCTTCCCCCGACTCGGTGGGCACGAAAGCGATGGAAAAACTCGTGCAGTGCGCTGATGTTCTATGTGGGATATGAGGGGCGTCTTCCCCACCAACTGCATCATAATGTCTACTTCAGTAGCGATTTCGAGGGCAACTTAGATGAGCTGTTCCGCCAAAATCGCGTGCCGAGCGACCCCTCCTTCTACACCTGCCTTTCCAATCGCACCGATCCCACCGACGCGCCCGAAGGCTGTGAAAATCTTTATGTGCTCGTGCCAGTGCCGAACCTGACGGGCGAGTCCGCACAAGAGCATTCCGAGCAGGTGTTCCGCCATATTGCTCAGCGGGTGGGGCTGGAAACAGACAAGATTCGTTTTGTGCGCACCTTCACTCCCGACGATTGGGCTACTCTGGGGCTGTGGGAGGGCGCTGCGTTTGGCATCAGCCACACCTTTTTCCAATCCACCTACTTCCGCCCTGCCCTCGCAACGCCTTTCAAGGGGGTCTACACCGTAGGGGCAAGCACACGACCGGGCAACGGTATCCCGATGGTGCTGATTAGTGCCGAACTGCTGATGGAAGAACTAAGGCTTCGCACGAAATGAACAGGATTCTGCGCACGCCTGCCGAATCACCCTCCTCATGATGGAGGATGAGACAGTGCAGATGCGCCTGTTAGTTCACGCACATGATGCCACCTATCAGCAAACCCCTGTATGGGTACCTCTAACGCGCCGTGTACCTGAAACCCCGCTTGCGCTGATGGAGGGGGCAAACCCCATTTCGGCTCAGGTAGTGGTCAAAGACGGCAAGCGGTGGCTGGTGTGGATAGAGCCAGACTTGCCGAAAGGCACTCGTAAGCAGTACCTCCTGCGCCCTCATCCCAAACGGCTCGCTGGATTTCAACACAGCCAAACCGAGCGAGGTATCGAAATCCGCTATCAAGAAAAGCCCTTCACGACCTATGTAACGCAGGGTGCGCCCAAGCCCTACCTGTTCCCCGTGTACGGTCCAACGGGCAAGATGATGACCCGACGCTTCCCGATGGAGATAGTGCAGGGCGAGACCATCGATCACCCTCATCACCGCTCTATCTGGTTCACACACGGGGATGTGAATGGTGTCGACTTCTGGACAGAAGGAGCTGGCAAGGGCAAGGTCGTTCATCGCGAGGTGGTGAGTGCCGAATCGGGGCTGGTGCTATCTCGACTAATAGTACGCAACGAATGGCTCGCTCCGAACAACAAGAAATTGCTAAATGAGACCACCGAGATGGTCTTCTATGCAACTCCAGAGGCGCGCTGGATGGACTATCAGGTCACACTGACCGCTTCTGATGAGGAGGTGCGCTTGGGCGACACGAAAGAAGGCACTTTCGGCATTCGGGTGGCTTGCCCGATGGAGGTCACGCGCAAGCAGGGTGGACAGATTGTCAACTCTGCGGGACAGCGCGACCGCGACGCGTGGGGAAAGCGCGCCGAATGGTGCGACTACACAGGCATTATCGAGGAGGAAACGCTGGGGATTGCCATCTTCGACCATCCCCAGAACCTGCGCCACCCTACTTACTGGCATGTGCGCGACTACGGGCTGTTTGCGGTCAACCCGTTCGGCATCCACGATTTCGTGCCCGGCACGTCGAAGGGCACGGGCGACCATGTTATCCCCAAAGGCGGTTCTTTGACCCTGCGCTATCGTGTCTACTTCCATAAGGGGCGCACCGAAGAAGCGAAAGTAGCCCAACACTACTCTGCCTATCGCTACGCACCAGAGGTGACCTTTCGATGAAACAAGAGACACCACCGAGCAAGCGACTGATTGAAGGGGTGATTGTGAAGCCCCTTACGCCCCATGCCGACGAGCGGGGCTATCTAATGGAACTTTTGCGCTCAGATGACCCCGATTTCCAGAAGTTCGGGCAAGCCTATGTGTCGCTCAACTATCCGGGGGTCATCCGTGCTTGGCACTGGCACGAACGGCAGACCGACTATTGGGTTGTAGTCAAGGGCATGGTAAAAGCGGTTCTGTATGACCGTCGCCCCGAATCGCCTACCTACGGGCTGATTAACGAGTTCTTTATGGGCGAGCAAAACCGCATCTTGCTGGTCATTCCTCCGTTAGTGGCTCACGGATACAAGACGATAGGCACCGAGCCTTCACTTCTGATTAACTTTCCGACCGAAACTTACAACCGAGCCAATCCCGACGAGTTCCGCCTCCCCTACAATACTCCCGAAATTCCTTACGATTGGGCGATTCGTATGCACTGAAACCATTACTGTGAGTTAGACTGCCAAGCGAGCCACGCACGGGCGTAGTGGAAATCTTCAGGAGTATCGATATCGTAGGCAAGCTCGGGGCATGCATTCCCATGAATCTGCAAACTCACGCCCAGCACTCGCTTGGCAATATATGGCAGTTCAGAAAGGCTGAGTCGCCCAGAGGCAAACCGTATGCCCATCGGCACTCCTGTGGTCAGCAGGTGGTGGTTGAACTGCACTGCTAAGTGCCACAGGAATCGCGGAAGCGATTTGCGCGCATGGGCAAGTTTGTGGGCTAAAGTTGCATGCTCCCTTAGAAATCCAACTCGCATCACGCTCACAGAGGCGGTGATAAATCGCCCCTCTCGGAAGCGGAGGGGCTTGTAGGGCGCACCCGGAAACAGCCCTAAAAACTCCTTCGCCTGGACGAATCCCACCACGACATCTGCGTCCGAACGGGCAACCTCTAAAAAGTTGTGAATGGCTCCGGGGGTAATCATCGGGAGGTCGACCGCACAATGAAAGAACTGGTCGTGGTCGCTAAGCCCAAGCCGTTCCACCCCACGCAAAAGATTATCCACAGGGTCATGCCCTTCAACTGCATAGAGGATGCGGTCGGGAGGGGAACTCATCGCCTCCATCAGGAGCTCCGACCCCACAAGCACCACTCGCTCAAACCCCGCTTGAAGCAGAGTTCTCGCAACACGATGCACAAGGGGCACTCCCTCAAACAAGATTAGCCCTTTAAGGGGATGACCGCTCTCTTTGATGAGCGGGCTACCCGCTCGACCTCCTGCTATCAGAACCGCTTGCTTACACACTGTCTCCCTTATAGGAGTATAACCGCTTTGCGTTGCTTATGGGTAGGGACTTTAGTCCTAATTTGGGGCTATTCAGCGCGGTAGATAAGATAGAATCCCCCTACCCCAAAGAGGATGTTGGGAAGCCATGCCGAGAGCAGGGGCGGAAGTATCCCTTGATCGCCCAAGAGCCGAAAGAGCAAAAAAGTGTTCCAGAACACGAATACCAACACGATAGAGAGCAGAACCCCCACGAAACTGCCTGCCCGCGCCAGCCAGAAGCTGAGCACGGGGCTACACAACGCCAGCACAAAGCACGCCATCGGCATCGCCACCTTCAGATGATAGCTCACCTCCAGCCGAGGGTTATGGTAGCCCATCTGACGGTTGCGCTCTATTTGCTCGCGCAGTTGGGCACGCGTCTGCTCTTCGGGTTCAGGGGTGACGAAAAAGTCCTGGAGCGCTACCTGCAGGTTAATCACCAATCGGGGTGAGTCGCGCACCTCCACGATGCGCTTGCCCTCGATATAGAGAACGGTCGGGGTCTCCAGTTCCCAGATACCGTCCTGATAGGTTCCTCGTGGGGCTTGCACGACCAGCCAACTGTTCTGCGTGCGACGCTCGAACAGAAGCACCTCCTCTAAAAGCACCTTATCGCCCCGCTGTTCTGCCAGCCCTACCCCAATCATATAGTTCTGCACCTTCAGCACGGCGTTGCTGGTAAGGTTCGGCACAGGTGCCATTAGGAACACGCGGTTGCGCAGTTTATTGAACTCGCGCATCGCAGGAGGTACGATATGCTCGTTCAACCAGTAGTTCGCACCCGACATCAGCAACCCGACCAGCAGGAGGGGCAGAAAGATTCGGCGCAGGCTGATGCCCGCCATACGCATTACCGTGATTTCGCTATCGCGTGCCAAGCGGTTGACGGTCAGTGCAGTGCCCACCGCCGTGCCCACCGGCAGGCTCAGCACCATCAGATAGGGCGTGTAGTAGACCACAAACTGCGCGACTGCAATCACGGGCACCCCATAGCTGAAGAACAACGGCGCGTAGTTGAACAGCAGGTTGCCGATGAGCATCAGCAAGATAGCGAGCGTGCCTATCGCAAGCGGAATGAGCATCTCGCGCACCACATAGCGGTCTAAGCGTGTGAACGGCAAGAGCAAAAGGAGCGTTCGCATCATCGTCGGAAGATAAGCCACAACAAAACCACCGCAACCCCCATCGTCGCCACAATCGCAATCAGCGCTGTTAGCCCCCTCAACACATCCATCCACACAAACATCAGCGCCAGTGCAAATGCGGACACAATCCAGCTCTGCACGACTTTCTGGAACAGACGCTTCGGCATCCACCGCATGCGCAAAAAGGTCGGCAAAAGCAGGCTCTGACAGCGCACACAACGGAGTGGACCGATGGGGTTCGTCGCGCCACAGACCATACAGGGGATTCGCTTCATTGGCTTGATATCTTGCAGTTCCTCCTCCCAGTAGCTCAACCGCCGTTTCTCTGCGGTGGTGTACAGCGGAGCTTGCTGAACCGCCTGCCTGAGGTAGTGAACCGCATGCTCCAGTAGGTTATTGCGATAGCAGGTATCTGCCAGTTGGATAAGCGCGCCGAAGTTCTTAGGGTCCATCTCATAGGCGAGGCAGGCTCGTTCCAAGACCTCCGCATCGATCTCGGCGTGGGTGCGTTTGTTGATGTAGCTGCGCAGGAAGGGGATGGCGATAGCCCCTCCCCCCAAAGTCAACAGTGAGACGAGGGGGGCATAGGGAAAGGCTTGGCGCGCCGTTGCAATCGAGAGCAGGAGCGCAATCGCAATACCGAGCGACGCTTCCGCCACTGTGATGTCGCCAGTGACAGCAAGGTTGATAAGTGCAAAAATCCAGAACGCCGCCACCAGCCATACCAAGATGACCACAAAAATCAGCGTGAGCGCATCCACCTTAGTAGTGAGTTTACCTCAACTTAGGGTTACAAACGGACTTCTACAAGCAGGGCTTCCCTCTGATAGCGAAGAAGCAGAGATTCACCCTCCTCATAGGAGACAGGGTGGGGAACTTCGACGACTACGCCTGTGCGACGAGCGCGCGCTTCGGGGAGAAGCACCTGCAGATGAGCATCCTGAGCTGGAATGAGCACCACCTCAAACGCATCGTGTGTACGCCAGAAAGCGAGCGTGCGCAGAGGGTCGCCATAACAGGCGAGACCGCTCACCCGAACCTGCCCTTCTTGGCGCGCTATCTCCAACGCCTCTAACGCTCCCCTTATTTGCGCTTCAGTTAGTGACTCAGGCAGGCTCAAGAAATAGTAGTCCACATACTCACGCCCAATCGCACAAAGGGTCTCTATCAGATGGCTCTGAATGTTGTAGGCAGAGCGGGTGGCGTCGCCTGCCAGCCCTATCAGATGGGGTGGGGCAACAATCGCCACCTGCAAGGTGTTCGGGTGTTCGCGCAAAAGATGTCCCCACAGTCCAGGTGCAGGCGTGATGTCGAGAACCTCAATCGGACTTTGCAGGAGGTATTCAAACAGTTGCTGGGCGTTCTGCTCGGCAGACTCCCTGCCCCTCAGGCTTCCCTTTGCCCACAGCGGATAGACAAACCGATTGGCGCGTCCCAACAAGCGTTTGGTGGTCATCGTTCCCGCACCTTTTGGTAGCAAGTCAGCGCACGCCAGAAGCCAGCGTAGAGCCATGGGCGTTGGGGGTCGAGGTCACCTGCCATCACCTCCAGCGTCTCTTGTGCCCTTTCCCGCCATATTCGTTCGCCCGTGAGTTCGCCCAACTCCATCTGCAAAAGGGCAACGAGCGCGTTATCGGCAGGCAGTTCCTCATCGGCACTCACGCGCACGGGCGGGATTACCCAAACGCCCCAGCGCTTGCCCAATGCGGTGTCGTAGTAGCCTCCTGTTGGGTCGCGATAGTCCTGCTCGATGCGTTCGGCTAAGCGCAGGACGAACAGGAGATTGCGCTCAGAGGGCGCAATCCGCTGAACTCGGCATCCTGTTAGGGCAACAAGAGCGAGGTCAGGAAGCCAATCGCTGGACTGGCGTCGCGAGGTACGGAACAGGTCGCCATTGGGCGTGCGCAAGGCACGCAGAGTCTCCATCGTGCGCAGGGCGGCGTTTCGTGCCCACTCACGGTGAGGGGCGCTGGGCGGAAGCGACTCCAGATAGTCCACCAGTGCTATAACCGCCAAAGCATTTCCATCGGCAATCAGCGTATTGTCTTGCTTGCGAGGATTGGGTTCTCGGAACACGGGGCTAAGGGAGGGTGGAGGTGCAACGCTGGCGATGAAGCCTGCGGGTCGCTCTTGCCAGAAAAGGGAGCGCATCACCTGAAGCAGTTCTATCGCATAGTGCGCCAGTTCAGGTTCCCATCGGCTGGCACGAGCATAAAGGCTTAGTAGACGGGCGTGCTCAGTTAGGCGTTTACCGCCCTTCGGCTTGTTTTCCGCATCGAGACCCTCCGCTATGGCATAATACCCCCCTTTCTCGCTGTCCCAGAGCTGGCTTTGGCGCAATGCGGTGAGGTGTTGGAAGAGTCGGGCACGCGCCTGCGCGTCGCCCCTCTCCGCCCGCTCCAAGAGCCACTCGCAGTAGTTCAACCAGTACCGTTCGCCCTCGCGCCAAGTGGGTATATCGCTCCAGATAGGGGTGGGGTCCACCAGTGCCACTTCGCCAAGGGGTACGCGTTGGGCTGGGCGTACCCGTTGCGCGCTCCATAGCCGTTCTAAGCCATCGGCTCGCCTGTACACCGTTTCGGGGTCGTTCCGATAGGCACTGCTGACCTGCTCCAGCACGCGCATCAGTTCGGCTCGTGTTTCGGGGGTGATGGCGGTGATGGGCTTGCCATCGGGCGTGAAGAGAGCAATCGCAGGGTAGCGTTCGGGAAGATTCAGCAGGCTCACCAGTTGCGAGATGTAGCGTGCGCGCTTGGGCGAGGCATCCCCATCGATTTTTATAGGCACGAACTCGCGGTTGATGAGGTCTGCCACCCCAGAGTCTTGAAACAGCTCCCAGCCGAGGCGTCGGCATCGCCCCGACCAGAAGGCACCGACCTCTGTTAATAGGGGGCGGTCAAGCTTCTGAGCGCGCTCGATGGCTTGAGCGTCCCACGGACGCCAGTCAACCAGTTGATACTGACATGCGTGCAGGTAACTCTCTTGGCAGTGGCTCAGCAGGTTCGGATGTTGCATGCGCTCCAGCGTGCGCAGAGCTATTCCCAGCCACGCCGTCAGCACAATCAGAAGCGAGACCCCGCTCAGCACCGCAAATCGCGGCGCATAGCGCTCTATTACAGGCTGCACATGGGTAGTATACCGTGCCTATTCCTTTGCCAACTTCGGCAGTTCAGGTGGGAAGCGGGTGCCTTCGGGCTGGTCCCAGCCGTTGCCTTTGCCACTTAGGTCCCAGAGTAGGTCTACAGGGGGCACCCCGAACCGCTTAATCCGCTCATCAGGGTCTTTGCCATTATCGCGCACGATGTTGTTGTAGATGCGGTTCTCGTCGGGGTTTGGCTCCACATCGAGGTTCGTGCCCGGCGGAAACAGGTGCTGAAGCCCTATCACCATAATTCCAAACGAGCCGTTGCCGATGACCTCGTTCTCGTAGACCTCGGTCTTATCCGCGGCGAGAAGCATAATACCTGTGCCTTTCAGCACATTCGAGACAATCGCATTCGGGTCGGCAAAGTTGGGCGTGTTGTTGTTCACCACGCGGTTGCGACGCACGATACAGTTCTCTTGCACTTTGGAGGGGTTGAACGGCAGAAGAAACACCAGAATGCCTCCCGTGTTCTGATGGACATAGTTATCCTCTACGAGGGCGTTTACACAGTTCTCTATCTCGATGCCTGTGACATTCTGGAAAGCCTCGTTTCTACGGACGATGATGTTGCGCGACTGCCCTACATAGATGCCCGCATCCCGCGTGCCTGAGACCACGCATTGCTCTACCAGCACTCCGTCGCACTCGATGGGATAGACACCATACAAGCCCGTGTTATGCACTACAAGGTTGCGAAAGACCACCTGCTTTGCGCCATGCACCACGACGCCGTTGCCCTGATAGTTGCGAATCTCGAGGTTCTGCACCGTAAAGTTGTTACCCAGCCCTGAAATCCCATCGGGAAGACGGTTTTGACCGTCCAGCAATGGGCGTTTGCCGTCCACGATAACGCCCTCGATGGTCACTCCATGATGAATGACCAGCACATTTTCGTGATAGGTACCCGGATAGACACGCACAATTCCGTTGCGTCCTGCTTTATCCACCGCCTCTTGAATGCTTTCGCCAGGGCGCACCTCCACAACCCGTCGCTCCTCGCTCTTCTGCACAGGGGAAGGAGCGGGTGGATGGCTCACAGGAGTGGGAGTCGGTTCGTCTCGCTCCTGAGTAGAGGTAGGCACATGGGTTGTGCCTTCTGCCGAATCTTCCGCTAAGCGAGGGTCAGAACTAACTTTGCGAGCGGTAGAGTTGCGATGCTGGTGCGCCTGCCGGATTCGGCGCAGTTCAGGGCTGTTGATATTCAGGCGGGTGGGTAGGTTCGGCACCATCGGCTTGACCACGGGCAGACCCGAGGGCACGCGTTCGGGGATAGCGGGCTTCGCACTCTCGTCAGTAAGGGCGAGTAGGAAGGCAATTAGGTCTTCTTTCTCCTGCTGGGTGAGGTCAAACTTGCGGATTTTGTCGTCCTGCAGGGGCACATCCAGCCCCTTTCCGCGCCCGCCGCCCCCTGCATAGAAGTCAAGCACCTCCTCTAAGGTTGCGAATGCGCCGTTATGCATATAGGGGGCGGTGAGTGCGATATTGCGTAGCGTGGGGATTTTGAATGCGCCGTTCGGACCGCCTCCGCGTCCGGGTTCAGCTTCGGGTTTAGGTACATCAGGCGGTGCTCCGGGCACAGGAGGTACTCCAATCACTTTGAAGTCGCGGTTGGCGAAGGTGGGGATGCCGTGGCATTCATTACAGCGGGTCTTAGGGGAAAGGAACAGTTTCAGCCCTCGCTTCTCTTGGGGTGTGAGAGCACTTCCGTCGCCCGCTGCGTAGCGGTCGAAACGGGAGTTGAAGCTCACCAAGGTGCGTTGAAATACAGCAAGAGCATAGGTGATATTCTTGAAAGTGATCGAATCGCCATTTTTGCCGCCGAAGGCGCGGTCGAACAGTTGGCGATATTCGGGGATAGCCTTCAGTTCCTCTACCAGTCGGGCAGGGTCCGCGTTGACCTCCTCTGGTGTAGTAATCACCATGCGCGCCTGCTCTTCGAGATGTTGGGCACGCCCATCCCAGAACTGGCGGTGGTTGTATACCGTGTTCCATAAGGTGGGGGCACTGCGTGGGAGTTCGATACCGCCTGTGCGCTCGGTTCCTGCTCCCTTCCCACCTTTACCTCGCGAACGAGGGAGACCGTCCGAAAAGCCCAAGTCTGGGTGATGACAGTGCGCACACGAGAGCGTGTTATCGTCCGAAAGGATGGGGTCGAAGAAGAGCAGTCGCCCCAGTTCGACCTTCTCTGGAGTCGTGGGATTATCTTCGGGCTGGATAATCGGCTGAGGGAACGGTTTTTGCAAGCCCGTTGCTGGCTCTTGACCTTCCAGTGGGGGTGGGCTGGGCACAAGCACTCCGTTCACCTTGCGCATGCCCTTGTAGTGCTCATCAGTCGAGAATGCCGATACCACAATCAAGCAGGGCAAGCCTGCTGTCGCTATTCCGATAAGCCACTTCGACGCACGCATCACTGTCTCACCTACTGACTGGTTATTAGCAGTGTGTGCGCCGATTCCTGCCAGATGGGGTACTTAATAAGTCATATACCGTGTCTCGAAGGAGCCGTCGTTGTAGAGGTCGATGAGTCCGAAGCCGGGAGGGGTCTGGTGATAGTTGCCACCCCACCATCTGCCCGATACAGCCCCGTTGCACACATAGGTGACCCCGTTGTACTCCACCTTATCGTACAGGTGGATGTGCCCGCTTAGGCAGAGCTTCACATTCTTGTGCTGATAGAACAGCTCCACGATTCGGCGGGCGTCGATATGCATCCATGCGCCGGGCACTATCCAGTTGCCCGTCTTCTCGTTGTCGCCATCGAAGTAGGCAGAGGCTGAGATGATTGGCTCATGGCTCAGCACCAGCACAGGGGTATTGGCAGGGGTGCGCTTCAGGTCTTCTTTGAGCCACTCGAACTGCTCGTCATCCAGCCGAGCCACATAGCCGTTGCCTTGAGGGAAAGTGCCGTCCAGCACGATGAAGTGCCAGCCCGCGCGGTCGAAGGAGCGGTAAGGAGTTTCCAGCTCAAAGAGTTCCATCGCCCACTTTTTGCCATAGTTCGGCTCATTGCCTGTACAGCCACTACGCTCCTTATTCCAGCCCCACACATCGTGGTTGCCGATGCTGTGTTCCACAGGGATTTCACAGTGCTCCTTCAGCACCTTGCGCCAAGTGGCAAACAGCTCTTGAGCGCGCTCAGCGGGCTGAGAGAACACATCCGACACACTGTCGCCCCCGTTGAGGATAAGGTCGGGGCGTGGCTTGAGTTCGTGTACCGTCCTGAGGCATCGGACGAAGCCCTCTACCGAGGGATGATTGGGCTGAAGGTGAACATCGGTGAGATGGGCAATCCTCAGAACCCGCTGACGCGAAGCCTGCTGGGATTTGGATTTGGACAGTGTAAACCCGCCCAGCAATAGCCCTGCTATTCCTTTGAACAGTTCACGCCGAGTGATTCCCATATAGTACAGGGTACCTAACGGTGGTTTAAAAACATGTTAGCCAGTCGGCTTAGCCCTCCGTTAACTCTTCAAGGGTTTCAACAATCCAACGGGAGATATAGCCGTCGCATACGACTGCCTCGTTCATGGTGCGCAGGGCTTCCATTCGCTCTGCGATTTCACGCGGGCGTAGGTCTTCCTCCTCGATCTGGTCTAACAGTTCAATAGCGAGGCTTGCAGTCTGTTCCAAGCGCAGGAGCCACGGTTCAATCTCCTCCAGTAGCTCCGTGTTTCGCACGGTTTGGCGCACTCGGTGGGGGAGGGCGCGCAGGTGTTCGAACGCCTCCCGTAGGCTTGCCGAATCGCCCGTGTTCTGCCACTCCTCAATAGCGCGTTCAATAGCAGGTGGCTCCTCGCGCCAGTGGCGAGTCCACAGGTTCTGCTGGCAGAACTCCAGCATGACGGGCATCGCCTCCTCGCCCACGAGGTGAGCAATTGAGGCGCGCCAACTGCGCTGGGGATCATAGGCTTCTGCATTCCAGAGGAAGTCCGCATAGGTGCCCAACGCCACTTTGGACGCCTCGGCTTGGTTCATCGGGTTCGAGACGAGGGCTTCCAAGTGGTGGAGGGTGAGCGCGTTGCGCCCCGTAATAGGTCCCATCAGCAGTCGGCTCGGCTCGTAGTCGTTGACGGGATAGTTATCCCACACGAACGGCTTCCGCCGAATCGCCAACATGAACAGCTCAGCATCCTCGTGAGTGATTTCACGGGAGACCACCTTGGGACCCGTCCACATGATGGAGATTCCGCGTTCGGCGCGCTCGCCCAGTTCTCGCACATAGGGCGGTTCTCCACGATTGTGGTAGAAAGTGGGGCACACGATTAGCCAGCCGTCAGGGGTGCGCTCCTTAAGCCAGTGGTGAAGGCGGTTGGCAAGTTCCGCATGGGCGTGGGCAAGCGAGTGGTAGGTGTTCTTGTCCGCCTCATGCACCAGCTCTTCGGGAATGTCGTCCAAAAGCAAGCCGAAGGCACGCACTCCTAACTGGCGCACCGCTTCTATCTTAGCGGTGAGCCGTTCGAACTCGGCAGGGTCGGAATAGACCATCGACAAGCCGGGGCTGATGCAGAAGACGAACTCTATGAAATAGTTATGCGCTTGCTCCACCAGTTCCGCAAGTCGTCGGAACTCCTCCTCGGGATAGGGGTCGCGCCAGCGTTCGCGATGGAAGGGGTCATCTTTGGGGGCATAGAGGTAGATATTCATCTTGTGCGCCCCCATAAACTCCAGCATCTTCAGGCGAGCCGAGTGCTTCCAAGGCACACCGTAGAAGCCCTCCACGATGCCCCGCCACGCCAGCGAAGGCGAATCGATAACCTCCATCAGCGGGAGCGATTTGCCATCCCACGCCTGCAGAAGCGTCTGGCAGGCATAGAACCCCGCGCGTGGGGAACCCGCCTGAATGCGGATTCTGCCGTTCTCCACCTTCAAGTGATAGGCTTCAGAAGCGAGTGAGGAGTCATGCTCTACGAAGGCAGTCCAGCCCCCATAGGCAGTACCCAGTTCGCTTAGCGGGCGCACTGCCGATTCCCAGTTGCGGGGATGTTTGATGGCATGACAGCCAGCAAAGGGCAACCACTCGCTTTGGATGGAGACCTCACGCGGGACAGGAAGCCAGTTCATAACCCCTCCTTAGCCTATCAGGCTCCTCACGGCTTGTAATGCCGATTCGTAGTTGGGGTGGTTTGTAATCTCAGGCACATACTCCACATAGCGCACTGTGCCCTGTGGGTCAATCACGAAGATTGCCCTGCTTTCGATGCGGAGTTCTTTGACCAAGGTGCCGTAGGCTTGCCCGAAACTGGCGTCGCGGTGGTCAGAGAGCACTTCGATTTTGTCGATGTTTTCCGCTCCACAGAACCGCTTCTGTGCGAACGGCAAATCCATGCTGACGGTCAGCACCCGCACCGATTCAGGCAGTTGGCTCGCCTCCTCGTTGAACCGCTTTGTTTGGGCAGAGCAGACACCCGTATCCAGCGAGGGCACGACACTGATGAGCAGAACCTTGCCGAAGTAGTCGCTCAGACGCACCATTTGTAGGTCTTGCCGAACCAGAGTCGTATCGGGAGCAGGGTCGCCAGGCTTGAGTTCGTTTCCGATAAGGGTCAGCGGATTACCGAGAAAGGTAACAGCGTTTGGACGCTCCATATCACTTGAGACCTCCTATGGCGTAGAGTATACCCTCTACAGCCGTCGGCTCAGAGCGAGCAGTATCACCAGTGCACATAGGATGACCATATAATCGCCCAGCCAAGTGTAGAGTGTGCCAGAGCGAGTAAGCGCAATCTCCATCGTACGGACAACTTGTTCCTCTGCCCCTGCTTGCCATAGCATGCGCCCATAGCGGTCGGTGATGGTCGAAAGCCCGTTATTCTCTGAGACCACGACGGGCACACGATGCTCTGCAGAACGGATAAGAGCCATCGACGAGTGAAGATGGTGCACTGCGTAGCGTGGAGCGGTTGGGTCGTTGGTCGGCACTGCCACGAGTTGCGCCCCTGCGCGAACCGTCTCCCGCACTGGGCGTGAGAACATCGTATCATAGCAGATGACCACGCCTATCTTGCCCCACTCGGTTTCAAAAGGTAGTGCGCGCTCCCCTCGCTTGATACTATACTTTTCCGACCCAAAGGGGTACATCTTCTTGTAAGTGCCGAGCACCTTGCTATCGGGGAGCACAAGCGAGGCACAGTTATAGTCTCCAGAGAGATGTCCTGCAATAAGCGCCACTTGAAAACGCTGTGCCAATCGGGTGGCATCGCTCTCGTCCAAATTAATGCGTGGGGTGTTAGAAACTCCTTGCCTTGTCCCTCTATAGGGAGGATATCGCCCCTGTTCTATGCGTAGCGGAACTGTTTTCTCTGGGTTTGCGGGAGGTTCACCTTGCCGATTAGCCGAGACAAAAACTTCGTCTGATAAGACCGTCGAGGTTTCTGGGAATATTACGAGCTCCGCCCCTTGCTGTTTTGCCTCCTTTAGCAGGGGAACATAAGGTGCATAGTGTGGCTGGACAACGGCTATGCGGAGAGTACTGGTAGGGGAAGGTGTTATTAGGGTGCTGAGATAGCCTCCTATATGGAGAACGAGCAGGGCTATGCTCATTCCCTTCAGGGCGGGGGTTAGTCGTTTGTGAAGGTACGCACCCGCTACGCTTGCCGAGGTTGCCCACAACAGGAACGACAGCCCCCAGATGCCCGTGATACCTGCTAACTGCAAAAGCGGAAAATCTCGGCTGATAGCCAAAGCAAAAGAGATAGGAACCTCTATGAACTGGAAGCAGAACTCCATCAACACGCCTACTGCGCCCACCACCCCTACATCGCTAAGGCGGTCTAACCGACCACGCCAGCGCGCAAACATCGCAGTGATTGCCACTGCATAGCCAAACATCAGGAAGTAGAGGAACTCAAGCCAGAAATCACTGGGAAATTCCAGAAACACCGTCAGTCCTGCTACAAACCCGCATATCAAGCCCTGAAGCAATATGACAAGATTAGGCACATATAAAGCACTGGCATACAGCGGTGCTAATGCAACAAACGCCAGTCCCCACAACCCGTTCGGAGGTACACTGAGACCCACTAATACCCCCGATAGAATTGCTCCTGCTAATGCCGATATGACGCTTAGCAAGCCACGCGCCTGTGGAACCTCTTTTCGCAAACCCGACTCGTTTCTCGTTTGCATTTTCCCTACCTCAATTAAGATTCCTCAATCCCATCAGATATCCTGCTTCCTTGATGTGTTCCTTGCCTGTGTTGTTTGCAGTGGAAAATCCGCGCACAGGGTCATTCCCGCAATAGCGATACAGGTTCGGGTCGCCTGAAGCGACATCAATCGGGTCGCGCTGGAGCCAGCGGGCGGTGCGGGGGGCATACTCCCGTGTGCCCACATGGTACAACCCAGTCGCAGGGATATATTCGTACCCATATGCCCCCGAGAAAAATAATCAAATCTCATTCACTCAAAAGGCGGGGGAGTAATCAAACGACGCGCCTCTTCAAACACCTGCTCCCACTGACGCAACTCCTCCTCCGAAGGCGGCGGAACCCTCCGCCACTCTACCTCAGACACGGGTACAAACCGAAGACCCCTTACCGAACCATCCCCCAAACCCACTAACGCCTCCACCACACGCTCGGAAACGACCAACCCCAGCCCCTCCAAACACACAAAATCGCCAACCTGCGCCCCCTCCTCAGGAACGGCAAACCGAATAGTGACGCCGTAGGGCGCGTCTATACTCCAGCCCCAACATTCAGGACACTGAACCCACTGCCCGCCTTCTATCGCAGGCAAACGCTTCTGCTCCACAACCACCAACTGCCAAATATCCCAGTGGCGCGTGCGAGTCCGCCAAACGGGAAACCACAGCAAGTTCGAGGGGTTCAACTGCTCAACTGCTTGGCGAGCCTTGCCCGTGAAAAAGAGGTTATAGCCTTTGTAAACCTGCCAGTGCGGTTCAAAATGTTTGCGCGAGAGGTAGAGCGGACCGAGGTCAGTTCCTGGCACTATCCTGCGCTCAGGCGGAAAGCCATAAGCAACACGCACTCTTTGTTCGATGGCTCGGAACTCTTGGGGCGACACCGTGACGAAACTCAACGGTTCTCTGGGTCTGCGCAGGAGTGCATAAATAAGCTTGCGTATGTTGGGGGGATGGGTTCGGGCAGAGGGGCAGTGAAGTCGCCCGTGTAGGTTTTCCCACAGTGCGGGCAATAGACCTGCGGAAGATATAAGCGGACACCGCGTTGAGTGGGTTCGAAGTCCCAATCGTATTCATCTGTGAGGCTGGCATCCACAATATAGTATTCCATCGCCGTCTGACCTTCAGCGTACAAGTCCTTTGAGGCGCTCTATCTCTGCCTTCGCCTCTTTTGAGTTATACCAGAGACACTCGCTCCAATCAAAGCCGGTTATTCCCACTGCCCCAAGCATTTTTCTTGCCCAATTATAAGCTTCTCGCTTGAGGTATTCTTTTGAGCAAGAATCCATAGTCTCCCATGTTCGCCCTTTTTGCTTAGATAATCCTCAGCATTTTTCTTAAAATTATCCCACTCTTTGATCCACCAGCCTCCCCGTCCTCCCCCACTGTGAATCCACGAATGAAACCAATCGGCAACTACAATTATGCAATATCCAGCATAGGCTGCGCCTCCCGAAACGCAAATGATTGCTATCTTGGTCTAACGATGATTTCTACTGGCAAGAAACAATCTGCATCTATCAGCTGGGAACTTACCAATAGCTCCATTACTTCTTGCCACATAATCACAAAGCTGTAAACCGTCACATCCTTTCCCTTTTGCAAGCGAAAAATAGGAGGCATACTGATCTCCCTATTCACAATCAGCTCGTCGGCTCCTTCTAAAACATTCACTTCAGTCAAGCAGCGATGAACAACTAAAAGATTAGCCACATAATACAGCCCCAACTCGCGCTCCGTTTTATATTCCACCAAAGGCAAAGGCAGATATTGAATCGTCTCTGCATAAGAATGCGCCTCCAGCAGTTCACGCACTTGGGGGGAATGAACCACCACCCCTTCAAAGCTGATAAAGGCGTGAGGAATATTAAGAGGTGCACGCGGATGGTCTGGGATAATCCAAGCGAAGGTACCGTCCCATTCTTTAGGGCGAAGCCATTCGCCCCGAGTGACAAGACTCGGAAGTTCATCCTCAGACCACCACCGAAGGCGATCTGCGTCGCTTTCTTGGATTAGTAAGTTGTCTAAGATAATGTTGAAGAAGTGGAGCCATCTGAACAGCGACTTTCTCGTATTCGTGCCTTGCATCCCTCAAGATTATACCTCCATTCTAAAGTTGTTGCTCTCCGCACGGCTTAGGGTACAGGCACAAGGTTGCGGGGTGGGAAAAGAACGCGCGAACCTTCGGAGATTATCAAGTACAGAAGCACACCTATACCCACCGCTTGAACACCTTTCTGGGCACCGTCTAAAATAGCGGGCGAGTTACAGGAAGATTGATTAGTAGGAACAGGAAGAGGCTGTGGCACCAAGTGAGGCACCATAGAAAATCGACTCAGTGCGTTATCTATATCTCTTACAACACTACGACCCTCTTCCCGAAGTTGTTCTGCACGTTCTTTATACTGCGGATGACCTAAACATCTTCCTAGATTCCTAACAAGTCTTGCAATTTGATTACGTCGATCGTGAAGTTCTTTTTTATGTCCATGAGGTACGGTAGGTTGTCCTTGTTTTCTCTGACTGGGCCATCCACCACGAGCATCCGTTTCTGGATTGTATTTTTGAATTTTCTCTCTGGTGTATTTAATAGCCTCTTCCATCTCCTTTATCCATTTTTCGCAATTCTTGGATAGTTCATCTTGTAGATTATCGGATGCCTGTCTACCCGCGGAAGTATCAGCATTTTTTGCCTCACTCTCTAACCCATCACTGTCAGCAAGATTGACAGGATCATTCCCACAATACCGATACAGGTTCGGGTCGCCTGAAGTGGCATCAATCGGGTCTCTCTGGAGCCAGCGGGCGGTGCGGGGGGCATACTCCCGTGTGCCAAGATAGCACCAGCCCATATCTCAAGAACAAGCCCTGACACACAGCCACAGGAAAGACTAATCCTCCACCACAAGTTTCAACAGTCTTGCCCTAGCCCGCCTCCAGACAAGCCACCACTCAAAACTAACAAACGCTCTTTCACTTTAGACACCTTTTCGTAAATGTAAGCCGTCAACTCCTCACTCAACGCCTTTTCTAACTCCTCAAAGCATCGCTCTCCATCGCCATTCAGCCAGTGAAGTATCGCTAAGTAGACAGGTGTCCACACTTCAAACGGCATTATCTGACGCCACCGAAAGCACTCCTCCCGATGAAGACGCAACCATTCCAAAAACTCATGATAAAGCCCCGCCACTGGGATATATTCGTCTGAAAGTTATCAAAACCGAACCTAATCCTTGTCGCTCAAGGGTAGAGACACACGAATATCATCTTGCGTGCCCGCACGACCATCTGCTCCCACACTCAAAGCCACGATTTGACCCTGCCTCAGTTCTAAGCGCACAGGATAACCCCATCCATCGGTTAAAACAGCAACACCTAAAGCTTCGCACAACCATCGCTCATAATCGCGCAACTCCGCTTCCGTGTGCGGAAGGTCATAAGCAGGTGGACTCGGTAGGGGTTTTTCTCCAAGTGGTGGAAAACCCGCCTTCCGACGAAACCCAAATGCATATCGGGCAGAAGTGCTCACTGCCTGACGCACTGCCGATACCGTGTCCACCCACCGCTGAGTGCCCCAAAGATAGGCACGCAACAATTTGCGTGTGCGCTTGGAGGCATCTTCAGCAGTAAGCTCATCTTTGAGAATAGTTGGGCGAAAGGCACGCCATTCGACCTGCTTGCCTTGTTGAAATCCGATATACCATTTCGCCCTTCCGTGATCACTCTGCATTCGAATCAAGATAGGCTCGAGCACCTGTCTTTCTGGCGCCTCTACAAACGGATGGAATGCTGATTGGGAAAGGGCAATCTCACTCTCATAGACCATCGGTACTCGCTTGTAAACAGCCACAGCAAGATCCACAATCAGCTTCCTGTGGAATCCTATGGCTACTTTCCTTGAGCGCTCTTGCTCAGACTGATACACCGAAAAGACGCACAGTCCCATCAACAGCAAAAAAACCATGAGAACCCACAGGGTTAATCGGGATGCCCTCATCCTCTTTCACTTACCGATGAAACTATTTTACTTGCGTATCACCTTGCCACGTCCCCCACGAGTCCATGGTACCCGTTTCTTGTCGCGCTTCCGCTCTTCGTTGCGCTCTTTTTTCTCACGTGCCCCGAGTTTACCATAGTCGAGCCCCAGTACAGGATTGTACAACCCCGTCTGAGCATGCCACTTCTCTGGATTCCCGAACGCATTACGCCATTCAGGGATGTCAGTACCACAGGAATATAACTCCACCCGCTCGAGTCGCCGACCACCCAGTGCAGACTGAACACTACTTAGTGTAAGACCACCTACTTCGTCTGCGTTTGCAGTTAGTAAGGCATAACTGCCTGTTTCAGGATCGGACGACGAATGTCCAATAAATACAAAAGCAGCCACAGAGGGATCTGCTAAGGCTTTCCCAGCGTCCTCTGCAGTACATTCTCGATCAACAACGACCTTATAGCCCGCCCGCCTTAGGTCGTTGGCAACTCGGTAAACTGTGCTGCTTACTCCAAGTGCAACGAGTGGGGTGAGAAGACCATACGAAAAATCCCCTACACAGATGAAAGCGACTTTCTCTTCGGTCTTTTCCTCTGCCTTTTTTCCTGCCGATTTATTGGGTTGCTTTTCCTCTTTATCTGAACCATCCATATCGGTGAAGCTAACTGGGTCGTTCCCACAATACCGATACGGGTTCGGGTCGCCTGAGGAGGCATCAATCGGGTCGCGCTGGAGCCATCTGGCAGTGCGGGGGTCGTACTCCCGTGCGCCCACATGATAAAGCCCTGTGCCTGCATAGCAGTCCCACTTTCAAATAGTTATACTGATTATACCTTTATCTTACTCAACAACCACCTCCTCCAAGCCAAATCCCTCAATGCCCCACTCCCACCACTGCTCAACGACATCCTCACGCACTACGAGCGGTGCATCTTCTTCGTCCAGCACGCGGAAAAATGTACACTCCCCTATCTTCTGCTTGTCTAAGACGAGCAGAGCACCTCTTCTTCGGTATACATTAAAACCATCACGGGTCGTATCTGACACTTCCCGATATTGCAGTCCGAGAAGTTCGTGCTCATCATAATCTATCTTTCCTACTAAGCGATAATAAGTCAAAGGACGCAAACAGGGTCTCCACAAAGAGCGTTCGTATCTTACCGCCCAATACGGTTTGAGTGTTTCGCCTTCTAACACAGACACAAAATAGAAGTCCATATTGGAGGCAAGCCCTTGACGCTCGACAGCCTCGCGCAGCGATGGTGAATACAGATGAAGGTCTGGTTCGCGGCTGGGACTACCTAAGATGGGAACACGAAACATATCAGTCTCTTCTCTCTCACTGAGAGATTTCAGCACAACAGGGCTAAATCTTTGTAGAAAGACTTCCTCTTCTGGTGCAAGTTCACGATATGTGGCTACAAGTTTTGCCCATCGGTCTATGGGGTCGAGCAGATGCGCTTCATAGTTGTGTGGAAGAACTGAGGGCGCCTCGTGCTCAGTCCAAATTCCGTGCAAGAATGCGGTTTCAGGACAAATCTCGTAGTAGCGCATGGTGTCTACCTTGCATTTAGGATACCTAATTCCACAGCTCACTCAAAGGCCATGTTGCTTCGTCAAAGGCATGCCGAAAGCCACCCGTATACCATTCGTAACCAAACCACAGCCACCCTATTATCGGGAGCTTTTTAAGTATTGCTTTGGATATCTTTATTCCCAATCGTTTGATATGAGGTTTTAGTCGGTTTATTGCCTGTTTAGCTTGTTCAACCGTTAATCGTCCTTCATGAACAGCCTTTTGTAAATATTCAATCGTTTTAATTATTTTTGATTTTAGATATTCAATTAAATTATCTGTTCTTTTAGATAGCGATCCTGCCTCTTTCTGATATTGCTTCCAACAACCTTTTCTTGTAAATTCATCCCATAAACTCTTTAATTTGTTCACTGTACCGGCTGCTTCTTCGCAGTGTCCCAACGGTTGAGTGGTCTTTCGCTGACCACCCGCCATATAAGGGTGCCCTCCTTTAGCGTCTTCTTCTGGAATAATATCGCTTATTGCTTGGTGTGCTTCCTTGATCGCGGTCTCAATATCCCTTAAAATATCTGCACATGTTCGAGTACCTTCTGGATCAGTGTAATTAATCGGATTATTGAAACAATACAGATATACATTCGTATTTCCACCTGCCACACCTATCGGGTCTCTCTGGAGCCAGCGGGCGGTGCGGGGGTCGTACTCCCGCGCGCCCACATGATAAAGCCCCGTGAACGCCACATACTCATACCCAAACGCTCCATTCCACCGAAACGGCTGGCGCGTGAACTCCGTGCCTGTCGGGATGGGATTGCCCTACCACTCAAGCAACAAGAAGTTTACCCTGTACTGTCTAACTGCGCCAATACCGTTAGGACTTATAAAAGTTCTGAATCGGATATGTTATATTACTTTATACCTGAGTCCTTCAAACGAGATCACTTGTAGATGCTTATAGACCATAACAAGCAAAAAAGGGTGAATAACAGGCAGTTATACGCGGTGATTTTGGGGATTTCAACCCATGTTTTCGGAAACAAATATGCCAGCTCTGCGAATGGGGAGCTGAGATAGAACGCCAGCCAACCCGAGAGAACCACCTGAAGCGGTTTGAGCGTGTCCGACCGACGAAGTCGCTTTACGATATAAAAACAAAGGTAAAAAAGAAACGCCAATACCAAATTCCATAACAACCAGACCAAGTGTAATAGCACAGAACCATACTTCCATTCCCAAGCAGGTAGGCAGTAGATCATACGAAAGCCTAATGCAGAAGAGAAGCGGTCAGTCATATAACATAAATCATAAGAAAAATTATTATATGATAAATAAGCAGTAAATGGTATCGATTCTTTCTCCGCTATTGCGTAAAGTATCAGCCAATAGTCAACCAGTATCAAGTAGGTGAGCCAAAACACGCTGGCAATCAAGCTCACCCAAAGCCACCTACCCAAGAGCGACCAGCGAAAAACGCCATCCCAAGTCCACCACCGTAAAGACCATCCAATCAGAAGGCACTGAACAAAGCCTATCCATCGTGATGAGGCAACGATATGAGCATAAACACGAATATCTGGAGGCAAATGGAAGAGAGTGTCCAACACGGCAAATATCAGCGGAGAGAGCAAAAAGCTTAGCCCGAAACTCACCAATATCCCAATCACTTGATATCGCTTCAACGCCTCTTTTGAAGATACAGTCACCTACTCGCTCCGAACAAACTCACGACTTTGATTAGTAAGTAGGTGAAGGGCACTGACAACCCTGCAAGCAACAGCGACATAAACCCCATGACAACGAAGTCATCAAGTTGGTAGCCCCCATAATGTAGCCAGACCATATTGGTTAGCCATATGGTTCCGAGAAGAATTGTTCTACCTACCAGAAAAGTTTTCCTAAATAATCTAAGTTTTTCTTGGATTTTTGATTTGTAAAAAGCAAAATTATTAATAAAGTAATACATTAAAATCATCAATACAAGCCATGCTATGTTTAGTAACAAATTACTTAGATAGTTTTCTTGCAAGATGAATGTAAATCCTGAGTTGGAATAGTCTATGGTCACTCCAAAAAAACCTAATATGATACTAATACTAACTAAAAAATTTACATATAATTCAGCAACTCGTTCCGATTCAAACATAAATAGTTCTTTAGAGTTTCCTGAACTCCATATAGTTGGATTACATACGAGCGACTCCAACAAGACTATTAGACTTACCATAATCCAAAATAAAAATAAATTTATAATGTCATAAATATTAGTGTGATTTCTTACAATATGACGATAAAGTAGTATCGTCCAAATGGTAGACACAATTAGCACAATTCGTGCCGAACCGTACACATGAAACCAAAAGCCGAACCGATTTTCCAAAACACGTTCTATCCAGGGCAGAAGGAGCAACCACTGCGGCAACCACCACGCCAGCAGCAACAACGCCACCACAGCAATATTCCCAACCCAATAGTAAACCATGTGACCCTGCTGGAATTTCATCGCAAACTCTCCATGCATTGCTTAAAAACTTGCGATTCGGTTATTTGTTTCCATACATTCAAAGTTGTCATATTTATATGCTTCTCGATACCTGCAGGAGTTAGGTTCCAGAAACTTGCAGGTGCATTCACCTCAAGAGTATACCACCTTGACCCAGACTGACTTGTTCCTTGAAAACCAACTAGCTGAGCTAAGTTTCTTGCTCTGTCACCCGCAACTCTATCCTTCGGGTCATAAACATCTATCACGGTAGTGTTTTGGAGACTCTGGGGAGTAATGGCTTGGTCTGGCGGAGAGCCAAGTCGAATTAGTAGTGAGATAGGGCTACCGTTTGCGGCAGCGGAACCTGCGACATTTCCACCATTACTATGAGCAATAACAATAATAGGTTGTCCAGGATGCTTATCAGCTATATTTTGCACAAAGTCCATAAATGCATCACATTCATCGCCGTGAATCGAGTATCGGTTGGCTGTCGCTCCTTGAGGTCTTCTTGAACTAATCCACCTATACGTATAAGTGCTTGTTGCTCCTAAATCACGACTAGATTGTTTAATATATTCATTAGTAAATGGCACATCCTTTGCTAAGCTCCCGTGTATATAGATAACTACTGGGGGTCGTTTTTCTGGTTGCATACCACTGATATCTAAATAATTGATGGGATCATTCAATGCATAGGAGTAGAAGTTAGGAGCGCCCATAATACTTGCAGGGTCTCTCTGGAGCCATCTTGCTGTGCGCGGGTCATACTCCCGCGCGCCCACATGGTATAGCCCAGTCGCAGGGATATACTCGTACCCATATGCCCCGTTCTATAAAAAAGCATTCAATCAACTGGTGCTGGGCTGATTGACCGATGCTTGACCCCCCACCCCCTAAGTCATCGCTTGACTTATGGAACCTCAAGTGCGGTCTCTCAATCGGTCTGTAGCGCGCACCAGCCATTCCTTGAACCGCTCTCCAGAACGTGGCGCCACCAGCCGACGCACCAGCCACTGCGAAAACGCGTCATCTGATTGACGAAGACTCTGCCACACCTCTTCGGCAGGTATCTCCAGCAACCGCAGAAATGGCTCCTCAACCGTGATTGCATGTCGCTCAATCACAAAGCCTTCGCTCGCAGGCTCCTCGGCACGCCTTTGCTCGCGTTCATAAGCTCCTATCAAAATCTGCAAAGCAGTTTGCCAGTGTGGTTCCTCATCACGCGCTTTCTGTTCCCAATAGCGCCAATCACTATTCGGCTGGAACACTCCCTTCGCCCACAAACGCTCATCTCCCGTGCGAATTATCCGCGCAATCCAACGAAAACTCGCTTTTGAACTGGGGCGCTCCCACGCTTCAGGATGTTCCCAAGAGCGGGTCTGCAGAACGAGTTTGAGCCTTGGCTCCCCAGCTGGATTCCTCAATACTCGACGCATGACCTGACGCAGACGCGCCTCGTCCGCAAAGAAGGGATGGTCTAAATGATGGCACAAAAACCTCAGCCACTCGACGGGCGCAAGGTACTCTCTATCATCTGAGTATTCAGCGTATTCGGGAAATGGCAACAGTTCGGGGATGATGCCCGCCCTGCGGTACTCTGCTTCTGTGGGACGGCACTCGTGTCTAACACCGCGCCAATAGTACCAGAATGCGCTGCGTCGTGCCTGCCAAATCATGCCAGAGGGGTCAAAGGGAACTTGGTCATCTCGCTCCCATAGAGGTTCCGACACAATAAACCCTTCCTTTGTAAGGCAGTTGCCATAAAGGTAGTAGTCACGCATAAAGCGCTCAGAGGGGGCAGGCAAGCGATAGGAAAAGCGCACAAGTTCAAATACAATCACCCAATCGGTTGAAGAACGGAAAACGCTCATACGAGCGTCTGCCAGTTGGTAGTGGTAGTAGTCGCTTTCAAGGTAAGCAGGCTCTGCCCTAAATGCGCTATCGAGGTGTTTCAATATTTCGCGTTCACTCATCGTGTCCCTCCTCCAATAGGTCTGGGCTATGGTACAATTTCAAAGACCTTCTTTTGAGAATCCCAGCGCAGCTTATGCCGATTTCGAGCATACCACTCTTCCCAATAACGAGCCGCCTGAAGACGCTTCTCGTGCGTTGTGCCATCTAAAAATGAAGTCCCAACCCCGTCATCCCCTGCTATCCTCTTTAGAACAACTCGCACGCAATCACTTACTGTGTCTACCTCCAAATAGAGAACTGATTCAAATGCACTCGGTGAAGAAGAAGAGAGAGTAATCTGATGCACAGGCACTGGAGTCAGGTTATCTGTTTCAGCAATCAGAAACGGGAGATACCAGTTTCCATGGTCTATCCAATGTTGCAAGTTGCTCCATCCACCGTGAGTCAACAGCCAGATTTGGATACGAAACAGGGTGCGTGGACCTGCGACCCACCACCATGTCACCATTAGGCAGATAGCCACCCCTCCAATCAACCACCACCGTTTTGTCGGGCGTGCTCGCTTTTCATTTGTCGATGACATGCCATGCCCTCCTTGCTTTCGCTATCTTACAAAACTCCTCTATCAGGCGTTGATCTACTGGCTTGCCTCTTACCGCCATGATACTGTTTTCCCACCCAGGCTCTGGTTGCGAGACCAATCGACCGTTTTCCCAAGTGTCCTTATACTTATCCCTAAGTCCTAAAAGATGTCCGAATTCATGGGCAACCATCCAGTCATAGTCAGGGTCATCTGAATATAGGACGCATGTGTGTTCTTGATTAGGTCTTAGAAGAATATGTGGGCGGAGAGCTGGGAGATTGTAGAACGGTTCAGGGCGCACGTACGACCGTTTATTACCCGGCTCCAAGTACACTTGGTCAAACATTCTTTCTGGTGATCCTCCTATTTTATAGTCTATAGTAAAGATTACCTCTTTATCATCACATCTAAAACCTCTGTTCCATGCTTTTAGCATAGATTCTACCACGCGACGACAATTATCAGGATTTGCATCTGCTCCTTGAAACTGGATTGTTGTCACAACGACAATATAATCCTTATATTCATACACATGAGTATCAAGCCCTGAAGGATCTACTCGTCCAACTGGGTCATTCCCACAGTAGACATACAGGTTCGGGTCGCCTGAGGCAACATCAATCGGGTCTCTCTGCAGCCATCTGCCTGTGCGGGGGTCATACTCGTGGACGCCTACTTGGTATAAGCTTGTAGAAGAGATAGAGCCATTCCCGTAGACTTAGTCCACCGCAAAAAACCACGAGAGCAATCGCCTCAATCCCAAGAGTAGATAAAAAAACGCTCCAAACCCTAAGGCAAATGCTTCAGGGACTTTACCTTCACCTTTTTTGTCACGGAGGTCAAGTCAACCCCCACCCCTTCCAACAATCGTTTCACCTCTTCGCTCAACTCGCGACGAACATACAGGAATGTCGTCTCATCGTCGCCAATCAGTCGCATCAATATTTCGACCAGCCCCGAGCCGCGCTCCTCAAATTCTTGCACGGCTCTGACAAAAGCGGTCTTCTCTAATGCCGCTTCGGTGAAAGGTAACAATCCGTAGAATTCGAAGCTGCGTCCGTAACCTTCCGCTTTGGCTTCTACCAAATGTTCCGCAATCTCCTGCGATAAATGCTGTTTGGTTGCTTCAGTCAAAAGAGTAGGGGAGCTTGAAGCGGAATCTTCGTACAAAGGCCAGCTGACCCAGTACCATTTTAGCCCCGATTTCAACAGCCAATCGGGCACCTGCTCCCACGGCACTCTGTAGCCTATCAGATAAAGCGCATAACGAACCGCCCCCTGCAAAGGAATGTAGGCAATAATCTCGTCCCGACGCTTCGCCCACTCCGCCGACCGGCGCGCCTCGCACCACGACTGAAGAGCCTGTCGGAATCGCCTCAGAAAAGAAAAGATACTCATAGTAATTGTTTTACCCTCCTAAAAGCGACTACCAATCCACTGCCCCAAAACACTACCTGCTACACCTCCTACCGCTCCCCCTATCACTGTCCCTACACCTGGTAAGAGCGCGCTTCCAATAGTGGCTCCAATCGCAGAACCGATTGCGCCTCCTACTGCTCCACCGATGGCGCGTCCCCGATCCTCAGGAGAAGCTGTTGCGATGTCATAGGCGTCTAAAGCAACGCCTACCACTCCTGCACCACGAGCCACACCGCGTAGCACCCGATTTTGCCCCAGATGGTAAGCCCAATCGGGCAAGGGTTTGTGGTGAAGATACTTCAAAGGACCTCTCTCGGCGTTAAGGTGAGTAACAGGATTAGGGCTCACCCCTTTGATAGGATGTCTATCAATATGGAAGGTGCGTGCCCAGCCATAGCGCGCATTCGGGTCAGGATAACCAAGTCTCGCACCGCCATACTTGTCTGGTCTGTTCTCTTTGCGTAGCGCATATTCTAATCCCCCGCCAGAACCGAGCAACCCACCTCCAAGTGCATTAAGCAACTCGATCTCAGCATCACAGGGAGAGAGAACCATAGTTTTCAAGCCTGAGGGATCAGTGTAGTTGACTGGGTCATTCCCGCAATAGCGATACAGGTTCGGGTCGCCTGAGGCGGTATCAATCGGGTCTCTCTGGAGCCAGCGGGCGGTGCGGGGGTCGTACTCCCGCGCGCCCACATGATAAAGCCCCGTACCTGCATAGCAGTCCCATTCATACCCATATGCCCCGTTCCACCGCAACGGTTGAACGGTCGTCTCCACGCTGGGCGGTATCGGGTTCCCCCAACTGTCGTAGTAGTACACATCCGTGGCTGTTCCCTCAGGCGACAGCAGAACCCGCACATGCCCCAGCCCGTCCACCACATAGTAGCGGGTGTTCGCCCCGTTCGTGTAATCCAACCGCGCGATGGGCCCCAGCGGACCCCACACATATTCCGTTAGCACTTGCCCACTCTCGGCATCCACTTCTGCCAACAGCGTGTCGCCCTCGTATAGCCGATAGAGGCGCGTCCACGCCCCCTGCCGATAGACCGCCAACCCCACCCGACGCCCCAAGCTGTCATACACTTGGTTCAGCGACACATTCGCGGAGCCACTCACGGCGTTCGTCAGGTTGCCCCACACATCATACTGGTAGCCCCAGCTCAGCGACCCGGCACTTTGCCCGTAGTTGAACTGCACAATCAGCAGGTCGCTGTCATCCACGCGCCCGTCGCCGTTCAGGTCTTCGGGACAACCCTGCGGACATTCCTGACCAAACTTGAACATCACCAGCAGTAAATCGCCATCATCTACACGCCCATCCCCGTTCACATCGCCTTCGATGGGGGTGGGCGAATTCCACAGGCGCGCCCGTTCGCCATTCGGTGTGTAGGTCAGATACCAGTTGTAGCTGCCCAGCCACGGATGGCTTCCGCCCACCCACAAGAGTTGGTTATGGCTGTAGCGCCAGTCGGTGGCGTTGTCGCCCCAGCGGGTCAGATTGCCAGCGGGGTCATAGGCGAACTCGTTCCGTTTGACTTCGCTACCGATGCTCCTCTGTTCGTAGGCTAAGCTCCCGTCAAAAGCGTAGTCATACCGCCACTCAATGAGGGGACCCGCCACCAGCTGTTCTTCTACCACGCGCAGAGTGCCATCGGGATAGTAGCCGGGGTCGTCGGTGGTTCCCCGATAGTCAAAGCGTGCCACCTCTTGCCCATTCAGCCTGTAGGTTAGCAAGCCGATGGCGTTAGGGGCTTGCGCATCTACATACTCTATCGAGGCGCTCAGCACGCCCGCGGGCAGATAGACCGTTTGATTTTGCACGCGCCCCGCATTATCGTAGCTCCACTCGGCAAAGAGTTGGTTGCCTTGATAGAGCTGGAGGGGGCGCCCAGCGCCGTCGTAGGTGTAACGCCACACACTGCCCCACGAGGTGAAAAACGCCTGCAAATCAGCAGTACGAGTGCCATCAGGCATCCGATACTCATACCACCACTGATAGGTCTGCCGTTGTTGGGCGGGACCTATGGGGAGCGTAATCGACTCACCTAACAGCCAACCTGTGTGGGCACTGGTCAGATTATTGTTGGGGTCGTTGTCCTGATTACGAGGGTCGATAGCGACGCCAAAGTTCGGGTCATCGGTGTCGTACCAGAAACGCAGTTCGATCTCTGGTTGCCAGGTCTGTCCTGTACGGCGCGAGCGCTCTGCCCTGCCCAGTCGTCCTGCATCGTCGTATTCGAACCCGTGTCGAATCAGTGGGTTGCCTTGAGCGTCGTGTTCGTGCAGGGATTGTATCCAGCCGTTGGGCGTATAGTCAAAGGTGGCGAAGCGTCCGTCTTGGCGTCTCCATAAGCTAACTCTGCCACAGCAACTGTAGTCGAAGGTTTCTTCATTCGTATCGCCCAGATGATGAATTCCTCGTAGCTCGTCGTGCAAACCGTAGCGATATTTTAGGACAGACTTACGTTCTCCATCCCGCACATATTCCAGTCGTCCTGCTCCATCGTAGCGTAGCTCCGCATACAGCTGTTGGGAGTTACTGAGGGGTTCCTTCAGCCAGATTTCACGCAGATGACCCGCTGGTGAACCGCTGTCCAGCTCATAGTCATAGCGCAGTTCCATCAGGCGTCCTCGCGGGTCGGTATAGCGCTTGAGGAACAAGCCGTCGTATTCGTATTGCGCTTGACCCGCTTGCTGTCCCCCGTAGCCCCAGCGTAGGCGCAACGGCTGACCCATCAGAGTCCATTCTGTCTCCTGCCACAGGGGGGTGGTAGCGTTCATAGGAAACAGCTCGACTCGGTTGGGACGCCCAAACAGGTCATATGCTGAGACCCACACCTGCCGACCTGTGGGATCGACCACGCTCTGGAGCTTGTTTGGATAAGGACTATTGATGCCCCAGTAGTACAGTTGCCACCAGCCTGAGCGCCCTGGCTCGGTAAACGCCGTCAGCAAGCCGTTTGCCGAAACCTCAGCATACGGAGCACCGTTGAAGGTGTAATCAAACCGCCAAGTGAGGGCAGGGTCGTTGCCAACCTGAATGTGAGTTGGGGCTGTGGGCGGGTTGGGATGGCTGGGGTAAGGAAGGTCCGCATGCGATTGGGCATACTGCACGCTCGCTTCTCCCAACGCACCCCCTTGCACTTTCAAGCCACTCAGCAAGGTGTCGGCACGATCGGGCACATACTCAAACTGCCAGATGGTACTCTGCCGATCGATATGCGTGGTGATAGCAAAGGGGTGCTCACCTGAGTAAGCAAAGAACTCTTGCCAGCGGGGATTGGGGTCAAAAATGGGTTGACCGTTTGCGTCGCGCCCAATCTGGTCATAGGTTGCACGCGCCATCACCTGACCTTGCTCGTTGAAAGTGAGGAGCTCCCGTTCCCATGCGCGATTGGGGTCATTTGGCGTAAAGCTGGGGCGGATGACCTCCAGTTCGGTGAACATCCCCGAACCCCGATCCCAGTTATAGTACAGATGGGCGGTGAAGATGCCTTCGGGGCGAGGTCGCCTTACCCCCGTCCAAAACTCCGCTCCCGCACCATAGGCATACTGATACTCCTCAAAGGGTAAGAACGAACCCATCCGCATTCGCAACAAACGCCCGCGCAGATTATCGGGGACTGAACCATAGGCGTGGAAATACATCTCCCTCTCTCGCTCAGGAGCTTCAGTCCACTCCAAATAGCTCTCTACCTGAGACCTTGAATGCGCACTTTTGAGGATGTATCTATCGGTAGGGGGAGAAGCGTCAATTTGGTGTTGCAGCTCTGCCTCCACAGCCTGCCTGCCATCGCTCCAGCGCAAACTCCAACTTTCCGCATCGTTTTCCAAAGGCACTTGACCAATCAAGACCCCTTGCCGTTCATTAGAAAGCGCAAAATAGTACACCTCACCCGTCTGACGATTCCATCGCAATCCCCGCCGTGTCTGCAAGTCGCGAAGCACCAGCCATTGCCCTGCAGGGTTGTAGATAAAGCCACCTTGCGCATTGTAATCTCCTGTCTGCACACTCCAGCGATTGCCATTCGGAGAGGTGATTGCCAGCTCAACGGGGTTGCCGTTGCTATCTATGCGGAACATATTGTCGTGCAAGCGCGACTTGTAGCCTCCACCCCAACCTGCCAGTTGTGCAGGACGACCGAAACGATAGACCCAACTTCCCCCTTCCCGAATGCGCCCTGGCGGTCCCCCATACAATACAAAGCCTCGGACCATACCAGTCTCATCGACATCCGCTTCCAGCCGGGCTTGAACCCCTTTAGAGGGCACAATGGTCCATATCTCGGTAAAGATGCTTGGGTTGTTAGGATCGCGGTTTCCCGTGATGAACGCAAGAAAGCGCATCGCACTGCCGTTGGCATCGTAGACCGTGAGTTCGCGCACCCGTTTCAGGTCGTCAGGTACCTCGGTAGAGAGAGTAATCTCGGTGGGAGTGCCCCGCCAAGCCGTGTAGCCCGGTGCAGTGCCAGGCAGACGCCTCTCCCCCGAAGAAAGCACCACGCACATCCGTTCCAGACCAAAGAACCAGTAGGGTCCCAAAGTGCCGTTGGGAGTAGGAGAGGAAACATAAGAGTAGCCCGAATGAAATACATCAAGTGCAGGGAACGGGAGTCCAAAAGCGGTTTGTCCTGTGGCAGGAAGGAGAAGAAGCCCTTCGCAAGGCCAGCCGTTTCCGTCCACTGCCCCTGTGCCAGAGCCTAAATAGATGGCATCACTTGGGAAACAGTACAGGGGTTCTTCTACTTCGTTTAGGGTTATGAGCGCAAGATAAACGCAGATTTCTTCTTGGGGGTCTTGTGCGCTTAGATTCGACGAAAAGGGGCTAAGAACGAGGAACAGTGCTATTCCAACCGCAACTATGCGCGCGCTGTGCTGCCCCCCCCCCCGCTAAATTAGAGCAGACGGTGAGGGCTTCTTGCCATAAACTCTGTACCTTTCTGAACATCGTGCGCCTCCTGTGCTTGTTCGGAATGGTTCAGGTTCGCTTGCTTATATTATAACACATTCCGACGCGTTTGTCAAGGGGGGTAGAGCTAATTTGGGGGTTAATTCGGGCAGATGAGGTTGGATATCCTGACAGGATACCCTCTCAAAACCTCCTTTAAGATGCGCTCAAAAGCAGTATGGATAAGATCCCCGAGCCGCTTGTGGTCAGTTTTGGCAGATGTACTCTTTCCAGTTGTCGGGATTGAAGGCGCGTATCTCGCCTCCTTGCGCCAGTTGCTCTAAGACCGCATAGAGGAGCCTGAGACGCTCGGCAGTATCCTGCAACTCCAGTAGGTACTGGCGGAAGGGGAGGCTTCCTTGCAGAGTGCTTGCCACGGTGAAGGATAGGAGTACGGGGTCGTCGGGCAGTTCGAGGTCGCTTAGCCGTAGCCCCACCGAGTCGAGGGCTAACTTGAGGAACCCCTCGAACAGCTCTTTTACCGCCTGAGCGAGTTGAGCCAGTTCCTGCTCATCGTGGGGAGGGGCATCACGCCAAGGCACAATTTCCGCCTGAAGGTAGGGGCGTTCGCCCTGAATCAGGTGTCGGATACGAAACCGCTCTTCGCCAAGCGCAATCAGGTGGAATCGCCCATCTTCCAGACGACGTAATCGTCCGATGCGCGCCAGCGTGCCTATCTCATACAGTTTGACCTCGCCCCCGCCTACCTCACGCCCCTCACGAATCAACACGATACCAAAGGGAGAGTCCTGCTCTAAGCAGTGTATCACCAGCTCACGGTAGCGTGGCTCGAACACATGGAGCGGGATGGCACTATGCGGAAACAGCACCGCTTCCAACGGAAACAGCGGGATGATAGGATTCTGGTTCTCCACCCGTATCACCTGCGCTTTTAAGGATACCTGTTTTACCTCAGGCAGTGCGTATGGCATAATTGCTTTACAGGAACCCGTGCAGGGCTGGAACCGTAGAAAAGTTTACCTGTCTAACAAGGTGATAGGGATGCAGACGCAACCGATTAGCCGAGCGGAGTCGACGAAGGTCCTCCAGTTATTGATGTGTGCGCCCAGCGCTTACGACCTGCTGTATGAGATTAACGCATGGATGCACCTGAGCAACCGTCCCGACCAACGGCTGGCGTGGAAGCAGTGGGAACAGTTATACCAGACGCTCACCGAGAAGGTCGGGATACCGGTCGTGCTGATTGAGCAGGCGCAGGAGGCGCCCGATATGGTGTTCACGGCGAATGCGGGCTTACCGTTGCCGGGCAGGCAGGTGGTGCTTTCCCGATTCCGCCATCCTGAACGCCAAGTGGAAGAGCCCTATTTTGAGCAGTGGTTCCGCTCGCATGGCTACACGGTACATTTTCCGCCTCCCGAATGCGCCTTTGAAGGCGAAGGCGACGCGTTCTTGCTGGGCGATTTAATCGTGGCGGGCTACCGCAAGCGCACCGATATCTGCGCCCATCGCTATCTCGCTGAGTTGACAGGTCTGCAGACCCTGAGTCTGGAACTGGTGGACGACCGCTGGTACCATTTGGATACCTGCTTCCTGCCGTTGGGGGGACGGTTAGTTGCCTACTATCCTGAGGCGTTCGACTGGTACGCCCGACGAGTGATCGAACAGCATTTTGAGACCATCCCCGTTAGCCCTGAGGAGGCGTTGCGCTTTGCATGTAACTCTGTGGTCATCGGCAAGCAGGTGGTGATGCCCTCAGGCTGTCCGATTTTGCGGTTTTACTTGGAAGAGCGTGGCTATACCGTGTACGAAGTGCCGATGAGCGAGTTCATCAAGTCGGGTGGGGCATGTAAGTGCCTGGTGCTGTACCTGTTGGAGCCTGTGGGTTAGCGACGCTCGTACCACTGACGGACGAACTCGCGGTAGTCTGCCTGCTCTTTGAGGATTGGCTCCCACCAATCGGGGTTCTGAACATACCAGAGCACGGTGTCGCGCAGTGCCTGCTCGAAATCTGCTTGTGGTTCCCATCCCAGTGCGCGCAGTTTGCTGGCATCTAAGGCATAGCGTCGGTCGTGGGCGGGGCGGTCTTTCACGAACTGGATGAGGCTCTCGGGTTTGCCCAGTATCTGCAGGATTCGGCGCGTTATCTCAAGGTTCATCCGCTCGTTATTTGCGGTGATGTTATACGCCTCGCCTGGCTGACCACGATGGAGGATGAGGTCTAATGCGCGCACATGGTCATCCACATAGAGCCAATCGCGCACCTGTTGCCCATCGCCATAGACGGGCAGAGGCTGGTCGTTCAGGGCGCGGAGGGTAAAGAAGGGGATGAGTTTCTCGGGGTACTGGCGCGGTCCGAAGGTGTTGCTGGGGCGCGCAATCAGCACGGGCAGACCGTAGGTCTGGTAGTAGGCGCGGGCAAGCAAATCGGCACCCGCCTTGCTTGCAGCGTAAGGGCTGTTCGGGCGGAGGGGCGACTCTTCCGTGAATTTCCCCTGCTCTATCGTGCCATAGACCTCATCGGTGCTGACATGCAGGAACCGTTCGACTCCGACCTTGCGCGCCGTCTCCAACATCACAAAAGTGCCGTAGACATCGGTGGTGATGAAGGCGTCGGGGTTCAGGATGGAGCGGTCTACATGGGTTTCTGCAGCGAAGTGGGCAACGAGGTGCGACCCTTGAAGCACTTGCTCGACAGTGGTGCGGTCTCGCACATCCCCGTGTACAAACTGAAAGCGGGGATGACCTTCGCACTCGGCGAGGTTTTCGCGCCTGCCAGCGTAGGTGAGCGCATCCAGCACCACGACCTCATAGTCAGGGTACTGCTGAAGCATATGGTGGGTAAAGTGGCTTCCGATGAAGCCCGCCCCACCCGTGATGACCAGTTTCTTTCGCATATCTTGAGGATACCTGACCCTGAAATCTGGTGTCTCTAAGCGCGCACCCCTTTGGAAATGGCACGAAAATTGCTGTTGAGGTGGGGTAGGGGAGCAAAGCCTGCCCTCGCAATGGAGGTGCACCAATCGGGTGTGTCTGCGATGCGAGGAATCGCAAGGTGAACAAGAGAGCCGGGCTAAGCCCGGCTCTCTTCGTTTACTGCTGGACGCGCTTAATCGTACAGCCGAAGGCGCGGGTTTCGGGGTTTGGTGGGTTCTTGCCTGCCAGAATGGCATTGAGGGCGTCCCTGAGGTCTTGGCGGGTCACGCGCGCAGGGTTCTGGCTGTCGTCGATTCGCCCGTGATAGCGCAGAACGAAGTTCGAATCGACCACGAACACCTCAGGCGTCACGCGAGCGTTGTATGCATCTGCCACCCGATTGCCCTCATCCTTCAGCACGGGGAACGGCAAGCCCTTTTCACGCGCATGCTCGATAACCTCTTGCACAGGCTCGGTGTGGTTAGAGTTGATACCTAAGAACTGCACGCCTTTCGGGCTGAACTCGTTCGCGAGAGCGACCATCCGCTCATCGTAATCGAGCGAGATGGGGCATCGAGTGGCGATGAAGATAATCACGATGGCTTTCTTGTTCTTGATGTCGTAGAGGCGAATTTGCTTAGGCTCATCTGCTTTTGCCGTTACATTCGGCAAGGTAAAGTCGGGCACCTTTTTGCCAATCTCGGGTTGCTGGGGTTCCGCGGATGCGGGATTGCTGGCAAGGCTCATAAAGTAGCTCGCCAGCTCCTGCGCATGGGTGCTGGTTCCCGCGCGTTCAAACACCTTGGCAATAGTGCCTTCAGGCGAGATGACATAGGTGGTTCGGCTGGCGAACCCAGCACCTGTGCGCACTGCATACAGATTGGCAACTTCGCCCTTCTCGTCCGCCAACAAGATATGGGGCAGGTTATGCTCCTTAGCAAACTTCGCCTGAGCCTCTTGCGAGTCGACGCTGATGCCCACAATCACGGCATGTTGGCTTAGGCTCTCGTAGTCGTCGCGAATGGCGCAGTTCTGGGCGGTGCAACCGGGTGTGCCTGACTTCGGATAGAACATTAGCACCACCCACTTGCCACGGTAATCGCTTAGGCGGAAGGTTTCGCCTGTAGCGGTCTTCAGGGTGAAATTGGGGGCACGCTCGCCCTCCTTCAGCGGGGTAGAAGAGAACATCACGCTCCAAACGCCCCATAGCAGAATCCCGATAGCAAACGGGACGAGCCACCAAAAACGGCTTTGCTTCTTCATCGTTCCAACCTCCTGTGTGGGATAGGGAGTGGATTTGCCACCCCATCTTACTATACCTAGTAAGACGCTCAAAACGCGAATCGGTTCCCTTTCGGGTATAATCCACACACGATGGACGACCCCCTGGTAATTGCTGGCAAATCGTTCCGTTCCCGCTTGATGGTTGGCACAGGCAAATATCCTGACCCCGACACGATGAGGCGTGCGATCGAAGCCTCTGGTGCAGAGATTGTCACCGTTGCGATTCGCCGAATCGATCTGGATGCCCCTAAACGCTCCATTCTCGATGACCTCGATTGGAGCAAGTATCAGATTTTGCCCAACACCGCAGGCTGTCGGACGGCAGAGGAAGCAATCCGCGTGGCTCGGCTGGCGCGTGCGATGGGGCTGAGCGACTGGATTAAGGTGGAGGTGGTACCCGACCCCAAGTATCTCTTGCCTGACCCCATCGGCACGCTGGAAGCCTGTAAGGTGCTGGTGAAGGAAGGGTTCGTGGTGTTGCCCTACATTAACGACGACCCCGTGCTGGCAAAGCAGTTGGAGGAGATAGGCTGTGCGACGGTGATGCCCCTTGCAGCACCTATTGGCACGGGCTTGGGCTTTACGGTGAACTTTCAACAGATTCAGATAATCGTGGAGCAGGCGCGCGTGCCCGTGGTGGTCGATGCGGGGCTGGGCGTGCCGTCGGACGCTGCGATTGCCTTAGAAATCGGCTGTGATGCGGTGCTGGTGAACACTGCTATTGCGAAGGCAAAAGACCCCGTGCTGATGGCGGAAGCGTTTCGTTTAGGAGTAGAAGCGGGGCGCAAGGCGTTCCTTGCAGGGCGCATCCCAAAACTGCCTTATGCCTCTGCTTCCAGTCCCCTGGAGGGCGTCGTGCGCTCGTAGCAGGTGATGTCCATTCCTGATCGTGTGCTGATGCTGGTATTGCCTTGGACGCCCCAAACGGACGCAGCGCATACCTTTTGGGTAGCAGAGGAGGCGATTCGGGGCGGGGCGAACTGGCTTCTGCTTCGAGTGCGCAACATGCCCGCCCGCATGGCGTTAGACCCTGCGATGGAACTGCGCCGACTCACGCGCCACTATTCCGTGCTGTTCTCGATCAACCCCTACCCTGCCCTTGCCGAGTGGGTTTCTGCGGATGCTCTCCATCTGCCTGAAGCGGAATTGGATAGCCCTCACCCTCCCCAGCCCTCCCTCTCCCAGTGGGAGAGGGAGGGGGGCGAACTCCCCTCTCCCTCTGGGAGAGGGGTTGGGGGTGAGGGCTACAGAGGGGCTATGGGTGAGGGCTTCTCCCCACCACCCCGCCTGCTGGGCTACTCGGTACACTCAGTTACGAGTGCGAAAAAAGCCGTGCAAGCAGGTGCAGACTACCTGCTCGTGGGCACGATGTTCCCTACCTCCAGCCACCCCGATAAGACACCAGAAGGGCTTGAACTGCTGAAGGCAGTAGCGAAGGTGGTATCGATACCGCTGATTGCGATTGGAGGCATTACTCCAGAGCGGGTGGCGCTCTGTTTGCAAGCGGGGGCACGCGGGGTGGCAGTTGTATCTGGCATTTTAGAAAGTGAAGCCCCTTATGGGAGCGCACAGAGCTACTGGCAGAGCCTGCAAGCCGTGTGAACTGAATGCCCATGCTATGATTTGTGGCTTGGGCGTCTCGCCCATTTAGCACACGGGCGGGACGCCCGTGCTACCCAGAGAACCTTTCCCAGTGGTTCGCAATCCAGCAGGCGGTGCGCATCGCAAACGCCATAATCCCTATCTGGGGGTGAGGCTGTTCGAGAAATCCCCTGACCCACACAAAAACGCCTCCACATTTTAGCAACCCCCACACCTCCACACCCCCTACCCGCAACCACCCTACCATGTTCCATAACACCCACATCCCCCACACCCAAACCACCACTCTCCATCACTAACAAACCCACATAGTTCTTTTCATAGCATACCGAGAGAGGTAGAAAAAGTCTCGACAGCCTTCTGTGAGTTCGCTAATCCCTCTTTGTATCTTTCAATTGATTGCTTCATCTTCATGGCGATATCGGCTTGAATCGCGCTGGGTAGAATTGGAACCAACACCGTTGCGAGGTCATCAAGCGTGATTGCAGGGATAGCATGCCCACGTAGGAGGCGTCTTATCTGTCGCAAGAAGAATTCGGTGCGCATGTAGGCAAGTAAATAGTAGGGGTCAACTTCACGAAAGTTTCTTAGTACCGCAAACCCATTCGTGCAGATTGCACCATCTTCAGACTCGGTAATGATAGCGCTCGCATGCTGAACTGTGCCCGTACTTGCACCCGAAACCGCTGTAATGATGTCACCCGTGCGAACACGATATTTGGCGCGCGAGGGAGCGTTCCTCGAACTAATTTCCTGAACGGAGGACACTATAGCAAACTCAGGAATAACATCCGATATGGCGATATAACGGATAGTCTCTTCGTTGCTGATACGAAAGTCGTCTCCCTCTTTGACGATGTCAGCCACCTCACAAAGACGCCGAACAGGGTATCGGCGTATCTGTTCGATAAGGTCGACATCAGTGGGACGATAATGCTCCGCATCAAGACGGTGATTGAGAGCGGACAATGGGATTGAGAATGCAACTGGGCTATGCCATTCCGTTTCTCCCTTTTTGAGAAGCCTATATAGACGAGCCACTTCAGGGAGGTCACTCTCTACAATCAGCTTCCCTTGCTCGTCATAGCACGGGCGCCCTTTCGAGTCGCGCCGATGTTGGGGTTGACCTTTGACATCATAGCCTATTTTCTGTGGGATTGCCATAAAGACATGGCTAACCTTTGCTGGATGCTTCTGAAGTAGAAGTAGAGAAGTCTTGACTCCTGTTCCGTAGGGAACAAAAGCAATCTGAGGAATGGATACAACCGCAAGCACCTCCGCTTGAGAACGAATCCAAGATCGGACATGCTCAGTGGTTGCATTTTGAAGAATTCCGTCAGGGAGAACGATAGCGAGTCGCCCTTCAGGGCGTAGGAGTCGTATGCAGAGTTCCACGAATAAGATTTCAGGCGACTGTCCTGGTAGCAACTCTTTTGTCTGTTGCCACTGCCCTGTGGAGTTCTTGTACCATCGATAGCCGAGTGCGTACTGGGCGAGCAGGTTAGGGTCGTCAATCTTACCTCTGCTTCCGAAGGGCGGATTCGCTAACACGATGTCGTACTCACCCATCATTTCCAAACCCACCTCGAGGGCGTTTGCACATACAATCGGCTTACTATTAATCCCTTCTAAAACAAGTCTCATTTGAGCAGTGGTGGCGATGTCGGGATTGAACTCGATTCCACGAATGTTTGTCTCGATATAATCAGGTTTACTAACATCTGGATGCATTGCACAGACATAGCGAATAGTCTGGAGCAGGAATGCACCACTCCCGCAAGCGGGGTCTATGACGGTCTCGTGTGGGGCAGGCTCGATTAGCGCTACTGCCAACTCTACTATCGGGTAGGGTGTGAAAAACTCACCACGGTCGCCCCGCTGATAGCGCGTGAAGAAGGTCTGAAATGCCTCGCCCTTGACATCGGCTGGGGTATCGGTCAGATTCAGAAACTGAATCTTCTGGGCGATATAGGCTAAACTGCGTGGAGAGAGTTGAATTTCGGGGTCTGGAAAGAACTCAGGGTAGACCTCTTTCAGGCGTGTGTATAGGGTTTTTATTCGGTTGATAAACGACTGTCCCCCATTCGATAGCACGGCACTATATTCGCTTGAAGTAATCCCGAATCGAGTGCCTTCTACGGGAGCGAGCCGCTCATCGAGCAACTTGATGGAAATCAGCTTGAGTATTTCTCTAAAGACCTTCTCTTTTAGCATTCCCTCATTGGCATAAAGGTAGTTATGACAATCTTCAAGTATACTCAGCAAGTTGTGAGCGGGACGCAAATCGGACGGCTGGGGAAGCTCTATAGGGAGGAAATCCTCTGTTTCTATCAGTGCAGGCTGTTTCAACACCATATCGCCTATGGTTACCCGTGATATGTTTCGACTATGAGAGCGCATCTTCTTCCTCCTTGAGATAGCGGTAGTCTATCTGCATGGAGTCTTCTGCCGCAGCGGTCTCTTTAGGAATGGTCTGATAGACACTATTGAAGTCTTGCTCCCACTCCTCCGAGATGTGAATCTGCTCCTGACCATTGATAATGAACACAAAGCCGATAATGTAGTTCTGCTGGAGGTGATTCACATCGGAGCTGGAACTCTCCAGATTATAGGGATTTGCAAAGAGAAATTTGTGTTCTTGGTACTTTAGAAATATATCCACTGCTACTACATGAAACTCATCCTTGCGGGGAGTAGCAATCTTCCTGCCCCCAGTTCCAGCACCTGCGACGAAGTGAGTTTCTAAGACTCGAATCTTGGTGTTCAAGTATTGAATGCGCTCTTCTATAAGGGTGTTAATCTCCTCCCTTGTGAGCGACCTGAGTTTCTCAATCGCTTGTCCCTTTTTCGTTGTTCGTGTAGGGTTTGGACAATAATTGGCTACCTCTTCATGTTCATACAGCGGGTCTCGATACTTGTGAAAGAAGTCTGGTAGCTCCTGCTGAATCCATCTCTGAATTTGCTCTTCTCGATTCTTCATCGGGTCTATCCACTGTATCAGATCAGAGTATTTAATGAGAAACTTGATTAGGTTTTCAAGATTGTAAAGTTTATGCCATTTCTCAGAGTTTGATTTGACGCCTTTGACTTCTATAACGAACTAGCCGTTGGTTTCTACCTCATCACGCTTTCGGAAGTAGAAGTCGCCGTGATGAGCCTTCTGACCTTCCCACTTTCACGAATACGCAGGAGCTCATAACCAAGATTTTCTAAGTGCTTCTTGATGAGTAGTTCGCTAATAGACCCTGCAACATACCCCTGCGCGTTTGGGCTGTGGCGAAGTGCCTCGAAGAACACTTCCAAACTGGTTTTGAACACCCGCTCGACGAATCGCGTAAGGCGTTTCACCACATCGTTCAGGGAAGGCATGCTTAGCATTATACCTTTACTGTGCAGGGAAGCCCCTGCTGAGCTTGCGCTACGGTTGGCGTTCAGCTCGTATTCGCTGAAGGAGCGCGCTGGTGGAGTAGCCCTCCTCGTAGGGGAGAATGACCACAAAGCCCCCCTGCTCTACCACTAACTCGGCTTCAGGAAGGTTGCGCTCGGTGTAGTCGCCCCCTTTCACATAGTAGTCGGGCTGGATGAGGCGCAGAAGTGCCTCCGCCGTCGGTTCTCCAAACAGCACCACATAGTCCACGCACTCCAAGCCCGCTACCAGTTCAGCACGCTCCTGCTCGGGGACAACGGGACGCCCCTCCCCTTTGAGCTGGCGTACCGACTCGTCGGTGTTGACTCCCACAATCAGCAGGTCACCCATCCCGCGCGCCTTTTGGAGATAGTGGAGATGCCCCACATGCAGAAGGTCGAAACAACCGTTGGTAAATACCAGTCGTTTGCCTTCTTGCTTCCAGAGGGCAACGCGCTGAGCGAGTTCCTCACGAGTCACTATCTTTTCGCTGGCTGGGCGCACGCCCTTCCATTCGTGAAGGAACACGCCATTCCTGCTGGGGTATCCTCATCAGATGATGAAATCTGGGGTAGGGCTGGCGGAACGCACCACACCGCTCGCATGGCACGCGCTCACGGTCGACGAGGTCGCCCAACTGCTTGAAACCAACCCACAGGGGCTTTTCCGTGAAGAGGTAGCACACCGACAGAAGCAGTTCGGACCGAACCGTATCGAGGAAGCGAAACCTGTCAACCCCTTTGAAATACTGCTCCACCAGTTCAAAAGCCCCCTGATTTATATTCTGATGGTCGCTGCGGTCATCACGCTCCTGCTGGGCGACACTATCGACTCGGCGGTGATTGCCTTTGTGCTTCTGCTGAACGCTACGATTGGCTTCATTCAAGAGTATCGTGCGGAACAGTCGGTACGAGCGTTGCTAAAACTCACTGCACCCCATGCGCGTGTGATTCGGGACGGGCGCGAGCTCGATGTCGAAAGTGTTGACCTTGTGCCCGGCGACCTCGTGCTGTTGGAAACGGGCATGCGCGTGCCTGCCGATATTCGCCTCATTTCGGCTACCGTGCTTCAGGTGGACGAATCGCTCTTAACGGGCGAATCGGTTCCCGTGCTGAAGCAGGTAGCGCCCGTACCTCCTGAAACGCCCTTAGCCGACCGCGTGAACATGGTCTACTCTGGCTCCATCATCAGTTCGGGGCGCGGACGGGGCTATGTGGTCGCAACAGGCACGCAGACGGAGCTGGGCAAAATCGCAGGCACCATCCGCGAGCAAGAGTCGCCAGAGACTCCGCTCCAAAGGCGTATGCGCCAGTTCGCCAACATCATCGGTATCGCCATCGGGGTGAGCTGTCTTGTTATCTTCGCCTTGGGGATTGCCTTAGGCAACACCCCTGTGCAGATGTTCAAGGTGGCGGTTGGGATTGCGGTCGCTGCGATACCCGAAGGGCTTCCGATTGTGCTCACAATTGCGCTTGCGCTGAGCGTCAGTCGCATGGCAAAGCGCAACGCGCTGGTGCGTCGGCTGAACGCTGTGGAGACGCTCGGCTCTACCACCGTCATCGGCTCGGACAAAACAGGCACACTCACTGAAAACCGCATGACGGTGCAAGAGTACTGGGCTGGAGGCGAGGTGTTTCGGATTGAGGACTTTGAAAAAGGTGAGAGCTTACCCGAGGAGGATGAGCATCCCTTCATCTTGGCGTTGCTCACCGCCGTGCTCACGAACGAGGCAGAGATACACGAGACGCCCGATGGCTTTGAAATCCATGGCGACCCCACCGAAGGCGCGTTGCTCATCTCTGCCCTGCGCGCAGGGCTTCAACACCGAACCCTACGCGAACAACATCCCATCGTGGGTGAAATCCCGTTCGAACCTGAACGCCAATACTCTGCCAGCATTCGCGGGCGTGGCGAGGAGCATTGGGTGTTTGTGAAGGGCGCGCCCGAACGGGTGATGCGAATGTCGCACTACTGGCTTACAACAGAGGGAGAGCGACCGTTGGACGAAACCGCTCAGCAGACCATCCTTCAACAAGCGCAGGGGATGGCGCGTCGAGGCTTGCGCGTGTTGGGACTCGCCTACCGACGCTTGCCAAAACCTCTAACACCCACCGAGCATGTGCCAGAACCGTCCGAGCTGGTCTTCATCGGGTTGGTGGGCATGATGGACCCTCCGCGCAGGGGTGTTAAAGAGGCGATACAGGACTGCCAGCGTGCGGGTATCCGCGTGCTGATGATTACGGGCGACCACGCAGAGACCGCCCGTGCCATCGGACGCGAGCTGGGCATCGCAGGCGAGGATGCACCCGTCATCACAGGCGCCGAACTGGAGCGCATGGACGATGAGACTCTGCGCGAACGCGTGCGCCATGTAGCAATCTATGCGCGCGTCAGCCCAGAGCATAAACTCAGGGTGGTGAACGCCCTGCGCGCCAACAGCGAGACGGTTGCTGTAACGGGAGATGGGGTAAACGATGCCCCTGCCCTCAAAGCAGCGGATGTAGGCGTGGCGATGGGCAGAAGTGGAACCGATGTGGCACGCGAAGCCGCAGATATTGTGCTGGCAGACGACAACTTCGTGAGCATCCGCAACGCCGTTGAGGAGGGGCGCATCGCTTTCGATAATGTGCGCAACTGTACCTTCTTTCTGCTCTCCACAGGCGCAGGGTCTATCCTGCTCTTCTTCCTGACACTCCTCACGGGGCTTCCCATCCCCATGCTCCCCGCCCAACTGCTGTGGCTGAACCTCGTAACGAACGGTTTGCAAGATGTAGCGTTGGCGTTTGAGCCGGGCGACAAAAGCGTGCTATTGCGCAAGCCACGCCCACGCACGGAGGGCATCATCTCCAAACTGCTATGGGAACGCACGCTGATAGTGGGCACGCTCATCGCCCTCGCCACTTACTGGCTCTTTCGGTATGAATTAGAGCAAGGGGGCACGCTTGCTCAAGCCCAGACCGTTGCGCTCACCACGATAGTGCTGTTCCAGAACTTCCATGTGGGCAACTCGCGCTCGGAGTATCGCTCGGTGCTGTTCCTTAGCCCTCTGCGCAACCCGTTCTTACTTCTCTCGGCTATCAGCGCGCTGACGGTGCATATCTTGGCGCTCTACTTACCGTTCACCCAGTTCATTCTGCGCGTGGAGCCGATACCGCTGGACGCTTGGGTGCGCATCGTGTTCACAGCATTAAGCGTGGTTGTGGTGGTGGAACTGCACAAGTGGATTCGCCACCCCCGCGAGGCATACGGAAGCGCATGCCCGACTCGGTGAGCCAATCGGGTTCTACATAGTACACATTGTCGCCCAGCCAGAGCATCAGGTCGGGGCGCATACGATGGATGGCTTCGAAGATTTCGTAATCGCCTCCGTAAGGCGCGCCCGGTCGGTCAAAGACAGGGTCGTTGAAATAAGCACAGGAGCCAAACGCCACCGTGAACTCGGGTGGGTCAGTGCGCCAACGCCAGTGGGGTTGGGTTTGGAACTCCAACGGGTAGTTGCGCGGAACAAGTTCGCCGTTCAGGTAGAGTTCGTACTCAAAGCGCGTGCCGAACGGCAGGTTGCTCAGTCGGAACAACGCGATATAATCACCTTCCCTGCTTGTGCGCACCACAGAGGTCAGACGGCTCGTTTCGGGCTTGCCTTTCTCCCAATAGCGAATCTGGACATCCGCCTCAGTGGTGGTCTGCACCCAGATAACCGTTTCGGTCATCTCTGCATAGCCCAACATCGGACCCGCACTCAACAGAGGATGCGACTGTGCGCATGCGAGAAGAGTGCTAAGCCATACCCAAACCCAGACTGTAAATCCTCGTCTCATAGCCCAATTGTGGCATGGCGGGATATTAGGATTGGGTTAAGGATATGGTAGTCTCCCTCTAAACCGTTGATGGTAAAATAACCGCCAGAACGTGCTTGGGGAGGGAGACGATGAAAATGCAACTAGTCAAGGTGGGT
>FWPU01002800.1_pt1 | contig 46456 bp, 37 predicted proteins | sample 2228361 | NCBI WGS metagenome assembly FWPU01 (sample SAMEA103939777, study PRJEB20133) | metagenome
CCTCGAGAGATTACGATTCAATTCGGCTGTGGCCATTTGCCGGCTCCCGCCGCTCTCAGAGTAGTTAGCATGCCGGCACTGGGCAGCACCACGCCCAGTGCCGGCAGTCAACACAAGACCCATACTCCAGAATCAGTTCACCAGCGGCGCTTTCAAGAGCTCATCGACTGATACGCCGACTTTTGAACCATGAAAGGCGGTGCCAAGCTGGCGCGCTTTGAAGCGCTGGAGGAATGCGTCGTAGGCGTTTTCCGGCAGCGGAACGTAGCCGACCTCCAGAACAAGCTTGGACGCGACTTTCTTGTCAAGATAAAACTCGACGAACTTTGCGATGTTGGGATTGGCGTCGACCTTCTTCTTGCTGACATAGATGAAGATTGGACGCGACAATGGCTGATACGTACCGTTTCTGGCGCTTTCAATCGAGGGCAGGACTGCCTTGGCTTCCGGCGTCATCTTGATCGCGACCGGCTTGAGCTTGTCCTTGTTGTGGAGGTAATAGGCGAGCCCAAAGAACCCGAGCGCATTGACGTCGCCGGCAATCCCTTGCACCAGGACGTTGTCGTCCTCGGAGCCCAGGAAGTCGCCGCGCGACGAATGCTCTTTGCCGACAATCGCCTCGGTGAAGTAGTCGTAAGTTCCGGAATCGGTGCCGGGGCCGAAGAGCTTGAGCGGACGATCTGGGAAGCCGGGGCGAATCTGTTTCCAATTGGTGATCTTACCCTGCGCCGCCGGCTCCCACATCGTCTTCAGCTCGGCGACGGTCATCTCGGAAACCCAGTTGTTTTTTGGATTCACCAACACGGCGATCGCATCAAGCGCCACCGGCAATTCGATGAAGTCAATGCCGGCCTTCTTGCAGTCCTCCCGCTCCTTATCCCTGATCGGGCGAGAGGCGTCCGAAATGTCGATCTCGCCGCGGCAAAATTTCTTGAAGCCGCCGCCGGTGCCGGAAATGCCGACCACGACCTTCACCCCTTTGTTGGCTTTCTGGAACTCCTCGGCCATGGCTTCGGTGATGGGAAAGACGGTTGATGAGCCGTCCACCTGAATGATGGTCTGCTGAGCCGCGGCCGCCCCGCCCATGCATGTGAGCGCAGCCGCTGCAAGCAATGCGGTTTTGAGGGACATATGTGCTCTCCTGTTATCGTGGACAACGTGTTTGCCGCGAGGGCCTTAGCCCGCAACAAGAAATGCCTTCAGATGCTCTCGTGTTTCGGTTACGCGAGACTTGTGACCGCGGCGGCCGGTTTCTTTTTTCGGACATCCCGCTGCAGTCGGCGGGTCCTCTAGCGGCGGCATGTCACGGTTCTACGATCGATCAATGACAGGTCGATGACACCTTAAGTCACTGATTCTACAGCTCAATGGAAACCACCGGGGGCGCGCAGAGTGCGTTCCGTTTCAGGCGAGCGGCAGCACCACGGTGAAGGTTGCGCCCTCGCCCAATTTCGAATCGATCAGCAGCCGGCCTTGGTGGCGGTTGAGGATGTGTTTCACCAGCGCAAGCCCGAGACCGGTCCCGCCCTGCGCGCGGCTTTCGGCGATATCGACCCGATAGAACCGCTCGGTGAGGCGCGGCAAATGCAGCGGATCGATGCCGGGACCATAATCCCGAATCGCAACGGCGATATTGCGCCTGTCATCGATGCTCAGGCTGATGTCAACACGCTTTCCGCTGGCGCCGTATTTCAGGGCGTTCTCGACGATGTTTTCGAATACCCGGATCAGTTCGTCGCGATCCCCGCGCACCGTCTGCGCGTCGCGCGGCAATTCACATGAGATCTCTACGCCGCGCTCGCGCGCCAGCGGCTGCAGACCGTCAATCACCTGGCGAACGATGCCGATGAGATCGACGTTTTGCTCGGGCCGAATCGTTTCCTTCAATTCAATGCTCGAGAGCGAGAGCAAATCGTCGATCAGGCGCGCCATACGCGTGGCCTGCTCCTTCATGATGGCGAGGAAACGCTGCTGAGCAGCAGTGTCGTTGCGCGCCGGGCCCTGCAACGTCTCGATAAACCCGGACAGCGACGCCAGCGGCGTGCGCAGTTCGTGACTGACATTGGCCACAAAATCTGCACGCATCTGCTCCACTCGCTTCGCCGGAGTGAGATCATGCAGAGTCAACATCATCAGCCGACCGGCGCGACCTGCACCCAGCGTAACCGGAACGATATGCGCTTCGGTCCAATGATCGACCGGAACGCGCTCGTATACTTCGACGCGCTCGGCGTTGCCGCTGGCGGTTGCCCGGCGCACCGCGTCGATCACGTCCGGACTGCGCAAGGCAAGCGAGAGCGGGATATCTCGCGCAAGCGCCGGGGCAAACCTCTTCGCCGGCGGATTCCATGCCACCACATGACCCTCTGCGTTCAGGGCGATGACCGCATCGGGCAAGCCTGAAAGTACGGCTTCGACCAGCTGGTAACTCGGTTGCAGCCCTTCTTGAGTGGCAATCACGGCAGTTTCGGTTTCTGTTGCAGGCCCCACCAGTGTTCGCAAAGGCGACACTCGAGCACCCCGCCTTCCGCGCGCAGGGCGGAGGTCGGGCTCGGAGAATATATCGTGTGTCGTCTTCATCGTCATGCGTCGCCGCGCATTTCGCGAGTGCTCGCGTTTGCGGTTCAGAATGGGTCCTCTCCCTTGCAGGGCGAAGTGCCCCTAAGGCCATCGGCAGTCGCGTACGGGATGAGTTAGCGCGAGCGGGGCTGCGCACTGCAAAGCAGACAAAAAACAAGAAGGAACAGACTCGCCGCAAAGTCGGGCTGGTGCACCGGCGCGCTCAGCAATGAACGCGAGGACACCGTGCGACGAAGCCATCACCTTGGTTCTGGGCGGCCGTCATCAAATCGGCAATCTAATGGCTGCGGCCGTTGCCCAGTACAATGCGCACGAGGTCTGCCGCATTTCTTGCTTTCAGCTTCTGCATGATGTGGGCACGATGCACCTCAACCGTCCGCATGCTGATGCCGAGATTGCGGCCGGCTTCCTTGTTGGATGCGCCGCTCGTGATCTGGGCCAAAACTTCGTGCTCACGCGGTGTGAGGAGCTCGTATCCCGGAAAATAACGCTGTTTTGATTCCTTGCCGTTCCCACGGCCAAGGCCGACGCTGATGGCCGCATGCACGCGGTCTACGACGGTTTCGATCGCGAAAGGCTTTTCGATGAAGTCGAATGCGCCCGATTTGATCGCCGCGACCACTGCCGGAACGTCGCTTCGACAGGAGATCATCAGGATTGGCGCCGGATATTCAGGCGCGCCGATCTCCCTGAGAATTTCGAGGCCGGACCGACCCGGCATGTTGATGTCGAGCAGAACGCACGCCGGCTTCTTGTAACTTGCGGCGGCAAGAAATGAAATTCCGTCGACGAAGCTCACAGTTCGGGTCCTGTCGGCGTTGAAGGCCACCGACAGCACGTCGTGCACGGTTGGGTCGTCGTCAACGATGAAAATCTCGTGAGCAGGCGCGAGTTGCGGCATCGTATTCATTGTCAGTCTCCGATTCGTTCCGATCGCAAACCCGAATCAGTTGGTGCGATACTGACACTAACCGTTCGACTTTGGACAGTCCGACCTTTGATTTAAGGTAGCCTTAAAGCCCCGCTTTGAACGCCTGCGACATGCGCACAAGGGGTCGCTCTTGCAGTCATTCGAGGCGCGACGCGCGATTGCCGGGTGCCATAAGTAGAAATGCGTAGTGCGCCAGCAATTTCGTAATGTTGGCGCGATCCATGTCGCTGTAGTTCGACATTAACCAGCCTGGTCTAGATCGCATTAACTGCGGGATGGCATTTTGCTGACGATTTTGCAGGGGGAACCGGCCATGACCGTCCACCTTTTCAGCCAGCGCCTCGGCAAAGTGCGCGCCCGATTTGTCGCAAACGTCGAACGCAAGATCGAAACGCTGGATAATGCGCTGCCGCAACTTTGCGGCGAAGGAGATGGTATCGTCGAGCGCCTTGCCGCAGCGCATCGCAGCGTGCACGCGCTGTGTGGCGTAGGGCCGACAATAGGGTTCGTTGCCACCGGTCGTGCGGCACGGACAGTGGAGCGAATCCTGCGACAATCGTTGAAGGCGAAACGCGGTTTGACCGATCTGGAACTCGCCAACGTGCGGGCAGGCCTCGCCGAGCTGCGCGCCGCCGCGCAGGCCGATGTACAGACTGCGGCAAGCGGACAGTAGTCTCGTGCGATTGCCGTCTGTTCCAGGCGACTGAAATTTATGCCTGAGGCGACCAAGCCGCACGGTTCCTGGCGCCGGCTACAACGGTTCCGACGGCTCGATAAGCTCGACCAGCGAGTCGATCGCGGCCTGAACTTTTGCCACCGTGCCTAAGCCATAGCGCAATTCGGTCGCTGCCTGCTCCAACGCGAGGGCTCGAGCGCTGATTTCCGCATAGCCGACCGTGCCGGCGCCGCCGGCAATCCTGTGCGCGGCGGATATGATCCGATCGAGTGTTGCATCGGTCTGGTCGGGCAAATTGTCACGCTCGCGATGCAACGCCGCCGCCTGCGCGCGGACATTCGAATAGAAGCGGGCGCGCGGTCCGGCAAGGCGAAACTGCGGCGTCTGCATCTGTTCGCGCACACGCGCCGCAAGCGTGAGCGGGTCGAATGGTTTTGCAATCACGCCATCGGCGCCGAGAGCACGGAAATGCTGGAGCTCGCGCTGCTGTGCACGGGCAGTCATGAAGATCACAGGAATGCCGCTGGTCTCCGGACGCTGCCGCAGACGTGCAAGCGTCGCCGGCCCGTCCATATCGGGCATCATGACATCAAGCAGAACAAGATCCGGCAACCACTCGGCGGCGGCGGCAATGGCATCGCGTCCGCAGGAGCAGCTGCGTACGGCGAACTCCGGGTCGAGACCGAGGGAAATCTGCACGACTTCACGGATGTCCGGCTCATCATCGACGTAAAGGATGCGAACAACACTCATGCGACCTCTCTGACTTGTCCCTGGATCGGCTGTTCACGGCGATTTGGAGAAGCCTCAGCGCGTGGCAGATCGACATAAAATATCGTCCCTCCGCCAGGAGCCGGTTCGAAATTTGCTTCTCCTCCGAGCCGCAGCATGAGCTGCTTGACAATGCTCAAGCCGAGGCCAGTGCCGCCCTTTTCCCGCGCCTCGTGCGAATCGGCCTGGGCAAACCGCTCGAAGATCCGCGATTTGAATTGCTCGGGAATTCCGGGACCGTGGTCACGCACCGCAATGCGACCCTTATCGCCGACGGGCCTCGTCGTCACCACGACCTCGCCGCCGCTCGGTGAGTATTTCACCGCGTTCGACAAAAGATTGGTCATCACCTGCATCAATCGGTCGATATCAACCGTAGCGGTGAAGTCTTCCGAGTGAGAATCCATCTTGATCTGCACATCGAACTGAAGGGCGAAGCCGCGATTTGCTTCGATTGCCTGCTCGACCAATGACCGAATTTCGACCGTTCGCATGTCAAATTCGATTTTGCCTGACTCGATCTTTTCGAGATCAAGAATGTCGTTAATCAGGCGAACCAAACGCTGGCTGTTGCTATGCGCGATGGAGAGCAGACGCTTGGCGGCATCGGGAAGCGCTTGAGTCGGGTCGGCCGCCAACAACGCCAACGAGGCGGTAATCGATGTCAGCGGCGTGCGTAGCTCATGGCTCACCATCGCCACAAATTCGTCCTTCATCTGCTCGGTGCGTTTGCGCTCGCTGACGTCGTTGATGGCGCTCAGGATTACGGTGCTACCGTCACGCATTCGAATTGGATGGAGACCGACCTCGATGGGGAATTCGGTTCCGTTCTTGCGCAGCCCATAGAGTTCGCGTCCCTCCCCCATTGGTCGTCCATGAGGATTGTCAAGAAACGCCTTCCGATCGTCGGAATGCCTGACGCGCGAATGTTCGGGTATCAGAATATCCACTGATTTTCCCAGCAATTCCTCACGGCGATATTGAAACAGCTTCTCGGTCGTCGCGTTGACCAAAAGGATCGTCCCGCTTCGATCCACCATAACCATTCCGCTTGGGGAAGCTTCAACCGCCATACGGAAGCGCTCGTCGGCGATATTCCTCGCTGTCACATCACGCACGAACAACAGCGACATCCGTCTGTTGCCGACGATCATCGGTGTGAGCAGGACATCGGCGGGGAAAGTCGTCCCGTCGCTCCGCCGCGCGGTCACCTCATGGTTTGCTGATGCAGCGGTTTTTCCGGCGGAGAGACCGGCAAAAAGCGCCGCGGCCCGAGGCGCGGCAAATTCGAACAGCGTGCCGAGGCTCAAACCCGGCGCCGACGTTGCGGTGATGCCGAACATGCGCTCGGCCGCCGGATTGAGAGATTCGATGTTGCCGTGCTCGTCGACGGTGAGAATTCCATCGGCGGCGTTGGCAAAGACGGCTTTCTGTCGCGCATAGGCATCACGCAGTTCGTCGAACAGCCGCTTACGCTCCTTGATTTGGTGGCTGATTCGGGTCGCCATCCGATCGAAACTTTTGGCCAGAATGCCGATTTCGTCAGTCTTGCGCATGGCAGATTCGGGTATCTGGAGCGGCGATTCAGGCACAAATGACTCGACGGCTCTTGTCATCTGCACAAGCGGCTTGGCGATCGATCGCGCCAACAGGACCGCAAATCCAACGGCACAGATCAGGGCACCGACGCCGGCGGCGACGGCGGCCCGTTGGAAGGCAAGGATCGGCGCCACGATTTCTGCTTGTGGCGCGAGTTCAACAACCGCCATCCAGAAAGTTTCAGCAGGCTGCACGGGAACCACGGCGGCGCCGAATTGAATGCCGCGCGTGTCAGTCACCATGAGCGTTTGCGGCCTGTCAGTGCCGATCAGAGGAGAAAATCCGCCAAATTCGTCGGTTATGCGAGGCGCGAGACCGGTTGCGGCGCCGAGTTCACGGCTGGCCTCGGGGTGAAGGAGAAATTCGCCTCTATGGTTGATCAAGTAGATGTGTCGCGAAGAGTAGACGCCTGTTTCACCCAATCGGTCTCGCGAGCTGATGGCGTCAAATGCGGAGCGTAATTCCGCGATAATAGTTATGATACCCATGAATGATCCATCTGCGGCAATTATCGGAGTGGCTGCCCGCACAACCGGAATGACCTGTGCCAATCTGATGCTTTCATCGACCGCTTCGATGAGCTCGATCGGCCCGATGTAAACCTCGCCTGCTCGCAGATTCCTTGCACGACGAAAATATTCAGTCTCGCCGCGGCGCTGCAGTTCGGTTTCCGGAACGAGCCGAAGCGGCTCGTTCGCGCGGTCACGCTCGATACGCAACATTTCGCGGCCGCCATCGTCGATGCCTACGATGCTGAACTGCAAATACGAAGACTTGCCTATCAACTGGCCATTGAGGAACGTGGCGATGCGCTGGTAGGCGGCATCCGCCACGGCTGGGTCGCTCCGATTGCGGCTGGCGACTTGCCTCCGCACAAGCTGGTCGAGCGCGATCGAAGGAATCAGCAGCGTGACGTCGGATTTCAAGTCGCTGATTTGATCGCTGAGTTTTGCAGCGATCAACCGCGCCTCGGTTTCGATCTGCAAAAACGCGCGCGCGCCGACGATGTTTTCCAGGATGTGATTGACGAAGAACAAAATCGCCACAATGGTTCCGGCCACCAACGTGACCATTGCAAAGGCGAGGCGAACAGAAAGCTTCATCAACCGCCCTGCGCGTGTCACGGCTCCGCTCGGCGGCTCCCGGCGTCAGCAGGAGAGGGCGCGGCACCGACGGCGAATCACAACTGCAGGATGATTTCACCTCCCGAAAGCAATTCTATTGTGAGGAATGCGTATTCAAGGATTAACGATCTGCATCTCTTTACAAGACTGACTTCGCTTTACTTCTCTATTATTGACCTGTTTCAAGTACGTGCGCACCGCCTGCTCCGGAGGCGCAGGCATAACTGAATATTCGCTTAGACGAACGTGAACGTGCCGCCCACCAATTCTGCGTTTGGAGGCTGTATAATTTTCACATTGGCGCGCCCTCGACTGGATGATCTGCAATCATCATCGCGTGTACATCCTTTAGTAGAGGTTCATTATTCTATCTACCATGCGTTGAGTCCCTTCGCTCCGTACAAGTAATCCACAAAATGTGTTGCTGGCAGGCAGTGTTAGCGGCTGCCAGCGCACTCAAAACCGTGCAAGGGAGGTTCGCCGAGGTAACGGATCACCGGTGGTCGCCCTTGAGAATCAGGGAGACACTTTAAACTTGAAATTTTAGGCTTGAACTAATTTTCCTCCATGTCATCATTTCGCGTTGCGGTGGGCTGAAAGGCGGGAGCGCATGAAAATCGCGTGCCTCGGCGGCGGACCAGCCGGGCTCTATTTCGCGATCAGCATGAAATTGCGCGATCGCTCGCATGACATCACCGTGTACGAGCGTAATCGGCCGGACGACACCTTCGGCTGGGGCGTGGTGCTTTCCGACGAAACGCTGAAGAACCTCGCGGCAAACGATCCCGTCAGCGCGGAGGCGATCCGCGGCCATTTCGCCTATTGGGATGACATCGCCGTTCATTACCGCGGCGAACGCATCGTCTCCGGCGGCCACGGCTTTTGCGGCATCGGCCGCAAGCAACTGCTGCTGCTCTTACATCAGCGTGCGCGCGAGCTCGGCGTCAGCTTGCGCTTTGAAACCGAAGTGGAGAGTGCGGAAGAGTTCGCACAAACGCACGATCTTGTCATCGCCTGCGACGGGATCAATTCCAAGATTCGCGGCGAATATGCGGCTCACTTTTGTCCGAACATCGACGTTCGCAAATGCAAGTTCGTGTGGCTTGGTACTCAACAGAAGTTCGACGACGCCTTTACCTTCATCTTCGAGCACACCGAGCACGGCTGGGTGTGGGCGCATGCCTACCAATTTGACAAGGACACTGCAACCTTCATTGTCGAGTGCTCGCCCGCAACATGGGAGAAGTTCGGCTTCGGCGAGATGTCGCAAGCAGAATCGATGGCGACCTGCGAACGCATTTTCGCCAAACATCTCGGAGGCCATAAGCTGATGTCGAACGCACGGCATCTGCGCGGATCCGCATGGCTGAATTTTCAGCGGGTCATGTGTGCAAAATGGTCGTACGGCAACATTGCGCTGATGGGCGATGCGGCAGCCACGGCGCATTTCTCGGTCGGTTCCGGCACCAAGCTTGCGATGGAAAGCGCAATATCGCTCGCCGACTATCTGCACAGCGAGCCGACCTTGCACGCTGCGTTCGAAAAATACGAAGATGCGCGGCGGACCGAAGTGCTGCGCTTGCAATCGGCAGCACGCAACTCGCTCGAGTGGTTCGAGGAAGTCGAACGCTACTTGCATCTCGATCCGGTGCAGTTCACCTATTCGCTGCTGACACGATCCCAGCGCATCAGCCATGAGAATCTGCGGTTGCGCGACAAAGCATGGCTCGAGAATGCGGAATCCTGGTTCCAGCGACGCGCCGGAAGCAACGCCGCCGTCGTGCGGCGGCCGATGTTCGTGCCGTTCCGACTGCGCGAGATGACGTTGAAAAATCGGATCGTGGTTTCGCCGATGGCGCAGTACCGCGCGGTCAACGGTTGCCCGACGGACTGGCACTTGGTGCATTATGGGGAGCGCGCCAAGGGCGGCGCGGGGCTCGTCATCATCGAAATGACCTGCGTCAGCCCGGAAGGGCGCATATCGCCCGGCTGTACAGGAATGTATGCGCCGGAGCATGAAGCGGCTTGGAAGCGTATTGTCGATTTCGTTCATGCAGAGACCGATGCGAAGATCTGCTGCCAGCTCGGGCATTCCGGGCCGAAGGGGTCGACGCAGCTCGGATGGGAAGAAGCTGATGCGCCCCTCGCTGACGGCAATTGGCCCGTCATGGGCCCGTCAGCCGTTCCGTGGTCCGAGCGCAATCAGGTGCCGAAGGAGATGGATCGCGCGGACATGGATCGTGTGCGCGAGCAATTCGTTGCGGCGGCGCAAATGGCGGAGCGCGCCGGCTTTGACATGCTGGAGATCCATTGCGCGCACGGCTATCTGCTTTCCTCCTTCGTCACGCCGCTGACGAACAGGCGCACCGACGCGTATGGCGGCACACTTGAAAACCGCATGCGTTTCCCGCTCGAGGTCATTCGCGCGGTGCGCGCGGCATGGCCGGCGGAAAAGCCGCTGTCGGTGCGAATTTCGGCGAACGACTGGGTGGGCGACGAGGGCATTCAGCCGCGGGACGCCGTCGAGATCGCGCGCATGCTGCAAGAGGCGGGCGTGGACATCTGCGACGTTTCGGCGGGGCAGACTTCGGTGCGCGCGCAACCGGTGTACGGACGCATGTTCCAGACGCCGTTTTCCGACCGCATCCGCAACGAAACCGGCATGGCAACAATGGCCGTCGGCAACATCTACGAACCGGATCACGTCAATTCCATCCTGATGGCCGGCCGCGCCGACCTTGTTTGCCTCGCACGGCCGCACCTTGCCAACCCCTACTGGACGCTGCACGCCGCCGCGGCTCTCGGCGACTTCAACGAGACGTGGCCTTTGCCCTATCTGCCCGGCCGCAACCAACTGCATCGGCTGGCGGCGCGCGGCGAAACAATGACGATCCGGGTGTGATCCATGGTCAGCGCGCCGCTCTCCGCCGCAGGGTCGAAAGCCGACACCAAGGCAAAACTACGTCTGTGGATCAGACTTCTGCGCGCCAGCCGCCTCATAGAGGCAAAGGTGCGCGCGCGGCTGAAGGCACAGTTCAAATTCACGTTGCCACGCTTCGACGTGATGGCGGCACTCTATCGGCAACCCGAAGGCATGTTGATGAGCGAGATTTCCCGTTTTTTGATGGTCTCAAACGGAAATGTGACCGGTATCGTGGACCGTCTGGTTGCCGACGGCCTGGTTGTTCGGTCACAGCGTGATGGCGACCGCCGCACCTCGTTCATCAGGCTCACGAACAGGGGCCATGCTCTTTTCGAGGCCATGGCCAAGGCGCATCAAGAATGGGTCGATGAGCTGCTCAAGGACGTGTCAGCCGACGACGCCAATGAGCTTTCTGCAAAACTGAAGGCGTTTCGCAGCAATTGGGAGGGCGAGGCATGACGAAAAAATTCAAGCGCACGCCCGAGCATTTTTTGTGGCGCCTGGACGGCGATGTCGGTGTGATCCAGCTCAATCGGCCGGAACGCAAAAATCCTCTCACCTTCGAATCTTACGCCGAGCTGCGGGATACGTTTCGCGACCTCCCCTATGCCGACGACGTGAACGCGGTGGTGTTCCTGCCCAACGGGGGAAACTTTTGCTCGGGCGGAGACGTGCATGACATTATCGGACCGCTCATCGAGATGGACATGAAGCGTCTGCTCGCATTCACCCGTATGACCGGAGACCTCGTCAAAGCCATGCTCAACTGCGGCAAGCCGATCATCAGCGCAGTGGACGGCGTCGCTGTCGGCGCCGGTGCCATCATCGCCATGGCTTCCGACATCCGCATAGCGACGCCGGAGGCGCAGACCGCGTTTCTGTTCACGCGCGTTGGCCTGGCGGGTTGCGACATGGGCGCGTGCGCCATGCTGCCGCGCATTATCGGCCAGGGTCGTGCGGCGGAACTGCTCTATACCGGCCGCACCATGACGGCACAGGAAGGCGAGCGGTGGGGCTTTTTCAACAAGCTTGTGCCGGCGACGGAGTTAGAGAAGGAGGCGTTGGAGCTTGCCCGCCGCTTGACCCGAGGGCCGAATTTCGCACACGGCATGACCAAGACGCAGCTCAATCAGGAATGGTCGATGAGTCTGGAGCAGGCCATCGAGGCGGAAGCGCAGGCGCAGGCTATCTGCATGCAAACCAAGGACTTCGAGCGCGCCTACCGCGCCTTCGTGGCCAAGCAGAAACCGGTGTTCGAGGGCGATTGATGGACAAAAGCTACCTTGACTGGCCTTTTTTTGAGGAGCGCCATCGAACGCTCGCGGAGGCAGTCGAACGCTGGTGCGCGGCTCATCTCCCCGCAAAGCACATCGACGTCGATGCGGCATGCCGCGAGCTGGTGGCGGCATTGGGGCGCGACGGATGGCTCAAGCACAGCGCGATCGATCCGGACGCTCCGGGATCGCTCGACGTGCGCACGCTGTGCCTCATGCGCGAGACGCTTGCGCGCCACGACGGACTTGCGGACTTTGCCTTCGCCATGCAGGGGCTCGGCACTGGGGCAATCAGCCTGTTTGGCACGGCCGAGCAGCGGCAGTGGCTGAAGCGTACGCGGGCTGGTACGGCTGTTGCGGCATTCGCTCTCTCGGAGCCGAAATCGGGCTCGGACGTCGCCAATCTCGAGACGACAGCAAGACGCGAGGGCGACGATTACGTGCTCGACGGCGAAAAGACCTGGATTTCCAACGGCGGAATCGCCGACCTTTATGTGGTGTTCGCGCGCACCGGCGAAGCGCCCGGCGCCAAGGGCATTTCCGCCTTTCTCGTGCCCGCTGACGTCGAGGGTTTTTCGATCGCCGAGAAGCTCCAGGTGGTTGCACCGCACCCCTTGGCGCGCATTCGCTTCGACCGCGCGCGGGTTCCTGCATCAGCGATGATCGGAGCGCCCGGCGAAGGCTTCAAAATTGCGATGAGCGTCCTCGATGTCTTTCGTTCGACCGTCGGCGCGGCTGCGTTGGGATTTGCGCGGCGTGCGCTTGAGGAATCCATCAACAGGGTGCGCACGCGTCGGCTGTTTGGCGCGCCGATGTTTGACCTGCAAATGGTGCAGGCCTATCTCGCCGAGATGGCGCTCGATGTGGACGCGGCGGCGCTGCTTGTGTACCGAGCCGCCTGGACGAAGGATCAGGGCGCACGGCGGGTCACGCGCGAGGCCGCGATGGCCAAGCTGTTTGCCACCGAGCGCGCGCAACGGGTAATCGACAAGGCGGTTCAGCTCCACGGCGGCGACGGTGTACGCCGCGGACACATCGTCGAGCGCCTTTATCGCGAAATTCGCGCCCTCCGCATCTACGAGGGCGCGTCGGAAATCCAGAAGGTCGTCATCGCAAGACAGACACTTGGGGCATGACAATGCTTGGGCCGAGCGCGCACGTGGACACGTTCACACGGGACAACCTGCCGCCTGCCGACCAGTGGCCGGACTTCCTGCTCGAGGGGTTCTCCTACCCCGAATATCTCAACGCTGCCGTGGAGCTCACCGACCGCATGGTCGAGCGCGGCTTCGGAGACCATGTGGCACTGATCGGCAACGGCCGTCAGCGCACTTACAAAGAGCTGTCTGACTGGACCAGTCGCATCGCCCATGCGCTGGTCGAGAATTACGGGGTGAAACCCGGCAACCGCATCCTGATCCGCTCGGCCAATAACCCGGCCATGGTGGCGTGCTGGCTTGCCGCGACCAAAGCGGGTGCGGTCGTGGTCAACACCATGCCGCTCCTGCGCGCGGTGGAACTGACCAAAATCGTGGACAAGGCGCAAATCGGACTTGCGTTGTGCGATACGCGGTTGATGGACGAGCTCGTGGCTTGCGCCAAAGACAGTCGGTTTCTGCAGAAGGTCATCGGATTCGACGGTACCGCCAACCACGACGCCGAGCTCGATCGGATCGCGCTGAGCAAGCCGGTGCGTTTCGATGCGGTAAGAACGGGGCGGGATGACGTGGCGCTGCTCGCGTTCACCTCCGGGACCACCGGCGAATTGAAGGCGACCATGCATTTCCACCGTGATCTCCTGATTATCGCCGACGGTTATGCAAATGAAGTGTTACAGGTCACTCCGGACGATGTGTTCGTCGGCTCTCCTCCGCTTGCCTTCACGTTCGGGCTGGGCGGACTTGCGATCTTTCCCTTGCGGTTTGGTGCGGCCGCCATTCTGCTTGAGAATGCATCGCCGCAAAACATGATTGAAATCATCGAGACGTACAAGGCGACGATCATCTTTACCGCGCCTACGGCCTATCGCCAGATGCTGACCGCCATGGACAACGGCGCCAACCTCTCGTCCGTGCGCATGGCAGTATCGGCGGGAGAGACGCTGCCGGCGCCCGTGTTCAACGACTGGGTGCGCAAGACGGGAAAGCCTATTCTTGACGGCATCGGCTCAACCGAGCTGCTGCATATCTTCATTTCCAATCGTGTCGGAGACGCGGCCCCTGCCTCAACCGGCCGGCCGGTGCGCGGCTATGAGGCAAAGATCGTTGACGACGACATGAAGGAAAAGCCGCGCGGCGAAGTCGGACGGCTTGCCGTGCGCGGGCCGACCGGTTGCCGCTACCTCGCCGACCCCCGGCAAAAGCAATACGTGCGCGACGGCTGGAACCTGACTGGCGACGCCTTCATACAAGACGCCCAAGGGTATTTTCACTTCGCTGCGCGCACCGACGACATGATCATTTCCTCCGGCTACAACATTGCCGGGCCGGAAGTGGAGGCCGCGCTACTCTCTCATCCGGACGTAAAAGAGTGCGCGGTGATCGGCGTGCCAGACGAGGAGCGTGGGCAAATCGTCGAGGCACACGTGGTGCTGAAAGATGGCTGTCCGGCCAATAGTGATACCGTCCGCAGGTTGCAGGAGCACGTCAAAGCTACGATCGCACCCTACAAATATCCGCGCTCGGTGAAGTTTACCGACGCGCTGCCGAAGACGCAGACGGGCAAGATCCAGCGGTTCCGGCTGCGACCGGACGCGCGATGAGCCGCAAACGCCATGATAGCGCCATGAGCGAGCAAAAGTCACCTCACGCCTTTTTGCATCCGCGCCACTGGAGGCGCGGCAAAGGTTATGCGAATGGCGTCGCCGCGGAGGGACGCACGATCTTCGTTGCCGGGCAGGTCGGCTGGAATGCCGAGCAAAAATTTGAAAGCAGCGATTTCGTGGCGCAGACCAGGCAGGCCCTGAAGAACATCGTGGCGGTGCTTGCGGAAGCCGGCGCGGGACCGCAGCACCTCACGCGATTGACCTGGTACGTCATCGACAAGCAGGATTACCTTTCGCGCCTGACCGACGTGGGCGAAGCCTATCGCAGCGTGATCGGAAGGCATTTTCCGGCAATGACCCTCTTGGAGGTCAGCGCGCTGCTCGAAGAGGGCGCGAAGGTCGAGATCGAAGCGACCGCGGTGGTGCCACGCTAACGCGACATTGCTGCGCGCATTCGTTTCGCGCAGTTCGATCCTGTGCCGGAAAATATCAAACCGCGACGGCGCCGCTTGCCGGAGCGAGCGGCCCTTGACCTCGGTCAAAGGCAATTACGCAGATATTGGCTAGCGGAATTAATCCTGAACCGCCGACGCCGGGAGTTCGGGAGAGAATCACGATGACGAATGTAGCAACGCCCAAGGACATGCGCACATGGATCGCCGAGTTGGACAACGCGGGGGAGCTAATTCGCATCGACAAACCGGTCGACCCGCTCACTGAGATGGGATCTCTGCTGTATCAGTCGCGCGAAAAAGCGCTGTTCTTTGAAAAGCTGCCGCATGGCTGGCGCTCGCTCGGGCAGGCTCCTGCCAATGTGCGGCACGCAGCCATTGCGTTTGGAGCAAATGAAGAGACTGTCGTTCCGCTGGTGGCCGAGCGGATGGGTCGCTGTATTGCGCCGGTGCTGGTGAGCGATACGGAGGCACCGGTCAAGCAAGTTAAATTGAAACAAGGCGAGTTTGACCTGACCACGCTACCAGTGCACATCGCCGGCCAACGCGACGGCGGCCCAGTCATCGGCTCGGGATTGGTCGTCAGCAGGGATCCGGACACCGGACGGCGCAACCTCAGCTTCCACCGACTGCAAATCAAAGGTCCACACAAGTCGGGCATTTTGCTCTATCCGCGGCACACCTGGAGAAACTACCTGAAGTATCAAGCCCGCAACGAACCGATGCCGGTGGCGATCTTCGTCGGCCATCATCCGCTCTATTATGCTGCGGCCGCCACGACGGCTGCTTACGGTCTCGACGAATTTGAGATTGCGGGCAGCTACCTCGGCGAGCCAGCGCGACTGGTCAAGTGCGAGACCGTCGATCTGGAAGTCCCGGCCGATGCCGAGATCGTGCTCGAGGGCTATATTCCGCCTCATTATCGCGAAGATGAAGGACCATTCTCCGAGTTCCAGGACTATTACGTCACCGGCACCGGCAGGAATCCGGTTGTCGAATACCATTGTATGACGCGGCGTCACGACGCGATTTTCAAAAACTTGCAGAATGGATCTGAGATGGAAGGCTGCGTCTTTCACAAGATTCCGATGAGCGCGGCAATCTTCCGCCGTCTCAAGGACGTCGGCGGCGGACCGAATTTGCACAACGTTATGGTGCTGCCCGGCGTCTTTGGTGTCGCAATTCAAATGACGCAGCGCGCACACGGTGAGGCCAAGAATTTGCTGCTCGCCGCACTGTCGTCCGAATATCAGCATCCGAAGATGGCGATCGCGGTCGACGCCGACGTCGATATCTTCAATTCAGCGGAATTGCTTTGGGCGCTTTGCACCCGCGTCAATCCAGAGCGCGATGTCGTCATTATTCCCGGCACGCACAATCACGCGATGGATGCGAGCCTGCCGGAGCTTGGCGGCCCAGGGACAAATCTCTGGCAGCGCTTAGGATCGAAAATTTTGATCGATGCGACGATACCGCCGCCAGCGGACGCCGAGGCGCGTGCGATGTTCGAGCGCATTCGTCCGCGCAATCCGCATCTGCGGCTCGAAGACTTTGCAGCCAAGGACTCGCTTGCGCTCATTCGGTCGCTGCAGAGCCGTTTTTTCGGCTCGAGACTGCTGCGCGACAACGTCATGTGACGGCGATGGTATACACCGCCTCAAGGGGCATCGCGCAAGGCAAGCGGGAGGTTTGTCGGCTTGGCGCTTGCGTCACGTCGGCCCCGGTCATCTCGAGTCCGGCGAAACTCGACTCTGCGACAAGGCTCGCGCGACGCGCGGGGTCCGTGTCGCCGCCGAGCGATCAAAGATCCTTTCGAGCCTTGTTGAAGGGATGCTCGGGGTTGGTGCCGAATACCGACCGATACGTGTCGTACCTGCGTCCTTTGTGCTCGAGCACGATGCACAGGACGATGATCGCAAATACGGTAGCCAAAGCCACGACCGTCAATATCGGCATCGGATATTGCGCGAGCCCGGATGCCACGGCGCCAACCGCAAAAATGCCGGCAAAATAACCGACATTCTTGTGAAACGCCTCAAACAGCCGTCGGCGCGGCGTCATGTCAAAGTGATCTCCATGCCATGTCGACGGATCGTTCGGATCCGCAGTGTCGTAGTAACGTCCGCCGTGGGTGCCTCTGAACCAGGATGAGACAACCTGCAAAATGCCCAAGCCTACCGCCGTGATCCCAAACAGCGAATGCACCGAGCCGCTGAACCCGCGGCTGACCGTCATCGCCACCGCCACTCCGACGATCGAAAGCCCAATGGCAAAGTAGAGCACGAATTTATGGACATGGAACCACCACCACTCGATATTGGAGACCTTGATCTTTCTTCTGATGCCGTACGGTGTCGGTTTCGGCTTGCAGTATCTGATCGAGATGACGCTGAGCGGCACCAACACGAACCAGATCATGAACATCAGCATCGCGTGATAATCCCACCGGATCTGGACAGTCCGTCCGAGGAAATCGAGATACACCTCGGTCGGAATGTGGGGCGGCAGCGCGCTCTGCGTCATATCGATTGAATCCCTTTGGCTTCTGTGCGCCATGTCAGCGTACGAATAAGCTGAATGAAACGAGCGCCATTGCCTTTGACCCAAATCATGTGACCCAAATCATGATGCCGGAGAGTTAACGAAGGGGCGGGAACGCCGGATCGCGTGCGCGTTCGGCCTGCATGCCTCGGCCAAGTTCCAAGCGCATGCGGAAACCGCCAGTTGAGCAAAAATTCTGACCGGCGTTGCGATCGGATCAAATTTGGCGCTGGCTCGACCGCGCGACGCGGCCCCGTTTCATGCGGGCTGGTGCCAACTGCGCGAAAACAAGCCCGCGGCGGCTCAGGACGCAGAATGGTGAATCTCTTCCATCTCGGGAAGCTCCGGAAGCTTGCTGAGCGTCGCCCTCGCCCTCGTGCGCTCCATGTAGCGAATCGCAAAATGCATCCAGATCAACGCGGCCGAAACAAGCCCGAACAGCAACATGAAGGCGGTCTGTCGCACGTCCGTGAGGTCGGCAAGGATTCCGAATGCGATCGGCAGCACGAAACCGCCGAGACCGCCAACCATGCCGACCACCCCGGCAACCACGGTGACATGATCGGGATAATAGGCAGGAATGTGCTCGAATACGGCGACCTGACCAAACGCGAGAAAAGAGCCCAGCACCAAAACGAGCGCCGCGAAACCAACCACGCCCAACTCCAAGCGGTAAGTGATGGGGCCGCTGATGCCCTCCGATACGTAGTCGGTCGGCGGATATGACAAAATGAAGGCACAGATAATGGCTAGCGAGAATGTCCAATATAGCGTCCGCCGCGCGCCGTAATCGCGCACGACCGAGGCTCCGTAGATGCGGCACAGGGCTGCGGATACCGAAAACGCTGCCGCGATGATTGCGGCGGTTTGAATGTCGAGCCGGTAGACTTCCATAATGTAGCGGGGCAGCCACAAAGCCAGAGCGACAAACGCACCAAAGACAGAGAAATAGTAGAGCGAAAAACGCCAGACCTGAATGTTCTTCAGCGGGACAAGCTGAGCGGGCTTGAAGGCCGCCTCTCTTGCAGTCGATTTCCGCGCAAAAAAGCCTGGTGCGTCGCGGGCGGCAAACCAAACAAGACCGGCCATAAAGAGAAGGCCAATCGCCCAGCTTTGCGCGACCGTTCGCCAATCATACGCGACGACCACCACGGGCGCGACCAGATGGGTGACTGCCGCGCCGATGATGCCAGCGCCGAAGAAATCGAGCGCACGGCTCCGCTGCTCCGTGGAGTACCATTGGGCGACAAAGGAAATCCCCACGGTGAATGAACCGCCAACGACGCCCATTACAAGGCCCACGGCCAGCATCTGAGGGTAGGTTCTGGTGAGCGAGAGCAGGTAAGTTGCAGCCGCGCCGACGACCATCACGGCTGCAAAAATGCGCCGCGCTCCATACCACTCCGCCAGAATTGCAAGCGGAATACGCGCGAGGGAACCGACCAGTATTGGGATCGCGACGAGCAAGCCAAAGCCGGTTTCAGTTAATCCAAGCTCGGGCGCGATCCGAAGACCGATGATCGAAAAAATCGTCCATACGGCGAAGCACGCCGTGTGCGCAGTTGTGGCAAGCCACAGCGCACGGCTTCCATCCGCCTCGCGCGCTGCGGATCCGCTCATGGTCTCGCTCCGTCAAACATTTGAATGATCCGCCGATCCGATCATCGTGTGCTTGACTTATGTCAAGGCCAACCGAGAGGCGGTGCATTTAGAGAGCAAATCGATAGTACGTCAACGTTCGGCGCCGCGGCCGATTCAGCGTGCAGAAGCGTGGTCTGAAAGTTGCAGTTGCGGCTGTGGCACCGGAACGCCCGCAACGGCCAGAATCCGGCCCGGCGAGCACGGGGTGGTGCGGGGCACGCCGCGCCGCTCGGGGCCTAAGAGCCAGATGCGCAGGTACACGTGCAGATCTTGCTCGGGCGGCAGCAGGGCTCTCAAGCGGCGCCGTTCGTACACAATGAAGCGAGCCTCGTTGGCGTTCCCCAAATCGAAAGGCAGCAGATGCCGCTGAGGACACACTCAATGCCGGCTCGCTCACGGCCGCAAATTTCGCCCCCTGCGCCGCAGTCATGGATGGAAGAAATTCCGCGCCTGCTGCTGACGCCCGTTCCGTTGTTCGTGTTACAGCCGGTCCTGAACCAGATGGCGGCGCACGTAGCCCACACACGGCCGCAGCTGTTTGCGCGGCTTGGGGCACATGTTGGCAAGCGTTTCCTGATCGATCCTGTGGACCTTCCGTTCATACTCATCCTCGTTCCGGATTCGAGGGGCCCGAGCCTCAATGCCTTTCGGCGCGTCGAAAGACCACCCCACGATGCTTGCATCGCCGGTCGTTTTCTTGACCTGCTCGACATGATCGACGGGTCGCTAGACGGCGACGCGCTGTTCTTCAGTCGCCGCCTGCATGTTTCGGGCGACACCGAGGCCGTGGTTGCGCTGCGCAACGCGCTCGATGATTTCGATGGCAGCATCATCGACGCCATCGTCAGCGCATTTGGCCCTCTGTCACCTGCCGCCAGGCTGGTCGTTGTCGGTCTGCGCGCCATTCGAGGCGATGCTCATGGTTGATAGCAATTACGTTCGGCCCGAGCTTGTTTGTCCCGCCGGCACGCCGGCTGGCTTGCGCACCGCCGTGGATGCCGGCGCGGATGCCGTTTACTGCGGACTGCAAAACGCGACGAACGCGCGCAATTTTCCGGGTTTGAATTTCACGCCAGCCGAACTCAAGGATGCGATCAATTATGCGCATGAACGCAATGCCAAGGTGTTGCTTGCAGTCAATACGTTCCCCCCGGCGGGCCGTTTCGATGCTTGGCGGGACGCCGTTGACATCGGCGCCGCGCTGGGCGCCGACGCTTTGATCGTGGCAGACATGGGCGTGGCAGCTTACGCTGCGCGTACCTATCCGAATCTGCGGCTTCATCTTTCCGTTCAGGCCGGCGCTTCGTCTCCCGAGGCAATCAAGTTCTATTGCGAGGAGTTCGGCATCAAGCGGGTCGTGTTGCCCCGCATCTTGACAGTGACCGAGATCGCGGATCTCCACCGCCAGGTGCCTTGCGAAATCGAGGTTTTCGTGTTCGGCAATATCGGAATGATGGCAGAAGGCCGATGCAGCCTGACCAACTATGTTACCGGCCTATCGACCAATATGGATGGTATTTGCTCTCCCGCCGCGCACGTACGTTACGAAGAGGATGACGAGCGCAATCTGGTGACGCGTCTTGGCCCTTTCATCATTGACCGTTTTTCGTGCGAAGAGAGCTCCGGCTACCCGACCATCTGCAAGGGTCGCTACATTTGCGGTCATCGCAATCACGCTTACTACGCTTTTGAAGAGCCGGTGAGCCTTAATTTGGCGGCGCTGTTGCCTGATCTCATACGGATCGGCGTGAACGCGCTCAAGATCGAAGGCCGCCAACGCAGCCGGGCGTACGTGCGGTCCGTGGTTTCCGCGTTCCGCAAAGCCGTCGACGACACCATTGCCGGGCGCGCGCCGGCGCTTGCCAGTCTGCTGAAACAGGCCGAAGGCCAGCGGGAGACACAAGGTGCTGCCCGCAGCAAGACGTGGAGATAGCAATGCGCAAGCTGGCCGAAATTACGCTGGGTCCGGTGCTATTCAATTGGCCGACGGAACTGTGGCGCGATTTCTATTTTCGGATCGCCGACGAGGCACCTGTTTGCACGGTCTATCTTGGCGAGGTCGTGTGCTCGAAGCGAGCCCCATTGTTCGAGCCGTACCTGCCGTCGGTCATGCAGCGGCTATCCACAGCCGGCAAGACAATCGTGCTCTCCAGCTTGAGCGAGGTCATCACCAAGCTTGATCGGGACCAGGTGCAAAGCATCTGCGCCGCACAGGACTTCCTGGTGGAGGCCAACGATGGCGCCGCACTCTATTATCTGCGCGGGCGACCGCATCACGTGGGCCCGTTTGTCAACGTCTATAATGAAGAGACGCTCGGCATCCTCGCGGAATGCGGAACCCGTAATGTCTGCCTGCCCGTCGAAATGCCGGCTACCGCAATCCGCGCGCTTTGCGCGCGCGCGAGCAAACTTGACGTCAGTATCGAAGTGCAGGTGTTCGGGCGACTGCCGCTGGCGTTGTCGGCACGCTGCTATCATGCCCGCGCTCACGGCCGCACCAGGGATAGCTGCCAGTTCGTCTGCGAGACGGATCCCGACGGTCTGGAGCTCAAGACACTCGATGGGCGGCATTTTCTGGCAGTGAACGGCATTCAGACCCTCTCGTACGACTACCTCAATCTGGTCGGCGAGATGCCGGAATTGGCGGCGATGGGTGTCTCGCGGTTTCGCTTGTCACCGCAGCATTGCGACATGGTGAAGGTGGCTTTGATTTTTCGCTCTGTTCTCGACGGACGTCTGGATGGATCGGAGGCCGCGGCGAGGCTCAAAGCCATGAAGCTAGCGGCGCCGTTCTCAAACGGCTTCTATTACGGCGTGCCAGGTTATCGCTGGAACGATGGAATGGCGCAGACCAGCACGGTGGATCAAAGGTTTGCGCCTTAGACGAGGCGCAGGCAAACTCAGAAATGCGTCGTTAGCTGTTTACGCCCAACCAGCCGTATCGGAACCGTCAGCCGAGCCACTGTTGTTTCGAAGACCCAGCAGATGGCTGTCAGCACGCTGCGCTGTCAGCAACGCATGCGCCACGCAGTCTGCTACGGATACACCATTGAAATAGTTGCCTGTAAGAAATAACCCGCGGCGGCGTTCGGTTACTCCATTCAGAATCGCCATAAGGCTCTGATGACCCACTTGATACTGTGGCAGCCCGCGCGTCCAATGACGAACGCGCGCGACGACCGGCTTCCCTTTGGCGCCGAGCAGCTCCACGAACTCCCTGTGCGTGATTTCGATCAGCTCATCTGCCGGCAGTCGCGCGAGACCCGGCGCTCGATCACCACCGATGTAGGCGGCAAGCGATACAAAGCCTTCCGGCGCGCGCCCGGGAAACATCGTCGAGCAAAAAATTGCTCCGTTCACAAGACGGCGCTCGCTACTTGGCGCAAGAAAGCCTATCCCGTCCAGCGGATGGCCGATCTGCGACCGCGCATAGCCAAGGAACACCACCGCAAGCGGGGGTGCAGCAATTCTCGCAGCAGCGTCCGCTGCGTCCAGATCAAGATCGCGCAACAACTCGGCTGCCACGTGAGGCTGAGTAGCGATAACAACGCTGTCGGCTCGAATGGTGCCCGACCCCGCCGTATCCACGACAAAGCCGCGTCGCTGTACCCGGATCTTTCGGACGGCAACCCCAACCCTGACGCAAGAACCCAGCTTCGCGGCGAGGGCGTTGGGCAGCGTGGCAATTCCATTCCGCCACGAAAACAGTCGCCGCGCTGGAATCCGCCTCCCCTGCGAGCGCCCGAGAATAATCCCCCGAAGAATGGAACCGTGCTTGCGTTCGATCGCCACGAGATGAGGAAACGTCGATCCCATGGAAAGAGCCGCGGTGGTGCCCGCAAACATCCCACCCACAAGCGGATCGATCACGCGATCAGTAAACTCATCACCAAACCGTCGCCGGCAAAATGCCGCGACCGTCTCATCCACCTGGTCGGCACGGCAGGGGATCAGCGTCTCGGCGAGCAGCCGCAGACGACCCTTCAGCGATAGGTAGTTATTGGTCAAGAATGCTGCAGGATGCGTGGCAATTCCGTGCAGCCTGCCGCGCGCTACAAGGTAGCGATGACGGACATCGGGCCCCAGCTCGACCCGATCATGCTCGATTGCAAGATTTTGCGGGATTGCTTGGCTTGTGCTCAGGGCTGCAATCGCGCTTGGTCCATGCTCCATTAGAAAACCATCGATGCGCTCGGATTGCGCCTTGCCACCGGCGCGAACCTGCCGCTCGATTGCAAGTACGCTGTGACCGAACTGCGCAAGGTAAAAGGCTGCGGACAGTCCGGAAATGCCAGCGCCAACGACCACGACGTCCACATTCATCAGTGCCTCGATGGTCGCTTGAAAGTAGCTCCCGAGGTCCCAAAGCGGCGCTGCATTAACCCGCTCAAATGTGCGGCGGTCACCGTGTGGTCGCCACGCTCACGTGCATATGCCTCGATCCGCTGCCGTACGAAGCGACGAATGAAAGGCGGAACGTGCTTAAGATGCGCTTCCGCCTCATCACTCCAGAGCAGCATGGTACTCTCCGGAGCCGCAGGCTCAATAACGGGGCCACCTGCGGGTCGGTAGCCGCAAAGAAAGTCCTCGCCCATCAGGTTGCCGTCACGCGCGAAGGGCCGCGCACGACAGCCGCCGCAGAGCTTGGCGTACTCGCAAACGCCGCAGCGTCCCTCAAGCACGGGCGAACGCAGCTCCGCAAACAGAGGTGCATTGGCCCACAGAAGTGCAATATCTGTCTCCCGTACCGACCCCGCCGAAGCCTCGATGTAGGGACAGGGGGTCAGTTCGCCCTCCGGCGTCACTCGGCAATATCTGGTGCCTGCCAGACATCCCCCTGCTTCGTAACCATCGGCCAGCGTAATCGGCAGCGGCGGATTCATCTCGTGTGCCAGGCGCTTGAAATGCGGGGCGCAGCGCGCTCGCACTACGAGGTCGGGTTCCTCGCGCGCCGCCTCGGCCAGCCGGCGCAGCGCGCGCTCATAGCGGTCGCGCGAGATGTGCGAGAGCGAGCGGCCGCGCCCCGTGCACACAAGGAAGAATACGTTGAGCGCCGCCGCGCCGGACGAACGCGCAAATGCGATCATCGCGTCAAGCTCGTCGGCGTTGCCGTCGGTGACCGTGAAGTGGAGCTGGAACATCAAACCCGCGCCGCGGCAGGCGTCAATGCCAGCCATGGTGGCCTGCCAAGCGCCCGGCAGTCCGCGGAAGCGATCGTGGTAAAGCGGATCGAGCGAGTCGAGACTGACGCCGACCGCGCGCACGCCCGCCTCCTGTAACGCCGCTGTGCGGCCGGCGTTGAGCAGCGTCCCGTTGGTACCGACCACCACCATCAGGCCAAGCCCGCTGGCGTGCCGGGCGATCGCTTCCAGGTCCGGCCGCAGCAGCGGCTCGCCGCCGGTGAGCACGATCATGATCTCGTTGCCGAGCGCGGCGATGCGGTCGAGCAGGGAAAAAACCTCGGCGCTGGTCAGCTCGTCCGCACCGCCCTCGCGCAGCGTGCCGGCGTCGAGATAGCAATGCGCGCAGCGCAGATTGCAGCGGCGCGTCAGGTTCAGGGCCACGAGGAACGGCGGCGCGGCGGCCATGGCATCACTCGCTTTGCGGCTGGAACTTGTGGCCTCCGGCCTGCATGGCCTCGCGCATGCGCGCGCGCGAAGCAGCGATCGCCGCCTCGACTTGCGAGAGCGTTACCTCGGCCACGCCGGCGTCGCTCGCCTGCGCCTCGGCGCGCGCGCGCACCGCCTCGCGCGCCATCTCCGGCACCCGGACGAGCCGTGCCAATGCCGCCGCCGCCCAGCGCGGGCGCTCCTGCGCTGCGAGGAACGGCCGCACATGCTCGGCCTGCACGCATGCGGCGCCCGCGCGGCGCGCGCGCTTTTCCGCGCGCAAACGAATGGCCGCGGCCTTTGCGGGATCGCGGCAGGATGCGAGCAGGGCGTGCGCCTCCTCCGTGCACGGTAGTGCGTCGCCGCGTTCACCCGCCTCGGCTTTGCCCGTTTCGCTTGCTTTGCCATGGCTCGGGCAAAAGCGGGCGGTTGCCTCGTCCACCAAAGCCGAGGTGATCACCGTGTGCCCTTGCGCCTGGGCATAGCGCAGGATGACCATGCGCACCATGTCGCGCACCATCTCGGGCACGCGGGCGATCTTCTGCTCGGCTTCGGCGCTCCATGCGATGGTCTCGCGCGCCACGACGTCGAGTGGCGGCGTATAGATCGCGCTCCCGATCCACATGTGACAGGGCGCCAAGCGCAACAAGTTCTCCGTCGTGCCGCCGATGTCGAGTTCGGGATCGGCGTGAATGCCGATCTTGCCGACGAACGCTACGCTCGCGCCCACCTCGCCGAGATAACGGGCGATCGCGGCGTAAGGCTTGCCGTCGAGCAGCCTGGTCACCAGCGCGGCGCCGTGCTCGCGCGCCACCGCGCACGCCACCTCAAGATGCGCGGCGTAGATCTTGGCAAGGCCGTCGTCGATGATCTCCTCGTGCAGCTTCTCCTGTTCCTTGAAACGAAACAGCCGGCCGCCCTCCTCGCTCAGGACACCGGCGATACGGCGGAACGCGACATAATGGAAATACGGGTCGTAGGCGGCGACCGCGTGAACCGGCGCGCCGAGCCGGCGACCAATATCGATCGCGCTGCGCAGCGCGCCGAACGATTGCGGCGAGCCGTCGACGCCGACCACCAGCGGGCCGTCGCCGAGCGGCCGGCGGTGATCGCGAATGACCAGAACGTCGATGGGCGAGCGGCGGGCGACCCGCTCGCACACCGTGCCGATCGCCCCTCCCTCGCCGGCGCCGAGGCCGAGCGCGCCGAGTACCAGGAGATCGAACGCGCCGCTCGCTGCGGCTTCGGCGACGCGTCGGTAGTTCTTGCCCTCGGGGCTGAGGCGCCGATAGGGCACGCCGGCGGCGGCGCAGATTTGCTCCGCGGCGGCGTGGTAGCTGTCGCCAATGACGCCGAGGCCGCGCGTGATCAGGCTATCGTGCACCTTGCGCTGCCGTTCGAGCTCGCTCTCCTGGCGGTAGCGCGCCGGCAGGCCGCTTTCCATCTGCCGAAAGCGCTGATCATGCAGCCTTGCGGCGTAGGCGTGGATGCCTGTCACCGCGCCGCCGACGAAGGCGGCAAGCCTTGCTGCCTCGGTCAGCGCGCGGTTCGCATGATCGGAGGCGTCGATGCCGACCAGGATGCGCCGCAGCGAAACCGGCGCACTTCCGACGGAGGTTGTCGGGGTCGCCAGAGCCTTGGGCGCAGCATCCAGCATGGCACGGTTCAGCCTCGGCGCTCGCCTTCAACACGCCGCCGCAGTCGCCGCAGGCCCCAGACCTGCACCGCCAACGCGCCGAAAAACGCCAGCACAGGACTGACGTAAGCCAACGTTCCGATCGGCTTTTCTAGGCTCAGGAAATACCAAGTCGACACCGCCTTCTCGCCGCCGCGCTCGCGCTTGGCGCCATCCCAGGCGGCGAACGCGATCGGTAGTGTCATTCCCGGGGCAAAAACAAAGCGATCCTGCGCGCGTGGCAACGTGAGCACCAGCGACCAAGCGCCGTCCTTCCACGCCGGCTTGCCGCGCCCGTCCTGTCGGTCCGCCGGCAAGGTGGTGAGCGTGCCAAACCCTTCGGCCTGGAGCTTTTCGATCGACGTGCGGCCTTGCAGTTCGCGATCACCCAGAATGTTGCCCACATGCCAGGAGGGGACATAGGCACGACCGCCGCCCTTGGCGTAGTCAGCCGCCATGGCGATCTCGCCCGGCGCGCGGCCGGAGAACGGATACCAGTCGGCCACCATCTGCGGATGGAGGCCCTCCTCGTCTTGCGCTCCGGCGGCCTGCCAGTCGGCCTTCCACTGGTAGATGATCACCGGCCTGCCGGGTTCCCCCATGGCGAAATAAGGAATGCCCGCGGACGGATCCGCCGGAAACTCGATCGCTACTGCGTCGCGAAACGCTCCCACCCCGCCGATGAACGCGTCGCGGCTGGCGTCGCGCCAAGTCAGGTGGATTGCGATCCGCTCGGCGTCGTAGAGCGCGCGCACCGCCAACGCCCTGACCCCGGCCTCGAAGACGCGCGGCTTGACCACGGCCTGAGGGGCGAGCGGGACATCGAGCAGATCGGCATCCTTCCAGCGCACATCGTGCGGATCGTCGGGAACGCGCTCGACCGCTTTGGCCAACAGCGAGGCTTTCTGCGCCTGCTGAGCCGACGCCCTGGTCGAGCGCAACAGCAAGGCGAGGCCGCCAACCAATGGGATGCGCAGCCAGGATCGGCGCGTGACGCGCGGATGACCTTTCACTTTCATGGCTCGACTCGGATTGAGGGGTTGAACGCCGCCGCGCAGCCGCCGCAGGGTTCCGCCTCATCAGGTTGCGGTTCGCCCGCGACCAAAGTCGCCGGAACTGGCTCCACATCCAGCGCTAGCGTCTCCTCGGCGAGGAAGGCGGCGAGCAGCCGCGCCAGCGCGGCATAAGGGCCGTCCTGCGCCTTTCTTTCCAATCGCGCGGCGAAGGCGAAAGCCCAGCGGCCGAGATGATCCCGCAGGTACTTGCGGGCGGCCTCGCGCACGAGCGCAAGCCGCTCCTCGCCGTGACCGCGCGAAAGCGCATAGCTCTCCTTGGCGGCAAGCACGTGCATGAATTCAAGCTCGACGGCGATATGATCGAGCCGGTCGGTAAACCCCGGCGCTACCGCCAGCCGGAACGCTGCGAGAAAGCCAGCGTTATCGGCAAGACATTGCGTCTTCTGGAAAATGTGGGCATTGCCGTATTCGCCCTCATAAGGCGGGCAATCCCCTGCGGCGATGTGGCCAAAGATGCGGCGATACGCGGCGGCAAGCGCATCCGCGTCCACACCATCGAGCGTGCGGCGCACCTGGGCGAGCGCGGCCCGGCTTTGCGCCGCGTCAAGCGCCGCCAGCGCAGCCTCGACGGCGCGCAGCATCTGCCGCAGGCGGGCCACGCCCGGCGCATCCGGCTCGAGCAGCGCCTGCGCTAGAAACGCATAGACCTGGCTGCGGGCGGTTGCCTGCAATGCAGGGGTCGAGATCATGGCCTCAAATCGAGTTGTAGTGCTTGGCGGGCCGGACATATTTCGGCTCCTCGACGGTGACGCGGGCGACCTCCTTGCCGTGCTTGCCAAAACCGACCACGGTGTCGTTGTACATGGCCCAGCGCTTGCCATTGATCGTGCGCTCGAAAACCTTCTCGCCCTCGATGATCTCGTAGCGGAACACGATCTTTTGCGTGATGCGGAAGAGCTGGAGCACGGCGAGCAGTTCGCGTGACGGAAAGGTGTACTTCTCGATCGCCTCGTCGACGCCGGGACCGAACATCTGCCGCAGGTAAGGGCGCGGCACCCAGCGCGGCGGAATGTAGTAGCCGTTCGGTTCGGTGCCGAACTGTGGGTAGAGCGGAAGCGCGACCTTCTCGATCTTGATCAGGTAGTAGAGCGGGTTGTAGCGATCCTCAGCCCACTGGCCGTCGTCGCCGATGCGCACCAGGCCCTGCAAGCGGATCTTGCCGACGCATGCCGCCATGCAGCGCGTCTCCATCGGCTCGCCTTCGGTCAGCGGATCCTTGCCCTCGACGCGCGGATAGCAGGCGATGCACTTCTCGCTCACCCGCGTCGTGGCGCGGAACATCGGCTTCTTGTAGGGGCACTGGGCGACGCACTTGCGATAGCCGCGGCAGCGGTTCTGGTCGATCAGGACGATGCCGTCCTCCGGCCGCTTGTAAATGGCCGCGCGCGGACAGGCTGAGAGACACGCTGGATAGGTGCAGTGGTTGCACAGCCGCTGGAGATAGAAGAACCACGTCTGGTGCTCTGGCAGGCTCACCGGCTTCATGCTGAGGTTGGCGCGGTCGTCCTGCCCGCCAGTGGCAGTGTCCTCGTAGAAATTGGGCGAGCGCCATTCCTCCTCACTCGGCTCGTAGCCGAGCGCGACCTGATCGCGCCGCTCCAGAGCGCGCGCCCCCTCGAACAGGGTCATTCCCTCGTAGACGCCATAGGGGCGATCCTTGCCGCGCTGGCCGACGCTCCACTGCGCGACGCGGCCGCTCTTGCGGTGCGCTTCGTCGAGCAGGCCGAGGGTCTTTACGTCCCAGGAGCGCGGATAGCCGCCGTAAGGCTTGGTCTCGACGTTGTTCCACCACATGTATTCCTGTCCCTTCGAGAAGGTCCAGGTGGACTTGCAGGCCATGGTGCAGGTCTGGCAGGCGATGCAGCGGTTGATGTTGAAGACGAACGCAAACTGCCAGCGCGGATGGCGCTCCGCGTAGGGGTAGTACATCTTGCGGCCGAGCTGCCAATTGTAGACTTCAGGCATGACAGCCATCCATTTCGTTCGCTGACCACTTGGCGCGCACATGCGCGATGAGAGCGGCGACGCCGTCGCGCCCCCGGACAAGATAGACCCGATGCGTCATGCGGAAGCATGGCCGCTCGAACAACGACATGATTTGCGCCTCGCTCCAGCCAAGCATCAGGTACTCCTCGATCAAGCACTCGGCGATGTCGTCACCGTCGCCCGCAGGCAGCGCGACGCCGACCAACTCATGCGGATCGCCCGGCTCTGGCGGCTTCATGACGCCTCCTTGACCTTGACCAAATCGCCGGCCAAAAAACGCTTCATCAGCTCGTTCTCGTGGCTGGGCGTAAATCCGCTGCTCACCGCCCCCCACGCGCCCTTGCCGCCGATGCCGCCAGGCTCGGCCTTCTCGATCCTGACCAGGGTTTCCTTGGGCACCGTGTTGATGCCGTGGTTGTCGCCCTCGAAGCCGTAGATGAAGGACATGCTGGCCTTGGCCTTGTGGAACAGGTTGTCGGTCTGGTGCATCGGCATTAGAAAGCTGCGCGTCAGGCTCTGCTGCGAGCCGTAGCGGAAGCTCGACTGGTAGCCGGTGTCTGCCGAGAGCGCACGGCCGTCGGCACGCGTCTCGTGGGCGAGCACGCTGCGCTCGGTGGCGATGAACGAGGCGTGCTTCATCATCGTGAAATGGTAAGGATAGGCAGGGTTGTATTTGACCCGCAGCATGAGCCGCGCCACCTTGTAGAAGGGATCGTCGCGCCGCCAGCCGACATAGGGACGGTCGGCGGGATTGGCGTCCACGTACACGTAATCGCCGTCCTCGATACCGAGGTCCTTGGCCGCCTGGGGATTGATGTGAATTTGCCACTCGCCGACGCCCGGGCTGCGCTTGTCGGCGCGGTAGGGATCGCCAAAGTTGTTGCTCCAGATGAAATTCCAGTCGGTCACGGTCCACTGCGAGTGCACTGTGTGGCGCGACTTCGGCGTGGTGCAAAAGAAGCGGTAGCCTTCGCGCCACAGCGGGTTCTGCGTGTTCTTCACCTCGGCCCAGCCCAACTTGTTGTTGGCCACCGTGCGCTTATCCGCGTCAAGCAGCGAGGCTTGCAGCATCTGCGGGGTAAAGCCGTAGTTGTCCGGGCGAATGTAGGGATTGGTGCTGACAATGACGTTGGGCAGGTAGGGTGTTGCCTCCGGCGCCTCGCGGTGCACGATGAAGTTCTCGCCGTGTTCGAGCGCCTCGGGGATGTCGCAATAGGCGTGCATGCGGCCATCGTCGGTGCCAAACGGCATGCTGTCGTACACTTGCTCCCAGAATGGCACGCGCGGATAGGTGCGGTAGAGCATTAGCGCGCCGCCGGGCACGCCGTATTTGCCGGCAAGGATGTCCTTGGTGGTGTAGCCCTGGCAGGTAGTGGAGCCCGCCATTAGGCGGTCAATGTAGATGTCCTCGCGGCCTTCGAGCGCGAACTTCCAGTAATCGCGGAAGCGGCGGTCGCCGATCAGCTCGGCAAGTTTCTCGGCGACGCCGGCCATGATTCTCAGGTCATCGCGAGTGTCGTAGAGCGGCTTGATGCCATCGCGTCCCCAGATCTGCACGAAGGGATTGGAGCACGAGGTGGTGATTTCCAACGCTTGGAATTCGGGCCAAGTGTTGGCCGGCAGGATGAAATCCGAGTACTCGCAAGACGCGGTCATCTCCACGTCCTGGGTGACAATCATGTCCACCTTGGGATTGATGTTCTTGATCAGCTCGTAGGCCCATTTGGCGTTGTTGATGAGATTGACGTTGGTGGTCCAGATCACCTTGGTGGGTGTCGGCAGGTGGCTCTTACCGGTGAACAGCTTGCGGCCGTATTTTGGGGTCTCGACAACGAGCGCGCGATCGCCGTGCGCCCAATAGCCGACCTCCTCGTCGTAGGTGTAGGCGTGGACGTGCTGCTTGTTCAGCGGCCGGGACGCCTCAAGTTGCGGATGGAACGGATCCTCGGCAATCCAGCCCTTGAATCCTGCGCCCGACCAGTCCGAACCCTGGAAATTCGCCGCCTTATAGTTGCCGGCCCAGGTGTGGGAGCCCGTTCCAGCAAAGCCGATGCTGCCGACCAGCATGAGCGGCAGGTAGGTCGCCCGGTTGTGCAGCGTGGCGTGGAAATAGTGATTGATGCCTTCCCCGTAATGAATCGAGATCGGATAGGCCTCGCGCGGCTTGCCGACAAAATCGGGGTCCCAGAAGCGCCGCCCGAAATCCTTGGCGAGACGCTCGATCAGGTCCTTGGGCGCGCCGCAGATGTCGGCGACCGTATCGAGGTCGTAGTCGCGCAGATGGATCTTGTAGAGTTCCCAGATCGTCATTGCCTCCACTTCTTTGCCGTCGACCAGCCGGATTTGGCCGCGCCACTCCAGCGCAGGATCGACGTCCTTGGCCGCAAGCTTCGCGCCCACGTCGTCGCGCGTGATCGCCACGAACTGCCCGGTCCGCGCGTCACGCACCACGAAGTCGCCGATCCGCTCGCGCTGTTCGGCAGTTAGTCCCTGCACCGTGACGCTTGGCCCCTTGGAAATGTCCTGATTGCGGTAGCCGGCAATCACTTCCTGCGGCTTGAGGCGCTTGAGCGTGTCGGTGCGCACCAGAAGCGGGAAGTCGGTGAACTTCTTGATGAAGTCGGCATCGTACCAGCCCTTCTCCATCAAGTACCGAGCCACGCCGAGGAAGATCGCGGTGTCCGAGAGGCCGGGCCGCACCGAGAGCCAATAGTCCGCCTTGGTGGCCGGCGGGTTGTACTCGGGGGCGATCACCACGATGCGGCCGCCGCGCTCCATGATCTCGTTGAGCCAGTGCGACTCCGGCATCTTGTTCTCGATGAGGTTTTTTCCCACCTGCACGGTGAGCTTGGAAAAGCGGATGTCGTTGAAGTCGATATCGGAGGTTTGGATGCCGTGTACGAAGGGATGGCCGGGCGCCTGATCGCCGTGCCAGGTGTAGTTCGACCAATTGCGGCCGCCGAGCGCCTGTTCGGGCGCAACGCGGCGCACGTGGGCGTCAAGCAGCGCCATCATGTTGCTGAAACGATAGAGTCCGTATTTGCCGATCACGCCCAAAAGCCCCATACCGCCGCGGAACTTCATGGTACGCGTGCCGGCGCCGCCCCAGTGCTCCAGCATCTCCGGCTGGTAGCCGTCCTTCTCGATCAGCCGGCGGCGGCCCTGCTCGCCGCTGTAAGTGGCGGCGATCGCCTGCAGGCCCTTGGCGAGATAGGTGTTGATCTCATCCCACGACAGGCGGATAAACGTATCGGTACCGCGCGAGTTGAACTTGTATTTGGTGCGCAGGGCGGGATCGTCGGACAGCGACGGAAAACCGTCATCGGCCCATTGCTTCCAGCCCTGACGCACCAGCGGATATTTCAGTCGATAGGGACCGTACACGCGCCGTGGCAGCGTGAAACCTTTCAGGCACATCCGCGGGTTCCAGGCGCGCGAGGCGGTGTTGCCGTAGAGATCCTTGTATTGCTGGTGCTCGTAATCCTGCTCGACGCGGATCATCACGCCGGCGCGCACGAAGGCGCGCACGCGGCAGGCATGCGTGTCGTTGGGCGAGCAGACAAAGGTGAACGAGCGCTCGTAGGCGTACTGGTCGAGGTAGACCTTTTCCCACGCGCGGTCTGGGTAGTATTCCAGCGGATTATCGACTCGCACGGCCGGCACCAGCGTCTTGCCCAGCAGGGCCGACTCGGCCAAGGCGCTGCTGGTGGCTGCGGCGGCAAGCCCGCCCGCGCTGCCGCTTAGCACGGCGCGCCGGGTCAGACCGGGCGATGGCGCATTCTTGTTCTCGGAGCGTTGGGTCATGGGGCGAGTTCAGCGTTTACTATGATCGACGACTTCGATTCCCTGTCGCGGCTGGAAACCGGTCGCGCTGTAGAGATAGACGATCACCTGCCACGCCTCCTCCGGCGTGAAGTCATAGGCGTGCAGGCTCGAGGCGTTCTCCGCCCCCGCAGGCGGCACCCAGCGCGGCATGGCGCTGTTGAACTGGTTCTGGATGCCGCCGGTGGTCAGGCGCCAGTACACATAGGGCAGCGTGAGCTGCGCGATGGTGCCGACGTCGCGGAAGTTGGCGGGACGAATCGGATAGCGAAAGCCATCGGCGGCGGGTCCCTGGCCGTCCAGATTGTCGCCGTGGCAGACGGCGCAATTAGCGGCGTAAAGGGCCTTGCCTTTAGCCACCGCCTCGGCGCTCCAGCGCGCCGGATTCGCCGCCCAGTCGGGTACCTTGATGCGGCCGAGCACCTCTTCCGGCGCGGTTGGATGGCGCTGGAAAATCTCCACCGGCGGCGCATAGCTCGGCCGCGTCGCGTCATAGGTCCACCAGGCGAGCAGCAGCGGAATGACCAGCAGGAGGCCGGAGCGTTGCAGCCGGATGATTGTGCTCTCGCCCGCCGCCGGAACGAAGAAGTCGCGGAACCGCCGGATGCGCTCATCGGTCAGCGTGATGTGAATGATCACCCCCGCCAGCACAAAGCCCATGTAAAGCAGAATGACGCTGCCCGGAATTACCGGCCGCACCAGCTTGAGCGCCACATAGACGACGGCGAGCACGAAAAAGGCGGCCGTGGGCAAGGGAATGCTTCTGCGCATCCGGCCGAGCATTGTTCGCACTTCGGCGAGACTCATGGCTTGCGCTCCGGCGAGGAAAGGAATTTGACGATGGCGTGCAACTCGCCCGCGGTAAGCTGCGCGCCGTAGTCGTCCGGCATCAGATCGGGCGGGAAATTACCCCGCACGAAGGCGCGCGGCGCCACGACCGACTCAAGGAGATAGGCTTCGAGGCCAAGGCCGCGCGCCGCGGCATTCTCGCGCAACGCGGCAAGCGTGAACGGCGGGCCAGGCCGCTCCTCCCCTGCTTTGAGGGCGTGGCAGCCGAGACAATTGTATTTCTCCAGGATCGCCATTGGCTCGCCGGCGGCGGGGCCGGTAGGCTGCGGGCGAAGCGCCTCGTCCGGTGGCCGGGGCAAATCGCCGAGCTTGATTGTCGGCGTGCCGCCCAGCGACATGAGATAATTGACGACCGCCGTGACCTCTTCGTAGGTGAGCTTGGCAGGCGGCCGCTGCGAGGGCGGCATGATGTTGGCGTAGCCCTCGACTAAATAGGCGCCGGGATCGTAGAGGCTCTGCGTCAGATAGCCGACCAGATCAGACGTGCCCCCGGGCACGCCATTGGCGCGCCGAGCTGCAAGATTGGCGAAGTTGGGGCCGCGTCCGTGCCCTTTGACACCAAGGTCAGGCTCCATTGTATGGCACGTCATGCACCCGCGCTCGCGCACCAGCACCGCGCCGACGCGAGCAAGCTCGAGCGGCGTCATTTGCGCGGTGATGGCGCGCGTCTTGGGCGGCTCCCACCGCGTCTGCGGAATCCAGTTGGAGAACCACACGAACAGGCCAAGCACCGCGAACGCTGGAGTGAGCGGGACGATGGTTTGTCGCAGGGTCAGCGTTGGCATGGCGGCTCCTCTTTAGCCCACGGCCGCCATGCCGCGCACGGCGCGTGACGGTTCTTTCGCCCCTCCACCCAGACCTGACATAAGGAAGGAGACCGCGAGCAACACAAAGAAGATTAGCGTGATGACGGTGATTATGATCGCGGCCTCACCCAGCGACGGTAGGCCGGCGCCGGGCGAAGTATCCTCCATGATACCGAACACATGCCAATTGAGCCGCACGCCGCTGCGGGCGTAGCCCATCAGCCCCATCAGCCAGACAATGATGAAGGCCAGCGCGACGAGCACATACTGGCCGCGCCGTGGCATGGTGCCCCAGCGCACTGGCGCCACCGTGCGCGCATCGCGCAGCAGGAATTGATCGAGGATGAACGTGATCACGATGCCGACGATCAGCACGATGATCTGCCAGATCGACGTGAGAATGCGAATGTGGGCCGGCGCAAAATATCCGTAGACGCCGAGGCCGATGATGGCGGCGGCGGTGAGCGCGATCAGTGCCCATTGCACGGCGGACCCAACGGCGGCCCACGGCACGGTGAGAACGCGGCCGGCGCGGCGATAGAGCAGATAGCTTACGTACAGCACCAGCAGGATCACCGTCACTGCGATCATCTTCGGCGCCATCAGGCCCAGCGCGCCCAAGAGCGGATGGAATCCGCCAGTGGATTCCTCGATGCTCGCCGCCATGGTGTGCGGGGTCGCCCACACCGCGAAGCCGACGATGAGGATGACGTTGAATGCCGGCACCCAGCGCTGCTGCGGCTCGGAGCCGGGAATGCGCAAGAAGCCCAGCCAGGCGTAATAGGCCGCGCCGATGAACAGCGCTGCGATCACAATCGCCTGGATGATGAACAGCCACGAAAGCACGCCGCCCATCAGCGTCACGCCGTAGGTCGCCGAGAATGCAAACAGCTCGAAGCCGAAATAGTAGCCGGCGAACGGCAGAAACAGCATGGTGAAGAGCGCGATGAGATTGCCCGTGTAACTTATCCAGTCGTAAAGCGCGCGTTCCTCCTTGTCGGCCGTGAGCAAAAAGCGGTAGGCGGCGTAGGCGCTGCACAGCAGCGCACCGAAGGTGATATTGGCAACCAGCCGATGGATGTTGAGCGGCATCCAGCCAGGGTTCCACACCGCATTGTAGAGGCTGACGAGATTGCCGCTCTGATCGACGCCGGCCGGCGTCATCATGAACGTCGCCCAGGCGTCGGCGATGAACATCACGATGGTACCGAAGATGTTGAGCAGCACGCCAAGAACCACGTGCAGCCATTTGCGATCTTCCTGCAACGCATCCCAGGCGTAGTACCACAGATACAGGCAGACCGTTTCGGCGACAAAAAATAGCGGGTAGACGACAAAGGTCGGCCCGAAGATTTTCGTCATGTAGCCCATAAAGCGCGGATAGGCGGCGAACAGCGCAAAGGCGAGCACGGCGCCGGTGATCGCGGTCAACGAGTAGGCGGGCGGCAGGAGGCGCGCCATTTCGTGGGCCAACCAGTCATGGCGCGCGGCGGCGACCGGATCGCGCTTGACGAGGTACCAGCCCATGCACTCGATGTAGAGCGCGAACATCGGCACCGCGAGGACGAAGGCGGCGAACATCAAATGCAGTTGCGCGGCGATCCACACCGCAAGCCGGCTGTCGATGCCAGCCGGCACGGCATAGTCCGGTGCGGCCGTGGCAGCCTGCGCCAGCGCCGTCTCGGGCAAAAGCGCAGGCAGCACCGCGACAACCGCGCATCCAATCATCACTCGCTTGCTGCTTGCGCGCGCATCGTGCCTACGCATGACACACGCCCCCTCAGCTTCCCAATTTCTTTTGGCGTCGTGACAGGCGAGCGTTCTTTTGCTTGCCGTGTCCCCCGCGATGGACCCGATGGCGCCGCGCACTGCCTCGCCTCAACAGGGGCCCGGCGATGCCGCAAACGTCCTCGACGAAATTCCGCAGCCCGCCCAAATCGTCAAAGAATCCGCCCCGACCGCTTTGAACGTGTTGAATATGGCCGCGCCATCGGGGATCTCCATTCGGTCCGCTCTCGAGCCATATCCGCGCCACGAACGAGGCTGCTTTGCTGGCAGTAAGCATCATCGCCTCCAACGGCGAGACTTGTCGTGGCCGACATCCGTGAACGCTCGGCTAGCAACCCGCGGTAACAGTCCGGTGACAGATCCGTGCGGAGGTGCTGGGATGTGCAAAATTCATCCCGACAAACGGACGGCGCGGAGCGGAGATGCAATGACGAACGCCAAGCCGCTCAGTGGCGTGGCTCGACGCCGGCGGCGGTTCTTTCGGGAGCGAGCAGCTCGCGATAAATACGCTCGGTCTCCGGTGCTGGCTCGACGCCGAGCTCGTGCTTCAGCACCTGTCGGAAGCGACGATAGTGATCGATGGCTCGATCGTACTGTCCCAGGTGCGCAAGGGAAGTCATCAGCGTGCGGAGAAAGTTCTCCCTGCAAGGCTCACGCGAGAGCGCCAGTCGGCAACATCGGACAGCCTGCTCGTGCTCGCCGCTTACAAGGTAACTTTCAACCATGTGGCCGAGCACGTCGAAATAGATCTCCCGCAGCCGCTCTCGCTCTCCGGCGCACCAGTCGCGGTAGCGCTCCTCTGGCAGGTAATCACCGTTGTACATGCGCGCAGCCTTCTCGAGGCAGGCCAACGCATCCTTGGTGCGGCCGCGTTGCTCAAGCAGCCGCGCCTCGTGGAACAGATCTTCAAACACTTCGCAGTCAACCCAGACGCCGTCACGCCGGAGCGCGTACGTCTCGTTTGCGACAATTATGATCTCCTTCTGCAGGCCCGCTGCTCGCAGCTGTTGTCTGAGAAAGTAGGTCGTCACTTTCAGCCGCTCGCGGCCCCTATGTTCTTCAACGTCAGGCCAAAGACATTCGATAACATATTCGCGGTGGATGGCCGTACTACGGTGCGTGACCAACAGCTTCAATAACGTCAACGCCTGCTTGCGGTACCATCGTTCGATTTGCAGGCCGCGGCCAGAGACTGACAAAGCAAAGCGGCCCAAGGTGCAAATCCGCAACTCGTGCGCTGCGGACTTTCCGGCCGACCTCTCGGTTTTGGCGTGAAGGAATATCACTGCAATCGCCCCCGCGTCGGCAATATTTCTGTCCGGTGCCGGCGCCACCAGACTGCTGATGCTCGCCTGCAGCCACCTACCGTCCCGCTGCCAAAGCCAGCACTCTTGGATGGCGAATGGCGACCGATGCGCAAAGCACTGCTTGCCCAAACACGCCGGCGTGCAAAGCTGCTCGCCGCTTGGAAGAACGGCCCGCAAGATATCGTAGCAGGGGCGCCCCAAAACTTGTTCAGTCGTGTACCCGAGCAGATCAGTCGCCCGCTCATTCCAGGCCACCACGCGCGAGTCGCTACTGATGGCGAGCGCAGCGTCTGAAGCGAGGTCTACGAGCGAACGGAACTCGGTCATTCCATTCACCGACGAAAAGAACCATTTGGCGGATGCATTTTATCAGTCCCGCGTCCCGGGGAGAATGCGCAAATTGCGGGCGCGCCGACGCGGGGTAATCCTTTGGTCTCGCTGCCTGCACACCACCCGCCGCTCAAGCCGGCAAGAGATAAGCAGTGGCAATCACGGTTTAGGCGTTTTTGCGCAGTCCGTGAACTTGCACGACTTGCGTCGCGCACGCCGCTCGCCGGCAGCCGCCTTGACTATAGTCAAGGCGGCCATATAGGCGAGTCCTAAATTTTTTTCTATTACGGCGGCGCTACTGAATGAATGGCGCAGCTTGCCGCCAAGCAACGCTACGCGCCAAATTCCCATCGCAGGGATATGCTGCGAGGCGATTGAGCAGCGATTGATCCGACCACAGGACAGGAGTCAAACATGTGCGACTACAGCTTACATCATGTGAGATCACGGCCGGCACGGGTTGGAGAAAAGTTGGTCTCGGCGAGGTTTAGCAATTCCATTACCCGCGGACTTGTCGCCGAGGGAGAGCCGCAGGTGGCTGTGTGCCTCCTCCCCGGCACGGAAGTCGTATTCGAACGGGAGGTTGAATACGACGGCGGTTGGATGACCTTCACTCCGCAGAAGGTAACTGAAAAGGTTGCGCGGTTTCGGCTTGTCGACACTGAGAAGCCATACGCGCATCACCATGCGCTGGAGTTTCCGGGAGGACAAGTCGTGTTGGTAACGCGGCTGCGCGAAGGTCAGCGTCTGACGGTATTGCAGCTACCGGTCGTATCGCATAGCGATCGAGATATCCTGGGAATCGAGGAGATGGAAGTCGGCACAATTCGATGAAGGACTCTGCCTATAATCTCTGTGCCAGAGACCAGGAAGGCAACTATTATCTTTTCAACACGCGGCACGGCACTGCACACATAATGTCTGCCGGCGCCTATGAGAGGTACTGGGCCGCCGCGCGCAGCGCGGCGAATTTTAAGTCTTCTTTCGACCATTTGCGCGAATTGGTTGAAAAGGGATTTCTGGTTGATGATGCTGCAAACGAAACCGCAGAAGTTATAGCCGAGCACGAAAAAGCCAGGTTAAGCCGCGAACGGATCGAGCTGCTTATTGCGCCCTCGATGGCCTGCAATCTCGACTGCTTTTATTGTTTTGAAGCGAACAAATATGCACGGCGGATGGACGCAAAGATTCAGTCCAACATTGTTCGCCTTGTGCGCGACTGCTTCGAATCCGGAGCCCGTTGTCTCGATGTTACGTGGTATGGCGGCGAGCCGCTACTTGGATTCGCCGCAATCGCGTGGCTGAGCAAAGCGTTTCTTACTTTATGCGACGAGTTCGGTCGCGACTATTCTGCGCTGATTGTGACCAATGGCACAATGATGACGTCGGAAAAGGCACGGCAGCTCGCTGCGTGGAAGGTTAAGCGCGCACAGATCACGCTCGACGGGATCCCAGAATTGCACGATAGGCGCCGTGTTGCCAAAAATGGAAACCCCACATTTTGCAAAATCTTGGACGGAATCGAGGCTGCCGCCGCCCACATGCAAGTTTCTGTCCGAATCAATGTTTGTCGGGAAGTGGCGGCGCACTTGGAAGAGCTGTTGCAGATTCTCGCGGCACGCGGTCTCAATAGGATGGTCAGCGTGTACGTAGCCCCGTTACACAAAGCGGAAAACCAAGCCACACCCTCACCCGGCGATTGCAAGACGGGTCTGGCGAAGACAGCTTCCGACCCGGAGGATCAGCAGCTTCAAACGCTGGACAGCCGCGAGGCGGCTGATCTCGCGCTCACTTTTGACGATCTTCTCGAGAAATACGGCTTCGCAGTATCCAATCGACTTCCGGAACCGCGCCGGACGACCTGCATGGCCGATAGAGAGCTTAGCTGGCTTATCGAGCCGAATGGGGACATGCAGAAATGTTATTGGACCGCCGGACTTCGCGCCGAGGCCGTCGGGCGTCTGGAAAATGGCCGAATCATCCGGCAACCGGCGCACCGCCAGTGGGACAACTGGACCAGATACAGAGATCCTGCCTGCCTGAAGTGCATCATGTTGCCTCTTTGTCTCGGACGATGCCCGCTCAAGCACCTAAAGCAGGGCTCGGATTATTGCCCGCCGTTCAAGCATATTTGGATTCGCGTCCTAGCGCGTGCTCTCGGAACCCAGGACGACAAATTGATTCCGCTCGAATTGCCGTTGGCCGGAGAAGCAATCAGAGCGCTCGCCCGGACGGAGATTGCAACGGCAATATGTGCGCGGGTCTGAAACATAACAACCTCGAACAACCTTTCGCGGATCGGTCAAAGGCCAAATTGCCAAATGGATGGATGAACGTGGCCCTGACCGCTATCCAATTCTATGCCGATCCCGACTCTGCGCCCGCAACGCCGGGAGCATATATCCTGCAGGTAGAGTTGAACGAGGCCGTATTGGTGAAAATCGCCGGCCGGAAGCCTGTGGAATTGGCGAAAGGTCGATACTTTTATTGCGGCTCCGCCAATGGGCCGGGAGGGCTAAAGTCACGTTTGACGCGACATATGCGGCGCGGCAAGCCGGTGCGCCGGCATATTGATCAATTGAGCAATTGTGGCACCGTGGTTGGAAGCTGGGTCGTTCGCAACGGCCGCGAATGCGATCTGGTGGCCATGCTGGCACCGCTGTCGATGCCGATACCGGGATTTGGGAGTACCGATTGCAGGCATTGCCGAAGCCATCTGCTGTATTCTCCACCTGGAACATCGGTTCACTTGCCGCAACCGAACTTGATGCAGTGCAGATGAAGAACCTTCAGATAATTGTTTTGTACGGATCAGACTTGCGAACAACATTTTCTTCTCCTGGCGTGGAGAAAAACAAAACGAACGTTATGTGCCTCAAAAACACTTTGCGCCTACGCGCTTGATTGTTGTCAAGGATCAACTGTTGCAGATTCTTATTTTCAGATTTTCAGGCGGCGCTGCGGTCGATCGCTCTTACAAAAAGTCACGGAATGATCTTTACCGAGCGCGAATTGCCGCAGACCCGGTCGAATTGTGGGTGGTTGCATTCCGCCAACGAGGACCAGATTGCGGCAACGGAGACCCGAAAGAACATTCATGCGGAGCAGCAAGCACTATCAGGTATTAATCGTCGGCGGTGGCGCTGCCGGCATCACGGTGGCGGCAAGCCTGCGGCGCCGAGCAACACAGCCCCTTGACATTGCCATTATTGAGCCGGCGGAGGAGCACTACTATCAGCCGGCATTCACGCTTGTCGGCGCAGGTGTGTATCCGGCCGCGCGCACCCAACGAAAAGTAGGAAGCCTAATTCCGCCCGGCGTTGGCTGGATCCGGGCGAGCGCTGCAACATTTGATCCTGTCAACAACTCGATTACTCTCTCTTGCGGCGATACGGTGAGCTATGACTATCTTATCGTATGCCCGGGCGTGAGACTCGACTGGGATAAGATCACAGGACTCGCCGCCACGCTCGGCCGCAACGGGGTGTGCAGCAACTATTCGCCCAGCTGCATGACTTACACCTGGGACTGCATACAGGCGCTTAAGTCAGGCAGCCGGGTTGTCTTCACGCAGCCGCCGCTTCCGTTTAAGTGTCCGGGAGCGCCGCAAAAGATCGCCTACTTGACCGCGGACTATCTTAGGCGCCGCGGGATCCTCCAGGATTGCGATCTCAATTTCTACATTCACGCTCCCGTCATATTCAGTGTACCGTATTTTGCCCGCGAACTGGTCAATGTTGCCGCCCGTTACGGGATTAAGGTTCACTATCAGCACAATCTGGTGGCTGTTGATGGGTCGAGCAAAAGCGCAACGTTCGAAGCAGTGGGTGGGGAGCACAAAGGTCAGCGCTTCGTTATCCCCTTCGACATGCTGCACGTCTGTCCTCCACAAAGCCCGCCGGACGAGATCAAGACGAGTCCGCTCGCCAACGCTGCTGGTTGGGTCGAGGTCAATCAGAATAGCATGCAACACGTGCGGTATCCGAACGTGTTTGCACTGGGCGACGTCTGTTCAACGACAAATTCGAAGACAGCGGCCGCGGTGCGAAAACAGGCTCCGGTGGTCGTTCGCAACGTGCTGCGGCTGATCGCGGGTGAGTCGATTGAAGCAGACTACGATGGGTATGCCTCCTGTCCTCTGACGACGGCCTACGGCAAGGTCATTCTTGCGGAGTTCATCTACGGAGGCAAAGTGACGCCGTCGTTGCCGCTTAATCCGTCCAGGGAAAGTCGGCTGGGGTGGTGGATCAAGGTCGTCGGACTGCCGCTCATGTATTGGCACTACATGTTGAAAGGATACGAATGGTTTCCTGGTCATAACAAGGCGTTTATCGGCGATATAGCCGAAAGTTCGTGAATACTGCCGTTGCGACGACGGCAGCGAAACGAGGTGCCCGCTGACTCGCAAGATGACTTGATTGTCCGGGCTCGTCGCGAGGGGTCCCCAAACTCGAGGCGGCGCCGAAAAGGAAAAAGACACGTTGTCTATTTCCAGCCGGGGCGCCGACGACCTTTGGACGACCCCAAATAAAGCTTCAATGCAATCGCATTGTTATGTTCGATGTCTCTGGCCGCAAACAGTAGTGTTACAATGCCCTCCTTAGTCTTGCGGCGAAGCAGGTCGATCTCGCGCTCCTTGTTTTCAAGTTCCTTGCGATAATGGCGACAGAACAGGCGCCACTTCCTCGGGTCGTGGGCGAACCACTTACGGAGCTCTGTACTTGGCGCGATCGTCTTGAGCCACAAATCCACGTTCGCCCTGTCCTTCTTCAGCCCACGTGGCCACACGCGGTCCACCAGGACACGCAAACCATCTTTCGCGGCAGGCGGTTCGTAGATGCGTTTGACGCGAATCACGTCATATCTCCCAGTCAGCCTTGCGGGGTTTCCGTCATCGCGGGTCAGCAGGCGCACCTTTGTGCAGCGCAGCTTGCCAGAGCCGAAGACACGGACGGGAGTTCGCTCCGGCGATTTTCGAAACTCGATGCCGATTGCGGTGAACTGCGGTCATGTCTCCAGTACAACCGCAACCCATGTGTCCGGAACGGACCCCCTCTGCCCTTCCTGAGAGAGGGGTGACAGTTCATTCCGGGCACATGGGTTACACAATCGGGCTTTTTGCGGGAGAGCAAGAATGCCCTGGAAGGAGTGTAACCCGATGGATGAGCGGCTTAAGTTCATTGCCCGACTGCTGGACGGGGATAAGATGGCGGGGCTGTGCCGTGAGTTCGGCATATCCCGCAAGACGGGCTACAAGATTCTCACGCGCTACAACGAGGTCGGGCTGGAAGGGCTCACCGATCGCTCGCGCCGGCCCTACCGCCATGCCAATCAGCTGCCCTTCCAGATCGAGACGCAGATCGTCCGCCTCAAGCAGGACAAGCCGAGCTGGGGCGCGCCGAAGATCAGGGAGAAGCTCGCCCGTCTTTATCCAGATGTCCACACGCCGGCGATCAGCACCGTGCATGCGGTGCTCGATCGCCACGGCTTGGTCAAGCGCCGGCAGGGACGGCGGAACAGGGCCAAGGGAACGCCACTTTCCCTTCCCGGCCAGCCGAATGACCTGTGGTGCGCCGACTACAAGGGCGAGTTCATGCTCGCCAATCGGCGCTATTGCTACCCGCTGACAATCACCGATTTTGCCAGCCGCTACCTGTTCGCTTGTGAAGCGCTTTCCACCACCAAGGAAGCTTATGCCTTCCCCGTGTTCGAAGCCGTTTTCAAGGAGTTCGGCCTGCCAAGGGCCATCCGCACCGATAACGGCGTTCCCTTTGCAAGCCCCAATTCCCTCTTCAACCTCTCCAAGCTTTCCGTCTGGTGGCTCAGGCTCGGTATCGAGATCGAGCGTATCAAGCCCGGCCACCCGCAGCAGAACGGCCGCCACGAGCGCATGCATCTGACCCTGAAGCTCGAGACCACCAAGCCGGCCGGCAACAACTTCCTGCAGCAGCAAGCCAAGTTCGACGACTTCATCGACTGCTACAACAACGAGCGGCCACACCAAGCGCTCGACATGGCCTGTCCGGCCCAGCGTTATACCCCTTCAACGCGCCCCTACCGAGGCCTGCCAGAGCTCGACTATCCGTTCCACGATCGGACCGTCACCGTGACCACATGTGGCCGCATCTGCTTCAACCGGCAGAAGATCAATCTCAGCGTCGTCTTCGCCGGTCAAAGCGTCGGCATCAAACAGGTGAGCGAGCACATCTGGCTCGTCAGCTTCATGCACTATGATCTCGGCTACTTCGACCACGAGACATGCAGGCTCGAGCCCCTCGCCAACCCCTTCGGACCAAAAGTGTTATCGGTCCCTCGCACAGCCTAGGCGGTCGCGAAGCCGCTCGCGAAGCGCGCCCCCACATGGCGCCGTAGCGAGCGAGCGGCGCCGCGACCGTCATCAATGACACCACACGACCAAAGTGCTACCCATGTCTCCGGAATAAACCGTAACCCATGTGTCCGGAACGGACCGCAGGCAGGCCGGTGCCGGGTGAGAGATTCGAACTCCCGACCAACGGTTTACAAAACCGCTGCTCTACCACTGAGCTAACCCGGCTCCACGGAAGCCACAGTTACCAGCCGCGCCGCGAGGGGACAAGGCGGGGCTGCGTCAAGTGCCCAAAAACTCTCGCTTTTTCGCGACGATGCAATTTTATCGACCGGCGAGTGAAGTCGGTAATCATACCGCACAAACTTACCGCGCGGTCCAATCCAGTGCAGCGATTTGGCGAGAAAATACGACTAAAATGCCATCCATATGCGGAAGGCTTGTCACCTGGGTCGCCTTGGTATCCCCGTCCTGCTCGGCCTCGCGCTGGTGGCCGGCGCGGAGGCGGCGCGCGCGGACTGCGCGCCGGTGCTGGCCGTTCCGAGCCGGCCGGACATCCCGGTGGTGGTCAACTACTTCGATGCGCGGTGGGCCGTGGTGGAGGGCGAATGCGGGCTGAATCGGCCCGGCCATATGGCGCCCACGGTGATCGGCGGCCGATTTGTCGGTCCGCTGCGCGGCGCGGTGCGGCGCGCCGGTTATTTCCCGACAACCGGGCGGAAGCCGGCCCGGGGTCGCGTGGAGGTCGATACGCCGCCGTCGTCAACGACAGCGGAGGATTTCTCGCGGTCGTGGTCGGTCGGCCCGGCACGGGTTCCGCCGGCCGATCTGCCGGCTCCCGGTGCGGTGCCGGGTGGGGAGGGGGCGGTGGCCAATCCGCCCATCGTGGTGGTCCCGCAGTTCGGTCCTAGACGGAGGCCATAAATCTTCAGGAGGTCATCTCGGCGCGTCGCGGCAGCGCGCCCAGCTTGGGGGACGTCATGTCGCGTCACATCTATCTTTTCGCCGCCACGGCCGTGATGCTCGCTTTGCCCGCGCCGAGTTTCGCGGAGCTGCCGCTCGTCATTCACTCACGGATCTACAATTTCCCAGGCCAGCAGTTGTGTCAGGTCGATCATGCGGATCGCCGGTATCGCGAATTCTGCGCGCCGCCGAGCTATCATCCCTATGGCATCACCGGCTATCGGCCGTTCGGCACCTATCGGCCGTTGCGCCGCGTGCGGCCCTATGTGCTCGCGCCCAATGCGAAAATCATCCGCATTCGGCGAAGAACGACCGGCGGGCCGGACAACGACTGACCTCAGCTCCGCCTTGCGGTGGCGATGTAAAGCGCGAGCGCGGCGGCGTTCGACACGTTGAGGCTCTTGATCTCGCCGGGCAGGGTGAGCCGCGCCACATGATCGCAACTCGCCCGGGTGAGTTGACGCAATCCTTTGCCTTCGGCGCCGAGAACAAGCGCAAGCGGCGCGCGCAAGCCTAATGCCGCAAGGTCCGCCTCGGCGTCCGAGTCGAGCCCCACCAGCAGGAAGCCGCGTTGCTTCAATGCGGCAAGCGCGCGCGCCAGATTCTGCACCAGCACAACAGGAACCAATTCGAGCGCACCG
>FWPU01002801.1_pt1 | contig 46443 bp, 43 predicted proteins | sample 2228361 | NCBI WGS metagenome assembly FWPU01 (sample SAMEA103939777, study PRJEB20133) | metagenome
GAGGGATGCGCCCTCACCCTCCCCATTATCCCCTCCCATCAAGGGAGGGGAGATTAGAAAAGTGGAGGGGAGGTAAAATAAGAGTGAGGGCAATTTGGCGAATGGGTGTGAAGGTCTGGGTTTTGATGGCAAGTGAGGGATACGCCCTGCTGTTAAGGTGCTCATCCAGATCGCTGAAGGGCTTGCCGCACCATCCAAATCTATCACAAAATTTGGGATGCTTACTATTATTCTCTCAATATTACCCGAGCATCAATAGCAATCAGTCCTCTCTGTGTGATAATAAGGGGATTTATCTCAATACTCTCAATCTCGGTGTGGCTCTCCACCAATCTTGATATGTTCTGGATAATTCTGATTAATTCTTCTCTATCCACTGGCGGACTTTTTCTGTATCCATTAAGAATCTCCTTCGCCTTTATTTCCTCAAACATCTCAAGAATATCCACCCTTCTAACTGGAATGAGCCGGAAGGTCACATCACGATAGAGTTCCACAAGAACCCCTCCGATGCCGAACATAATCATATCCATGAATAATGGATCCTTAACAGTTCCAACAATAAGTTCGTTCCCTGAAAGCATCTCCTCTATCAGAACTCCCTTGATATGGGCATCCGCTTTATATCTTTTCGCACTCTCAATTATCCCTGTATATGCCTTTTCTGCCATATTTTCATCTGTGATATTAAGAACCACACCACCTGCTTCTGTTTTATGCAGGATATCAGGAGATACAATTTTCATTGCAACAGGAAAACCAATTCTCTTTGCAATCTCCCTTGCTAAATTCCTATCTTCAGCAATCTCTGCTCTGTCAAGATTAATCTTTAATGCCTTTAAGACCTCCCTAGATTCCATCAGGTCTAGGGTTTTTCTATTTTCTTCTTTGACCTTCGCTAAAATTTTTTTTATATTATTAAGATCCATTTTCCTCCAATCTTTTTAAAAACCTACCCCTCATGTATAATGCGTGCATGGCTTTCACTGCTCTCTCTGGCACTTCAGTGACAGGAATACCGTTCATATCAAGAAGTTTATCCTCTTCCTGAGCAACTATGCCAACAAGGGAAACAGTAATGGGAATTTTTATCTTTCTAGATAAACTGATAATATCCTGGACGATTTCCATAAGATGAGTCAGCGCTTGCCTACTGCATATTATAATCAATCCTCCAATATCTTCACATTCTGCAACGATTTTAAGCACACGCCTGTATCTCTCCGGATCTGCATCACCAATTATGTCAATGGGATTGGATTTGCTCCAGGTTGGAGGGCACACCTCCGTAATTGCATTAATTGTCTCCTGAGACAATTTAGCAAGGGGAAGACCCATTTCATATGCCTTATCCGCAGCAAGAACGCCTGGACCACCAGCATTCGTCACAATTGCAATTCCTTTGCTATCAGGAACAGGTGGTTGATATGCGAGGGCTCTTGATGAATCAAACAACTCAAACATAGTCCTTGCCCTCAGCGCACCTGCCTGCTTTATTGCCGCATCATAAGCTACATCCTGACCTGCGAGTGCTCCTGTGTGGGAAGCAATTGCCCTGGCGCCTGCTGTTGTAACGCCTGCTTTCAGGATTACAACAGGCTTCTTGAGTGTGGCTTTTTTTAATGAATTATAAAACCGCCTCCCATCCTTCGCTGACTCAAGATAAACAGAAATGCATCTTGTTTCTTTATCTTCTGCAAAGTACTCCAGCAATTCAGCATCATCAATGTCTGACTTATTTCCAATGCTCACAAAGTAGGATATGCCAAAGTATTCCTCCAGTGCATATTCAATAACAGCAGTCCCGAAGGCACCGCTCTGGGAGATAAAGGCGATTGGTCCCCGTGGAGGCATCACTCTGGCAAAGGTCATATTCAGGTTTTCAACACAACTTATAACCCCGAGACAATTCGGACCAATGATCCTTATTCCATATCTTCTGGTACACCCAACAAGTTGCTCCTGTAGAGCCGCACCATCCGGACCGCTCTCAGCAAAGCCTGCAGTTATAATGATTGCGCCCCTTATGCCCTTCTCTCCGCATTCTTTAAGGAGACTAAGGACATTACTGGCAGGCACCGCTATTACTGCGACATCAACATTATCTCTGATGTCTTTTACACTTCTGTATGTTTTTAATCCGAGTATCTCTTTATGGTTTGGATTAACTGGAAATACAGAGCCAACGAATCCACCTCTTGAATTGTATTTATTAACCTGACCGTAAATGATATTTCGTAAAAGGGCGTTGCCAATCTTTTCTGGGTTGGGGCTTGCACCTATTACTGCAATGGAACGTGGATGAAAAAATATATCTAAACTATTTCCCTGCAACGAGATCAAACCCTGCGTGGAGAGCAGAACGGTTTAAATCCTCTGTCCCTTTTGGAACACGGGAAAGAACTGCCTTTTCAATGGACTCCTTTGATACAATATCTTTTACTCCCGTAAGTACACCAAGGGCTACAATGTTGGCAACAAAGGCCTTCCCTATTTTCTCCGCAGCAGTCCGCACTATAGGAAGCCTGTATAATTTGTAGTCGCCATTCTCAATCTCCTTTACCAGGTCCTCATCCACAATTAATATCCCACCCTTTTTCACATCCTTTGCATATTTATCATAAGCTGTCTGGGTCATAACAAGCAAGATGTCCGGTTTAACAGCCTTGGGGTAATCAATCTCTTCATCACTTATTATTACTTCTGATTTACTTGCTCCACCTCTTGCTTCTGGCCCGTATGACTGGTTCTGAACAGCGTTTTTCCCTTCATACTCTATTACTGCTTCGGCAAGAATAACACTTGCAAGCACAAGCCCCTGACCACCTGAACCAGCTAAACGAATCTCCAATCTGTATGACATTCTTCCTCCTGCATTTTATTTCGTTGCAAATTTTGCCTGCATAGCCCTTATTCTTTCAGTATATTCGGGTGCCTGCTTTTCAACAAAAATACCTGTAAGCAGTTTCCCCTGAACCTTTTCCGGTGGAAGTTTTGATACTGCCTGAAGAGGTAATGCGTTGTCCTTCTGCCATAAGAGCATATCTGTTGCTGTTTTGTATTTGTTTTTTCTTCCAAAATAAGTTGGACAACCAGTTATAAGGTCAATGACGGCGAAACCCCTGTGTTGTATTGCCTTCATCACCAATTGTTCCGTCTGTGCTGTATGGTATGATGTGGTCCTTGCCACAAATGTTGCGCCCGCACCTTCGGCAACCTTTACCACATCAAACTGCGGGTCCACATTGCCATAGGGGGCAGTAGTGGCAAGGGAATCCGGCGGCGATGTCGGAGAGTGTTGACCTCCGGTCATACCGTAAATAAAATTATTCACCACAATAGCTGTTATATCAATATTCCGCCGGCAAGCGTGAATAAAATGATTACCTCCAATAGCAAGCATATCACCATCGCCTGCTACAACCATAACTGTAAGTTCAGGACGCGCCAGTTTTAAGCCCGTAGCAAAAGTAACAGCTCTTCCATGGGTTGTATGAAGTGTATTGAAATCAAGATAGCCTGGCATCCTGGATGTGCATCCAATACCTGAAACCATGGCAATCTTATCCGGGTTAAGTTGAAGTTTATCAATTGCCCTCAATATGGACTTCATAACAGTTCCAAGACCGCAACCCGCACACCATATATGTGGCAATTTGCCTCCTCTTATATATTTTTCATAAGCAAATCCCATATCCTCACCTCACTGATAATATTTTTTCAAGTATTTCATCCGGTGTAATTGGCTCTGTATTAATTTTATTAATTCCTATTACTTCACATTTCCCCTTTGATACTCTCTCCACCTCAAAGATAATCTGCCCCAGATTCATCTCGGGCACAATAATAGCCTTAACCTTTTTTGCAAGTTCATAAACTTCCTTCTCAGGGAAGGGCCAGATTGTCAGGGGTTTTATAAGTCCCGCCTTTATATTCCTTTCCCTGGCAAGTTTAACCGCCCGCTTTGCAGAACGGGCCGTCGAACCGAAGGCAAAGATTCCGATGACAGCATCCTCTGTGCCTATCTGCTCAAGTTTTATTATATCATCAAGATGATTATAAATTTTGTTCATCATCCGTCTCTCTTCTCGTTCAATAATTTCTCCATCATTCGTTGGAAATCCATCCTCTTTGTGATTCAATCCAGTAATATGAAACCTGTAACCGTTTCCATAGGACGCAAGGACCGGAACCTCAGGAATCTTACTCCATGTCCCGAAAGGCAGATACTCTTCCGGCTTGCATTTTGGCTTTTCCCTATCAACCACTTCAAGTTCTCCAGGGGCTGGAATAATAATGCCTTCCCTCATGTGTCCTACAATTTCATCAGTGGCAATGATTACAGGAGTCCTGTATTTTTCAGATAGATTAAAGGCGCGAACTGTCTCATTAAAGCACTCCTGAACTGTGCTTGGAGTGATACATATTATTGGATGGTCCCCGTGTGTTCCCCACCTCGCCTGCATAATATCTGACTGCCCCGGTCCTGTCGGAAAGCCAGTGCTCGGTCCACCTCTCATAACATTAACAATAACACATGGGACCTCAGCAATACAGGCAAATCCTATATTCTCTTGTTTTAAGGAAAATCCTGGTCCGCTTGTTGCGGTCATTGACTTTACTCCACCAAGGGATGCTCCTATTATTGCACCCATAGAGGCAATTTCATCCTCCATCTCAATAAACACACCGCCTACTTTAGGCAGTATCAACGCCATGTGTTCAGCCACTTCTGTTGATGGGGTAATGGGATAACCGGCAAAAAACCTGCAGCCAGCATAAATTGCTCCTTGCGCGCACGCTTCGTTTCCCTGTATCAATTTTCTCCTTCTGTTCATACTGAGCACTCCTTACTCTACTGTAATTGCAAAATCAGGACATAGAAGTTCACACCGCATACATTTATTACAGGCATCTATATTCACAACAATTGCGACCATATCCTGCATTGCAAGAACCTTTGTGGGACAAAAGTCAACACAAATCTCACAGCCCTTGCATCGCTTCCTGTAGATTGTAATTTTCGCATTTTCTTTTCCGCCCTGAACAACTTTTATCTCTTCCTTTTTCTCCTGAGCCATTATTTTCTCCCCTTTTTAACCGACTTTACCTTCTTTTTTGCTGATTTAAGTGCCTCCTTCATTGCCTGAGCAATTTCTGCTGGGCTCTCCGTTACTACCACCCCTGCTGATCTCAATGCCTCCATCTTTTCCTTTGCTGTTCCCTTTCCACCAGCAATTATTGCTCCGGCGTGCCCCATTCGTTTGCCCTTTGGTGCTGTTACACCAGCAATATATGCGACCACCGGTTTAGACATATTTTCTTTTATGAATTTAGCTGCCTCCTCTTCTGCTGTTCCACCAATCTCACCTATTAATACAACCGCTGACGTCTTATCATCCTCTTCAAACTGGCTCAGGATATCAACAAAACTGCTTCCGGGAATTGGGTCCCCACCAATTCCAACACAGGTGCTCTGTCCCAGCCCGAGCCGCGTCAACTGGTCAACCGCCTCGTATGTTAGTGTCCCACTCCTTGAGATAATTCCAATGTCTCCTGGCTTATGAATATGACCTGGCATAATTCCCATCTTACATTCTCCAGGGGTAATGACACCAGGACAATTTGGACCAATGAGCCGCGTCCTTTTTCCAGAAAGGTATCTTTTTATCTTTACCATGTCCAGCGTTGGTATGCCTTCAGTGATGCAGACAACAACATCAAGTCCCGCATCAATTGCCTCAACTATAGAATCAGCGGCAAAAGGTGCTGGAACAAATATCATTGATGCATTTGCACCCGTTGCTTTCACTGCATCCTTTACAGTATCAAAGACAGGAACACCCTCAACTGTTGTCCCACCCTTTCCTGGTGTTACTCCAGCGACAATCTTTGTTCCGTAAGCAATACACTGCTTCGTATGAAAAAGCCCGTTATTACCCGTTATGCCCTGGGTAATCACCCTTGTATTCTTATCCACAAGTATCGCCATCTCAATCCTCCAAAATAAAAGCCCAACCGGGCTTCTGTTTATATTTTAAATTTAAAAATATTAATTTTCAATATAAATCCTACTTAAAAATCATTCTAATTTTTAATGCACTGAACAACCTTTTCAGCAGCATCAGCCATTGTCTGGGCAGGAATAATACTCAGTCCTGAATCCTTTAAAATCTTCCTGCCAATCTCAACATTAGTCCCTTCAAGACGCACAACAAGAGGCACATTAATTCCAATCTCCTTAACTGCATCAACAATTCCCTGTGCAATGACATCGCATCTCATAATCCCGCCAAATATATTCACAAGAACTGCCCGAACCTGTTTATCAGAAAGCAGAATTTTGAATGCCCTGGAAACCTGCTCTTTGTTCGCACCACCACCCACATCAAGAAAGTTTGCCGGCGTACCCCCATAAAGTTTAATTATATCCATCGTTGCCATTGCAAGACCCGCGCCATTGACAAGACACCCAATGTTTCCATCCAGTTTCACATAATTAATTCCAACATCTTTTGCTTCCATCTCTTTTGGATCTTCTTCAAATTTATCGCGTTTCTCTTCAATGTCCCTGTGTCTGAAAAGGGCATTATCGTCAATGTTGATTTTTGCATCAAGGGCAAGGATTCTGCCATCGGTTGTCTCTGCTAGTGGATTAATTTCAACAAGAGCGCAGTCGTTCTCTACAAAGATCCGGTATAACGCCGGGATAATTTTCTGCATCTCTTTCATGTATGCATTAAGCCCTGCCCCAAGAATAAGCTCTCTCGCCTGATATGGCATAAGTCCCATTGCGGGGTCAATTGAAACCTTCAGGATTTTTTCCGGGGATTTTGCTGCCACCTCCTCTATTTCAATACCACCCTCTGAACTTATCAGAATTACTATCTGACCTGCTGCACGATCAATCGTTATACCAAGGTAGTACTCCTTCTTAACCTCAATTGCTTCAGCTACAAGAACCTTGCGCACAAGTTTGCCCTCAGGTCCTGTCTGGTGAGTTATAAGTTTCATGCCCAGTATTGTTGAACCAACATCCTTTGCCCTGTCGGGTTCTGCAATTTTAATTCCCCCTGCCTTGCCTCTTCCTCCTGCATGAACCTGTGCTTTAATCACTACCTTCTTCCCAATTTCTTTTGCTATTCTTTCAATATCCTCAACCTTTTCAGCCACTCGTCCTGGTGGAACAGGTATTCCATACTTTGCTAATATTTCCTTCGCTTGATACTCGTGTAAATTCAATTTACTCCTCCTTATTTCTTTATGGTAGGTTCCGGCGCTTTAATGACATTCGGTTTCGGTTTGTACTCCAGGGGCGGCATCTCCTCTGCCCCTTTTCTGAATGACTTAATTCCCCAGGAATGCAAAACCACCTCTCTTTTCAAGAACTGTATCGCAAGGGCAGGGTCAACCCCCTTCGGGCATGCTTCCGAACAGGCGCTTCCAAGGTGACAATTGAATATTCCATGGGTTAAATCAATTGCGTCCATACGCTCTTTGAGCCCCTCATCCCTTGAATCAGCAGAATAACGGTATGCCTGAGCAAGCGCCTGGGGACCCAGGAATTCCTTATCTGTAGCAGCAGTTGGACATGCAGAGAGGCATAATCCGCATTTTATACAGTAGGAAAATTGTAGATATTTTTCAAGTTCTTCTGGCTTCTGGCAAAGTTCCTTTTTAGCACCAACATCAGGCATTGTATCCTGTCTGATTATGTATGGTTTAACTGCACGATGCTTTTCAAAAAGCGGATCAAGGTCTGGTATAAGGTCTCGTAGAATAGGATAATTTGGTAATGGCCTGACCTCTACCTCATCTAACTCAAGGAAGAGAACCTGCGTCTGACATGCAAGCCGTGGCAGACCATTTATAAACATCCCGCAGGAACCACATACACCCATTCTGCAAGAATATCTAATTGACAGCGAACTATCAAGATTTTCCTTTATCCATATCAAGGCATCAAGAACTGTCATTCCTTTTTTCACAGGAACATCGTATTCTGAAAAAAAGGTGTCACTGCTCTTTTCAGAAATATATCTCTGAATCCTGAATTTTATAGTCCTTTCTTTATTCGCTTCCACTTTAAACCCCCTTCTGAGTAAAGGCTTTAACAATTGCAATTTCTCCATAGATAAAGGTAAGCACACCCACAACAAGAATCAGGAGGGAAATTACCTTTTCAGTTGTTTTGCCAAAGCCTAGTTCACAAAGGATGTTTCTAAAACCATAAAGACCATGATAGAGCGAAGCACCAAGCAAAAGCGAATAAACGACAAGATAAAAGGCTTCCCTCCCACGCACTACTACATTTTCATACTTCAACACCTCAGAAAAGCCCAGGAGTTCATCAAGATGCATAACGCCAAAGTGGATTGCTATCAAGAAGAAAATCATGGCTCCACATACTAAATGTAAAGACCATAATTTAGATTCCTTCATAATCATTCCTCCTTCAAATCAAATAAAAAGAAGTCAAGTCCACCTATAAACATTATCACCAGCGCAATAAACATACAAACCATAAGAACAATCCTAACCTTTGAAAGGGCTGTTACATGTGGATATACAGGCCTTACAGGGGCTGGAAGCAAAAACCCTAACTCTTGAAAAATTAACCTTATGCCATTCATTGCATGGTATGCTACTGCAATAAAAAGAAGGTATTCACCAAAATGAAAGATTGGTGCTTCAACCTTACTCATGATTCCCTCCCATGCCTCTTTACCATTCACTCTGAAAGAAGTCACATAGATGTGCATAAAGAGGTATAGTAAAATGGCAAGACCGCTCAATCTGTGGAGTATGTAGGCGTATCTCTCTATCTGATATTTACCTGCATAAAACCATCCGAAGATGTTTAAACAGTTACCTTTTGCAATCTTTTCCATATATCCTCCTGAATTAATATTTTCTTTCAACCGGTTTCCAGGTTGTTATGTTAACAGGAATGTAGGTCAATTTTGGACCCTCAGGTGTATAGGTTGCAAGAGTATGCTTGAGAAAATTCTCATCATCTCTCTTCGGGAAATCCCTTCTCGCATGACTTCCCCTTGATTCTTTTCTTTCAAGGGCACCCACAATTGCAATCTCTGCAATGTCAAGCAGAAATTCAACTTCAAGGGCATTGAATAGTTCTGTATTGAATCTCCTTGTCTTATCCTTAAGTGTAACCTTTTTATATCTCTCCTTTAATTCCCTGACATCCTTTAATGCATTACTTATTGTCTCACCCGTCCTGAAAACGCCCATGTTTTTATCCATTGTCCTTCTGAGGTCCTGACGAATCTTAAATACACTCTCGGTTCCGTTCCTCCCAAGAAGGTCTTTAAATATGCGATCTTCCTCTGCTTTTACACTCTTTGGATTCGGTTCCGGAATGCTCTTCTCCTTCATTACAAATTTTGCTGTTTCAGCCCCGGTAATTTTACCCCAGACAAGACATTCTGCTGTTGAATTTGCACCGAGGCGATTCGCTCCATGAAGAGAGATACATGCTGCCTCTCCCGCTGACCAGATACCTGTTACCGGGGTAGCACCGTTTATGTCTGTATGAATCCCTCCCATTGAATAATGGGCAACCGGTCTAACCGGTATTGGCTCATCTATCGGATCAACGCCTGCAAATTTTATTGATATTTCCCTGATAAACGGGAGTCGCTCGTTAATCTTATTCGCACCGAGATGTCTGAGGTCAAGATGAACATAATCAAGTCCATCAGGCCCCCTGAACCCCCTTCCTTCTTCAATCTCAGTCATTGATGAGCGCGAAACAATATCACGAGGAGCGAGTTCTAGCTTTGTAGGTGCATACCTTTCCATAAATCTTTCACCCTTGTTGTTTAGAAGATAACCGCCTTCTCCTCTGCATGCCTCTGTCATCAAGATTCCTGATGGAACAAGCCCCGTTGGATGAAATTGTATAAATTCTGTATCCTTCAATGGCAAACCCGCTTTATAAGCTATTGCCATTCCATCTCCTGTAACTGAATGTGCATAGGTTGTAAATCCGTAAAGCCGTCCCTGACCGCCCGTTGCAATTATAATTGCCTTAGCCCTGAAAAGCATGAATTCCCCGGTTGCCATATTAATCGCTGTCAATCCCTTGAATCTGTTATCCTCAACAATAATTGAGGTAGCAAAAAATTCATCATATCGTGTAAAGTTGCCAAATTTCAAGAGCGTATCATAGAGGGTCTGCATTTCAAAGAAGCCTGTCTTATCCGCTGCGAAGCATGTTCGGTCAAAACTGTGCCCTCCAAATGCTCTCTGGTCAATCCTGCCATCTGGCCTTCTTGACCAGGGCAGTCCCCAGCGCTCAAGTTGCAGAATTTCAGACTGCATCATCTCCGCAAGCTTAAAGGCAACATCCTGGTCTCCAAGAAAGTCACTGCCTTTAACGCTATCCCAGGCATGTAACTCCACTGAATCGCCCTCTTCCGGTCTCAGAACAGCAGCGGTTCCGCCCTCTGCTGAGACAGAATGGGAACGCATCAATTGAAGTTTTGAAATAATCCCTATATCCACCTTCCCTTTGCTAATTATTGATGCCTCAAGAGCAGCACGCAATCCGGCAATTCCAGAACCAAGCACAATCAATTCATGTTTAATCTCCTGCATCTTTCTACCTCATTTTTAAATAGTTTCGGTGATCCATGTCAATATTTTTTTTATTAAGTTACCCATTCACCTACCCATCTAATTTTTCGTTACCATTTCATCATTTCTACCATGCTTACTGTCTTCTGTATTTTTCAACTCCTTTTATATACAAATCATTTCCGTAACAATCATTTATGACAATGAGCGGAAAATCCTCTACCTCAAGTTCCCTTATCGCTTCAGGTCCCAAATCATCATAAGCAATTACCCTTACTGATTTTATCTTTTTTGAGAGCAATGCCCCGAGTCCACCAATGGCAGCAAAATAGACCGCTTTATACTTCTTTATTGCATTTTTAACCTTATCGTTTCTCATTCCCTTTCCGATCATTCCTTTTAATCCAATTGAGAGAAGTTTTGGGGTGTAGGCATCCATTCTATAACTCGTAGTTGGCCCTGCCGAACCAATGACATATCCCGGTTTTGCAGGAGTAGGTCCTACATAATATATTACCTGTCCACTTATGTCAAAGGGCAACTTTTCTTTTCTATCAATAAGTTCAACGAGCCGTTTGTGTGCTGCATCCCTGGCAGTGTATATTTTCCCGCTCAAGAGAACTCTGTCTCCTGACTTTAATGATTTTACAACCCCCGCTGTTAATGGAGTGGTAATCTTTTTAAGTTTGTCTTTCATATACCCTCTCTATTATGTGTTTTCACATAGTTCCATAGATAACAATCCATCCGCGATACTCCCCGAATCGCCCCTGCAACACAGGAGGTCTGCCTCTACAATTTCGGTGGTGGTGACATTCCGAACGCTGTCAGCAACTGGACCCAAATAATTGCTTCCGCTTCTCAAACATCTACTGCTCGCAGGCATTCCCATAATCTTGCTCTTCTACTTCTGAAGGTCTGGGTTGCTCTTAAGTGAGGAATTCCGCCACCACTTCCTTATCTTCTCTGTAGGAATGTGGAGAATATCTTGTGCTTCTATGCTCCGAACAACCCATATACCATCTCCCACACATAAATTTGCATTTTGCAATCCGCATTCTGCCTTGTCTTTTTATCTATCATATGTCTTTTCTTCATAACACCACCTCTTTATGTCTGTGAGCATGGCATTCTATGTTCACAGCAACAGGAAGAGCAGTAATATGGCATGGATGTGTCTCAATATTCAAGGCAAGGGCTGTCACCCTTCCGCCAAGACCCTGAGGTCCTATTCCTGTTTTATTAATTTCCTCCAGCAACTCTTCCTCAAGTTTTGCAATCTTCGGGTCTGGATTATGCGTCCCAAGTGTCCTTAATAATGCTTTCTTGGCAAGCAAGGGTGCATACTCAAAATTACCACCTATGCCAACGCCCACAACGATTGGGGGGCAGGGATTTGAACCTGCTTTCTTCACCGTTTCAATAACAAATTTTTTCACTCCCTCAACACCCTCGGAGGGGGTGAGCATCTTTAACTGGCTCATATTTTCGCTCCCGCCACCCTTTGGAAGGACTGTTATTCTTAGATTTTCCCCCTTCACTATATCAAAATGAATAATAGCAGGGGTATTATCACCTGTATTAACCCTGTCAATCGGGCTTTTCACCATGGATTTTCTGAGATACCCCTCTGTGTAACCCCTCTTTACCCCATCATTGATCGCCTCGCGTAAGTCCCCATTGATAATTCGGACATCCGAACCAAGTTCAACAAATACTACAGCAACACCGGTATCCTGGCATATTGGAATCCTTTCTGTTCTTGCTACATTTACATTTTCAATAAGAAGTTTTAGAATTTCCTTTCCAACTCTGGACTCTTCTTTCTCCCCGGCATCCTTAATTGCTGATATTACATCATCGCTCAGAACACAATTTGCCTCAATACATAAATCCTTAACAGCGTCTGAAACGCGTTGTGAGTCAATCTCCTTCATAACACTCTACTGCAAAAATTTATCCACAAGTGTACACAATTCTTTTACAGCATTAACTGATTTCTCAAATGCCGCCTTTTCATCTCCTTCAAGTTTAATCTCAAAGATTTTCTCAACTCCATTAGAGCCAAGAATAACCGGAACTCCGACAAAATATCCATTTACTCCATACTCTCCCTCACAGAGAGCAGCGCAGGGTAAAATCTTTTTCCTGTCTTTTAAAATCGCATCTACCATTTCTATAACTGATTCTCCCGGAGCATAATAGGCACTCCCTGTTTTCAGCAGTTTTACAATCTCTGCCCCGCCATCGCGCGTCCTTTGAACAATTGCATCAAGCCGATCCTTTGAAATCAATTCACTAACGGGAACACCAGCAACATTAGTATATTTGATCACTGGCACCATTGTGTCTCCATGCCCACCAAGGACAAATGCCTGGATATTCTCTACAGAAATGCCGAGTTCCATTGACAGGAAGGTCCTGAACCTCGCGGTATCAAGGACACCCGCCATTCCCATGACTCTGTTCTTCGGAAATTTACTAACCTTGTATGCAGTGTAGGTCATTGCATCAAGGGGATTAGCAACCATAATAATAATGGAATCAGGTGCGTATTTTTTTACCTGTTCTGTAACCTCCTTAACAATCCCCACATTTGTCTTGAGTAAATCGTCCCTGCTCATCCCCGGTTTTCTAGGAACCCCGGATGTAATTACAACAATATCTGAACCCTTTGCCTCCTCATAATCTCCACCACCCTTCAGAATTATGTCAACACCTGCAACAGGGGTTGATTCCATAATATCAAGGGCTTTACCCTGAGCCATTTCATTAAGAATATCAATAAGAACTACATCCCCCAGTTCCTTCTGGGCAAGCCGGAATGCTGTGGTAGCACCGACATTGCCGCCACCAACTATTGTTATTTTCTTCCTACCCATAACTTCCTCCTTTTTACATATTTTTTACATATTATCTATAATTGCAGTAGCAAATTCCGAACATTTCAAAAGTTTTGCATCTTTCATCTGCCGATGAAGATCGTAAGTTACACGCTTCTGTTTGATGGTCTTCTCTATCCCCCTGATTATAAGTTCGCCTGCCTCATCCCATCCCATATGCTCAAACATCATTACGCCTGATAGTATTACTGAACTGGGATTGACTTTATCCTGACCGGCGTATTTTGGGGCTGTTCCGTGGGTTGCCTCAAAGAGCGCTACAGTATCTCCAATGTTTGCACCAGGAGCCATTCCAAGTCCCCCAACCTGGGCAGCGCAGGCATCAGAGAGATAGTCGCCGTTAAGATTGGGCGTCGTAATAACATCATACTCATCCGGCCTCGTCAAAATTTGCTGGAACATATTATCTGCAATCCTGTCCTTAATTACGATTTTCCCCTCTGGCACCTTGCCATCATACTTCTCAGTCACCTCTGCCTCTGTAATAGTAACATCACAAAATTCTTCCCCGGCAAGTTCATAGCCCCATTCCCGGAAGGCACCTTCTGTATATTTCATTATATTACCCTTATGCACAAGCGTTACACTTTTTCTCCTCCTTTTAATAGCATATTTGATTGCCATCCGGATAAGTCGTTTACTCCCATAAATACTTATTGGTTTAATCCCAACTCCAGAATCCTCTCTAATGTTTACCTTAAGTTGAGTCCGAAGAAAATCAAGCAATTTCTTTTGTTCATCTGAGTTAACAGGCCATTCAATTCCTGCATATACATCCTCTGTATTCTCCCTGAAAATTATGACATTCATCTTTTCCGGCTCCTTAACGGGACTCGGAACTCCATCAAAATATCTAACCGGACGAACACAGGCATAGAGGTCCAGTCGCTGTCTTAAAAATACATTTAAACTTCTAATCCCACCGCCTACCGGGGTTGTAAGTGGTCCCTTGATTGCAATTTTATAATCTTCAATTGCCTGAATTGTCTCTTCCGGCATGTATGTGCCAAGTTTCTTGTATGCCTTCTCTCCAGCAATTACTTCAAGCCATTCAATCTTCCTTCTTCCACCGTATGCCTTCTTAACAGCTGCATCAAAGACCCTCTGGCTTGCAGACCATATATCCACCCCTGTTCCATCCCCCTCAATAAATGGTATCACTGGATTATCCGGCACCTTCAATTTCCCATCAATTATTTCAATCTTCTGTCCAGCCATTATTTTACTCCTCCTTTCACAAAATTTAATGTTCCGCCAGCAATGATAATCTGTCTTTCTCTCTCCGAAAGGTCATGCTTTAGAGGCACAGACCTACCCTTTGTTATATTTATGAGAACCAATTCCAGGCCTCTTACAAGAGAACTCTTTAAATCTTCAATTTTGAGTTCATCTCCAATATCAAAGAGATCATAATCGCCTTCGTTCTTGAACATCAGCGGCAGGATCCCAAAATTAATGAGGTTAGCCCGATGAATTCTCGCAAAGGATTTTACTATCACTGCCTTGATTTTTAAATACCTCGGAGCAAGGGCTGCGTGCTCCCTGCTTGAACCCTGACCATAGTTTTGTCCTCCGATTATAAACCCTCCATCCCACTCCTTAGCCCGCTTAACAAATTCTTTATCTACGCCGCTGAACGTATATTCTGCTATTGCTGGAATGTTGGATCTCAATGGCAGAACCTTGGCTCCCGCAGGTAGAATGTGGTCCGTTGAGATGTTGTCTGACACCTTAATAAGCACCTTACCGCTTACCGTTTCAGGCAATGGAGTCATCTCAGGTAATGGCTTGATGTTTGGTCCTCTTATGATTTCCACCTTTTCCGGTCTCCTGCTTGGCGGAATTATCATATTATCATTTATAATGAACCTCGCTGGCATCTGAATCCTGATTGGCTTTCCGAATCTCCGTGGATCAGTGATTTCGCCCCTGATTGCAGAGACCGCAGCAACCTCAGGACTGCAGAGATAGACATTCGCATCCTTTGTTCCGCTTCTGCCCTCAAAGTTTCTGTTGAATGTCCTGATTGTCACACTCCCTGACGATGGAGCCTGTCCCATTCCTATGCAGGGTCCACAGGCGTTTTCAAGAATGCGGGCGCCGGCTGAGATTATATCCTTTAAGGCACCATTTTCTGCAATCATCTCAAGAACCTGCTTTGAGCCAGGATTTATAGACAAACTTACATCGGGATGAACCTTTCTGCCCTTCAGTATTCGTGCAACAACCATAAGGTCCCTGTAAGAAGAATTGGTACAACTGCCAATGCAAACCTGCTGAACCTTTACCCCCTTTAACTCGCTTACTTTTTTCACATTTTCTGGACTGTGGGGACAGGCAATAAGAGGCTCAAGCTCATCAAGGTTAATCTCAATTGATTCCTCGTATTCCGCATCCGGATCTGCTTCAAGGCGCTTCCAGACCCTCTCCCTCTGTTGTTTTTTTAGATATTCTCTTGTCATTTCATCGCTCGGGAATACAGATGTGGTTGCACCCAATTCTGCCCCCATGTTAGCAATGGTTGCCCTCTGAGGAATCTCAAGTGTTTTAACTCCCTCACCTGAATACTCAAATATCTTACCTACACCTCCCTTAACTGTAAGTCGTCTCAGCAACTCCAAAATGACATCCTTTGCTGAAACCCAGGGTCGCAACTTTCCATTTAGTCGCACCTGAACAATCCTTGGCATTGGCATGAAGTATGGTTCGCCAGCCATCGCTAGCGCCACCGCAAGTCCGCCTGCACCTATTGCAAGCATTCCAAGCCCTCCGGCTGTAGGCGTGTGACTGTCAGAACCAAGGAGGGTAAACCCTGGAATAGCAAACCTCTCAAGATGCACCTGATGGCATATTCCATTCCCCGGTCTTGAGAAATAGATTCCGTATTTTCTTGCTATTGACTGGAGGAATCTATGGTCATCTGCATTCTCAAAACTCTCCTGCAACATATTATGGTCAACATAACTTACAGATAGTTTTGTTCTGACCTTAGGTATACCCATTGCCTCAAACTGAAGATAAGCCATTGTCCCTGTTGCATCCTGAGTAAGGGTCTGGTCAATGATTATTCCTATCTCTTTCCCCGGAACTAGTTCACCTGACTTTAAGTGTCCCCTTAAGATTTTTTTCGCAACGCTATCGCCCATCTGCAACTCCTTACAGATTTATTCAAATATTTTGATTAACCTATCCTAATTATTATTTTCAAACCCACTTCTGTTTCAGTCAAGAAAAATTGAAGGAAATTTACAAAATAAATTAATGTGACTTTCTGAGGAATTCAATCAGGATTCGTATGTCCTGTGGAATATCTGATGAAAACGAGACCTCTTTCATATTGCGGGGATGAAGGAAACTTATACTTAAAGCATGCAATGCAACTCGCGGAAAGATGACACAGGTTCTCTTTGAGGGTTTCAGGTATTTATACTCGCCTATAAGTGGGTGTCCAATCTCAGAGAATTGAATCCTTATCTGGTTTGTCCTTCCGGTTCTGGGCATGACCTCAACCATTGTTGCCACTTTGAACATCTCAAGGACAATATATTTTGATTCACCAAATTCACCGCTTGCCCGCATATTTCCTTTTATTGTCCCTGAACTCTTTGAAAGATTTGCCTGTAAAAGGGCAATGTATTTTTTCACTACCCTTTTCTCTTCAAACTGCTTTTTTAAAAACTCTGATGCCCTCTGATTACGGGCAAAGATAAGAAGCCCTGATGTATCCTTGTCAAGGCGGTGAACAGGGAAAATTCCTTTCTCTCTTCCCTTTAAGATTTTCTTTATTCTGGAAAATACACTCGGAACTGTTGATTGATTGTCTGGTAATGTAAGGAGTCCTGGTGGTTTGTTTACAACTATAATCTCATCGTCCTGATGGAGAATGTTGAGCGTTACTCCTTCACTGTAAAATGGAGGAAGAAGGACTCTCCGGACAAAGACACTGTCCCCCACCATGACCCTTTTTGAGGGAAAGGTAACCAATCTCTCATTGATCAGCACACCGCCCTTTTCTATAATCATTTTAATTACAGCCCTTGAGCTGGAAATTCCATGCCTCATGAGAAACCTGTCAAGTCGCAGGAATTCATCTGAATGGGCAGGAGTAAGTGCCCTCTGTGGAATCTCAACTATATTCAATTCCATGAGTATATTTTAACAAATATTCTAGCCCCTGAGTTATTTTTTTATGCCCCTTTATACCCTTTTGAACTGTTCTCTGAAAAATCCAATCAATTTGCATTTTGCCGTTCACCCATTTGTCCTGCTGTTTCGGCTGAGATGGTTCAGCAAGACCTGAGAGCGCCTATTAGCCCGGCACTGTAATCCCATGAGAGCTGAAGTGCTGAAGTTATAATGATTTATTAGAGCACCATTATCCATGGACATCCTCCTTACTTCAACTTTATCCTCCTAAGTTCTTCGGACTGAAGAGATTGCTTCGTCGCTGAGTTTACCCTATCAGATATGGGACTCCTCGTCCACCTGTATCAGTTCAATCTGATTTAAGATAAACCTCAATAATCCGGCACACAACCTCTGAGAGGTTCTTTGCCATTGATATGGCCTCCTGGTGTGTTCTTGCTGAATGAAGACCTGCATAGTTTGTGAGCACGGAGATACCAAGGACATCCATTTTTAGATAATGGGCGAACATTGCCTCAAGAACGGTTGACATACAAACAGCATCCGCACCCATTCGCTTCAGCATTTTTACCTCAGCAGGCGTCTCGTATGCCGGTCCGTGAACTCCTGCAAGGGTGCCAATATGAAGTTTTATTTTAAATTTATTGCATAATTTCTTATATTGTTTGAAATTTTTGACATTATATATTCCAGCGGTATCAATGAATTTCTTCTCCCTTTTAAAATCAAAAGGTGTCTTTCCCGTAAGATTTATCTGGTCCCTGATGATCATTACTGATCCAGGGGTAAATCTTCTGTTTACAGTTCCTGCTGCAGTGGTAATTACTATTTTAGATGCACCCTCTTCTTTTAAAAATTTCACTCCACTGCATACTTCCTCCGTAGTATATCCCTCGTAAAGATGAATTCGTCCTGAAAGAATTCCTACAACCTTACCACCTATCTCAGAGAGATAGTAGCCCGAAGAGTGCCCCTCCACAGAGGGTTCTATAAGATTCAGTTCAGCAAAATTCGCTTTTCTTATTACTTTTACAAAAGGAAGTATATCTATTCCTGTTCCAAGAATGATGCCTGCCTCTATTTTCATAGAAATATAATATCATAAAACTTACTATCTTCCTTGACAATTTTTCAATTTCGGATAAACTTAATAACCTATGAAGAAAAAGAAATTGCATAAGGCAGATCAATATGAACGTATAATTGCAATCACTGGAGCAAATGGATTCATCGGAAGCAATATCACACACCGCCTTCAGGTTGATCCGAGATATAAAGTCGTAGTCCTTGATATTAAAAAGCCTGAGTTTCTCCAGAAGACAACAAAATATTACAAGGTTGACCTGACAGAACCAACAGCAGACGCAACAATTGTAGAAATACTCAGAAATGAACATGTAGACACATTCGTCCATCTCGCCTTTCTGACAAATCCTTCAAAGCATACGAGCTATGCCCACGAGTTAGAGGTTATAGGAACAATGCAGGTTCTCCATGCCTGTGCAGAGGTTAAGATTAAGAAATTTATTCTCGGAAGCACAACCATGGTTTATGGAGCAACAGCAATGAATCCGAATTTTCTCACGGAAGACATGCCACTTTGTTCAAACTCCAATTATCATTATGTCCGGGATAAGGTTGAAGTGGAGCATCTCGTAGAGAGATTCAGAAAAAAGAATCCTCAGATATGCGTGACTGTCTTAAGACCCTGCTGGATACTTGGACCAACCATACAGAATTATCTCACGAGTTATCTTCGCAGTCCTGTTATACTTACACTTCTGGGCTATGACCCGCTATTCCAGTTAGTGCACGAAGAGGATGTTATTGACGCATTTCGCCTCGCAATAGAAGGAGACCATCCCGGTATATTTAACATCGTTGGGAAAGGTGTTCTGCCATTAAGCACCCTTCTTAAACTCGCCGGAAAGATTAATTTCCCCATGCTTCATCTTTTTGCCTATCCCCTCGTGGACACCATGTGGACAATTGGGTTATTCGGCGCACCATCAGGTCATCTTGATTTTATTCGGTACATCTGGGTTGCAGACGGCGAAAAGGCATCCAGAGAACTCGGCTTTACCCCAAAATACAGTACGAAGGAGACCCTCAACCATTTTATTGGTATACAACGCTTACGGGAGATAAAATTAATATGAGGGAATGATATTTATGGTAAATTGATAAAGGGCAAGCAAAATATATTTGATGAGGTGAATATATGAAAAATATTATATCAATACAGGAGAAAAAATCCGAAACAAGAAAAAAAATAATCAATAAACCTACAGAATATTTACCACCCGCTAAATCCATAAAAACAGAACCACCGCTTCTGAATGGCAAGGATACCACCGCAGAAGCATACCATCCACAGTTTGACCCAATGCTTGAACTCCACCTGCGACGACTTGAAGAGAAGATAGAGAAGCACCTGAATGAGGTTGAAACCAGAATCAAAGAACAGAGCCTTGCTGAGGAGAAAATACTAAAATCCGTTGAGGAACGGGTCAAACAGATTATCGCCTCCCAGAGCACATCAGAACAAAAAGAAGCATTCTCTCAAATACTGAATAGAATAAAAAGCATTGCTTCTTTACCGGTAAAAATTTCTTCTGTCTTTTCATTAAAAACATGGATAAATTTTTACAGAACAATCTCAATGTGGGCAATTTCTGACGAGGTTGATGAATTTGGAAGGGACCAGGTTTTTGAACTTAAAGTCAAACCATTCTTTGATTTCCTCTATGAAAAGTGGTGGCGCGTTGAGACAATCGGGATAAATAATGTGCCTTCAACAGGGCCGGTTCTTCTTGTTTCCAACCATTCTGGAACCCTTCCATTTGACGGTGCCATGACAAAACTCGCAATCTGGAGAGAACATCCAGCGCAGCGTGACATAAGACCATTGGTGGAAAATTTTGTCTATTACTTCCCCATAATAAGTACTTTTATGCCCCGAATTGGAGGAGTTCGGGCATGTCAGGAAAACGCAGAACGACTCCTGAGAAAGGGTGAGGCAGTCATTGTTTTTCCTGAAGGCGTAAAGGGAGTTGGCAAGTATTTCCATGAAAGATATAAACTCCAGCGATTCGGAAGAGGTGGATTCATCCGGCTTGCGATGCGAACAGGTGCGCCAATCGTCCCGGTTGCAGTCGTTGGTGCTGAGGAGATTTATCCACTTATTGCAAGGCCTATCAAACTCGGCAAATTATTCGGGGTTCCATACATTCCCATCACTCCGTTCTTTCCTTGGTTCGGACTTCTTGGAATTATACCACTTCCATCAAAATGGTACATCCAGTTTGGTGAACCCATTGACCTCTCCCAATATGGACCGAATGCTGAGGAAAATGACCTCCTCGTCAATAAACTCTCTGAGATGGTTCGTTCCACCATTCAGAACATGCTTATTGAGTTGTTAAAGAGGAGAAAATCTATCTGGTATTAGAGGACAGTATTGCCTTTGCCCTTTTCTTTATCTCTTCCACTGCTGGTTGATTGAACGGGTTAACTTTCAGGAAGGAAGCCATAAATAAAGTAGAGACCTCAAAAAAGTAAAAAAGCCCGCCGAGTGATGATTCATCTAATTTCTCAGCATGAATACCTATTGATGGTCTGCCCTTTGCAGAAAGTGCCTCCTGAGTCGCCTTTTGCTCTGACAGAAGGACCCTGGATAGATTTTTGTTCTCAAGATAAGAAAACTCAGCAGTTCCTGATTTTATTTTTATATCTCTTTCCACTCCTGAGGTAATAAATAGGATAATTTTATCGTCCTGTCCATCAAGATATAACTGCAGGAGAGAGTGCTGGTCCTGGGTGCCAATACCCCTTATGGGCGTCTGCCCTTGCGGAAAGCCATCAGAATCCGCTTTCCCCAAACTTTCAGCCCATAACTGGGCGAACCACTCTCCAAGTGTAAAAAGCGCATCTCTGTAGGGCATTATAACAATGGTTTTTTTACCCCGGATGTAATGATGGTAACAGGTAATGGCAAATTGAGCGGACGGATTACGCTTTATATCAGTATTCAGGCAAATTTCGCGAATCTTTTTCGCTCCATTCACAATTTTCCTTACATTAAGCCCTCCCGCACCTGCAGGTATAAGTGCCACTGGACTCAGCACAGAATATCTGCCTGTAAGTTTCGGTGGAATCTTTATGAGGTTATAATTAAAATCCTTCGCCTCCCTTCCTAAGAAGGAATCACCATCAGCAGTAATCACAAAAAAATTTTTATTAAATTTCTTTAATTTCTTTTTAAAATACTCCTTGATAATCAGATACTGACTTACTGTTTCAAGGGTGCTTCCGGACCTGCTGATAAAATTTACTGCTGTCTCTGCAGGCTCAATCTCCCCGAGAACACCCGCGATTGTCTCAGGGTCAATGTTTTCAAGAAAGAAAATGCGACATCCCTTTTGATTGAGTCCCTTAAGTCCGTTAATCAATGTCCTGGCTCCAAGAGAGGAACCGCCGATGCCAACAACAATAAGTGTATTAAATTTTCTCTTTATTAAATTTGCAATCCTCTTTATTCTCTGCAGTTCCTCAGTTGAGTCAAGGAGTGCAGAAAATATATACTCACCATCTCCACCTCGGAGGTCCTTAATTACCTTCTCAATTTGGTCCCTGAACGGGGAGATAATATCTTCCTTGAATTCCAATCCACTTTTTGTAAAATCAAAGTTCAGCATATCAATTTCTTAAGATTATTTTAACAGTTTTTAAATAATCCTCAACCTTTCCCACTTCTTTAATACTTATCAATTATTTCTTTTAATTTCAATGTTTCCAGATTATCCGGATAAACCGCCAGTATATCATATAGTTCTGCCCTGGCTGACTCTACAGCATCCACCAGAAGAAAGGCGCGCACGAGATTCAATCGCGCCTGAATATCATCAGTTATATCAAAAATATAGATGGAGTATCCAGCCATGGCTGTAGGTTCTCTGAACTGTAGCCAGTGATATGCAATGCTCTGGTAGAGATATGTAACACTAACTGCCAGAATCTTTTTCTCCGGAAGGGGCAATTTTAATTTATATGGTTCATCAGCATCCTTCACATATCTATTAAAGGAGGATGGTATAAATCTATACTTAATTCCATAATAGTAAGGATCAATTGACCCAAAGTAGGCAAAATAAATCTCGTTAACATTATTATCTCTCATATATTTTTTTAAGAACTTCAGATCCTGTCCCCAGTCAATGTTGGAATCAATAAGAATCCTGTGCCCCTTTCTGGGTCCACCACCGATTACATTAAAATAGGATAGGTAATGGGGATAAATCGTAATGTTTGAATAGATAAGCCCGAAGAGAGATAGTATAGCCAAACCACGACAAATCTTACCCATTCCAATTCCCTCCCTCACCAGTAAACCAGCAAAGACAAATAAAAATGGATAGGCCGGCAGGATATATCTGTGTCCAATGTTAACTGTGCTGAAAAGGGATGCTGAAAGAAAAATCACGGAAGGAATAAGAATAAAGAGATAATCCCACATTTCTTTGCGATTTTTAACAAATATGTAAAGTGAAAGGAGAATAATTATAAGCGTAGCTGTAGGCGTTTTCACAAAAAAGGCAACTATAAAATAATGGAACCACCCTGTTGGTGAAAATGAACCAAACAAAAAGTTATAGTCGCCAAATCTTGAATGATTGTATGCATATTGCAAACTATTGAGGTAATATCCAATATGCTCCCTGTAGAAGAGCAGGATAATAATTATAGCGAATAGACAAACCAACAGAATTTCAAAGTAATATTTTAGCAAGGTTCTTAAATTCTTATAACCATGCATTGTTGCAATAATAAAAAAAACAGGAACAAGGAGAAAACCCGGAAATTTAGTGAGGAGTGCCAGGGAAAGGGATAGGGCAAGGGGTAGAAATTTATAGAATTTTCTATTATTCAGGTAATCAATGTAAAGAAATGTGCTGAGTGTATAAAAGAATGCGAGCCCCACATCCATAGTTATAAGCTGTCCATGGGCAAGAAAGTTAGGGTCTAAGGCATATAGCAGAATTGAGAACAAACCAGCATAAATTCCCCCCATCCGATTGCTCCATACAAAAATCAGAAGGCCAAGAAGACAGGAAAGTATAATAATCGGTAACCGCCCGAGAAAGAGAATGATTTCATGACTGAGGCGGTTCTCATAAATAAATCTATTAGCAATCCTGTACCTATATTTTGAATTTTTTGGGTTATATAATTCACTTTCTGGGTTATCTACGTCTATTTGAGGAGGGTTTAATTCCAAAAAGAATAGTGGCAGAGAAGAAAAGACAGGGATCAACGGCGGATGTTCAGGATTTAGATATGTCTCTCCGGTCTTTAAAAAATAGTATCCCGACACAAGATTCACGGATTCATCAAAGGTCTGGGATATAGTACGAACAGAAAAAAGTGACAGAAAAAGGTAGATTATAAGAATCAAAAAGGGAATAACAAATCGCTTCATCTCCTATCCCCTTTTGATTTTGCTGCTTTTCGGCTGGGTTACCTCGCTTATCCCATCTCCCATAAGATTAAAGCCAAGAACTGTTATAAGAATAGCAATGCCAGGGAAAAATGAGAGCCATGGGGCAATATCCAGATTGTCCTTCCCCTCAAAGATAATATTTCCCCAACTTGGAGTTGGTGGAGGCACGCCAAGTCCAAGAAAACTCAATCCTGATTCTGTCAGAATTGCACCTGCAACACCGAGAATAGCAGAGACAATTACTGGACCCATTGCGTTGGGCAGGATGTGTCTCAATAATATCAACATATCTCCACTCCCAAGTGCACGCGATGCCTCAACGAACCCCCTCTCCTTCAAGGAAAGAACCTCCGCCCTCACCAATCGTGCAAGCCCCATCCATGTTGTTGCACCTATGACAGCCATTACAGTAAATATGGACTGCTCAAGAAAAGCAACAAGTGCGAGGAGGAGGAAAAATGTGGGAAATGTCAGCATTACATCAACGAAGCGCATCAGAAAAGAATCAATAATCCCACCGTAATATCCAGCAATTGCTCCAATCAAAAGTCCTATTACTATTCTTATCGCCACTGAAATTATTCCTACAAAAATGGAAACGCGCGCACCGTATAAAAATCGTGAAAATACATCCCTTCCGAGTTCATCTGTTCCCATAGGATGCTCAAGAGATGGCGGGAGAAGGATTTTATTGATATTGACATCAGAAGGATGATGCCCGGCGATGAAGGGTGCAAAAATTGCAAGCAACATGAATACTGAGACAATTACAAAACCTGATACAAAAAGTTTATTTTTAAAGAACTCCTTCATTCAACCTCTTCTCCTCGCCATCCTTATCCTTGGGTCAATGAGCGCATAACCTATATCAGCGAGAAGATTGCCGAGTAGGGTCAGGATTGCACCAATCGTAAGAATTCCCATGATTGTGGGATAATCGCGCATCATTGCACTCTGATAGAATAACTGCCCCATTCCAGGAATTGCAAATATGCTCTCAAAAATCACGCTTCCACCTATAAGTTCAGGAAGGGAAAGTCCGAAAATTGTGACAACCGGAAGGAGCGCATTTTTTAGAGCATGGACATAAATGACGCGCCTCTCTGATAACCCCTTTGACCTTGCAGTAAGGATATACTCCTGCGAAAGGGCTTCACACATATTTGCCCTCACATACCTTGAAAGACCTGCAAGCCCTGCAAAGGCAGAAACAAAAAGAGGGATAACGAGATGCTTCGCTACATCAATAATTTTCCCTGTTAATGTCTCGGGCACAATAACTGATGTGATTCCGGAAATTGGGAGAATGCCAAGCCGCAATCCAAATATATACATCAAAATGAGCGCCAGCCAGAATCCAGGTGTGGCAAATCCAAAATAGAGGATAAGCGTAATTATCTTATCAGGTATTTTATTTTTATAGATGGCTGAAAATACGCCCACTGGAATTGCAACAATGAAAATTATTATCATACTCAGAAGATTGATAAGAATTGTAATCGGCAATCGTTCCTTGATTTTATCAATGACAGGTCTGTGGTCTGAAGAAAAGGACTCACCAAAATCCAGTTTCACAAAACGCTTCAGCCATAAATAATACTGCTCGTAAAGTGGTTTATCTAAACCATAATACTGCCTCAACCTCTGCCGCGCCTCTGCAGAGACTTTCGGGTTTAACTGCATCTCTATTCCCGCTGGTTCGCCAGGGGAAAGGTGAATAACTATAAACGAGATAAGAGTAATTCCTATCAACACAGGAATCATTCCCAAGATGCGTTTTATAATATAAATATATATAGACATATTCAGAACTTATATTTCTGTAATGACTGCGGGACAAACCAATCAATAAAATTATAACTTATCCCTGCAGGCGCTGGTTTTATCCCTTTGAATCTCGCATGAACAATTGGAAGAGCCTGTGGAAAATACAAAAATGTGTATGGTTGTTCCTCTGCAAGAATCTCCTGAAGTTTATAATAATATTTTTTTCTTTCTTCGTATCTGCATGTATTTCTGCCATTAACTAAAAGTTTATCAACCTCCGGATTACTGAAGGAGATAAAATTGAACTCCTTCGGTCCTGTCTTACTGGAGTGCCATATATCGTATTGGTCGGGGTCTGGGTCAAGGGACCAACCGAGAATCACTGCCTCAAAATCCCTTCTATCAATGGCATCAAGAAAGGCGGTCCATTCCAGCACCCTTATATCCATATTTACACCAATGTCCTTCAAATTCCTCTGGATTAATTCTGCTGTCTTTATTCTCTGCTCATTGCCCTGATTGGTAATTACAGTGAACCGAAATGGTTCCCCATCCTTATCAAGCACACCATCTCCATCACTATCCTTAAATCCCACTTCTTTCAGCAATTCCCTTGCCCTTTCTGGATTGTATTCATATTTTTTAACATCAGGATTGTATATAGATGTATCCGGTTTGTAGGGACCTGTCGCCTCCACACCAAGACCCAGGAGCACACCTTCAAGGATTTCTCTTTTATTTATAGCATATGAGAATGCCTGTCGGACCCTTTTATCACGGAAAAATTTATGCTTTAAGTTATATCCAAGGTAGGTATAAGCCATTGATAGATAGTTGTATTTCTTAAAATTATTCTTAAAATAAGGGGTCTCTGTCTGTCTCCTGAACTGTAATGGTGTCAACCCTGAAAAATCAAGATTCCCAGCCCTCAATTCAAGAAACATTGTGGACTGGTCAGGTATTATTCTATATATATATTTCTGGATGTATGGCTTACCCTTCTCAAAGTAGTTTTTGTTTGCCTCCAGCACAATCTTCTGCCCTGGAATCCATTCCTTAAAAATGTATGGACCCGTGCCCACTGGTTTTCTTGTGAGTTCACTTTTTGTTATATCCTTCCCATCAAGGAGGTGCTTCGGAAGAATGATAAGCGTCCCCCAGGAAGAAAGACCTGGAGCAAATGGTCTTTTGTAAATAACCCTGAGTGTATATCTATCTATCACCTTCACTTCCTTAACTTCATCAAATAAACTGGAATAGGCAGTGGGCGTCCCTGGATTGATAATTGTCCTGTAGCCAAATTCAACATCCTCTGCGGTAAATTCCACGCCATCATGCCATTTGACTCCTTTTCTGAGATGGAAAAGGATTGTTTTGCAGTCATCGGAAATATCCCAGGACTCAGCAAGGTCACCAACGAGATTTAAATTTGCATCATATTTTACAAGCCCGTTATATACAAGTCCTATTATTGCAAATGAGGCTGAATCAGAGGCAAGAGGCGGAAGCAGATTGCTGGCATCGCCAATGGAGCCCTCAATAATGGCATCGCCATAGGCAGGGTCATTATTATCCGGCGGTTTACCTACTTTATCCGACTGCGAACTTCTTGAACATTCTATAACTGTAAGTAAATGACAGATAATTATAAATAATTTGATAAAATTTCTCATTGAAATATTCCCCCTTCAGCAAATAGGCAATCTTCTGGAAAGGTGAAAAGAAAATCTACAGGTTCAATTTCAGAATTTATAACTGGATTTTCAATCATAAGAATCAAAGTGGTGCTGTTATTTCTAAGAATTATTTTTGATGGAATAAGAATTTCCCCTGATTTAAAAAACTTTTCAAAACTGAATTCTAAATCACCTAATTCGCCACTAACTATGAGTTCATCCCTTCCGTCAAAAATAATCTCTCCATCCCCTTCGCCCTCCACGGAGACTTCCAGGAGCCCTGCCTCCATAGAATTTATTGTTATATTATGATTGTCAAAAAAGGGAATTCGGGTAATAAGTAAATCAACAAGCACTCCAGGTAAAACATCAAATGGAATAAATTTTGCTAAAGTTCTTTCATTAAGTTGTGATTTAAAACAGAGATTATCATTAACATTGAGTGCATAAATATTCTCCCCGTCTGAGGAAATTCCGGCAATTGTCTGTCCAAATGGTGTAAGAACCTCCACTCTGAAATTCAATGGCAACGAGGCAATGTATAGGGCATTGAATCGCTTTGTCCCTTCTGGCGTGGAAATAAAGATCCTTGTCCTTGCCTTAAGGTTTTGCAAAAATTCATTCCTCTTCTGCCACTCCAAAATAATGTCTCTGTTTATCACATGCCCTTTTATAATCGGTTTTTCTGGAAAACAGGATAACATCAATAAAATTAAAATAGTAAGAAATATTTTTGAGAACATAACTCAATGTAAAATTAGTTTAAGTTCCTCATATTTTTTCTTAATCCTAATTCTGTCCCTTTCCCTCATATCTAAATTGAGTGCCTTCCTGTATGACTCAATTGCAAGCAATCTGTTGTTCAACTTAAGATACACATCACCAAGATGTTCAAGGATAATAGGGTCATCACTTACAAGTTTTAAAGCCCTCTGGAGTTCCTTCAGTGCCTGTTTATATAGCCCCTTCCGATAATATACCCAGCCCAAACTGTCAATTATAAAACCATCTTCAGGTTTTATACTCAATGCCTTCTTAATTTTCTCCTCCGCCTCTTCCAGATTCACTCCCATATCCGCCCAGATATATCCAATATAGTTTAAGGCGTCCGGATGTTCCGGATTTATCTTAAGTATCTTCTCCATCTGCTCAATTGCTTTATCAAAATCATCCATTTCATCATAGACAAATGCAAGTTGGTAATAGAGTTCAATTGCGTCAGGGAAATTAGAGAGTCCTTCTTTTGCGACCTCTATTGCTTTATCATATTTCTTTCCCTCCTGAAGGAGAGCAACACTGAAACGGTACAGAGAGGGTGATTTTACGCCCTCCTTTACCTTTGACATTACATAATTAATTGCCTCATCCATCTTACCCTCTTTCTTATAGGAAAAGCCAATTCTGATTATTGACTCTATGTAAAGTTCTGATTCTATCTTAATCTTTGATAAATACTCCCTCCCCTTATCATATTGCCCCATCTCAATGCAAGTCAAGCCAGCATAATAGTTAGCGACCGCACTATCTGGAATAGATACCAGTATAAAGTTGAACTCATCCAGGGCTGATGCGTATTCTTTGTCCTCAAGGTACATTATTCCTAACTTAAGGTGATAATCAAGATTGGTCGAATCCAGAGAGATAGCGCTCTTTAATTCTTTTATTGCTTTCTTTATATCGTCCTTGCTTACATAAAGGTATGCAAGTTTTTCGTGAATGGAAATTTCATCGGGAAGGACTTCAAGAGCTCTTTTATAAACCTCTATTGCCTCATCAATTTTATTGTTCTTTTCATATAATTCTCCAAGTTCAATCCATCCGCTGACGAATCTTTTGTCTGCCTCAATGGATTTCTTTAAATACTCGATTGCGGAATTTATGTTATTTCTTTGAATCTCAATCTTCGCAAGATAGTAGAAGGCGAGATAAAAATCTGGCACAATTTTAAGCAAACGATCGAAGGTCTTTATTGCCTCATCATAATTCTGCTGTTCTGCATAGAGTGTGGCGAGTTCAAAATAGAGTTCGAGGTTTTCACTCTCCTCCTCTAAACTCTTTTCAAACTCCTTTATTGCATTATCATAGTCCTTTAATGATGCATAAATCCTGCCAAGCAGTTCATGAACCTCGGGGTAATATCCCTCTCTCTGCACGATTGAAAGGAGAAGTTTCTTCGCCTCATCAACCTTACCCTTCTTTAAATTTACTACAGCAAGATTAAAGGCAATGTCACGGGAAAGTGGGTCCAGGGAAAGGGCTTTTTGGAACTCACTTTCCGCTTCATCAAGTTTGTTCTCATACATAAAATACTTTCCCAGCATAAAATGATACCTCGGATCTGATTCTACAGCCCTCGGGATTATTGGTGTTTTCATCACTTCAACTCTTTCTGTTTTCCTGTGAAAGATGGAACACCCTGCAATAAAAAACAAAGCCACAACAGCAATAGATTTTTTGCAAAATAAATTCATAATAATTAATTATGGACGTAAAACGGAATAAGGTCAAGAATTAAAACACCAGGCTTGTTGTCGTATAAAGTTTAAACTATCCCCCGGAATATAAAGTTTGAACCCTGCCTTTGAGGAAGAAAGATTATGAATTCAGGGTATGGATAATAAGGGAAGTTCTGAAGAGGAGGATAAAACAAAAGTCAGGAAAGCAATCAGGAGTAACCATAAGGAGCGTCAAGAGGTATTGCAAGAGATTTCCGGGAGGAGGTGGGAAGGGTTTAAGAGACAATAAAAGGAGTAATAACAATAGTCATTGACGGTGGAGGAATGGTTTAGCAATATTATATAAAACTTCCTTAAAAATTTATACTCAGTGCTTTCCCGGCTCAAGTGATTTTCCCCTTCTTGTCCAAAGAATATATGATTCAAGGGCTTTCATTCTCTCGTCATCATCACTCAATTTCTTTCCCTCAAGGGGATTCTCTATACACCAGTTAATCATATCTCTTAGAAGGGCTATCTTTTTCAGTTGTGTTTGAAACTTAGGATAGGTCTCTGGATGGGTATTTGAGGCATCTGGATGACACATATCACAAGAGATACCATTTGTTCCAAGCTCTGGGCTGTGAAATAATTTATATCCTTGCTCTACAACGCGTTTTAGTTCTGCCTCCCATATCATCATATCCCTTTTTGTATGCACTTCTTTTCCATGTGCAATTATAACTGGTGAATGAGTTGAACCGCCGATATTCATTTCGTGATATTTATCCCATAATAGTTTAGCAACTCTCTGTGCTGTCTCTTTTGGTAAGAGATCTCCCGGGGCAAGACCATCCACTCCTACAATAACCTTTGTTTTTCCATCACACACTTTAAAGACCCTAATTCCTTTCTCTATATTTGGCTTTTCTGTACACGGAATTGTTCCTATATACCTGACAGAATAACTACCTGCATAGACAAACAACGACAGACCAAAAATTACGATCAAAAAGTAACTAATATTCTTTACGCTACTCTTCATAAATTAGACCTCCTTATTATTTAATATGCTGGACCTGAATGATGAAGATCTGGCTGTACAGGTGGTTCACCTGTTACCATTTTGTAACTTACCTTCATTGGTTCCCTGTCCCAAAGGTCATAGACCTTGTCTGCTTCTCCTTTGGAATTGATATTAACCCTACCAACACCGCAGGCATCAAACTGATTAAACGGCTCAGCACGATCCATCTGTCTTGTAAACTTCGGTAACCCAGACGGTGCGTAGGGCCATGGCCAGGCAGTTGAAAGCATCCCATAAAAGGTAATGTTTTTTATCCTATTAACAAGAACCTGATGAGTATGTCCATGTATTACTGTTACATTTTTGAAAGGCGAAAGAATCTTTTGAATGTCTTCTGCGTCATCGGTCCAGAAATTCCATGGCTTATAATATTTATATAATGGCGAGTGAGAAAAAATAACTACCGGAGTAGTTCTTGAAATATTTTTAATGTCATTGCTTAACCACTCAACCTGTTCGTCTCCAAGATAACCTTTCCCAACAGTAAATGGCTTACCATTGGGATTATCAAGTTGTGCCATAAAAAGCATTCTTTCTATTGGAGTCATTTTTCTTTCGCTCCAGTAGTCCTCAACAATAACAGAATTAAGTACTACAAAATGAATACCTTTATGATCAAATGAATACCATGATTTACCAAAAAGCTCCGTCCATTTCTCCCCAAGGTCAAAATACCAATCGTGCTCACCAACCATCATATACAATTTTGGTTTCAATTCAGCAAGGATGCCATTGCCTAGCTCCAGTTCCTCCTTAAGCCCGAGCTGGGCAAGGTCTCCACCATAAAGTACAAAATCTGGGGCAGGAGACATCGCATTTACATCAGCCACTGCCTTTTTTAGTGCACGAGTGAATCTGTGTTCCTTTGTATAACCCTTTTTAACAATGAGATGAGAATCGGAGATATATGCAAAACTAACGTCTTTTCCTTCAGCGTATGCAATTTTTATAAAACTCAGCGGAGAGTTTAAAAGGGTTGAAAGTGTAATAATGCCTGTGGTTCCTACTGTCCCTGAATAGATTAAAAATTCTCTTCTTGACAACTTCATAATATCCCTCCTTTTTACTGAATATCCTTTGTGAATTCTTTCACAAGTGCAGGGATGTCATCGCTTGTAAGTGTCTTTAGAAATTCTACAATGTCTTTTTTCTCATTCTCTGTGAGATTAAGCGCTCGCATCCCTCCATCTAGAAATGGGTTAGGTTCACCTCCTCTATCATAGAACTCAATCACACTCTCAAGGGTCAATTCACTTCCATCATGCATATAGGGTGCAGTGAGAGCTATGTTTCTCAGCCCGGGGGTTTTAAAAGCACCTATATCGGACCGCTTCCTTGTTACAAGGAACCTACCAAGTTCAGAGGCACCCTCACTCAGTGCTAACCTGTCTATTTCTTCGGCTGTCTTCGCCTCTTCTGCTTGTCTTGCTAATTCTTCAAATCTTTCTTTTAGTTTTTTTGCTCCCACACCTATGTTATGAAATTTATTATCTGTAAAAAATGGAAAACTCTGTGAAAAACCATGACATGTATTGCATCTTGCTTTCCCGTTAAATAACTGCCATCCCCGTTTTGCCGACTCATTGATCGCATTAATGTCACCAGCAATGAAGCGATCAAAGGGACTATTAAAGGTTATTAAGGTTCGCTCAAATGAAGCTATTGCCTGTGCTACATGTTCTATTGTGAAGTTCTCTGTCCCAAATGCCTCTTTAAATAAATGACTATATTCCTTTATCCCTTTTAGTTTCTTTATCAATATATCGTGGGAAGGCATGCCCATTTCAATAGGATTTATTATCGGTTGTTTTGCCTGTTCTTCAAGCGTCTCTACCCTTCCATCCCAGAACTGAAAGTCAAAGAAGGCAGAATTCAACGTGGTAGGACTGTTCCTTGCTCCTTTCTGATTTTTTATCCCAATACTAACAGGTTTTCCATCTGCAAAACCAAACCTCGGGTCATGACAAGTAGCACAACTCACGGTATCATCTATTGAAAGTCTTTTATCAAAATACAATTTTCTTCCAAGGTTCACCTTCTTTACGGTAAGGGGATTATTATCTGGTATAATTGGCAAAAGAACACCCTCAGGCAACTTAAGAGTAAAATTATCTCCGGAAAAAATTTCAAATGGTGTAAAGAAAATTATAAATACAAGAAAAAATTTAAACATAATTCAACCTCTCCTTTATTTCAATCATCTCTTGTAACAGTTCGGTTTTTTAAAAACTTATAAATAAAAAATATCATACCTATATCTGAATTGTCAAGTTTTTTTATCGTATAAGGAGGATAACCATGAGGAAGAAAGATTATGAATTCAGGGTATGGATAATAAGGGAAGTTCTGAAGAGGAGGATAAAACAAAAGTCAAGAGTCAGAAAAATTAAAACAACTTCATCTGCTTTGTTGCTGGCTCTTGAGAATGCTCAGTTTCTGATTCCGCTGGAAAGACGGAGATTTTTCCATACAATCCGTCGTAGCCCGCAATTCGTAAGACCTTCCCATCACGGGCATTTTTTATTCCCTCTGCAACTCTTTGAGGAGCAATTTTGAATAAGTCTGCTTCAGGCAGGTCCATCAGAACATGTAGCTCACTTCCTCCAGTACTCACTATTTTCATGTACTCCTCTTCCACCTTTTTCGTCCCTGTCTTTGTTCCCAGTGCTTCAGCAATAATCTCCTCAAGGGGAACCAGATGCTTCTGGGGAATTGCATTCTCCGGCATGAAGCCATCATCTCGATCTGCAAGTTTTTCCACCCTGTGAAGAACTCCAATGGTGAGTTCCCTCTTGCAGACAGGACAACGATTATTATTCTTCAAACTTTCTTTGGGTGGCATTGATAGATTGCAGAGACGGTGTCCATCCAGATGATACTTGCCCTCTTCCGGGAAAAATTCAATTGTAAATAAGAATTTATCCTTATTTTTTTCTTTAATCACATTAATAATTTCATAATAATTTAATTCACAATTGAATACATTTGCCTCTCTTCCGATCCTGCTTGGCGAATGAGCGTCTGAATTGGAAATCAGAGAAATCCTGTCAAGGGCTGAAATCCTCCAGTTCATGCCCGGGTCAGACGAAAGACCTGTCTCAATAGCGTAGATATATTTCGCTTCATCGCCAAAACATTCCTCAATAGAATCAAAACCAGAATTTGAGCCAAATATTGAAAACCATGGAGTCCAGGCATGCGCCGGAACAATGAGGCAGTCCGGAGATACATCCATGACAAGTTTTACAAGTTCCCGCACATGAAAGCCAAAAATAGGTCTGCCATCAGATGAGAGTTTGCCATGCATACTCAATTTTGTATTAATTTTTTCAACAATATTTGGGTCAGGAGCTAAAATCAGGGTGTGAATCTTTTTGACGTCACCTCCGGAGTTGAAGATGTTACTGATTTCTGTCGTAAACATAAACCTCACAGGTGAATCCGACTTTTTTAGTCTAAATAATCCAGGTTCGGCTGGCTCAAGTCTCTGTTTTAATTCAGTGAAATAGAGGGGATAAGTAAAATCACCGGTACCAATTACATTTATGCCCTTAATCTTTGCCCAATCACTCAATTTTTCCACATACATATCAGGACTTGTAGCTCTGCTGTATTTTGAATGAATATGAAGATCAGCGATAATTCGCATCAATGTCTCCCGTAAACTTCGTTGAGAAGCCGTCTGAATCTCGGCATGTAAATAAGGTCAAAGACACCCTCCTTATCCGGGAAAATGCTGAGCGCAGCTCTCTTCGCCCCCTTAATCATTTCAAGAGATTCCTTCAGTGAAAGATCACCTTCTGCAATAACAGCTGTAGTTAATGATATAATCAACCGTAATTGTCGTAATTTCTTCTCTTCTTCTCGGATTTCATTCTCATCCGGCATACAATTACAATAGCAGGTTTTATCATCATAGTCAACAGTATAACGCCATGGCTTTATTCTGTTATTACTACATAAAAATCTCACACATTTGATATTTATCAGGTAGTCTGCGCAAATGACTCTACCCTCACCCTCCCCTGTATCCACTCCCATCAAGGGAGGGGAGGTAAGAGTGGGATAATTTGGCGAATGGGTGAGGTGGCGTCCCGAATGCAGAGGGCAATGGGACCCAAATGATTGCTTCGGTTTCTCAAGCATCTATGCTCGTAGGCATTCCCATAATCCTGCTCTTCTACTTCTGAAGGTCTGGGTTGCTCTTAAATGAGGGATGCCACTCTCACCCTCCCCTGTATCCACTCCCATCAAGGGAGGGGAGATTAGAAGAGTGGAGGGGAGATAAGAGTGGGGCAATTTGGTGAAAGCAAATGACTTTTTTACGCACCTTAAAAGGTGTGGCTACCACTTGCTTCTCATTGGATACCTTCAGCACTTCAGCGCTTCAGATCTCATAAGAAGGATAATTTACATCAATTCTTCCTATGTGACATTTCAAAATAGTAATAACCTGTGACATTTCAAAATAGAAACATCACCCATGGCTTTATTCTTGTAATTTTGTTTAACATATGTTAAATAGAAATAAATGCCATACAGCAATTTGAGTAAGTATATTTTAAAAATATTTATTTCGCTTTGCCTCTTTTCTGGCATTGCTATGGCTCAGTCAGAGAATCAGGTAGTTGATTCAATTCCAGAATTATGGAATGCGTGGTTAAACGAAAACAACAAAAAAACATCATTCAATGCTGATGGCTTGCAAAAGATAAGGGAGATACTTCTTAATAATGGTATAAAGTCGCATCCATATCTTACCTATGCGCTTATAAGAGAGGCACAGCGGAGAACTAATTATGCTCCTGACTCTGCCCTTCAATTAATTGATTTTTTTGAAGATGTATATAAGGATATCTCGCCTGAGCCATTCTTCCTTTCTGCCAAAATTTATTTTAAATATAAAAAGTCATACATCAATGGAATACGCAAGTTGCTGGATGGATTGACTGTATATTTCAATAATTCCCTCTATTTCCTTGAGACAGCTGGAAATATATCGGTATTTATTCTACTTGCTCTGGCTTTATCCATCTGCATTTTTATCTTACTTATGGTGATAAAATATCTAAAACCCCTCCTCCATGATTTTGGCGACCTTTTCCCCTCCTTTGTTCCGAGATTTGCGAGTTTTCTCTTTGGGATTACATTATTACTCATCCCTGTTGTTTTTCACTTCGGGGCAGGGATTACAGGACTGATATGGTTGCTTGCAGTTGCTGGTTATCTTATAAAAAAGGAGCGAGTAGTTGTGTATGTATTGTGCATACTTTTGATAACACTGCCATTTATACTGAACTTTCTTGGCTCTTTTGTCTTATCTGTATCGGAAAATGGAATTATAGAGATGGAACTTGTCAGGAATGGGTACTGGGATAATAATATTATAAAAGCCCTTGAATCCCTCAATCAAAAGAATCCGGCGAACAAAAACATAAAATTTTCTCTGGCAAATGTATATAAAAAATCGGGCAGGTTAAACGAGGCGCTGGAAATCTATAACTCCCTTCTGGAAACGGACTTAAAACCTTATGTAATGAATAATATTGCAAACATAGAACTTGCCCTCGGGGAAATTGATTCAGCAATCAATAAATACAGAGATACAATTTCTCTGAATAATACATTGGCTGAGACACATTACAACTTAGGACAGATTCTTATTCTTCAGGACCCCTTCGGCTCTGAAGGAACTGACGAAATCAGCAGAGCAAAGGAACTATCTCCGGAACTTATTTCCTATTACACGAAAATCTTTGATGGTAGAAATATAAACAGGAGAGCGATTGATATCTCTCTCAAGAGATGGAACTTACTGGCAGAATTTTTTAAATTTTCCTCTGATAAGGTCAATTTATTTACATCGGCAATTCCAGTTTTCTCAAATTTAAAAAGCGAATGGACAGCAAGTATATTTGGCTTTATTTTGATGGCATCCTTTCTCATTATTGTCCTCCTGCAGAATAAGTTCAGAATCTTTTCATCATTTTGTATAAAATGTAACGGCATTGTATGCTCAAGATGCACACAAGGCGGAGAGAATTTTAATTACTGTAACGAGTGCAATAAAATATATTTTCAAAAATCTATCACTGATCCAAAAGAAATCTACAGACATGAAAGAAAGAGAAAATTAAGGAAGGATATCAGAAATCAGATTTTTCGCCTTGTGAATATTGTTTTCCCTGGCGCTGGATTGATTTACAATGGCTTCACCTTTTCTGGGATTATAATCCTCTCAATAATACTTTCACTTTTTATCAAAATCCTGCTCGGAACTAATCCTCTTTCCTATAATCTGAATCTTGTGCGTCTACCCATTTTACTCACAAATGGAATATTGATATTCTTAATTCTGCTGTTTTATCTTTTAGCGCAAATACTGTATTACAGGAATGAATAAAATGTTAAAGGGTTCACTTAAAAAAATGCATCTTCAGGAAATTCTATCAAAGATTGCCTCCGAGGCAAAGACAGGCAACCTTGAAATATCCTCCGGTAAAAAGAGGATATTGATATCCTTTGATGAAGGTGCTGTCATTTATGCAATACCATTGCCACTTAAGAATATTGTTGATGAACTCACGAGATGGGAACCCTCTGTTACGCCACATCTTCAGAAAATGGATGAAAAGGTCTTTAATGATATAAATCTCTTTATTAACTACTTAACATCACACAATATAATATCCATTGATTCGCTAAAGAACTTCTTGTTTATAAACACAAAAAATCTGATTTTTGATGCCTATTTGCTCCCCAGTGGCAAATTTAAATTTAATGAAATTGCCGTTGACTATAATAAAGAAATCTTTTCACAGATAAATACAGATTTTGTTAATATGGAAGCATCAAGGATTATTGATGAGTTGAATCATGTATCCGGATTCTATCCGGGTGATGATGTCCTGATCAGAAAATCAGAAGAGATATCAAGTAAATTTTTAGCGGAACTCACTGATGCAGAAAAAACGGTCCTTTCAAAGATTGAGAGTGATATAACTCCTGCTGATATTTCATTTATTACAAAAATGCCTCTTCTGGAATCTAAAATTGCAATCTCATGGCTAAACCAGAAACATCTTATATATTGTATCCCAAAATCAAAATTAACATTAACTAAAATTAAAACATTTCAAAAATGGTTGTCACGTGCTTTTTCATCCTTCTTATTTCTCTTTCTGATTTTCTTGAGTTTAATAATTTCGCCATTGAATCCATTTAAATATAAAGAGGTAAAGGGAATAGTAAAATTCTACAAGCTTTATTCATCACTGACCACTATTCAGCAGAGAAAAATTAGAACTGCCATTGAATTATATAAATGGGAAAAAGGAAAATATCCGCCAGACATAAATTCCCTTGTAAGAGAGAATTTTTTACTCAAAGAAGATTTGACTTATCCATGGGGGAAGGAGTATTATTATAGTATGAAGGATGATATATATATTTTGCTACAGCCGGGGAGGTAAGGCTCTTATTGAAAACTTCTCTCATTAACTCAGACAAGTCGGAAATTGTCATTGAATCAAATGAGATTGCCCGTGAGTTATATGGGGAACACGAGAAGAATCTGAGAATTATTGATTCTGTTATGGATGTAAAACTGAGCACGAGAGGAAATATTTTGTTTATTTCCGGCGGCCCAAGAAATACCGCTGATGCAAAAATCCTGATTGAACAATTACTTAATCTTATCAAAAAGGGAATCTCCCTCACGAAGTCCGATATTGAACTTGCTGCCCATCTCATTCAGGAGGATAACAGCGTCTCCCTTGTTGAATTGTTCACAGATACAGTAATTGTCTCAAACAGGCATCGTAGAATTACACCAAGGAGCAAAAATCAAAAGATATATCTGGATTCCATACGAAATTACGATATTGTTTTTGGAATTGGTCCAGCGGGGACCGGCAAGACATACCTTGCTATGGCTATGGCAATTCAATCATTACTCAACAAGAAGGTTGACAGGATTATACTTACAAGGCCAGCAGTTGAAGCGGGTGAAAAACTCGGGTTTCTTCCCGGAGATATTGCAGAAAAAGTTAACCCCTATCTCCGCCCACTTTACGATGCACTCTACGATATGATGGATTTTGATAAGGCACAGCGATTGATAGAACGTGGTGATATTGAGGTTGCACCCCTTGCATTTATGCGCGGCAGGACACTTCACTCCGCATTCATAATACTTGACGAAGCACAGAATACCACTTCAGAACAGATGAAGATGTTTATTACACGGATGGGGCTGAATTCTAAGATCGTGATAACCGGAGATATCACCCAGATTGATCTACCCGAGGGTAAGAGATCCGGGCTCGTTGAGGCACATAACATTTTAAGAGATATAGAGGGTATTGCATTCATTTATTTTGATGAACATGATGTAGTGCGACATCATCTTGTCCAGAAGATTATAAAGGCATACGAAAGAAAGCAGGAGCAGTAAAATGAAAGAGATGGTATCAAAATTATTACAAAAATATAATAAAATTTTAACATTTACAGAAGAAAAAAAAGTATATGCAAAAATTATTTTACTTATTGTAACTTCATTAATTCTTACACAATTAGTTGCGCCTGGCTATTATATCCATCTCACACAGTATGCACCTGGTATGATTGCAAGAACAAATATTCATTCGCCTGGTGACATTCTTGTAGAAGACACAGAAACGACAAAGAAAAAAATATCTGAAGCAGAACACTCTGTTCCACCTGTCTTTGATAATATCACCAACCTCTATAACAAGATTGAAACAAAGATTACAGAGTCATTCAAAACAGCCCGTGAAAAAATACAGAATGGAGAACAATTTTCGCAGAATGAACTTAGCGAAATGCTTCAAATCAATATTACCAAAGAAGATTTCAAGGTCCTTTCTAAAAATAGATTTTCTCCTTACATTGAGAGAAGTATTAAAGGACTTATCTCCCAGGTGCTCAATGATAAATTTGTAACCAAAGATTACAAAGAACTTGAAAGCGCTAAGGTTATTTCAGTTAGAAGTTATTATTACAATGTAGATGGCAATCTTGTATTCGCTAAAGAGGTTAAGGTTACTGACCTCAGCAGGGTTTTCAGTTATGATGAGGTATTAAAGACAATAAAAGGAACGGGAAGTATAAGTTTCAGACGCAATTCAAGTTCCTTCAGAAATTCAATAATAAATATTTCACAGAAATTACTTGAGCCAAATCTGATTTTTAACAAAATAGAAACAGAAAGTAGAAAACAAGCGGCAAAGGATAATATCAAACCAGTCCTTTTTCAATTGAAGCGCGGAGAGATTATAGTCCGCGAAGGAGAGAAGATAGACGAAGCGGCAATTCTTAAACTCAACGCAATAAGAAAAACAGAGAACAAAATACATTCATTGCTTCAGTTTTTAGGGACATTTGTGTTAATACTTATAATTGGTTATGTCACCATCACCTTTGCCGGTGGAAGTATCAAAAAGTTTGACTATAATTTTAAAAATCTGGTTTTTATTTCTGTTAATATAATACTCTTTGCTTTCCTCCTTAAAATTTCAGACAGTATCATTAGGTCTCTTCAGAGCACTATATCATATTCCTCTATATTCTATTATCTGATTCCGGTCGCAATTTCAGGAATGCTTATAAGACCACTACTGAATTCGGAGACCACCTTCATACTTTCTGGCATCTTCGCAATTATCGCCGGCATCCTCTTTGATAATAACCTTGAGATTGCAATCTATACTTTCGCCGGTTGCCTGAGTGGTGCTAACTTCTCTGCTTATTTTACGCAGCGATCCATACTGATCAAAGCAGGTGTTAAAACCGGAATCATTAATGCACTTCTTATTATAACATTCAACCTCCTGAAGCCGGACCTTACTTTTAATGAATTATCCTTCGGCGTTCTTTCTGGATTCATAAGCGGTATCCTCTCTTCAATTATAGCAACAGGGCTTATTCCAATTTTTGAATCACTCTTCGGATATGCTACGGACATGCGCCTCCTTGAGTTCATAAATGTTGACCATCCACTTATGCGAGAATTGTCTTTGAAGGCACCCGGGAGTTACCATCACAGCGTTATGGTATCTGCGCTGGCTGAATCTGCTGCAAGGGCAATTGGGGCGAATCCGATTATTGCAAGAGTAGGCGCCTATTATCACGATATAGGAAAAACAAAGATGCCACAGTATTTTATTGAAAATCAGTTTGACAGCGAAAACAAGCATGATTCTATCTCACCGAGGATGAGCAGTATCATTATTTTCTCGCATGTCAAGGAGGGGCATGAACTTGCCCAGAAATACAAATTACCTGATGTTATCAGAAATATAATCGCACAGCACCATGGAACAAGTTTAGTGAGATACTTCTATGAAAAGGCGAAGGAAATACCCTATTATGAGGACTTAAACGAGTCGGATTATAGATACCCCGGTCCAAAACCAAAAACCAAAGAGGCAGGCATAATAATGCTCGCTGATACGATAGAGGCAGCTGCGAGGACACTTAAGAATCCAACGGTTCCACAATTACAGCATATGGTTGAAAGATTGATTGGATATATTTTTTCAGATGGACAGTTAGAAGAATGTATGTTAACATTAAAAGACCTTCATGAAATTGGAAGGAGCTTTGTGAAGGTCCTTGCCGGGTTCACCCACCAGAGGATTGATTATCCAATCCGACTTAACATTGAGCAGGAAAAAGTAAAAGAGAATGGAAATAATGTTGAAAGGAAAAAACAGGGTTCTCAAACACCGGGTAAAAAAGATAGCGACATTTATCTTAAAAAAATTGGGTTATCCTGACACAACCTGTCTATCATTGCTTTTTGCTGATTCTAAAAAAATAATAAAATTAAATCGTCGTTTTTTTAAAAAAAACAAGGAAACAAATGTCATTGCCTTCCCGCTCCATACCAGAACTTGTGACGGAAGGTATTTCATCGGGGATGTTGTTATATGTCCCAAAGTTGCTGAAGAAGAAGCCCAACTCGCAAAAACGCGCACCGAGGATAGAATCATTGAATTGCTGATACACGGGATTCTCCACCTTGACGGATATAGTGATAAAAACAGGAAGGAGTGGAGTGTAATGAAGAAAAAGCAGGAGCGACTTTTTAATGAAATTATCAGGGAAAAATTATAGTAACTACATTTTAATAGTTATTTCATCGGTTTTATATGGACTTTCTTTCCCGAAATTTAATCTATGGTTCCTTGCCTATTTTTCTCTTATCCCCCTCTTTATTGCTATTAAAAAAGCAGGGGTAAAATCCAGCTTTATTTCGGGACTGACCTTTGGCACCCTCTCAGGGCTGATTATGTTTTACTGGGTTACTGTCGCAATGACCGTTTATGGAGACATTCACTGGTTTTTCAGCGGTCTCCTTCTTCTTGCCCTATCACTTATTGTGGGCCTAATTTTTTTTGCTCCCATTACTGCATTGATAACATTCTTTAATAAAAAGAAAATTAATCCCCTCCTCTCAATACCACCACTCTGGGTTACTTTTGAATACATCAAGACATTTCTATTTACTGGTTTCCCCTGGAATCTCTCTGGCTATTCCCAGTTACCATTTCTTAAAATCATTCAGATCGCTGATATTACAGGCGTATATGGTGTTTCTTTCCTCATTGTCTTCATCAATACCGCACTTTACATATCAATAGTGGACTTTTATAGAGAACGCAAGATAAGAAAATTATACTTTGCCTCTGCCTTATTTTTATTTATAGCAACGGTACTTTACGGATCTGTGCAAGAAAATAAATGGAATTCATTATTACAGGGAGGTAAATCATTAAATTTTGGACTGATTCAGGGGAATATAAATCAGGACCAGAAGTGGGATAAGTCCTTCCAGGATGAAACCATGCGCATCTACATTGAACTTTCCACAAAATCATATGTAAATGGCAGTGAGATTGTGATCTGGCCCGAGACAGCAACTCCCTTCTACTTTCAGTCAAATTCCACATACAGAGAACAGATTCTCGCTCTGGCGAGAGAACAGAAAAAATGGCTGATTTTTGGAAGTCCTGCTTACTCATACTTTAATAAGAAGATGCATCTCTATAACAGCGCCTATTCCATTTCCCCTGAAGGAGAAATAACCGGAAGATACGATAAGATGCACCTTGTGCCCTTCGGTGAATATGTCCCTCTCAAAAAAATCCTGTTTTTTGTTGAAAAACTTGTCCCTGCTGCTGGGGACTTTTCCCGGGGCGAAGAAATTGTTCTTCTCAAGGCAGGAGAATTCAAAGCTGGGATGTCAATATGTTACGAGATAATTTTCCCGTCGCTCGTTAGAAGGTTTGTTAAGCAGGGAGCAGATATTCTTATTACAATAACAAACGATGCATGGTTCGGTAGGACATCAGCGCCCTATCAACACTTTGCAATGGCTGTATTCCGCGCAGTGGAAAATCGCAGACCTCTCCTGAGGGCAGCGAATACCGGAATTACTGGTTACGCGGACCAGACAGGGAGGGTGATTGCGAAAACAGATATTTTTACTACTGAATGGTTGAATGGCACTATTAAAATTATACCGAAGATGAGCTTCTATGCAAAATATGGTGACATTTTCTCATGGCTTATGTGTGCGTGGGTAATTGTAATTTTGGGGTATATTATTTTAAAGAATTATAGTTAACAGATAATTTGCTATACTTTAGATGATCTCATGGCACAAAATTATAATTCCCTGTGCGTCATTTAATATAATCTATTCCTCTGCCCTCCTCAACCTTCGCGCTTGTCCCCTGTTCTCACAAGACAGACCCTCGCGGTATCGTTTTTTATTGGAGCAGCCATTCCGGCAACAGCAAATACTGATACCTTCAGGAATTCGCGGCGTCTCATGATTATTATTATATCAGAAATGCTCAGTTCGGCAATACCAGCAGGGGCGGGGTAGCCACTCCTCCAAGACCCACCCAATTCAACTCTCACAAAATCAAAGAGACTCCCACTATGGCACGCACCGTAACGCCTCTGAGGGCAAAGGGAAATTCACTCCTTCCTGCTTCAGAGGCTCAAGGGATTGAACAAGGTCATCAAGTGAATTTGACCAGACTGAGGCGCTGAAAAAGATAACCGGAGGCCGCTCAGAGGGCGTTTTATCAATTATCTTACGGATTCGTAAGGCAATGTCCTGGGGACCATCCTCGTAGCTACCACTGGCAACTATTACCGGGATATCATCTGCTGTCCTGAAATGCCTTGGACCAAAAATCGGGAAATATCCCATAAGAATTCCCGAAGGTATCCCCTCAATAGGATTTTCGTAAAAGTTTCTCCAGACCGGTGAATCAGGTGAATATAACCACGGGTCAAGTGTCCAGAAGGTCATAAGTCCAAGATTTTGCATTATCTGAAAGCTCTGAGTAAGAAAAAAATCCTTATCAGGATAATACGAGGGATGAACATAACCTATGCCGAGCATGCCTGCGAGTTTATCATTAGATGTTCGTGTAGATAGATAATAATCTGCTATTGCGGGTGCAATAAAATTAAGTCCGAAAGCAAAGCTCCAGCCCATCGAAATCCTTCCGCGAAATTCGGAGCGCCAGAAGTTCTGCCAGATATAGCGATTCGTTGGTATTGCCAGATTATCACCATCGCTGATTGCTACAATGACATTAACTCCGCCGTTAACGCATGCACCGCCGGGCACTTCTTCTGAATTTAATTAAACATTACCCTGTTCCTCAGGTTTTACAGCTACATGAAAGGATAAATTTTGGGTTGTGTCCGTGGGAATCAGAAATTTCCCGTTCTCCGAAAGCGCGATGACCGCGAATAACTCCTCTGCTCCAGTATTTGATAGGTACATGCTGATTTTTTATTCACAACCCCCTGAAGGCTTGTTGCCTGAATATTGCGCTCAAAGGATTCTCCCGCAAGGTCAATGAGATAAAATTGACCTGCTGAAGGACGCATTGACAGACACAGTTTTTCAAAATCGTTAAGTGTATCTTTCTCCTATTGCTTTTTTTACAACCTGCAAAGACAGCAATCAATACCAGTGCCACACATACAGTAGTTATATTTTTTCGCATTTTCCTGTAGCCTCCTCGGACATCTATTCGCCACATTCTTTAACTTATGCACCCAGCACCTCTGGATATTCACCTTAGGGTAAATAAACCTTAACGCATTATACAGCCCCTTGTTCCCGTCTATGCACACTAACTTCAATTCCTTACCCTCAAGCCCACGGTGATATAGCCTATTCAGAAAATACTCCCACGCCTCTTGCGACTCTCCTTTCTTCGTTAGATAAAAATCTACAAGCTCACGCTTCCTATCTCTTGTTATCCCATAGCATACAAGCACACATTTCCTCTTCGTCCGAACAGGACTCTTTGCCCTCAAATATATCCTATCCAGTATCAGATACTTATACCTGTCCTGAAGCACACGATTATGATACTTCATTACCTCTCTGTCCAATTCCTTCGTTATCTTGCTCACTGTCGTACTGCTTACTGCCATCCCTCCAAGCAGTGGTTCCAATACCTCTTTCACCTTCCGTGTCCCTACTCCGTTTAAAAACATCCCCTTCACAAGCTCGTCTACCTCTCTCGTCCTCTACTGATACCTCTTAAGCACCTTAAATTTATTCCCTCCTTCTCTAACCCTCGGTACCCTCAAATCCTCCAGATAAACAAATCCACTCAGTAATCCACGACTATAATATCCATTACGGTATCCTCTCCGGTAGGAATTATGCTCCCAGTGCCTACTCCCTATCAAATCCTGCACCTCCACTTCTAAACTGCTCTCTAACAACCTCTTCAATGCCCTTCGCGTCTCCACCTTCAAATCCCCCCAAAAATCTTCCCTCACTTCTTTCCTTAACTCCCTTAAATATCTCTCATCAAATCCCTTCCCATAACTCCTTTCCTGTGCTATTCTTCCCATTGGCTATTCCTCCTTTCTCCTGGTCTATCCAGGTTTTTTTATTCTCAATGGAGAGAATAGCCGTTTTTCTTTCTCCTTTTCAAAAAAATTACACAGAATATTTTACGCTACCATTCAAAGCCTCCATCATTGACTTGCTCTCCCTTAACAGGTATACTATTCATAAAATCCGCAATTTTGAGCCCCAACTGGCTCTATTTTAAGCGGACAGTAGTGCTGCCACATAATTGCTATGTCCTCCTGTCAAGTCAGGATTCATATTCGTTACCTGGGTTAAGGAGCGGGAGGCAGATAACCTGATTAGCGGGTCTTCTTCCTCATTCTCCACCATCACACGCAATGGCTCATATGCCCTCTTACTGTATGTATCACCAATTCCCTCTGTGCATAAAAACCTCACGAA
>FWPU01002802.1_pt1 | contig 46440 bp, 41 predicted proteins | sample 2228361 | NCBI WGS metagenome assembly FWPU01 (sample SAMEA103939777, study PRJEB20133) | metagenome
CTGGATGACGACGGCCGAGGGCTCGTTACCGGTCACCGCCGGCGTGGCGGAAGGCCGCAGGCTCTCGGCAGTGGGCATGCCATCTGCCGCCGCCCTGAGGGTGACGTGGCCGCCGGCCGGCGTGAACTTGATGGCGTTGTCCAGCAGGTTACGCACCGCGATGCGCATGGAATCGCTGTTGACGGTCACGGGCGGCAAGTGCGGCGGCACGTTAACCTCCAGCCTCAGGCCGGCGGCCCGAGTCAGAGGACCCATTTCGTCGGCCAGCTCGTAGAGGACAGGAGCCAGGTCGATGGGCGACGTGGGAAGCTCCTGGCCTTCGTCCAGGCGTGACAAAGCCAGCAGGTGGTCCACCAGCCGGCGCAAGTACTCTACCCCGTTCTCCATCTGGCCAATGTAGTGGCGAACGAGTTCGGGGTCATCTGTGCCATGCCTCTTGAGCATGTCAATTCGCAATTGCAGACCGGTGAGGGGTGAGCGAAGCTCATGGGCGGCGTTGGCCACGAAGGCCTGCTGGCGGGCCAGCATCTCGCGCACTCGTTCCGCCATGCGGTTGAAGGCCCGGCCCAGCCGCTGGATCTCGTCCGGGCCGGCGGGCCTGACCTGTTGGTCCAGGTCTCCGTCGGCCATGGCCTGGGTCACGACTGTCAGGCTGCGGATGGGGCTCGCCACCTGGCGAGCCAGCAGGAGGCTGACCAGGGCCATGGCCACCAGCACCACGCCGCCCGCTCCCACCAGGGTCACCCAGGTGCGCCGCATCTCGGCGTAGAGAGGAGCCATGGGTACAGAGAGCTGAACGATCCCTTTCAGCTCTTTCTCCTCATCCTCCACCTCCATGATCGGCGCGGCGACAAAGAGACGCTCCTCATCTCGCCACTCGTCCCAGCGAATGTCGTGTTGCTCACCGCCCCCCCGCGCGGCCGCAATCTCCGGGTGATCGTGCTCGAAGTGGACCGGCACCCCCTCATCGGAGCTGGCAAGCACCCGCAGCGTAGGGTCCACCACCGTCACTCGTGCGCCCATGCTTAGGGCGGAGATGTGAGCAGGATTGATCCCTGTGATGTACACCCCCACGTTTTGGGTATAGGAGCGCACCACGGCGTTCAAGGAACGCTCTGTCTGGTCTTCCCCTTCTTTCCAGTACCCCAGCGGTTCGCGCAGGGCGTTGGCGATGATAAACGCTTGCAGCTCCAGGTCGTGCTCGGCTTGCTCCACCACCGCTACCTGGAGGCGCAGGCCCGTCCACAGGATCAGCCCGCCCAGCCCCACCACCATCAGCACCACGTAGGTGAGCAGCAGGCGGCTTTGAAGACTACGGGGCATCAACCGGTCCAGCGTCCGGGTCAACGAAGCGATAGCCGTAGCCACGGACGGTCTGAATGTAGCGCGGCGCCGAAGGGTCATCTTCCACCTTCTCTCTCAACCAACGGATGTGCACGTCCAGGGTGCGCGGGTCCCCGATCCAGTTCTCCCCCCACACCCGGTCCAGGAGTTCATGGCGCGGCACGGCCTTGCCGAGGTTTTCCATCAGGGCGCAGAGCAGGTCGAACTCCCGCTGCCGCAGTTCGATCAGACGGCCCGCACGCCATACCTGACGGGCTGTGCGGTCCAGCACCATGTCGCCCACCGCGATGCGCTCGCTTGGCGGGGAAGCCTGGCCCAGGTCCAGTTCGCGGCGTCGCAGCGTGGCCCGCACCCGCGCCAGCAACTCCCGGAAACTGAAGGGCTTGACCACGTAGTCGTCGGCGCCGATCTCCAGGCCCATGACCCGGTCTAACTCCTGGCCCCGGGCGGTGAGCATGATAATGGGCACGGCTGACTCACGCCGCAACATGCGGCACACGGTGAAACCGTCCATGCCCGGCAGCATCACATCCAACAGGACCAGGTCCGGGCTCTCGGCCCGGGCCAGCTCCAGACTTTGATGGCCGTCGGCAGCATGGAGCACCTGAAAGCCTTCGTCTTCAAGGCCGAAGATCAGGGGCTCGGCGATGCTCTGATCATCCTCCACCAGGAGGATTGTGGTTGGTTTATCACTCACGTTTGCCCTCTGGGTTCCTAGGCAGTCAACAATGAGTATACCACAAAGCTGCCATAATGCAAAGGGCACCTACTTCAGGACGATGGGCAGGTACACGGTCCGGGGTGGGACCAGGGTGAGGGTGCTACCCTGGAGTTGAGGGATTTGGGACCGGCCGGTGGTGTCGCTGAGTTGGCCCGAGGTCAGGGTCAACGGCGTGGTGCCTGGGCCCAAAGGGTGAAAGACGACGGTGGCCAGGACCCCCTTTCCAGACGGTCCCGCGCCACCACCGTAGCTGTATCCCCCGAAGGCGACGGCAGCCATCCCATCGTCATGGATGGGACCCAGCACTCCGGTGAAGCGACCTGTGCTGGCCAGGAATGGCCCGGGCTCCACCTCCAACACTTGCAGGAGGGCCGGGTCGTAGCCCAGCCTGAACTCAAAGCCGCCCAGGTCGGTTGCATCTTCGACAACCACGTCCACAAGGACGGTACCGGCCGCCGGGGCCTGCTTCGTCGTGGGCACAATGCGCACTACAGGCGTAGAGGTGAGGCTCCTGCCGGCCGTCGTGGCCGGTGCTCCGCAAGAGCGCCCCCAGTTGGCCGATACTTTCATCACGTCCACGACGTCAATGTCGCCATCCCCATCCAGGTCGTGAGGATTGCCCAGGACAGGTATGTCATGCCAGCGGCCGGCGACGGCCTGGATGTCCATGGCGTCTACATCGCCATCGTTGTCCACATCCCCAGGAAGGGTGCAGTTGTAAGTAGCGATGATGGCCTCGTAATCGGCGATGGTGGCATAGCCGTTGGGGTTCGGGTTGGCGTACAGTTCCGATTCAAAGGCCCACATGAGGCCCAGGAAGCCGTTGGCCCGCATCCGCTGAGCCGCCAACTCCAGCTTCGTGGCGTCATCCTGGCCGCTGTTCTCCCCCCAGGCCGGCAAGCCACGACTCTGGGCCAGGTGCGCTATCCACCGCGCGGCACTCCAGTCGCTGGGGTAGGGCGAGGTGTCGTCCACCAGGTGGGCCGGCGGCTCGTCGATCCCCGTCAGGTATAGGGCAATGTTTTGCGTCGTAGTCAGCCCGGCGGCGTGGCGGTCGTAGGCGGCGGCACTGTACAGAGCGCTGGTCTCCTCGCTCCACCCATCACCCCGCAGATCGTTAGTCAGGGCATCGGTGACCTGGTTGGGCATCAGCCCTTTGCCGGCGTAGAGCACATCCAGTTGGCCGCTGTAGTACTTGCGGATCTCGGCGATCTGCCAGTTCTGGTAGTCGGTGAGCTTCTGGACGTACCAGCCGTAGAAGGCCAGGGGCACGGCGATGTCCCGGCTCTGGTGATTCGTCTCTCCCTGGCGCTCCAGCCACAGGTCATCGAAGTAAAAAGTGCCGGGCTGGTGGCCATCCAGCTCCACCTTGAGGTAGCGGGTGGTGGCGGAGGTGGTCAGGGTGCCGGTCCGATAGGTCCAGGCGGTAGCGCTGGTTTCCAGCACCCCGAAGGGAGCGCCGGCCACTGGTTGCGTATTGGCGTCGTACTGATTGAAAAAGACCCGCGCTCGACCGACGCCGTCGGCTGACTTCAGCCACCCGCCGAAGTTGTAGGTCGTATTCGGTGAGACGCGTACGTACTGGTGGACCCGGTGGGGCGTGCTGGTGGTCAACTTGAGCGCCCGGTTGCCGCTGTGGAAGTCGGTGGTGGTGAGTTCGACCGTCACCTCGTCGTCGGGCGACCAGCCAGGGACGGGGTAGTAGGAGTGCGTGTCTTCAAAGCCAGGGTTGACGATGAGCTGGCCCCGGTTCACGGAGCCCGGATTTGGGTCGATCCCCGGCCGCCAGCCCACGACCGCGGCCGGGATGCCCGATTCGACCGGATTCTGAGCGTGGGTGTCAAAGGCCCAGTAGGAATTGGTGTGGCCGTTCCAGTCCGGGGGTGGGTAGCGCAGTTCCCCCTGCACGACCCCACCCACCCGCACCGAGTCAAAGTCGGCCGGGTTGAAGTCGGTGAAGATGCGCTGGATGTAGCCGGCGATGAGCGCCCGCGCTTGGGGGTTGAAGGGGGCGTTGATCACCCGGAAGCTGCCCTGGGTCACGGGGTCGGGGTCGTACCGTTCACCGTACTGGTTGACGTAGTAAAAGTCGGGGTGCTGCTGGAAGACCCAGTCGGGCACGTACTGGTAGCCGGGCACAAGCTGGACATACCAGCCCTTCGCCTTGAGCTGAGCCAGACTCTGCTGCATGAACTGGATGTAGGTCTGGTCGTAAACCCCCGGCTGAGGCTCGTACAGCTTCCACTGCAGCTCGAAGGTGGTGGCGCGGACACCCCGCGCCCACTCGTCGTCGTAATGGAGCCCCTCGTCATTAATGACCCCGAAGAGGTAACGGGTCGTGGGCGCCGAACTCACCGGCGTGGCGGCCCACACAAGGATCAGCACCAGCAGTAACACTAGTCTCTTCACCGTATCATCTCCTGATAGAGTTTTTCGTATTGTTGAGCGACCTGTCGGATGTCGAAGTTATCGCGCACCAGCTCCTGTCCCCGCCGGCCCATGCGCTCCCGCTGCCCGGCATCTTGCAACAGATCCACGACAGCCTGGGCCAGGGCCTCGGCGTCCCCTGGCGGCACAGCCACCCCCACTTCCGACACCCTTGCTCCTCCGCTCCTCTGCTCCTGTGTCCCTCCGCTCCCTAGCAACTCGTTCATCGGTGGCAGATCTGAGATGACCACCGGTCTGCCGGCTGCCAGAGACTCCAGAAGGGTGATGGGGATGTCCACCTTGTCGCGCATGGTTTCCAGCGGCAGGACGGTGAGGTCGCTAGAACCGATGAGGGGCCGCATGTCCGCCACGGTGTTGTAGAAGCGCACAGTTTCGGTCAGGCCCATGCGGGCCACCATCTGCCGGGCCGCTCTCTCCCGTTCCCGGTCGCCAGGCGAGCGCAAGCGACAGGCGAAGATGACCCGCACGCCGGGCACCTGGGCCACGATGAGGGGCAGGGCCGCCAGCATCACATCGGCGCCGTAGCCAGGGCTGAAGTGGCCGGGGAAGAGGAGTACCGGATGGTCTGCCAACCCCATTCGGGCTTTCAGTTGGCTCTTCTGCTCGTGCAAGGCGGCCCAGGGCGTGATTTCAATGCCCGGCGGGATGTGGACCACATTGGTCAGGCCCAGCCGCCTCAGGGTCTGCCGGCCGTGCTGGGAGAGGACCACCAGCCGATGGGCGAAGAAGAGGTGGCGGCCCAACGGCCGGCCATCGGCGGTAGCGGGCACAGTGTGCAGGGTGGGGCGGCGGCGAAATTCTGGCACCAGCCGGCACAGCCAGGAGGAGAGGGCGTAGGGCCGGTAGATGAGGTGATACAGGTCGATTTCGGATTGCGGATTGGGGATTGGGGAATTTGTCCTCCGCAATCTGAATCCTGAATTCCGGATTCCAAAATCCAACAGTCGCCAGTAGACCCGAGCCTTCTGGCCCAGGGAAGGGTGCCTGCTGTAGTAGACGGGCTCTGGCTCCAGATTGGCCGCGGTGGGCGCCAGCCCATCGCAAGTCGTCAGGACACGGAAGCGATGGCCAGGCAGGGCGCTCGCCAGGGCATAAGCCAGGTTCTTGTCTCCCTGGTCCCAGGGCGGGATCAGGGGCACCGAAGTGATCATGAAAATGTCCATACTCGTTCTTCACCGAGACGTCTTCTCGCCGGTGCTAAGCGCGCAGTAGAGTGTCATACACCCTTAACGTCTGCCGGGCGGCCTCTTGCCAGGTGAAAGTTGCAGCCCGCCGGCGTCCCGCTTGCCCCAGGCGCCGGCGCAGGGCACTGTCGCGCAGGAGTTTTCGCATCGCATCGGCCAATGCACGCACATCGTAAGGGTCTACCAGCACCCCGGCCCCGTCAACCACCTCGGGCAACGACGAGGCGTCGGCCGCCAGCACGGGTGTGCCACAGGCCATGGCTTCCAGCGCCGGCAGGCCGAAGCCCTCCACCAGCGAGGGCAGGACGACCAGGGTGGCCAGGGTGTAGAGGCCCGGCAGGTCCGCCTCGGGCACCCAGCCCAGGAAGCGGACCCGACTGTTCAGCCCGTGCTGCGCTACCGTCTGGCGGGCCTCGTCGGGGAAGCGCGGGTCCGCCGGACCGACGAACACCAGGTCGTGGGTTGTCTCGGCGACCAGGTGTGCAAAGGCTTCCACTAACCGGGCCAGGTTCTTGTGGGGCCGGCGGGCGCCCACGGTGAGGATAAAGGGGCGCGACAGGTCATAGCGCCGGCACAGCGACCACAGCCCTTGGGCGTCCATCAGCCGGCCAAAGCCGGGGTCCACCCCCTCGGGGATGACGGCGATCTTCTCCGGCGGCGTGCGGTAGAAGTGCGTCAGGTCGGCGGCGGTGGCTTTGGAGACGGCGATGATGCGCCGGGCGCGACGAGTCCCCCAGGCCATCAGCAGCCGGTAGTAGGGCCGCGCCCACGCCCAGGGCATGTAGATCGGGTAGCGGTCGAAGATGAGGTCGTGAACCGTGATGACCACTGGACAGGGGGCCAGGAGCGGAGCTACAAAGTAAGGCGAATGGAACAGCTCGGCCCGGCTGCGGCGCAGGATCCGGGGCCACATCAACTGCTCGTGGGGCCAGTACAGCGGCCAGGGGCCTTCCCAAAGCTCCACGTTGGGCCGGGCAACCAGGGTTTTCCAATCAAAGCGGCTATCCCGCCCCCTGCCCCGGAAGACGAGGAAGGTGCGCGTCGGGGCAACAGCAACCATGGCTTCCAGCAGGCGGAAGGCATAACGGCCGATGCCGTGGTAACGGTCGTTGATGTAGCGCGCGTCAAAGGCAATGCGGGTCATGTTTCTCTTTCCAGGTGGTGTCCTGAGCCCCGTCGAGGGGCTGCCATAGGGTTCCGGGTCACAGGTTGCACGCTTGCTTGGGCAGGGCGCAGCAGCGTCAGGGAGAGTCCGATAAGAGCGCCGATCCACAGCCCCAACCCGATCAAAAAAGGTACGACTGCACCCGTCCTGGCCGGCGGGTAGAGCCGGGGTTCCCCTGCCGGCGGTGACTGTTCACGAGGGTAGTCCACTCGATACAGAAAGATGTCCCCATAGCTGTCGCCGGGGACAGCGAAAAGCTGCTCTCCCTCGGCCATGACCCAGGCCGCCAGCTCCGGGGTAATCCGGCCATAACGGCCCCGGATGTCCTTAGGGGCCAGAACGAAGTAGCGGACGCCTTCGGTGCGGGCCTCCTCCGGCGTGGCGGCGTCTGTGATAGGCCGATCGGGGAAAAAGTACTTGAACTTGATAGCGTCGCCGCTGGCGTTGAGGGGTTCGCCGGCCGGCAGGTGTTTCTCCACGTACGCCCTAAGTTGCCAGTAGCCGTTGTCCTGGCGGGCGCCGTAGGTGATCCACCAGCGGCCGGCGTTGTAGAGCAGCAGCAAAGCCAGCAACAGTCCTACGGCCACCTTTCGGATTGCGGATTCCGAATTGCGAAATCCGTAACTCGCATACCCCACCAAGAGCATGGCCGGCACGAGCAAGAGGTAAAAGAACTGGTCGTTCCCGGTGCCAACCAGGGTAGTGAAGGCGAAAAAGGAATAGAGAACCAGACCCCACAGGCCGAGCAGCCAGCCGGCCCGGTCGCGGTGTTGTCTCAGCAGCAGCCACAACACAGCTGCTCCTCCCAGCCCCAACAGCAGATAACTGCTGCCGTAGTCGGTCAGCCGACGCAGCAGGAAATCGGCCAGGGAGACGCCAGGTCGATTCCAGCCGGAGAGCTGCGCCAGCCCCAGCAGCCGGATCAGGGACAGCCCTTTGACGTGGACAAAGCGTTCCCAGCGGCCGGTGGTCGCTGCCCAGAGGGGGAAGAGGCCATAGGTGAGCCCGGCAACCAAGGCAGGGACACAAGGGGACAAGGAAACAAGCGGACCAGTTCTCCCCCTCGCCCTGCCTCCCCCTCTCCTTGTCTCGTTGTCTCCTCGGCCTTGCCGGAGTTCCCACAACCCAAAGGCAAAGACGGCCACGGGTGCGGTAAAGGTGAGCTCCTTCGTCAACAGGGCCAGCCCGAGCAGCAGGCCGGCCAGCATAGCCCGAGCGGGTCTGAGACGCTCTCCGCCGGTCAACAGGACGGCCATCCCCATCAGGGTGAGTAACATGGCCAGGGTTTCCAACATGGCGCGCCGGTTAATGCGTACCCCGAAGGGGTCCAGGATGAAGAGCGCAGCCAGGAACAGCCCCAGCCATGAGCCACGCAGCCGCCAGCCAAGCAGGTATAACGTTGCGGCTGTCAATCCTGCGAAAAGGGCGTTGAGGTAGCGAGTGTGGTAAACCCAGGCAAAGATGTCGCCAGGGACCTGGACCGCGCCGGCCGGGTCGGCCGTGAGCCACAGATAGGCGCCCTCGACCAGGAAGTAGAGCGGCGGGTGGACGAATAGCGGCTCCCCGTTGTCCCAGACAAGGGCTCCCTCGCCGGCCACGCGGATGCCGGCCCGGGTGTAGAGGATCTCGTCGGTAAAGACGTCTGGAGCCTTGTCAAGCTGCCAGGCGACCGCGCCGAAGGCCAGCAAGGCGAGCACCACGACCAACAACCAAGCCACGCCGGATTTCGGATTTCGGATTTCGGATTTGCACTTCCCGACGCCCTTCATTCCCTTATTCCCTTGTTCTCCTTTTTCCCTTTCTGCCTTTCCGCTTTACTCCCTTGAAAATAGACCCCCTCCCCAACCCTCCTCCTGCTAGGGGGAGGGAGTCGCCGCAGGCGGCGGGTGGAGGTTGTAGGGCGCACAACCATGCGCCCCTACGGATTTTCATCTATCGTTGCTGTCCCCCAGGGACGGTCGAACTCCTTTGCTCCCCGGCCCATGCTCGAGCGTAGCCCCAGGCCACGGCGTAGGTGCTGAGGGCCTTGAGGGGGCGGAAGCCCAGCTCCCAGCGGGGGTAGCTGTAGGAGTACAGGATGAAGACGTTGGGCACAAGCCACAGCGTGGCCATCAGCAAGAAGGCCCCTCGGTGCAGCGGAGTGGGCAGGCGCGGCCCGATACCCCGCTCCGAGTGGCGTTGGGCCTCCTGGCCGTAGCCTACGCCATAGGCGTAGAATTTGCGCAGCAGCGCCCTCAGCCCATCCGGCACCGGGTGCTCGACCCGAGCACCCGGCACCAGGAGCAGACGGTAGCCCAGGCGTCGCACCCGGTAGAAGAGGTCTGTGTCTTCGCCGGTGACCAGCGTCTCACAGAAGCCACCGGTCTCCTCGTAGACCGCCCGCCGCATGGCGCAACAGGTGGTGGTGACCAGTGAATGGCCATAGCCGGCCAGCGGCGGATTGGTCTCCAGCGGCTTGGCCGGCACCGGGGTGACCATCCGGGGAATTTCGGCCGCCACCCGGCGCTGGAACCAGGAGGCTCCCGGCGGCAGCACCCGGGCTGCCCCAGTCACTCCGATGGATGGGTCATCCAGGAGCGGCCGGACCAGTCGCTCCACCAGGTCAGTCTGAGTTGGTCGCGCGTCGTCGTCGATGAAGAACAGGATGTCCCCGCGCGTTGCGTCTACGCCTTGCTGCCGGGCCCGCCCGGCCGGCCGCACCCCCTGCACCACCTGGACTTCATCCAGCGGCCAGGTCTGGGCGGCCAAAGCGCGCTGTAGTTCCCCCACGTTGCCGTTGAGGGTGGGGATGATAACCGCAATACGTGGATGTTTCATAATAGTGGTGTTCTGGCTATCAACGGACTGGGCATAAGTTGTCCATCGTTACCATCTTCAGAAGGCGGATAGTTCTCAAGTCGCTCGTCGGGACAATGCGCCTCATCATCCTCAGCTTGCTACTTTCCCCCATTACAGGCACGATGCTCACGATGTTGCTACCCATCTGACGCGATGGATCTGGAGGGCGTGCTTGATGAGATTGCCCATCTAATCTGATCTCCCCTGCCTGTGGGTCGCACGCAGTCAGGTCTGGCGCGAGCAGGGCTCCCTTGCCCCAGGTTCGGCGTGGGACGCACGTCCCGGTACTGCCAGCGGAGATACCAGGTGCGCCATACCGCTTCCAACTTCACGCCGGTGGACATCTTGGAACGACCGATACGCCGATCCTCGAAGTAGATGGGCAGTTCGAGCACCCGGAAGCCCAGCTTTTCCGCCAGGTACGCCATTTCGACCTGGAAAATGTAGCCATTGCTGCGCACCGGGTAGGCTAAGACAGCGCTCAGCGCTTGCCGGGACCAGCATTTGAAACCCGCCGTGGCATCGCGCACCCGCAATCCCAGAATCAGGCGGGTGTAAACCGTATTCGCCCACCAGCTCACCAGATAGCGTCCCCAGCCCCAGCCAGGATCAAGCCGACCTCCATCAACGTAGCGCGAGCCCACGATGACGTCATAGCCATCGCTATGGCGCAGGAACTGCGGAATGTAGGCCGGCGAATGGGAAAAGTCGGCGTCCATCTGCACGATGAAATCAGCCCCCTGCTGCAAAGCGTAGCCAAAACCGTGGCGATAGGCCGAGCCGAGGCCCATTTTCCCAGGACGATGGATGACGTGCATGCGATGCGGGTACCGAAGACGCAATGCCTCAGCGACCTGGCCCGTGCCATCCGGGGAATTGTCGTCAACCACGACGATTTGCAGATTGTCCACCGGCTGGGCCAACAATTCAACGACCAACGGCGGCAGATTGTCGGCTTCGTTGTAAGTTGGAATGACCACAAAGAGCTTGTGCTGATGCTTCGACAGGCTCGACACGACGGCTTGGCGAAGGGTCCACGGAGAATCATCCATGGTCAACCTCCAATGAGAACATCAATCAACCGGCCGATGGCCGATAGCCGATAGCCAGTGGCCCATGCCCTATCTGCCATCCGCCATCTGCTATCTGCCATCCGCCACAGGACCATCAGGTAGGCCAGCCCGGCCAGCCCCAGCTTGAAGGCAGCGGCACCACGTCCTCCGTCCGGCAACAAGAGCAGGGGAACCGCCAAGGCCAGCAGAGGAGCAGAGGAGCGGAGGAGCAGAGGAGCGGGGGAGCGAAGGAGGGATGTGAAGGCCGGTGCCAGCCCGATCAGGGCCACGGAACTGGCGACAAACAGTGACAAGGCCGCACCGAGGGCTCCCCAACCCGGCACCAGCCAGGTCAGCGTGAGGACCTGGGCAATCACCGCCAGGCCGGCCGCCACCGCCGGCCGGCGCCGGTCTCCAGCCGCCTGAGCGACGCCGGTGAACAGGGTCACCAGCGCCAGCAGCGTCCCACCCCCGGCTGCTATGCGCAGGGCCGGCGCTGCTGCCTGATACTGGGCCGGGAAGAAGAGAGACAGAGCGGCCTGGGGTGCCAGGGCCAGCGCCAGCCCGGCTGGCAGGAACAACTTGATCCAGACCCTCACGGCGGTCCGGGTGTAGAAGGAGATGGGCCGAAGGGGAGAGGGGGAGACCAGGAGAGTGTCTTCTCTGCTCCTGGTCTCCTTGTCTCCTCGTCCCCCTGTCTCCTTGTCTCCCCCGCTCATCCCGGCCACGTAGGAAAACAGCACCAGGGTCAGTGATTGAGCAACGAAGATCGGCGTGCGGGCCAGGATGACAACGGCCTGATAGAAGCCGGTCAACTCGTCTCCCTGGCCGGCTGGGGCCAGCAGCTTGAGCCCCAGGATGTCCAGATTCAACATCAAAGCGGGGCCCAGCACGCCCAGGAAGAGAGGGACGGTGACGATCAGCACTTGGCCGTCCGACCAGCCTCGACCGTGCCACAGCCGGGCTGGCCGGATGATCCACAGGCTGTGGGCCAGGGCAGCCGCTGCCCCGAGGGCAAAGCCGGCCATTACACCGGTCACGCCGGCACCGACGGCGATCAGGGCTAGCCCTGCGCCGGCCTTGATGGCCACCTCCCCGACCAGATTCACCGCCACCGGGCCAAAGCGATACAGCCCCCGAGCAGCCCCGTTGACCACCGACCGGGCGGCCAGCAGGACGGTGGTTAGACCCACCAGGGGCATCACCGTCCGGTAGAGCGGCCCCAGGGGCAGCCAGCCCGCCGCGTAAGCCGCCCACAGCCCGCCGGCCAGGAACAGCCCCAGGGCCACGTTGGCTGTCCAGGCAGTCCGAAAGCGACGCCGAGTCTTATCCGTCACTCCTGAGGCAGCCACGTCGCCGGCCACCACCCAGGCGAAGCCGGAGCCCACGAGCAACGCCGTCAACAGGAGCAGCGACTGGGCTACTCCCAGCACGCCAAACTGGGCGGGGCTGAGGAGCCAGCTCAGGGCCACCCCAAAGGCGTAGTTGAGCACTGAGGTGGCGATAAAGGCAGCTATGAAGATGGTGCCGTGCTTTGCAGCGTCGTACATACTACCAATCCCGCCGGCAGCAGCGCACGCAGCCGGGGAAGAGGCCGGCCGCCTTCAGCTTGCGTCGGAAGTCGCGCATCTTCTCCCCGTTCCATACGGCCACAAAGCTCTCCTCGGCCACGTTGCCCACTCTGATCTCGGGCAGACCCCAGCAGCCGCTGACGTCGCCGTTAGGCAGGATCTGCATCTCCCGCCAGGGGGCCGTGCAGCGGGTGGTGAAGGGGTGGTTGAGCTGGTGGTAACCCCGGGGGTCTTTCAGCAGCCCCGCCGGGTGGAAGCGCAACGCCAGGCCATCGGTATGGGCGTGGTTCAGCGCTTGCAGTTCGGCGACCAGCCGCTCGGGGTCAATACCCGTGCCGCAGTCGTTCTCGAACCCCTCGGCAGAGGTGGCCGGCAGACCAAATAGCTCCTGCATCACTTGCTCCTGCTGCCGTTCGATCTCCGGGTTGGTGAACATCAGCCCTTGAAACTCCAACTGGTCCACTCCCACGTCCCGGCCGATCTCGACCATCTCCCGCAGCCGGGTGTAGGTCAGGTTGGTGATGACGGTGTTGAAGGAGAGGATGGGGGTTTTTCGGCCCTGCCGCTCCCGGGCCGCTCGCACGGCGGCCACCGTCTCCATCACCCGGTCGAAGGAATAGGGATTGAGCCGCATGGCCGTGTGGGCATCCTGTGGACCGTCCACCGAGAGGGTCAGCCAGTCCAGGCCCGAATCCACCAGTTCTTCGGCCAGATCGGGTGTGAAATAGCCGTTGGAGTTGACGGCACAGGTGAGCCCCCGGCGCTTGATGTGCCGGATCAGGGCCAGGGCGTCCTGGCGCAGGAAAGGCTCACCGCCGACCAGTTGGATGTGGGGTCTGAAGAAGGCCACCTCATCTACGAGCCGCTGCCATTCTTCCAGGCTCATCTCCTGTTCCCGGCGGAAAGAGAAGGGGGGCAGGACCTCCTTCTTGAATTCAGCCTCGTAGAGGAAGCAATGCTTACAGCGCAGGTTGCAGCGGTACGTGAGGATGAAGGTCAGGAACTCCGGCCACAGGGCGCGTCCGTCGGGCCAGAAGCGGTAATCCCACAAGTGTAACCGGCGGAACCGATTGCGCACCTCTCGGGTCACGTAGCCTGGGCTGCCAGCGGCGCGGCGAAGGCGCACCCGCCAGCGGGCGATGGTGTGTGTCAGCTCAGCCCTCAAAGTCATTTCAGTCCTCCCTTGAAAATAGACCCCCTCCCCAACCCTCCCCCTGCTAGGGGGAGGGAATCGCCGCAGGCGGCGGGTGGGGGTTGTAGGACGCACGGCCGTACGCCCCTGCGGATTTTCATCCATCGTTGTTGCCCCGCCAGGGACGGTCCAACTCCTCCTCTTCTTCCTCTGTTTCCCTTTCTTCCTCCTCGCCGCTGAAATCCGCGCCTGGCGCATGGTTGTGGCAGGCGGCGCAGGCTTTCGCGTTGAACTCAGGTACCTCATCGTGTTCGCCCGATGTCTCCGCACCGGCGTGACACTGGGTGCACCAGGCATCGGGCACCTGCGCCACGATGGGACGCGGGTAATTCCCGCTCACATGCGCAACAGTATCCCGGACCCCCCGGCGCTGGGCATCCAGGACACCGGCCAGGCCGGGCCCTTTGTGGCACTGGATGCAGTCCGGATGGTCCTCGGCTGCGCCGCTGCCCCGCCAGTTATCGTATGAGGGCTGCATTTCGTGGCAGAGGGCGCAAAAGCCCGGTTGCTTCTCCAGCGCGTAGGCAGCGGCAACAGTTCCGGCTGCCAACACCGGCACTGTCATGGCCACGATCACTAGAACGGGGCCAACCACTATCGTCCACTTGAGTTTAGACATATTCCAGCATCTTCTCCCTTCGCCTCTGTGTTTCTGCTTCTGCGCGATTACGCTCCCCCGCCTGGGATACCAACCGCTGGAAGAGCCGTTCGTAGCCGAGGACGGTTCGCTCCCAGGGGTACAGCCGGGCTTTGGCCTGCGCCAGGCTCGCCAGGTGGATCCGTAAAGCTGGGTCATCCCGCAGCCGGATGAGGATCTCGCGCAGCGCCCGGACGTTACCCGCCGGGAAAGTGAGCCCCTCGCTGCCTACCACATCGGCCACGCCAGGCAGGTGGGAGGCCACCGGCACACAGCCGGCTGCCATCCCCTCCAGCAGGGCGATGCCGAAAGCCTCGGAGTGGGTCAGGGAGGGCAGGACAATGACGTGGGCCTCTCTCAGGTGACGAATCATCTCCTCATCTGGCAAGTGGCCCCAGAAGGTCACGTCCGGCAGGCGCAGCTCGCTGGCCTGGCGACGGCACCTGTCGGCGCAGTGGCCGTCGCCGATGACCCATAACCGCGTATCTGCCAGCCCGGCGCAAGCCTCCAACAGCACCGGCAGGCCCTTGTATGGCCGGATTTGACCCAGGAAGAGGACGGTGAAGGGTCCGTCTTTCTCAACGGGGGCGGCCAAGCGCTGAAAGTCCACCCCCCAGGGGATGACGGAGAGTTTCTCCGGCGGCACGTGGCGGGCCAGACGTTGTCCATAGCTTGGCGTGGTCACCACCACATGGTCGGCCAGACGGGCCAGTCGCTCCTGAAGCGCATTGTAGGGCGGGGCTAAGAGCAGGAGGGGAAAGTGGCGCAAGTCCACCGGTGCATGATGGGTGTAGACCAGGCGGGGACGCGCCGATCCCAGGCCACGCAGCCCCCACAGCAGGAATACGTCGCTGAAGGTGGGCACCGGGCCGTGCAGGTGGATCAGGTCGTAGGCGCGGAACCGTTCCTTGAAGCGGTGGAGCTTGAGGGGCATGGAAGACAGCCGCACCTCCCCCCACTCAAGGCGCGGGATGTCCCGCAGCGAAAGGATATCCACTTGATAGCCACGTCCACGTAGCCCCTGGCTCAGTTCGTCGGCTACCCGGGCCACACCACTCTTAATAGGCGGCGCTTCAGAGATCACCATCAGAATCTTCATCGTTGGTGGCAGTCTGCTCTTTGTGTATATCGGCCTGAGTGACAGCCGTAGGCCGCTTTAACTATGCAAAAGAATTAGAAAACACACGCTACACCAAAGGAAACGCCGGCCTTCAGCCGGTCCCTTCCGCCTGAAGGCGACGCTCTCGGCAATTCTCATCAACAAAACATAAAGCCGCTGGCGCTTTCCCGCTCGGTTCGCTTGCGGCCCGTTTCGGAGGATCTCCTTCACGCAGCCCGCTTCTGCGCCGCTGTCAAGTTTGGCGGTAAGCAGTTGGGCAGGCTGGCGGTGTGTGATGTTGCCCGCATTCATGATCGGAGTATACCAGGTTCCGAGGCATTTGTGGTTAAGGGGGACTTAAATCCGTGTTAAGGGCGGGTTAAGAGTATGTCGGAGGATGGGCCAGGTGACCTGGACCACCCACCCGTACTGGCGGGCGTATTGATGCGTACGAGATAGGCTGAATAGACCTATCGTGCTGGGTCAATCTGTGCTAATGGCACGTTGAGGCCACTTGGCCTTCACCGCTGGCGCCACGCTCTTCGTATTGAGCGACAAGATGATCCCCGAGACCCATCGCCGCGGTTACGAGCGGGTGGGCACCGGCCGGGTGATCCCGGGCTTTGTGCCCATGATGTTTCTAGATTTGGACTTTGGACAAATTAGCCGGTGATCAGAAACCCGGTTTTTCGGTCGAATCTTGACCACAAACAGGTAAGAAACCAGGACGCCCGTTTCTCCGGCAATGACCTGATCCGACCACCCGCTCTCCAGCCCGTGCAGGATGCCGTCGAGTTGCTCAAAGCTCAGACCGATGAGCGACTCCTTGGGCAAACCAGCCGCCACATCGCCAGACGTACTGCGTTACGTAGGTTCGCCCCCGCTCTTCCCCGCTCGCCCGGGACCCTCACAGTCTGTGCCTGCACAGGGGTCCCGCGTCTTCTGGGTACAGAGCAGAAAAGCGCAACGGGTTTACGGAAAATTGTACCAAGCACTGGTTGCCGCCGTGATTCTACACCCGGTGGCCCGCTGCGCGAAGAGCCGTCGGACCGTCGGGCGGCAGTTACCCGGCTGACCGGGCAAGATGATTGACAATCCCCCATGGCTGGGCTATAATCTCGACCAGCGAACGATCGTGCGACAGGCAGCGAAGGGCAGGAGTCGAAGCATGACCCACAGGACCTTGCGCGAAGTCTATGCCGAGCTGCAGCTTGAGGAGTACGTTGAGCTTGGTGACTTCCTGGCTCGCGTGCAGGCCGGCGAGTTCGGTGACTTCTCTCGTGAAGATTGTGTGGTCTTCCTCCAGCAGGTGGAACGCGACATGCTGGCCAACATCGAAACTCAACTTGAGGCCCATCCCCATTGGGAGCCGTTACGCGAACAGGCGATGGCCAATGTCCAGCAAACCATTCAGGGGCTGATTGACAAGCTGAGCGAGGAGGTCTAATGCTTATCACAGGCGGGACGCTGATCACGCTTGGTGAGGACAGCCGGGTCATCGAGGACGGAGCCCTGCTCATCGAAGGCGATGTCATCGCCGACATCGGCTCCTCGGCAGAGCTGGAGGCCAGGTACCCCGACGCCGTGCGGCTGGACGCCGCCGGGCAGCTCGTCATGCCCGGCAACATCTGCGCCCACACCCACTTCTACGGCGCCTTCGCCCGGGGGATGAGCATCCCCGGCCAGCCACCCCGTGATTTCCTGGAGATTCTCGAGAAGCTGTGGTGGCGGCTGGACCGAGCCCTTGACGAGGACGGCATCCGTTACAGCGCTCTGGTGGGCCTGGTGGATGCCATCCGACATGGCACGACCACGCTCATTGACCATCACGCCAGCCCTAACTGCATTGACGGCTCGCTCGACATAATCGCTGAAGAGGTGTTGCAGTCGGGTCTGCGTGCCAGCCTGTGCTACGAGGTGACGGACCGGAACGGGCCCGAAAGGGCGAGAGCGGGGATCCGCGAGAATGAACGCTTCCTGCGAGAGGTCGCGGCTCGCAGGTCTCAGGGGGCTGAGGGTTGGGATCGTGTGGGTGCCAGCTTCGGGTTGCACGCTGCCTTCACCGTGTCCGATGAGACGCTGGAGGCGTGCATGGCGGCCCTGGACGGGCTGGAGGCCGGCTTCCACCTTCACGTGGCCGAGGGCCGGGCCGACCAGGATCACAGCCTCTCTCGCTACGGGGTGCGCGTGGCTGACCGGCTGGAGGCTCGCGGAGTCCTCGGCGAGCGCACCATCGCTGCGCACTGTGTCCATGTGGATCCCCACGAGATCCACATCTTCCGCCGCACGGGCACCAAGGTGACCCATCAGCCGCGATCCAACATGAACAATGCCGTGGGCCTCAGTGATGTGCTGGGGATGATGCGCCACGGCGTCACCGTCGGGCTGGGCAACGACGGCTTCTCCAACAACATGTTCACCGAGATGAAGACGGCGTACCTGGTGCACAAGCTGCATCAGCGCGACCCTCGGGTCGTGGGTGCGGACCAGGTGGTGCAGATGGCTTTCGCCAACAATGCCCGCATTGCCAACCTCTTCTTCCCCAAGCCCATCGGCGAGCTGAGCGTGGGCGCCTATGCTGACATCATCCTGTTGGACTACCGGCCCTACACCCCGCTGACAGCCGGCAACTTCCCCTGGCATCTGATCTTCGGGATGGACGGGAGCCACGTCACCACGACCATCTGCGCCGGGCAGGTCCTGATGCGGGATCGTGAACTGCTCACCCTGGACGAGGAGGCCATTGCCGCGCGGGCCAGGGAATTGGCCCCGGCCATCTGGGCGCGTTTCGAGGTGCCTTGAGCCAGTTCCTGGTCAAACCCGGACGAAGAAGAGTACAAAGACATCTTCATCCGTTTGCGGAAGTGGCGGGAAGACAGCGGCTACGAGCCGAAGTTCGCTCCCAATGAGCGAGAGAGGGACCGCCTGCTCGCCGACGCTGAGAAGTTCGTGGCGCGCATGGAGCAGTTCCTCCGCGACCACGGTGCCCTACGAGATTTGAGCCCTGACAGGTTTCACGAAACCTCAGGTCTTTCGGAGGTTACCAGTGAAGATTGCAGTCATTGGAGGTACGGGCAAAGAGGGCCGGGGGCTGGCCGCCCGGTGGGCGCTGGCCGGCCAGCATGTCATCCTCGGCTCCAGGCAGCTGGAGAAGGCCCGGCGCGTGGCCGCTGAGCTGGCAGACCGGCTTGGCACCCGGATCGAAGGGCTGGCCAACCGCGACGCCGCAGCCGCCGGCGACGTGGTGGTCCTCTCTGTGCCCTACGCTGCTCAACGCGACATCCTGGCCGACATCGCCGACGCCTGTCGGGGCAAAGTGCTGGTCAACGTCGGCGTGCCTCTGGACGCCGACGATCCGACCCGGATCAAGGTGCCCCCGGCCGGCTCCGCCGCCGCTGAGGCCCAGGCGTTTTTGGGGGATGGCGTCAAGGTTGTGGCGGCCTTCCAGAACATCTCCTCGGCCAAGCTCAAGGACCCCCGGGCGCCGGTGGACTCCGATGTGCTGGTGTGCGGCGATGATGCCGAGGCCAAGCAGGTGGCCATCCGGCTGGCTGAGCTGGCCGGCATGCGCGCTTTGGATGCCGGCCCGCTGGTCAACGCCGTAGGCGTCGAGACCCTGACGGCCATCCTCATCGGCATCAACATCCGTTACAAGGCGAAGGGAGCCGGCATCCGCGTCACCGGCCTGAACACAGGTGGAGATTAGAGTCGGGGATTGGAGCCCCATCGCCAACGCCTATCAACCATGCAGAACATCACAATGTTTGCTGTGCCAGGTATCCCCTTGGTTCAACCGGGTGATGACCTGGCAGATTTGATTCTGGCGGGCCTGGAGTCGGCCGGCCTGAGACTCCAGGACGGCGACGTGTTGGTCATCGCCCAGAAAGTGGTGTCCAAGGCCGAGGGTCGCATCGTGGCCCTGGCTGATGTGACGCCTTCCGAGCACGCCCGGGAAGTCGCGGCCATCGTGGACAAGGACCCCCGGCTGGTCCAGGTCATCCTGGACGAGTCCAACGAGGTGGTGCGCATGGCCGAGGGGGTGCTCATCGTCGAGCAGCGCTATGGGTTCATCTGCGCCAACGCCGGCGTGGATCGCTCCAACGTGGGGCCGGACCACGGCGAGAGGGTCACGCTGCTGCCCGAGGACCCGGACCGTTCGGCGCAGCAGATCCGCGCACGGCTGATGACACGCACGGGCAGGGACGTGGCCGTCATTATCAACGACAGCCATGGACGACCCTGGCGCGTCGGCACCGCCGGCGTGGCCATCGGCGTGGCCGGCATGAACCCCGTGGATGACCTGCGGGGCCATCCCGACCTCTTCGGTTACACCCTGCGGATCACCCAGGTGGGGACAGCCGACCAGATCGCGGCGGCGGCCTCCCTCCTCCAGGGCCAGGCAGATGAGGGCCGCCCGGTGATCCTGGTGCGAGGGGTCCCGTACACCCGGGGGGAGGGCTCTGCCCGGGACCTGCTGCGCCCACGAGAGCGAGACTTGTTCCGATGACAACCCATAAGCAGATGACAGCCACGCCGGACCTGACGGTGGCATTGCTGGATTTACTGCGCACCCGGCGCTCGGTCCGCCGCTACGACGGCCGGCCGGTCCCCCAGGCGCTCATCGAGGGCTTGCTGGAGGTGGCCATCTGGGCGCCATCGGCCCACAACCGGCAGCCCTGGCGCTTCGTCATGGTCGCCACGCCGGAGGCCCGGCTTCAGCTAGCCACGGCCATGGGTGCGCGCTTCCGGGCTGACCTGACGGCCGACGGCGTAGCCGCCGACGAGATCGAGCGCCGCGTACGAAGGTCATACAAGCGCGTCACCGGCGCGCCGGCCGTCATCCTGGTGGGGCTGAGCATGGAGCACATGGACCGCTACCCAGACGCCCGGCGGCAGGACTGCGAGCGGCTCATGGCGGTCCAGAGCGTCGCCGCAGCGATCCAAAACCTGCTCCTGGCCGCCCACGCCTACGGGCTTGGGGCTTGCTGGACTTGTGCGCCGCTCTTTTGTCCTGATGTGGTACGCGAGGCGCTGGGCCTGCCGGCCGACTTCGTGGCGCAGGCGCTCATCACCCTGGGGTGGCCGGCTGAATCGCCCACGACAACGCGCGAGCCCCTTCATACTCGGGTGTGGTATCGGTGAACGGGCCGGGTTGAAGCCCTCGGCTTCAGGCGTATCACGGCTCGCCCAGGGCGTCTCGTTGGTGATCTGTGACGCTCCCACGTCTGGACGGCGTGGGCTTCGGGAACTTGGGGCGAGGGTAGGCGTTGCTTGTTGGTGATTTGTCTTTGCAGGTCGTCGCGTTGGCCGGCGGCGTCGGCGGTGCCAAGCTGGCCGACGGGTTGGCGCGGGTGCTGCCCCCCGATCGGCTTACCGTCATCGTCAACACTGGCGACGACTTCGAGCTGTACGGGCTTCACATCTCGCCCGACCTGGACACCGTGGTTTACACCCTGGCCGGGGTCGCCAATCCCGAGACCGGCTGGGGCCGCGCCGGTGATAGCTGGACCGTCCATCTGACGCTCGAAGAGCTGGGCGCTGAACCCTGGTTCCGCCTGGGCGACCGGGACCTGGCGACACACCTGTGGCGCACCCAGATGCTGCGGGAAGGGCTCACCCTGACCGAAGCCACCCGCCGACTGTGCCGGGCCCTGGGCGTCCGGGTGCCCGTGTTGCCCATGAGCGACGACCCGGTCCGCACCCTGGTCCAGACCGACCAGGGCGAGTTGGAGTTCCAGGATTACTTCGTGCGCCGACGATGGCAACCGGCCCTCTGGGCGGTGCGCTTCGCCGGCGCCCCATCCGCCCGACCCACACCACAAGTGGAAACCGCCCTCAACGCCGCCGAGCTGATCGTCATCTGCCCCTCCAACCCCTACGTGAGCATAGACCCCATCCTGGCCGTGCCGGGCGTACGGGAGAGCTTGAGGTTGCGGTCCGTGGTGGCCATCTCGCCCATCGTGGGCGGCGAGGCGCTGAAAGGGCCGGCGGCCAAGATGATGCGCGAGCTGGGGGTCGAGCCTTCGCCGGTGACCGTGGCGCGACACTACGGCGACCTGCTGGCCGGCTTCGTGCTGGACGTGCAGGATGCCGACCTGGAGCCTGAGGTGACCGGCCTTGGGTTGCCCACGCTGGTGACGGACACGGTGATGCGGACGCCGGCTGACCGGGCCCGGCTGGCTCGTGAGGTGCTGGAGTTCGCCCGGGAGTTGGTGGCATGAAGTGCTGGGCTATCGTGCCTGTCAAGCCGCTGAAGCGGGCCAAAAGCCGGCTGGCGTGCGCCCTGACCGCCGACGAGCGATGCGCCCTGAGCCAGGCCCTGCTGGAACACGTGCTCGCAGTCCTGGCGGCCAGCCATGGCCTGGCCGGCGTGGTCGTGGTCAGCCGCGACCCACAGGTGTTGGACCTGGCGGCTGTTCACGGTGCCCAGGCGGTCCGCGAGAGGGGCTGGGGGCTGAACCGGGCGCTGGAACAAGGCATCGCGTGGGCCACGAAGCGAGGCGCCGATGCCGTGCTCATCGTGCCGGCGGATCTCCCTTGCCTCAGGCCGGATGACGTAGCCGGCGTCCTGAGGTTGGCGAACGCCGAGCCGGCCGTGGTCATCGCCCCCTGCCGGCGCTCCACCGGCACCAACCTGCTGCTGCTGCGTCCGCCGGGCGTGATTCGTCCCGCCTTTGGCCCGGACAGCTTTCGGCGCCACGTGGCCGCGGCGCAGGCTGCCGCCGCTCAAGTCCTTGTCTACCGCAGCCCCACCTCTGGCCTCGACACCGACCTGATAGATGACCTGCGAGAGTGGCGAAGCGGCGGCGAGAGCCTCTGATTACAGGCCCCCGAGCGTGCTGCGGATTTGACACCTGCGGAAACTTGTGGTAATATTTTCTGTACAATATGCAATATACACTTTGAAAGCTACGTGGACAAACGACGGCGCTTCAAGACGCAAACTGAGTGGGTCGTGCAGACCCTGCGAGAGGCCATCCTGAGCGGGGAGATCAAGCCAGGCCAGAAGCTACGCCAGGAGGAGCTGGCGCAGCTTCTGGGCACCAGTCCGACCCCGGTCCGGGAGGCTTTTAGGCGGCTGCAGGCCGAGGGGTTGATCGTTCATCAGCCACACAAAGGCGTCTGGGCGGCCAAGCTCACCTTGGAGGACATTGAGGAGATCTACCTCATTCGCAGTGCCCTGGAAGGCCTGGCCGCCAGGCTGGCCGTGACCCGCTTGCTGCCCGATGAACTGGACGAGTTGCTGGAGAGGTTGAACGGCCTCCAGCAAGCCATGGAGGAGCGGCTAGCAGCGGGCGATCACGAGCAGTTGGCCGAACTCCACGACGAGTTCCACATGGCCATCTACGAAGCCGCCCGCGCTCCACGGCTGATAGAGATGATCACCCCGCTGCGCACCCTTGTCCCACGCTACCGATCCTGGGTTATCCCGGGACGAGATGCGAGCTCCATGCAGGAGCATCGCGAGATTGTGGAAGCCATGCGACGGAGGGATGCGGAGCTGACCGGTCAACTGGTGAGCCAGCACATCCAGCAGGCTATGCGCGGCGTCCTGGAGTACGTGCAGGAAGCCCAGTCGCCCTCCGCCCCTCAGCCACCGGAGGAAGGAGGTGATGCCCGGCAAAAGACACGGGGAGGGGATTCGGCCAACGGGACATGCCCATGATGAACCGAAGGAGGAGAAAAGATGCTTACGCACAAGGGCTGGCGAACAGCGATCCTGTTCTTCGTGCTCGTCTTGTCTCTGGTGGCGATGGCCGCGTGTGCCGCGCCGACCCCGGTCAAGGAGATCGTCAAAGAGACCGTGGTGGTCGAAAAGCCGGTCGAGAAGGTGGTGGAGAAGCCGGTCGAGAAGGTGGTAGTGGTCACCCCCACGCCGGTCCCTGGTCGCCAGGTAATCATCGTCGGCCTAGCGCGGCCACCTGCCTCTTTGGATCCGGCCGACCACCGCACCCGCGAATCGGAGACGGTCATCCGCAACATGTTTGATGGCCTTGTGACCCGGGATACCCGCAGCGGCGTCCACCTGGAGCTGGCCGAGGAGATGAATTGGTTGGACGAAAAGACGCTGGAGGTCAAGCTGCGCAAAGGGGTCAAGTTCCACGATGGCACGGAGACGACGGCCGACGATGTGGTCTTCACCTTTGAGCGCATCATCCTGGAGAACAAGATCGAGTACCCCGAGCCTCACACGTCACCCCGCAAGGGTCTAATTGCTCCGCTGCAGTCGGTGGAGAAGGTGGATGACTACACCGTGCGCATGCACTTCAGCGGTCCTTGGCCGGTGGCCATGCAGATGCTCGTCCACCAGCAGATTGTGCCCAAGCACTACCTTGAGGGGGTGGGGACCAAGGGCTTCATCGAGAAGCCCATTGGCACCGGGCCTTTCAAGTTCGTCTCAGCCAAGGGGATGGATGAGATCGTCATGGAGCGCTTCGACGACTACTACGGCGGTGCACCCGATCTCAAACCCGTCGGCCCGGCCTGTGTCCAAGGAGCCGTCTTCCGGACTATACCGGAGGCCTCCACCCGCGTGGCGGCCCTGCTCGCTGGAGAGGTGGACATCATCACCGAGGTACCACCGGAGATGGTGGCCTTGCTGAAGCAGACGCCGGGCATCCAGGTCAAGACCGCGCCGGGCACGCGGCCCATCTGGATGGAGATGAACGTCCACAAGCCGCCCTTCGACGACGTCCGTGTCCGCCAGGCCCTCAACTACGCCGTGGACAAGGACCTGCTCATCGAGACGGTCTTTAATGGCATGGCACAACCCCTGCCTGGCGTCCTCTCGCCCCTCAACAACTTCGTGCACCCCGACCTCAAGCCCTACGCCTACGACAAGGACAAGGCATTGGCGCTGCTGGCGGAGGCCGGCTGGAAGGACAGCGATGGCGACGGCATCCTGGACAAGGATAGGAAGCCGCTCTCCTTCGTCATTGATTGCCAGGAGGTGATGCGGACTTTGTCCGAGGCGGTGGCTGGCCAGCTTCGAGAGATCGGCATTGATGCCAGTGTGCGGGTCTGGGAGTATGGTGTAGTGCGGCCCATGCTCCTGGCAGGCGAGCGCATGGCTTTCGTGGGCGACTGGGGTGACTCCGCCTTCGATCCGGTGGGCCACATGGAGGCCAAGTGGCACTCCTACCACGAAGGAACCCCCTACGGCCGGGGCAACTTCTCCACTTACTCTAACCCTAGGGTGGACGAGCTGATCCGGGCCGCTGAGACGGAAGGGGACGTGGAGAAACGTCGCGCTCTCTACAACGAGGCGCAGGAGATCCTCTACGAAGAGGCGCCCGCCATCTTCCTGGTGCTGCCTGAGGCCGTTGAGGCGGCCTCCACCAGGGTCCAAAACTGGGAGCCGGCCTCCGACAGCCGAGTCAACCTGCACGATGTGTGCTTGAGTGACTAGGGATCAGCGGCAGGGGACGAGGACTGGGTTCACACTTTGATCCCCGACCCTTCCCCCGTTGCCTGAACTGTGAGCAGCGGGGGAAGGGTATCCCGTCTCTGGCCGTACCGAGGAGGGCCAGGGTGGGGCCATCCTTCCCCTGGTATGCTAGAGAGGATAGGCTTATCCTGTCCCTGTATAGTCGCGTTCAGTGGGATAAATCCAATGCGAGCCGTCAAAATCCTGGAGCGCATACTGGTTACCATACCCATCATGCTTGGCGTAGCCATTGTGGTCTTCCTCTTCATGCGCTTGACCCCTGGCGACCCGGTGGACATCATGATGGGACAAGGGGGTGCTGTATCCGTCGGCGAGATGGAGCGGCTGCGCGCCGAGTTTCATCTGGACAAACCTCTCCCCGTTCAATTGGGCATCTTCCTCGGTAATGCCCTTCGCGGTGACCTAGGCTATTCATACATCCAGAAGCGGCCGGTAGCTGAACTCATCGCTGAGCGTTTGCCGGCCACCATCGAACTGGCCTTGGGAGCCCTCATCTTCGCCCTGGTCATCGCTATACCCATTGGCATCATCTCAGCCGTCAGGCAGCACTCCCTCATAGACCAGTTCAGCATGGCCGGAGCCTTCCTGGGCATCTCCATGCCGGCTTTCTGGCTCGGTATCATCCTGATCCTGTTCTTCTCCGTGCGTCTGCGTTGGCTTCCTGTGCAGGGCCGCATCGGCTTCGGCACGGGGTTGCAGGAGATCACTGGTTTCTACGTCCTGGATTCTCTGCTGACGGGCAATCGAACAGCGCTGGTCAGCGCTCTGAAGCATCTCATCCTGCCCTCTATCAGCCTGGGGGCGGCAGTGGCGGCCATTGTGGCCCGGGTGCTCCGCTCCTCCATGTTGGAAGTCCTGCGCCAGGATTACATCACCCTGGCCCGGGCTAAGGGGCAGGTGGAGTTCCTGGTGGTGATGAAGCACGCCCTGCGCAACGCCCTGATCCCCACTGTGACGGTGGTGGGGCTGCAGGTGGGGGTCCTCTTGGGCGGCAATATGATCGTGGAAACAGTTTTCGGTTGGCCCGGTCTCGGACGTCTGGTGGTTAAAGCCATCTTCGACAGAGACTTCCCCCTGGTGCAGGGCGCGGTGATGGTTTACGCCTTCACCTACGTGATGGCGAACTTGATCGTGGATATCTTGTATACGTATTTGAACCCCAAGATCACGCTGTGAGGGGACAAACGGCGTAGGCAGCAACTGCGTATTGCGTGGTGTGCCGGGGAGAGTAGGCTGTGAACACTGTCTCACGAATTGAGTTGCCGCTAGCACGGCAAGGGTACATATGGCGCATACGCCTGAACGTGTGGCGCCGCAATGTGACCGGTTTCCTGGACGAGCTGCGCCGGCGTCCCCTGGCATTGTTGGGAGGCGTCGTTGTGGTGGCCTACGTGCTGGCTGCGGTATTCGCCCCTCAGATCACGCCCTATGATCCAACCAGAGGCAACCTGCGGCTGCGCCTCCTCCCGCCGGCGTGGGAGGCTCGTGGAAACCCCGCCTATCTCCTGGGGACGGATGAGCACGGGCGTGACTTGCTGACCCGCATCATTTTCGGGGCGCGGGTATCCCTGGCGGTGGGGATCATTGCCGTGGGCGTCTCAGTGATGGTAGGCACAACCCTGGGCGCCCTGGCCGGTTATTATCGCGGTCGCTTTGACGAGCTGATCTCTCGCTTCGCCGAGCTCCTGCTGGCTTTTCCTTTCCTGATCTTTGCCATTGGGGTCATGGCCTTCCTGGGACCGGGCTTTGCGAACCTGATCCTGGCCCTGACTTTTAAGGGTTGGGTGGAGTTTTTCCGTCTGACGCGTGGGGAAATGATGGCTGAGAAGACCAAAGAATACGTAGAGGCAGCTAAGGTGGTGGGCCAATCTAACCAGGCCATCATCGTCAGCGAGATACTCCCCAATATCATCCACTCCATCTTCGTCCTGGGTACCTTGCGGATGTGTGACATGATTATCACGGAAGCCAGCCTTAGCTTCCTAGGCCTGGGGATCCAGCCGCCCACGCCGGCCTGGGGTTCCATGGTGGCCGCCGGCCGTGACTACCTGCTCACCGCCTGGTGGCTCTCCACCGTGCCGGGGGTCGCCCTGTTGATCCTGGTCCTGGCTATCAACCTGTTCGGGGAGGGGCTGCGGGACATCCTCGATCCACGGCTGAAGATCGAGTGAGCGGCCATGACCTCGCAACATGAACCTTTGTTAGAACTACGCAACCTGACCACCGTCTTCCCCCTCAAACGGGGGGTGGTGCGGGCGGTGACCGGGGTGGACCTGAGCCTGGGCCGGGGGGAGATCCTGGGCCTGGTGGGGGAATCAGGCTGCGGCAAGAGCGTGACCATGCTTTCCATCCTCCGGCTGGTCCCCTACCCCGGCCAGACGGTGGCCGGCGAGATCATCTTCGAAGGCCGTGACTTGCTCAAACTGCCCCCCGGCGAGATGCGCAAAGTGCGCGGCCGGGAGATAGCCATGGTCTTCCAGGACCCCATGTCCACCCTCAACCCCGTTTTCCCCATCGGGGAGCAGATCGGCGAGTCCTTGCGCATCCACGGGCTGCTGGACGGCGCAGGTCCTCGCCTGCCCTGGCCCTTCAACCGCCCTCACCGACGGGCCGAGCGGGAACGGGTCCTGAAGGTGCTGAGTGAGGTGGGCATACCTGCGCCCTCGGAAGCTTCCAAGCGCTATCCCCACGAATACAGCGGTGGGATGCAGCAGAGGGCCCTCATCGCCATCGCCCTCTCCTGCGAGCCCAAGGTCCTGCTGGCCGACGAGCCCACCACCGCCCTGGACGTGACCGTCCAGGCCCAGATCATGGACTTGCTGGGGCGCATCAACCGGGAGCACGGCGCGAGCATCATCCTGGTCACTCACGACCTGGGGCTGGCGGCGGAGTTCTGCCAGAACATTGCCGTCATGTACGCCGGGCGCATCGTGGAGAAGGGCCTCACCGATAAGGTGACCGAAGACCCCAAACATCCCTACACCCAGGGGCTATTGGCCTGCATCCCGCGCCTTGCTGGGGAGCGGCGAAAGCTAACCCCCATTCCTGGCTCCGTGCCCGACCTGATTAACCTGCCGCCCGGCTGTGCCTTCCACCCCCGGTGCGCCTTCGCTCGGGATGACTGCCTGGGTGAGGACATCCCACTGGTGGAGGTCGAGCCGGGGCGTCTGGCCCGCTGCATCTTGTACACGTGATAAGGGGCGTTGCACCTAGAGTTGGCTGATGAACGACAGAACACCTCTTGTTGAAGCTCGCGAGGTCAAGAAGCACTTCTTTGTGCGCCACAGCCTGCTGACCAAAGTCCTGGCCCGGCAGCGGGACATCGTGGTGCGCGCCGTGGACGGCGTGGACCTGCACCTCTACCCCGGCGAGACCCTGGGGCTGGTGGGGGAGAGCGGCTGTGGCAAGACCACCTTGGGCCGGGTGCTGGTGCGCCTGTACCAGCCCACCGCCGGACAGGTGTTCTTCGAGGGGCAGTTAGTCTCCAGCGCGCCGGGTCACGATGGGGCGATCCCCGAGGAAGGCCTGGTCCGGGAGTTTCACCGCGTTGCCCAGCTCATCTTCCAGAATCCCTATTCCTCCCTCAACCCCCGCAAGACGGTGCGCCAGATCATCGCTGTGCCCCTCAGCAAGCGCCAGATCACCGAATTCAAAGCCCAAGAGGAGGAGACCCTCTACCTGCTGGAGCGGGTCGGGCTGAGCCGGCGCCACATTGACCAGTACCCGCACCAGTTCAGCGGCGGGCAACGCCAGCGCATCAGCATCGCTCGCGCCCTGGCCATGCGTCCCAAGTTCATCGTGGCCGACGAGCCCGTCTCGTCTCTGGATGTCTCCATCCAGGCACAGGTTCTGGAGCTCTTGATCGAGCTGCAAGAGGAATATGAACTGACTTACCTGTTCATCACTCATGATCTGCGAGTGGTGCGCCACATCAGCAACCGGCTGGCGGTGATGTACCTGGGCAAGATCGTGGAGGTGGCGGACACCGATGAATTGTTCGCCAACCAGCTACATCCGTACACGCAGGCGCTACTGTCGGCCATCCCTCGCTTTTCCAAGGAGTTCAGGCAGCAACGAATCATTCTCCCCGGTACTGTCCCCAGCCCCATCAACCCACCTTCGGGCTGCCGTTTCCACCCGCGCTGCTTTGCTAAGGTTGGAAAGATCTGCGAGGAGGAGGAGCCGTTGCTGGTCAACGTAGCGGATGGGCATCAGGTGGCTTGTCACCTTTACCCGGCGGAGAACCTAGTATCGCATGAAGGTCATTAGAATACACGGCAACCATTACGCAATGGGGTACCAACATGGGCGACAGGTGCAAAGCCTGCGCCCTCTCTTGTTGGGGGCAGTGGAAAGGCGCCTGGCGCCTCTGGCCCAGGCCGAGCAACGCTTAGAGCAACGGGTGAAAGAGCTTCAAGAAGCCCTAGACCAGCCCGTGATGGATATGTTGCGCGGGATGGCTGGCGCGCTGGAGACGGAGTGGGTTCTGCTTTTTCACTATGCCATAGCCTCATACCTGGAGGACTGGGGGCTCTTGATCGCTGGTCAAGAGCCAGCGGATGGCTGTACCGCCTGGGCCGCTGCCGGTGGGGCTACCGCCGATGGCCAGCCCATTTTGGTCAAGAACCGGGATCGACCGCAGCAGTCCGATTGGCAACTGGTGGTGCTGGCCCAACCCGCGCGTGGCTACCGCTACGGTTATATCACCAGCGCAGGTGCTCCCGGCGTCTTTAGTTCGGGGCTGAACGAGGCCGGCCTGGCCGTAGCCGATACCCGCGTCCACACCCTGGACATAGGGCCTGGCTTGCCCAGCTTCTCCCTGATGATGCACATTCTGGAGGAACATGCCTCTGTCCGTTCCGCTCTGGATTATCTGGTCGAGGCCACGCGCCTGGGGGGGAGCAACCTGGTGCTGGCTGATGCGCAGGGAGATTTGGCGGTCTTTGAATCCGGCCATCGCAGTTGGGGAGCGGTGGAGGCTGAAAACTCCCTGGTCGTCAGCACTAACCACTTTGTTAGCCCGCCGCTTCGCTCCAGGTGGATAGCGAAAGAAGAACCCCACCTGCTGGGCAACTCGCAGCGGCGATATCAGGTGGTTAAGGAAGCGCTCCAGCAAGCCTGGGGCCGGGTTGACCTGACCTGGGCGCAGGCCTTGATGGCCCGGCACGGTGGCCCCCTGGAATCTATCTGTCGCCATGCGGAGCTGGGGGGCAACTCCGTGACCATCTCTACGGCCCTGTTCCTGCCGGCGACGAGGAGCTTCTGGACCTCTTTTGGATATGCCTGCCAAGGAGGATACCGCCTCTTCTCGGTGAAGGGGGATGAGAGATGAAATTGATCGCTGCTATCGTCCAAGACCAGGATGCCGACGAATTGCTGAATGCCTTGATGGAAACAGGTTTCCGGGCCACCAAGATCCAGACTACGGGTGGTTTCCTCCGGGGCAGCAACAACATCATCCTCATCGGGGTGGAACCGGATAGAGTGGACCAGGCTCTGGCGGTGATCCGAAGCCATTGCCAGTCCCGCACCCAGTTGGTGCATCCGGATGATGCCCCGTACCTGACCTCTCCGCTGGAGGTGCGCATCGGCGGGGCCACCGTCTTCGTGTGGGACCTGGAGAGGTATGAGAGGCTGTGAAGCTGCAAGAGCCGGCGTTGCTGATTGATTTCGGCAGCACCTACACCAAAGTTGTCGTCGTTGACGTAGCCGAGGGGGAGATCGTGGCTCAAGCCCACGCCGTATCCACCGCCAAGACGGACATCACCATCGGGCTGCGGGAGGCGCTGAGCCGGCTGCCTGAGCCCCTGGGTCGGGAGGCTCAGGGCTTCCCCCACAAGCTGGCGTGCAGCAGCGCCGCCGGCGGCCTGCGTATCATCGCCATCGGGCTGGTGCCAGAGCTGACGGCCGAGGCAGCCAAGCGTGCCGCCTTGGGGGCCGGCGCCCGGGTCCTGGGCGTGTATGCGCACCACCTGACCCTACGGGAGTGCCGGGAGATCGTGGAGCAGGAACCGGACATGGTGCTGCTGGCCGGCGGCACTGACGGGGGTGACCGGCGGGTCATCGTGCACAACGCCCGTGTACTGGCCAGCTCCGCCCTCACCGCGCCCATCGTGGTGGCGGGCAACAAAGAGGCTGCCGAGGAGGTGGAGGCCATCCTCCGGGAGAGGGGCAAGGACGTGCGGGTCACGGAGAACGTGATGCCCCAGTTGGGGCAGATCAACGTGGACCCGGCCCGGCGGACCATCCGCGAGATCTTCATGCAGCACATCGTGGAGGCGAAGGGCTTCAAGGCTGCCGAAGCCTACGTGGAGCGCATCCTGATGCCCACGCCGGCTGCGGTCATGCGTGCCGCCCGGCTGCTGGCCCTGGGTACGGACGACGAGGAAGGCCTGGGCGAGCTGATGGTGGTGGACGTGGGCGGCGCCACCACCGATGTTCACTCCATCGCCTCCGGCGAGCCACGCGATGCCACGGTGATCCAGCGGGGTCTGCCCGAGCCCTATGCCAAGCGCACCGTCGAGGGCGATCTGGGCTTGCGGGTGAGTGCTGTGTCGTTGCTGGAGGCAGTGCTCCGGGAGCATCTTCAGGCGCACATGAGGCTGGGCGAGACCCGGGATCTGGTGGAGGTGACGCGCGAACTGTCGGAGAACATCGGGCACGTGCCCCACAACCCGAAGGAGCAGGCCATTGACGAGGGCATGGCGCGGGTGGCGGTGGAGCTGGGCGTGGCACGGCACGTGGGGACGCTACGGGAGCTGCGACTGCCCACCGGGTCCTACTTCGTGCAGGAGGGTAAGGACCTGACGGGGATCCAGCACCTCATCGGGACCGGCGGGATTTTCCGATACACCTCCAGGCCGCGGCAGGTGCTGGCCGGTGGCCTCTTCGATCCGGCTAACCCCTTCGTGCTCAAACCGCGTTCGCCCAGGCTGTGGGTCGACCGGCGCTACATCATGTGGGCCATGGGCCTCCTGGTAGAGGTCAATCCGGGGCTGTCATTGCGGCTAATGCGCGAGCATCTGGTGGAGGTGTGATCTCGGCGATCACCGATGGTTGAGGCCTCGGCGCCGGGCCGCCGACCGCCGAAACGACCCTGAGTCGGGAGCATTTTCGACAACGGTCCGCTGTCCGCCGCCATGCGCAGCGGGGCTTGGCATCGGATCGTGAACCCGGCTTTTCGATTCAAGGAGCCACCCGACACTTTATCCAGCAGTCCTTTTTCGCCACAAAGTGGCGTTCTCGCCACGTCTAGTCCGGCGCGAAACGGGGCGTGGACGCCCCTCTGCAGCAATCGAAAGGAACTTTTACCGTGCCTTGGAAGAAAGTGTCGGGTAGCTAGATTCAAGGACAGCTAGTTGCTGTCTAAGCATCTGCGTAAGTCAAGTACATCTTGACCACAAAGAGGTCAGAAATCGGGTTTATGGGGTTTGTCAGGTTTACTCACAAGGAGGGATGTATGGACGAGCCAAAGGTGGCTATCCTGGGTGCTGGCAATGGGGCCCACGCCATGGCAGGGCACCTGGGGATGAAGGGTTTTCGTGTCCGACTCTACAACAAGTTCGAGGAAGAGATAGCGGCCATGCGCGAGGAGGGTGGGGTCCACGTGGAGGGGGTGGTGGAGGGCTTCGGCCCCGTCGAGTTAGTGACCACCGATCCGTCTCAGGTGGTGCCCTGGGCCGACATCGTCATGGTGGTGGTGCCGGCCTTCGTCCACCGCTTCATGGCGGAGGTCTGCGCGCCCCACGTGCGTGACGGCCAGGTGATCATCTTGAACCCGGGCCGCACAGGCGGCGCCCTGGAGTTCTCCCAGGTGCTGCGGCAAGCCGGGGTGACGGCTCGCGTCTACGTCGCCGAAGCGCAGACCCTGGTCTACGCCTGCCGCATCAAGGGTCCGGCCCGGGTGTGGATCAGCGGGATCAAGAAGCAGGTGCCTGTGGCTGCGCTGCCGGCCACGGACACGCCGGCCGTGCTGGAGGTGGCTCGCCTCCTCTACCCTGAGTTCTGCCCGGCGGCCAACGTGTTGGAGACCAGCCTGGACAACATCGGGGCCGTGTTCCACCCGACAACAGTGGTTTTCAACGCCAACCGCATCGAGGCGGGCGAGGATTTCGAGTTCTATCGCGACATGACGCCCACGGTGGTCAGCTTCCTGGAGCTGGTGGATGACGAACGGCTGGGGGTAGCCCGGACCTACGGCGTGCACGTCGCGTCCGCCAAGGACTGGCTGGCCAAGACGTACAACGGGGTGACCGGCGATACCCTCTACGAGCGCATCCAGAGCACCCGGGCCTACTGGGGCATCAAAGCACCCAAGACGCTCAACGTGCGTTATATCACTGAGGATATACCGACAGGGCTGGTGCCCATTGTCAGCTTCGCCAGGGTGGCCGGACTGGAGACGCCGACCAGCCGGGCGATTGTGGACATCTGCTGCGGGCTGCACCGGCGGAACTATTGGGCGGAGGGCCGCACGTTGCAGCGGCTGGGGCTGGATGGCATGGGTGTGCAGGAGATAGTGGCGTTTGTGAACGGGAAGGCGGGCTGAGCAGGTTTTCACCGCCAGCGAAGATCAAAGGGTGCGGTGCCCAGGGGTCCACCGCGGGCGACAGGAGGTGAGCAGATGGGAAATGATCAGCCTGTATTTGGTGCGTTGACGATAGCTCAAGCGCACACGACCTTTAAGAACATTTCGTAGGAGGACTTCCATGGCGACAAAGATCCTGGCAGGTGCTTTGGGCGATTGCGTCCACATCGGCGGCGTGACCCAGTTCCTGCGGCTGGCTGAGGAGCTGGGCTACCACACGGAGTTCACCGGGCCAGCCACGTCCATTGAGGCTTTCATCGCCGCCGCCCAGGAGGTGGACCCGGACATCATCGGCGTCAGCTACCGGCTGACGCCGGAGAACGCCGCTATGCTGTTGGAGGACTTCAAGCGGGCCATCGAGGAGGCGGGATTGACCGACAAGCGCTTTGCCTTCGGTGGTACGCCGCCGGTCGCCGAAGTGGCCCGCAAGACCGGGCTCTTCGAGGCGGTCTTCGATGGCCGGGACCCGCCCGAGGCGGTTATCGCCTACCTGAAGGGCACTCCGCTCCACGAGATGAAGGCGGAGGACTACCCGCAGGAGACCGTTGACCGCATCCGCTGGAAGGCTCCCTTACCCATCCTGCGGCACCACTTCGGCGTCCCGGCCGACACCATTGATCCCACGGTCGAGGGCATCAAGCGGATCGCCGAGGCGGCGGTGCTGGATGTGGTGTCGCTGGGGCCGGATCAGGATGCGCAGGAGAACTTCTTCCACCCTGAGCGGCAGGATCCCAAGTCCAAGGGGGCCGGGGGCGTGCCCTTCCGGACCGAGGAGGACCTGAGGCGGCTCTACGAAGCCACCCGGCGGGGTAACTATCCCTTGTTGCGCTCCTACTCCGGCACGGCCGACCACATCCGCTACGCCGAGTTGCTGCGCCGCACCATCCGCAACGCCTGGTGCGCCACTTCCCTCTTCTGGTTCAACGCCATGGACGGACGTGGCCCCTCGCCTATGGAGCAGTCCATCCGCGAGCACATCGAGCTGATGCGCTGGCACGGCGAGCGAGACATCCCGGTCGAAGGCAACGAGCCCTACCACTGGGGGCTGCGGGATGCCCACGACGTGGTGGTTTGCGCCTCCTCGTACATCTACGCCCACGTGGCCAAGAAGGCCGGGGTCAAGGACTACATCGCCACCTACATGTTTGAGACGCCTCCGCACCTCTCCAACAAGATGGACCTGGCCAAGGCCCTGGCCCAGATCGAGCTGGCGGAGTCCTTCGCCGATGATGACTTCCGCGTGTGGCGCCAGACGCGCACAGGGCTCTTCAGCTACCCGGTGGATGTTCACCATGCCCGGGCTCACCTGGCGGAGTCGGTCTACCTGCAGATGAGCCTGCGGCCTTCCATCGTCCACGTGGTGGGTTACTGCGAAGCCGACCATGCCGCCAGTGCTGAGGAGGTCATCGAAAGCTGCAAGATGGCCAACTGGGTGATTCAGACGGCGCTCAAAGGTGCGCCTGACATGACAGCCGACCCGGAGGTGCAGCGCCGCAAGGACGAGCTGGTGGAAGAGACCATGGTGCTGATTGACGCCATCCGGGGGCTGGGCGCAGGCCGGGTGGAAGATCCGCTGTTCGACCCGGCTACATTGGCCTATGCGGTCAAGATCGGTCTGCTGGACGCGCCCCAGTTGAAGAACAACCCCTACGTGCCCGGCCAGGTGCGCACCCGGGCCATCAACGGGGCGATTGTCGCCGTGGACGAAGCCGGCAGGCCGATGAGCGAGAAGGAGAGGATCCGGCGTATCTTCGCTCAGGCCGAGGCGCGGCTGGACGCGGAGTAGATAAGTGGAGAGGATTAGCTGGGATAGCTGAATTGTTGACCGCCTGACTACTGGATGCCGGCTTGGTCTCTCGGCGCATACTCAGCTAGCGTTCTCCCAGCGAGACAACGTAGCGGGCCAGCTCTGGTAGTATGGGCGTGATGTCGAAGGACTCCCACTCACCTCTGGGTGGGCCGGCGGTGAACACCGTGAAGCCGATGACATAATCATCCCTCTGCACCTGCTCGTCGTACCAGGCGAGTTGCTGGATGTAGGCCCAGGTGCTGTCATTTCCCAGACCCTGCTCCGCCCAGTAGCCGGTGAAGTCGCGCCAACCCTTGCCGCGCGGTCCCTCGGCCGACCCCACGCCGCCGTCAATGCCGGCCTCCGAGATCACCAGTGGGATGACCAGGTCGCGTGGCTTGAGGATGTCCTCGTACCACCAGCGGTAGCGCAGGGTGAGGGCGCCCCGGTCGGGGTAGCTGGGGTGACCCGGCAGCCCGGCCCCCACCAGGTAGTCCATGGTCGGCGCGCTGTACTCGTGCAGGGTGAGGATCCCGCCGTACTGCTTGGCCGCTTGGATGGCCGGCAGGAAAGCCTCGAACTCCTCCCACTCGGGAACGCCGGCCGCGAACCCGCCCACCGCCACCTTGAGGCCGTGAGCGGCCATCTGTCGGGCGCGCTCAGCCTCAAACCGGGCGTACCACCACATGTTCTCACCCAGGTCCACCTCGTTCCAACCCTCCCAGTAGTCCACCCCGGCGTTGAACTGGTACTCGGCCAGGCGCTGGGCCACGAAGGCCCGCGCCGCCTCCTCGGGATCGCCCACAGCCTCCTGGCTCTCCAGTGGGATGCGCCCGATGGTCACCGTCTGGGGCGACTCTTCCTTCACCTCGATGAGCCAGTGGAGGTCACCCACAGCCTTGACCACCCTGGGCTTGGCCACGCGGATGAAGTCCATAATGTCCGGCGAGTTATTCTGGATGACGTGGATGCCCAGCTTGCTGCGCCCGGGCTCGGCCAGAGGCGGCGGCCACTTGGGGGTCGGCGTGGGCGTGGGGGCAGGGGTGTCAGTTGGTGCAGGGCTCGGTGTCCCTGGGGGGGTTGACGTGGCCCGTGGGGAGAACAGGCCCGGCAGGAACAGTTGCAGGAGGCTCCTGCGCATGGGTACAGGTGAGGGCTGAGGGGTGGTAGGCTGGGCTGGTGGAGCCGGCGAGAGGGTGGGTGGTACGGTGACTCCCGGTTCCGGCCCTTTGAGCGGAGTGTACTGGGCGTAGACCAGCCCCGCAGCGATTAGCCCGATGGCCACCAGCCCGACGATAACCTGCCGAGGTTTAAGATTCATTTTGTTCACGAGCGAGAGAGGCTCGCGATGACGTTGCTGAGCTTCTGTCAAGATACGACCGTCGCGAGATACGGGTAATCAATCACCGCACCGTGACGGCCTTGTGCGGGGCGGCTTGCGGCACCGTTTGGGGCAGCTCCTCGACCTCCCGGTGGCCGTTGCCGCCGCCGGCCCGTAGCGGGGGCCGGAACTTGTAGCCGTACACGATAAGCCCGTCCCCCCCCTGCTCGAACAGCTTGCGGGTCACCATCTCCAGCGGCATACCCACCCGCAACTCGGACGGGTCCACGTCGCACACCTGTGCGGTCACCAGTGGGCCTTCCTCCAGGCCCACCAGCCCGACCACGTAAGGCGCGTAGCTCTCGAAGCCCTGGGGTGCCTGATACACCGTGGAGTAGGAGTACAGCTTGCCCCGGCCCTTGAAGGTGTAGGGGCGCATGTCACGCCCCCCACACTCGGGGCACACCGGCCGGGGCGGGAAGAAGCGCTGTCGGCAGTGGGCGCACTGCGCGCCTTCCAACCGATAGCGTTGCTGTTTCAACCGCCAGTTACGTGCCAACTCCATGACAGTGCCTCCTCTTGACATAACGCCTAGAGTACGCAGTACGTAATGGGTGGCACGTCAGTGCTGCCTTCCCCTACTGCGTCCCCTTTGGGTTCTCTGCGTGGTTCTGTGGCCTCATTTGCCCAGGATGTGCGTGATAGCCGTCGCACCGCTGCCGCCGATGTTCTGGGTCATGCCGATGCGAGCATCCACCTGATTTTGCCCGGCTTGGCCACGCAGTTGCTGAACCACCTCCACCACCTGGTAGAGCCCGGTGGCGCCCACCGGATGGCCGCGCCCCTTCAGCCCGCCCATGGTGCTGATGGGGATGCGACCGTCCAGGGCGATGTCGCCTCGCTCCGCCAACTTCACCCCCTGGCCGCGCTCGGCGAACCCGCAGGCCTCCAACGACAGGGCCGCCAGAATGGTGAAGGCATCGTGGAGCTCGAACAGGTCCACATCCTCCGGGCCGATGCCCGCCTGCTGGTACGCCCGGCGGGCCGACTTGTACGCCGCCTCCAGCCACAGGGGATCGCGCCGGTCGTGCACCGCCACGCTGTCCGTGGCCATGGCTGAGGCCAGGATACGCACCGGCTGGGGGTGAAACTCGTGGGCGCGCTCGGCCGGGACCAGCACCACCGACGCGGCCCCATCCGCCATCGGCGACGAGTCCAGCAGGTTGATGGGGTCGGCGATCATGCGCGCCTTGCGGAAGGCCTCGACGGTGATGGGCTTGGGGAACATGGCGTTGGGATTGCCAGCTGCGTTGCGATGGGCGTTGACCGAGAAGCCGGCGAAGGCCTCGTGGGGCACGCCGTAGGTCTCCATGTACCGCCGCATCATGAGGGCGTTTAGCGCCACGAAGGACGCGCCCTCGGCCACCTCGTAGTCGGCGTCGGCAGCCGTGGCCATGGCAGTGGCGATCTCGCCGTCGGGCCGGTCGGTCATCTTCTCAACCCCGGTCACCAGCACCACCTCGTGCATCCCGCTGGCCACCGCCATCACGCCTACCCGCAGGGCTGCCGCTGCCGAACCGCAGGCTGCCTCGATCTTGGCTGCCTCCACCCCCCGCAGCCCGGCCCAGTCGGCGATGAGAGCACCCAGGTGCTCCTGCCCGGCTGTCACCCCGGAGAGCATGTTGCCCACGTAGAGGGCATCAACACCCCGCACCCCGGCGTCGTCCATCGCCGCCAGGATGGACTCCACTGCCAGGTCGCGCAAGGACTTGTCCCACAACTCGCCCACCGGCGTTTGGCCGATACCTACGATGGCTACGTGGCGCATAGGTCGAGCTCCACACAAACAGAGATCAGGTGGTCACCAGCTTATCCCGATAGCGGGCGTAGGTGGCGTAGTCCACCAGTCGGCGCCGGGCGATGTAGGTCTCGGTGGCCGGCGCCCGGCGCTTGCGCTCCGGCGTCAGCCTGTCCGTCACCACGAAGGAGAAGGCATCGCTGCCCGCGCCGGAGCCGAAGGACGCCAGCAGCACCCGGTCACCCGGCCTGGCCGCGTCCAGCACAGCCGTTAACCCCAGCATGGACGAGCCGGCGTAGGTGTTGCCGATGCGCCGGACCAGGAAGCCGGCCTCACTCTGCTCTGGGGTGAAGCCCAGCATCTTGGCCACCCGCTGGGGGAACTTGCAGTTGGGCTGGTGGAACACCGCCATGGCGTAGTCCTCAGGCCGCGCCCCCAGCTCCTCCATGAGCTGCCGGGCGGCGTTCACGATGTGATGGAAGTACGCCGGCTCCCCCGTGAAGCGATGCCCGTGGGAGGGGTAGCTCTGACCCTGGCGCCGGAAGAAATCGGGCGTGTCGGACACGTAGGAGACCGAGCCCTCTAGGACCGCCAGGCTCTCCTCGGCTGGGCCGATGATGAAGGCGGCAGCCCCTGCGCTGGCGGTGTACTCCAGCGCGTCGCCGGGCCGGCCCTGGGCCGTGTCGCCGCCGATGGCCATGGCGTAGTCGGCCATGCCGGAACCCACGAAGGCGATGGCGGCCTGCATGGCCTCTGTGCCGGCCTTGCAGGCGAACTCCCAATCGGCGGCGTTCACCAGCGGGGTAGCGCCGATGGCCTCGGCGACGATAGTGGAGGTGGGCTTGACCGCGTACGGCTTCGACTCGGTGCCCACCCACACGGCCCGCACGCTCTGGGGGCTGATGCCAGCCCGGGCCAGCGCGTTGCGTGCCGCCTCGATGGCCATGGTGGTCACGTCCTCGTCCGGGCCGGGGACCGACTTCTCGTCCACCGGCATGGCGTCGCCATCGCTACCCCACACCCGGGCGATCTCCGCGGCCTGAATGCGGTAGCGGGGTATGTATGCCCCGTAGCCGATGATGCCTACGTCACGGTTGGGCTTCATGCCTAACCCCCAATCACCGATCTCTGATCTCCGATCTCAGGCGCTACTGCGCACTGGGTCGTTCAAGCTCAGTAGCTCTTTGGCCCGCTCCACGCGGATGTTCCCCTCGGCCACGAGCTGGGCGGCTACCCGGGCCACGTCCTGCCCTTGAGCGCCGGCGGCCATGGCGACCTGCCGGGCGTGGAGCCGCATGTGGCCGCGCTGGATGCCCTCTGTGGCCAGGGCGCGCAGCGCTGCTAGGTTCTGCGCCAGCCCGAGTGCCGCGCCGATCTCCGCCAGCTCCCGCGCCGTCTTCACCCCCAGGATCTTCAGGGCCAGCCGGGCCGTCGGGTGAGCCCGGGTCGCCCCTCCCACGATCCCCAGCGCCAGGGGTAGCTCGATCTCGCCCACCAGGTCGCCCTCTTCATCGCGACGCCAGCGGGTGAGGGGGCTGTAGCGGCCGGACCGGGTGGCGTAGGCATGGGCGCCGGCTTCCACCGCCCGCCAGTCATTGCCCGTGGCTACGGCCAGGGCATCAATCCCGTTCATGATACCCTTGTTGTGGGTGGCGGCCCGGTAGGGATCGGCTTCGGCCAGGGCCTGGGCTTCGATGATCCCCTGGATGACGGCCTCGCCGGGCAGGCCATCCCGGGCCAGCGCCTGGGCCGGCACCCGGCAGCGTGCCCGGGCCAGGCGTCTGTCCGCCAGATTGGACAGGATGCGCAGGGTCACGCGCCCGCCCGTCAGCTCCTCCACCAGCGGCGCCACCGCCTCGGCTGCGGTGTTGACCGCGTTGGCGCCCATGGCGTCGCGCACGTCGTACAGGAGGTGCACAACCAGCATGGGGCCAACGGGTGTCTCGGTGATGATGCGCACCTCCAGGTCCTTCGCCCCACCCCCCAGAGCTACAAGGGTGGGGTGACCCAAGTTGGCCTGGAACAGGATACGTCCCCGGTTGTCCAGGATGCGCTGCCGGACGGCCTCCAGGTCCGGCACGTCCAGCACCTGGATCTGGCCGATCATCACCGGCTCGGTGCTCTCGGCGAGGAAACCGCCGCCTTCCCGGACCAGCCGGGCGGCGTGGCTGGCGCCAGCTACCACCGACGGCTCCTCGATGGCCATGGGGACCAGCACATCACGGTCGTTGATCAGGAAGTTGACCGCGATCCCCAGGGGCAGCGCGTAGCGGCCCACCACGTTCTCGATCATCGTGTCAGCGCCCTGGAGATCGAGGCCGCCGCGCATGAGTAGCGCGACCTCGTCCTCGTCCAGGCCAATGAGGTCGCGCACCAGATGCGCCCGTTCCTCGAGGCTCAGCTGGTAGAAACCGGGAATCCGCGACGAAAAGGCGCTCTTCTCGCTCATAGTAATGCCAAATATAGCACCGCAAGACTGTCAAAAGCTATCAAATTGCGCGGGATCCGCGCGGAATGGAGGTTAAATGGGTAGGGGGACTAACGATTTGAGAGGATGGCTGCGCATTGTGTGCCGGGTATTTCGTTGTGCTGGCTTGCTCGCTGAGGCAGTGTGAGAGGGGAGCAGAACCCCCCTCACTCCCTTTGGTGCTCCTCCATGGAGGCCAGTTGCTTGGCCACCTCGTCTATGGCCACGCGCTGCTTGCGGTACAGATCCGATTCGCTCATGGCCAGGCGCCGGGCCACATCCCCCACCCGCAGCCCCCGGATGAAGCGTAGCTCCAGGATGTTGTACAGGAGCCACTCGCTGGCGGTCATGCTGCGCTGGCCTTCCGGCCGCAGGCGCTCGATGGCCTGGTCGAGGACGCTGCGCATGGCCTTGGCCGGGTTGTAGTTGTTCTCCTCCAGCGCCCGCCGCACGATGCGCAGGCGCAGCAACGGGCTCTCCGTCAGCTTCGGCCCGCCCCAGTAGTGGGTGAGGGCGTCTTTGACCCAACTGGCGAAGTCTGGCGAGAGCACCGGGTTGGCCTCCAACGGTTCCAGAGGCGGCGAACCCAGGTAGCGGATGGTGCCCCGCATGCGCTGCAACGACTCGATCTCGGCGGCCATCTGCTTGAGGACTCCCAGGACACCCTGCTGCAACCGGCGATCCTCCAGCGCCAGTTGCGCCCGTTCCACCAGCGCGGCGATGGCTTCTTGCTCCCGTTCGCTCAGTTCCGCCGGGTCACCGTTGGCCTTGATGCCCAGGATGCCCAGCGTCACCCGGTCGTCGTAGCCGCGCAAGGGCATGAGCCAGAAACCGTCTTGCTGGATGAACTGCCCCTCGGCCTCGTCCAGCGCGCTGACCCTGGTGATGGTCGCCAGGTCGCATTTCTTCAGGAAGGCCTCCGATTCCGCCCGGGAGCCGCACACCGTGTCCAGTTGCAGTTCCCCGTTGGACATCACGGCCACGAACCCCGTCTTCACCCGCAGCAGGTCGCACAGGGCCGTCAGGATGTTCTCCAGGAGCTGCCGCAGGTCGGTGCTGGACAGCATGCGCTCGTCGAGGCGACGCATCCAGGTGATCTCCTCCCAGTCGCCCCAGTACACCAGCAGGTCCACCAGGGGCCGGCTCAGGGTGACGACCAGTTGGAAGAAGATGATGCCCCCGATGACCACCATACCCACAATGGCATCGCGTGGCAGGCCCAGGATGCGATCAGATGGCGGTAGCAGCAGGATAATGGCGACCACGCACGAAGCCATGAGCGGGCCCTCGATGAGGTAGCGGATCAGGCTGCGCTTCACTACCCGGTCGGGCATGAGGACCCCGTGGTAGGCCACGCCGTAGGTCATCACCACGGTCATGAGGGCGATGGCGATGTTGGCCGCAGCCACCGAGAGGGCGAACAGCAGCGGCACCCGGTCCGGCGGCGCAAATCGCCCGGCCACCACCAGGTAGGGGAACACACTCAGCGGGGCGGCCACGGAGGCCAGCACGTAGGTCATGCGCCGGCGCGAGGTGGATGTCAGGCAGCGTTGGCGGGCCCGCAAGACATTGAGGGCGCCCCACGCCGAAGCCAGGAAGAAGTACAGCGCGAAGGGGCCGAAGAGCGGGCCGGCGGTGAAGTGAGCTGCCGTGGGGGTGAAGACACCGTCGGTGACTAGCCACTCGGTGGCGATCACCATCAGCAGGAAGACGAAGCTCAGCCCATAGGCGGCCAGGGCCACGGCGCGGCGGCGACGCGATACCGCGTTGGTGGTGCGCAGCAGCGTGTCGGAGAAGTGCAAGTAGGTGGCCGGTGCGAAGGCGATGCCCAGCCATTGAAACTTGAGCCAGAAGAGGGCCGCCGTCTGGGAGTCCACGCGGTCCAGGAACACGTCGCCCACGTAGACCACGGCGATGCTGGCCAGCACGGCGCAGAAGGCCCGGGCCACCGAGTTGCGGAAATTATGCGTGAGCAGGTAGACCAGCAGAGAGAAGGCAATGATCACGTTGGCCGAGGCCAGGATCAGGTTGCCTCTGGATAGGATGGCCAGTAAGGTGAACTCAGGCATTCCTAGCTCCCCGCGATCCACACGACGTAGTAATACATCACCACTGCCGTGAAGAGCAGGCTGTCCATGCGATCCAGCATCCCGCCGTGACCCGGAATCAGGGTGCTGCTATCCTTGACCCCCACCCGGCGCTTCAGGAATGACACGGCCAGGTCCCCCAGCGTGGCCATCAGGCCCAGCACCAACCCCAGCGCCAGGGAGACCCACCACGGCTGCCCCAGGTAGACGCCAATGCCGGCGCTCACCAGGGCACAGAAAACCCATCCGCCCACCGAGCCTTCCCAGGTCTTGCGGGGGCTCACGTGGGGGGCGAAGGCGCGCCGGCCCAGGCCCTTGCCCACGAAGTAGGCGGCCGTGTCGTTGGCCCAGGTGGCGAACAAGGTCCACATGATCCACCCCAGCCCCTGGGGCAGGTCGCGCACCGCCACCAAGTAGCCGGCCAGCACACCCACATACAGGCTGCCAGCCAGGGTCAGCGCCCAGTCGGCCAGGGAGCGTTGGGCCTCGGGCCGGAAGATCTGCCCGGCGAAAGCCAGCATCACCGCCGCGGTCACGGCCGGCCAGCGCAGGTGTGTCATCGAACTCAGCGACCCGGCGACCAGGACAGCCACCACCGCCAGGCTCAGGAAGGGCGAGGGCTGATAGCCGGCCCGCCTCCCCATGAGCACCAGTTCGTAGGCCCCCAGCATGGCAGCCATCGTCACCAACCCCGCAAACCACGGGTGGCCGGCGTACGCTGCCAGCAGGACGATGGCGCCCATAATGAACGCTGAGATGACGCGCTGACGAAGCACAAGGACTCCGATGGGGTGCAACCGGTCGCCGGGCCTGCGCCCAGACCCAGCCTCTCTCAGCCTGCGCTCACCTGGTACTTGGGGAGGCATCCGAAGCGCCGCTCCCGCTGGCTGTAGGCGACCAAGGCGCGGTAAAGCTCCTCCCGGTCGAAGTCAGGCCAGAAGGTGGGTGTGGAGTAGTACTCGGCGTAGGCGGCCTGCCAGATCAGGAAGTTGGACAGCCGCATCTCGCCGCCAGTTCGAATGATGAGGTCGGGGTCCGGCAGGCCGGCGGTGCACAGGTAGCGGCTGAAGAGTGCTTCGTCAATGGCCTCAGCCGGCACCCCATCGCGCACGATCGCCTGCACAGCCTTGAGAATCTCCATCCGGCCCCCGTAGTTGAACGCCACGTTCAAGATGATGCGGTCGTTGTTCTTGGTCAGCTCGATGGCGTCACGCACGCGCTTCTGCAACCGGAGCTCCAGCGGGTCCAGCCAGCCCAGGTGACGTAACTGCACCCCGTTCCTGTGCAGCTCCTGGAGCTCGCGGTCCAGCACTTCCTCCAGGAGGGCCAACAGGCCCCGCACTTCGGAGAGAGGGCGCTGCCAGTTCTCCGTCGAAAAGGCGTAGAGGGTGAGGATCTTGATCCCGAACTCGACGCTGGCCCGCAGCACCCGGCGGATGTTCTCGGTGCCCGCCCGGTGACCAGCCAGGCGTGGCAGACCCCGGGCGCGCGCCCAACGCCCATTGCCATCCATGATGATGGCCACGTGCCGCGGCAGATTGGTCAACTTGGGTTTCTCTTCATTCGTCACAGGGACTCCACGTTTGTCGTGCCCACTTTAACGCTCTAGCGCGATGAACGGCGCACCACGAACTCCGTCAGGTTTGCGGTGAGCGCTTCAGTCCGGATCACACTTCCAGGATCTCTTCTTCCTTGGCCTTGCCGATTTCGTTGATCTCCTCAATGATGCGGTCGGTGAGCTCCTGCATCTTCTCCTTGCCACGGAAGAATTCGTCCTCGCTGATGAGCTTTTCCTTCTCCAGCTCCTCCAGGTCCTTGATGCCCTCACGCCGGCAGTTGCGCACCGCTACCCGGGCTTCCTCCACCCGCCTGGCCGCCACTTTGACCAGCTCCCGCCGGCGCTCCTCCGTCAACGGTGGGATGGTCAGCCGGATGAGCTTGCCGTCGTCGGTGGGGGTGATGCCCAGGTCGGACTGCAGGATCGCCCGCTCGATAGCCCTCAAGGCGGCCGGATCCCAGGGCCGGATGACGATGAGCCTGGCCTCCGGCACCGAGATGGACGCCAACTGATTCAGCGGGGTGATGGTGCCGTAGTATTCCACGGGGAGGCGGTCCACCAGCGCTGGGGAGGCCCGACCGGTTCGGATAGTGGCCAAATCGTTGCGCAGGGCTTCCACGCACTTTCGCATGCGTCGCTCGGTGTCTTTCAGGACGTCGTCAATCATGGCTCACCTTGCTCCTGAACGAAGGCTCAACAGATCGTGGTGCCCACCTCCTCGCCCAGCACCACCCTCTCGATGCTGTGCGGTTCCCAAAGATTCACCACCACTATCGGTAGGTGATTGTCCATGCACAGAGTGATGGCTGTGCTGTCCAGAACGCCTACGCGCAGGTTGAGGGCATCAATGTATGACAGGTGAGAGAACCGCTCTGCCTGGGGGTTAATGGCCGGGTCCTCGGCGTAGACCGCGTCTACCTTGGTGGCCTTGATGAGCACCTGGGCGCCGATCTCCATAGCCCGCAGGGCTGCCGCCGTATCCGTGCTGAAGAAGGGATTGCCTGTGCCGGCCCCCAGGATGACCACACGGCCCTTCTCCAGGTGGCGGATAGCCCGCCCACGGATGTACAGTTCAGCGACGGCCTTCATCTCGATGGCTGTCTGCACCCGGGTGGTCACACCGATGCGCTCCAGCGCATCCCGCAAGGCCAGAGCGTTCATCACCGTGGCGATCATACCCATGTGGTCGGCGGTGGCCCGATCCATGCCGTGAGCTATGCCGTCCCGCCCGCGCCAGATGTTGCCCGCGCCGATGACGATGGCGACCTCCACGCCGTGGTCCTTCACGGCCTTCACCTTCTCCGCCACTTCGCTGGCGGCCTGGGGGTCAATGCCGTAGCCGGATGGCCCCGCCAAAGCCTCTCCCCCCAGTTTCAGCAGGATGCGCTGATACTTGGGTTTGCCCATTGTTCAGGTCCTTCGCCGGCACCGCATCGTGCCAGTAGAGTGGCCGGGGAAAATCACCCGGCCACTCCGCTCATCCCTCTCCCACCTCAAAGCGCGCAAAGCGCCGCACCACGATATTCTCGCCTAGCTGGGCGATCTTGCTGGTGATCAGGTCCTGGACCGTCATCCCTTCGTCCTTGATGAACTGCTGTCTCAGCAGGCAAACTTGGTCCAGGAACTTCTCCAACTTGTTGTCGACGATGCGGTCAACGATGTGGGAGGGCTTGCCTTGGTTCTCCATCTCCGCTCGATACGTGGCCCGCTCACGTTCCAAGACCTCTTGCGGCACCTGGTCGGCGTCCACGTACAGCGGGGCCGTGGCCGCAACCTGCATGGCCAGATCGTGAGCCAGGGCCTGGAACTCCTCGGTGCGAGCCACGAAGTCTGTCTCGCAGTTCAGTTCGACCAGTGAGGCCAGGCGCCCCCCTGGGTGCACATAAGCCTCAATGATCCCCTCTCTAGCCTCCCGGCCGACCTTCTTGGCGGCTTTTGCCAGGCCCCTCTCACGCAGGAGCTGCACGGCGCGATCGAAATCGCCGTTTGTCTCCTCCAGGGTTTTCTTGCACTCAAGGACGCCGGCGCCCGTGCGTGCGCGCAACTCCTTCACCATGTCAACCGTGATCTCCATCTATCCTCCTGGTAACGGGCTTATGCCCGGAGATTCTATTCGTCGAACTCCTCTTCGAAC
>FWPU01001386.1_pt1 | contig 46436 bp, 43 predicted proteins | sample 2228361 | NCBI WGS metagenome assembly FWPU01 (sample SAMEA103939777, study PRJEB20133) | metagenome
AAATCCCAGTAAGGCTGAAGCCTTGGTCTACAGTTTGATTTAACTTGGGTAAGATTTTATTTTGATAAAAGACATGTAAAAAATATTCCTCTTGCAATGGACAAAAATCCGACTACTATATTTGCATGAAGCAGGAATATTATTTAGAAAGAAAGGTATTTATAATTAGCAAAAGGGGGTAAACATGGCATGGCGTTTGATTATTTGTCTCAGTGTTCTTTTTTGCGTAGGTATTGGCCAGATAGAAGAGGTCCAGAAAATGCAAAAGGCAGCGGAAAATGTTGCCCGCGAAAAAGATGATGAATTGCCAGGCATCAAACCTGAGAATATTACATTAACCGGTGGTCATAAGGCATGGAAGATAACAATTCCTGGAAACAGACCCCTGGCAACAGTAGCCTATGAAGATGGCTTGATATTCGTGGGCGGCGGTTATGGCAGTTATGAATTCTATGCCCTGAATGCAGAAACTGGAAAACTCGCCTGGATGTTCAAAACCGGAGATGATGGACCTACAGCAGCAGTTGTGAAGAATGGTTATGTCGTGTTTAATACTGAATCCTGTATTATTTATGTGCTCAAGGCAAAGACCGGTGAAAAAGTATGGGAAAAATGGCTGGGCGACCCGTTAATGAGCCAGCCCGCAATTGACGAAGAACATGTTTATATGGCATACCCGGGTAATGATGGTTCACACCACCTTGCATGCATGAAGCTCAAAAATGGAAAAGAAGTCTGGGATGTCAAGATTGCCGGCGACCTGATCTCTGCTCCAATCATTTACAAAGGTTCGGTTTATATCACCTGTTTTGATGGAACAGTCTACAGATTTGACAAAACCAGTGGTAAACTTGTCTGGTCGCAAAAGAAAAATGCCACTTGCGCTCCGACAATCTATGACGACAGAATCTTTGTCAGTCTGCGCCAGGCTCAGCAGATCAGCAAAGATTCAGTAAAACAGTATGAAGGTCTTGCAACACTCAATCAAAACAATGGCAATCAAGACCAGAAAGACCTGTGGGCAAAACGGGCTGCCGAATACCTTGTTTATGGCAGACAAAGTGCCAAGACAATGCAGCAGGCAGAACTTGATGCGAGTGTGGGATTCAGCTCGGCACCGGCAACAGCAAAGATTAATCAAGCACAGGATAATGTTGGTCAGGGTTCGGTTGTTGGATGCTGGGCATACCAGGGCTCTCGACCTTTTGTGCGTGGAAGATATTCATACAATGCAATGGGCAATGAGATTCAAAGTATAGATATTGAAACTGGAAAGACAAAATGGTCGCAAAAATACGATAAATTGACCGAAGAGAGTTATGGGGGCAGGGTATTTACGCCACCATCTTATGCAAATTCAAAGCTCTTTATTGGTTCGGGAAGTGGTGATATCTTCTGTTTGCATGAAGACAATGGAAAACTATTGTGGAAGGAAAAGGTTGATGGTGCGATAAGTTTTCAACCCGCAATCGCAAATGGCTATGTCTTTGTTTCCTGTGACAACGGCAATTTGTATGGCATCAAGACTGGCGACAAGAACGATGATGGCTGGTATATGTGGGGCGGAAATGCCGAACACAATAAATAGTATATAGCAGGAAGGTTATTACAAAAAGAACTTATGGCCTTTGTTTCTCAAGTTGGTTTCTGACTTTTTCAAAGTCAATCTCATTAATGGCTTCTTGAAACCAGGCAGTTGCTTCGGCATAAGCCTTACGCAATCCTTTAAGATCAGGAATAAAAAACAATCGCTGAAGTCGTTGGCATATTTCTTCGGGCAGGTCATAATCAATATATGCAGTGAAAAAGTTATAGTGGTGGGGCGCATGATTGATACGCAGAACTTCAATAAGTGGCCTCAATACCATGGAAAAGTAATACGGAAATGCACGCATACCTTTGTTGCGATTCAGCTCTTTCAAAACGAGTATCTTGAACAATTCAAATGTCGTTTTCAGGTTTGCCACACGAATCTTAAGTTTTTCAAGAAACGCATCAGAGTTCACGAGATCATCTTTAACAATATTTCTTTTGTCCAAATAGACCAAAGGTTTGCCATGAATTGCATACTGCAGGAATTTGTCCGGACTTGATTCTTTCATAATGACAATATCCAGAAACAAAAATGGGCTTGCATTTTTTAGCCGGTAGAAAATCTGAAAATGTCCGTGCCAGGTTGGTTCAGGTAGTTTGTAAACAAGATCATATCCGCCAATAGAGCTAACTATCTCTTCAACCTGTTTGCCTGCCTGCTCAACTTTGTTATCTTCAACAACAATATACAAATCCAGATCTGACCACTGGTCATTGCGGCCAAATGCAGTTGAACCTGCCTCCCAGAAGGCAAGAACATAGTCCGTTGACTTCATATGGTTGGTAAATGCAGAGACAATTGAACTGCGTTCAAGCATGGGTTTGTTCTATTTGTAAGTTGACCGAATTGACAAAATTTTGCGCTCGCTCAAAACCATCTGATACAAAAATTTCAATTCCCTGTATCCCCTTTTCAATGACTGCCTTCAGGATTCTTTTCTCGTTATTGTTGAATTGCTCAAGCACAAATTCAGCAGAATCAATCCTCCGTTCTATAGATTCCTGATTTGCAATGCCAATTCGTAATCTTGGAAACTCTTCAGTATTTTGTGTTTCAATGATGGACCCTAAACCAAGATGTCCACCATCACTTCCCCTGGCACGAAATCTCAGTCTGCCCAGAGGCAGATTTATGTCATCAAGTACGACCATGAAAACATCTGGTCTCTTATTGAGTATATGTGACACAACAATTCCCGAACGGTTCATGAACAAGAGCGGTTTTATCAGTTTTATTCTTTTGCCTGCTATCGTGATGGCTGTATACTGGTACTCAATGAATCTTCTAAATCTCTTTTGATATTCTCTTGCCAGCGTATCCAGAAAAACAAAACCAGCATTGTGTCGTGTCCAACGATATTTCAACCCGGGATTGCCAAGTCCGAAGATTATCATTTGTCACGCAGATTTTGAATTAAAATTTAGCAAAGACTTAATTCAAGAAAAGAAATATTATTTGCCCTTTACTGCTTCTTTTGTAGGTTTTTCCTCTTTAGTCTTCTCTTCTTTCGTTTTCTCTTCTTTTGCTGGCTTTTCTTCTTTTGCTTCACCTTCTTTCACTTCTTCCGCGGGCGCTGTAGCAGCCTCTGCGACAGGAACCACTTTTTCAACTTTCGGCAACAATACCGAAACGATTGTCGTATCAAGTCTTGTCTCAAATTCAACATTCGGTATTTGTAGGTCTTTTAGATGTATGGTTTTGCCAATATCAAGATTTGATACATCTACATCAATATGTGCAGGCATTTCATCGGGCAAGCAGCGAACTACGATTTCATACAGGTGTTGGTCAAGTAAGCCACCCTTCTTTACTCCTGGTGCTTCACCAATCAAATGAATTGGTACTGTTGTCTTTATCTTCTCTTTTTTGCTGATATGCTGAAAATCTATATGTAGTAGTTTTCCATCCAGGGGATTGTGCTGAATTGTCTTTATCAAGCAGTGATAAGTTTTATCTTTCACCTTGAGGTTAACAGTAATCGCCTCTTTTCTCAAAACATCAAGTATCTTTCCAAATTCTTTCTCTAATACAAAAATCTTCTTGTTCTTGTCTTTATGTCCGTACAGAATCCCCGGAATTTTTCCCTGCTTTCTCATTCTCTTTACATCACCTTTTTTCTCTGATTCATACAAGTATGCTTCAAGCTCAAGTTTCATTCTGCAACCTCCTTGAATAGTGAACTTATTGATTCATTATTGTGAATTCTTTTAATCGCCTCAGCCAGCAGATTAGCAATTGATATAATCTGCAACTTGTGAGTTCTCTTATCTTTGCTTATCTGCAACGTGTCGGTGACGGCAATTTCTTTTATCGGTGAATTGTTTATTCGTACAATAGCATCTCGCGAGAAAAGGCCATGAGCAACGCAAACATAGATATCATTTATGCCTTTTTCTGCAAGTGCGTTGGCAGCATCTACGATTGTACCACCGGTATCAATCATGTCATCATAAATAATAGCATCTTTACCCTTAACCTCGCCAATCACATTGGCAACCATTGACTGATTCGGACCCGTGCGCCTTTTGTCAATAATTGCAATGGGAACATCCTTACCCAGGCGCCTGGCAAAAGCCCTCACACGATTGACCCTGCCCGCATCAGGCGAAACCACAACATAGTTCGTCAATTTCAAATTATGATAATAATCAATGAAAACTGGTACCGCATAAAGATGGTCAACTGGAATATCGAAAAAACCTTGAATCTGTTCAGCGTGCAGGTCCATTGTAAGTACCCGGTTTGCCCCGCTTGTTGCGAGAAGGTCGGCAATCAGTTTTGCTGAGATCGGCACTCGGGGCTCATCTTTTCGATCCTGCCTTGCATAACCATAATAGGGGATTACAGCAGTAATCCTCTCTGCTGAAGCCCTTTTTGCGGCATCAAGGAAAAGCAACAGTTCCAGAAGGTTTTCTGCCGGTGGATTGGTTGACTGAACAACAAAAATATCCTGCCCGCGGATATTTTCATCAATTTTTATCTTCAACTCTCCATCAGCAAATTTTGTAACCGAACTTCTACTTATAGGTACTCCAATCTTGCTGGCAATCTCGCGCGTCAACTCCAAACTTGCACTGCCCGAAAATAACATTATCTTTGTCAATCAACCCCCTTTTCTATTCCCCTGTTTCCTATTCCCTATCATCTGGGGCGGGAGGAGTCGAACCTCCGCAACAGGATCCAAAATCCTGGGTCCTGCCATTAGACGACGCCCCAATACTGCACATTTCTTCAAACCGTTTCTGTTTCAAAATACATCGCACCGATACCAGATAAATACTTTATTACCTTCTTTTTTATTTTCTCATCAACAACAGCATAAAGGCACGAACCACTGCCTGAAAGAGATACCATGTATGCACCATTTGCCAGAAGATTGGTCTTAACATCAAGCAAATCAGGATAAGCTTTGAATACGATCTTTTCAAAATCATTACTTAAATTGAAACCGGTTCTCGCCTTCTTTTTCTTCTGCCCCATTATGTTATCCAGGTCTATGGTCGCTGTCAAGCCCAACCTATCGTATTCTTCATAAGCCCATTTTGTTGAAATAGGATATCCAGGATAATATAAAATCAGATTCATTTTCGGCAGTTTGAAGAACTTCAATTCATCTCCAACACCCTGGGCAATTGCTGCACCGCCTTTAATAAAGAACGGAACATCGCACCCGAGTTTCCTGCCAACCCGCATCAATTCATCGTCTGAAATGTTGAGACCAAAAACCTGACACATTCCTTTCAAAACTGCAGCAGCATCTGCTGACCCGCCACCAAGTCCACCGCCAATCGGGATATTTTTTTGCAGTGTGACCTTAATCCCTTCATTGATATCATAGGTGGACAGGAAAAGCTGGGCGGATCTGAAACACAGATTTTCCTCAACCGGTATCTTCAAACCCGGGCTCACCAATTCAATGCCTTCACCTTTCTTTTCCAGGAGTATTTTGTCGCTGAGATTTATCGTGGAAAAAGTTGTTTCTATATTATGATAGCCATCCTCACGTTTGCCAATTATACTCAACCCAATATTTATCTTTGCCCGTGCATCTATTTTTATCACTTTATCACCACAATCTTTACCTTCACAACACCCTGGGTGATCATGCCAATCTCTTTTGCTGCTGCATAAGAAAGATCAATGATTCTATTTTTTATGTGCGGACCCCGATCATTGACGCGGACAAGAACACTCTTCTTATTTTCCAGATTGGTGACCTTTAATCGTGTTCCAAATGGCAGCTTTCTGTGCGCACAGGTAAAATCCCATTTATTATATGTTTCTCCTGAGGCAGTCTTCTTGCCATGAAATTCATCACTGTAGTAGCTCGCCATTCCATACTCTATTACACGAGACTGGGCACTTCCGGCAAGACAGCAGCAAAAAAGAATATTAACCAGCTTCATAACCAATTATAATGAAAATACTTCTGGGTGTCAATAAAGTCTTCAGGTGTAGAGTTTAATAATTTACGATGGTTGATGTTTATTGTTAATGATTCTGCCACCTTCCGAGTAAATTTCTGACGCCCACGATTCTATCGCGAATCTTGAATAATCGAGCGACTCTTGGACCTATGCCCGAAGTGATTTCATAGACAATGGTATTACATTTCTGAGCCAATTCTTCCGCAGTAATTTCTTCGCTTCCATCCCTGCCAATCAGTGTTACAATATCACCTAATTTGACCTGCGGGTTATCAGTTACATCAATCATTAATAAATCCATGCAGATCGTTCCCACGATTCTCGCACGCTTACCCCGACATAATACTTCGGATTTGTTTGAAAGCAATCTGGGATAACCATCTCCATAACCAACACTCACCGTTGCAATTCTGCTTTTCCGTCTTGTCCTATAAGTGTGACCGTAACTAACCGGTGTGCTGGCAGGAACTTCCCGAAGATTAACAATGCGTGATTTCAAGCTCATTACGGGTTTGAAATGGGAATTGTAGACGACATTCGGTGAAGCAGTCAAACCATAGAGCGAAATACCAGGCCGCACCAGATTAAAATGTGATTCAGGAAGAAGAAATATTCCTGAAGAATTTGCAAGATGAACATATTTTGGCTTTATCTTGATTTTACGAAGTTCACCCAGGAGCCGCGAAAAACTCGCTACCTGTATTCTGGAAAAATTACCATCAGAATCTGCAAGCGGAAAGTGTGAGAATATCCCCTCAATGACTATATGGGAAGAACGCTGGATTCGCCTTATTGCATCAATTGCCTTGTCATAGGGGAAACCTGTACGCGTCATGCCCGTATCAACTTCAATGTGTATGGCAATCTGTTTCTTGAGTTTTCTTGCCCGATTGGTCAAATGGTTAAAAAAAGAGAGTTCGGATATGGTTGGTATTAGATTGTATCTAATAATCTCATCTATTTGGTTATCCAGAATCGGGCTAAGTATAACGACTTCTGACTTGATGCCTGCAAGTCTTAATTCAATGCCTTCTTCGGTGCTTGCCACACCGAACATATTAACACCTGCCTTCTGCAAAGTTCGGGCAGTTTCTACTGCGCCGTGACCATAAGCATCGGCTTTGATTGCTGCCATTATCTTCTTATTGCCAGTGACTCTCTTGACCAAACAGTAGTTCTTTAGCAAGCGATCAAGATATACTTCAGCCCAAGCTCTACCCGAGATACTGCTCATTGATTCCATATTATACATAAAAGGGAAAAAATCAATAGGGAAATGAGAAAACTGCAGCTGGGTCCGCCATACAGTGTAGCGGACAAATCCCAAGAAAATTTCAATGAACAAATTCAGAGCAGAAATTGTAGCGGTTTGATTTATCAAACATAATCAAAACGCATTGTCAAGGCTAAAGCATTGAGTTACGAATTTAGTGAGCAGGGGTAGGGAATTTTTTCCAGTGAAGAATATAACCCTGATGTCCTGATCCCCTGATATCCTGATACCCTAATCCTATTCCCCTTACCCCCGTATCAAGTACGGGGCAGGCTCCTACCCTCTCCCCAGCGGGACGAGGAATATTGAAAGTTTGTTATTCTGCCCCAGAGGAGATAGGAAATTGAGAAGCAGTAACCGACTAATATCCTGATTCCAATCTATAGACTATCTTTTTGACGTGATTTTCACTATTGACTTGAGCGCTATTTTATGTAGAATAGACTCTGAGGAGGCAATAAATGAAACGAGCTCTGATTTCGTTACCGTTTGTGGTTTTTTTGTTCATTGGCTGCCCGGCTACCTGGGAAAATGCCTGCAAGATTTATCTACAACAGGGTGAGTATGCACGTGCGAAGGAACAGGCGATTGCGGGAACGCAAACTTCACCTGATTACTACGGTGCATACTGCCTTTTGGGAAAGGCAGAGACCGGATTAGGTAATTATGCTGAAGCAAGTAAAGCTTTTCAAGAAGCCTATAAGAAAGATGCAACAGCGACTATCAAGTGGTTGAAGTCAGATGAGGGTGGAAAGAATGTTTCTGTATTCTGGCAGGTATTCTACGGTACTGCCTTTACAATGTATCTCGATAAGCAGTATGACAACTCACTTATAAACCTGAAATTTGCCCAAATACTTGATTCGACAAATGTCAGTCAGTTTATTCTTGAAGGAAATGTATATGCAGATATGGGCAATAGAGAAATGGCAATGAAATCCTATCAGAAGGTATTGGAATTTGATAAGGAAAATGCTGAGGCAAGTTATTTTATTGCCAAAATGTTTTTTGATAAACAATTGTATGATTCATGTATCGTCTATACGAATCAATCGCTCAAAACTTTTGAGAAAGAATATGAGCAGTTGAAGAAATTGCTTTTCAGAAATGTGGAGTTCAATCAGGATCTTGCAGCGGAATTGCTTGATCTATGGAAAGCAAAAAAGAAAGATGCATTGGATCAATTTATCAAAGTGAAACTCGGCTACGACGATGGGCTGCCTGCGCAAGAAAAGAATGTTGAAAAATTTGTCAAAGAGAACGAAGGATATGGTCGAAGTCAATATCTGGCAGGTTTAGTATATTTGAATCTGAAGAATGATACACTTGCTCTTAAACATCTCATGAAGTCTGCAGAATTGCTGCATAGTGATCCAGACGCTCTGTATTTTCTTGGGGAACTTCTGATAAGAATGAACAAATGGGTTGATGCAAGGAAATATTTTGAGAGGTTGGTTGCGGTGAAACCTGACGATTTTGCTGGCTGGTTTTATATCGGGGTAAGTTATGCTCAGGACAAAAACTATAAGAAAGCAATAGAGATCTATGAAGAAAAAGCGCTGCCCCTTGAGCCAAAAAACATAGACCTCTTAACAAACCTTGCCTTTGCCTATCGTGAAATCGGAAATACCAAGAAAGCGATGGAATATTTGCAGAAGGCAGACAAAATATTAAAGGAGAAGAAATGAGTGCACGAACAACCGAAGTAATTCTTAATTTATTCATCTTCATTGGTTTATTGGTATTGCTATTCGTTGTCGGCTTTCCGCAATACAAAGAGGCACAACCAGCAAAGGTTCGTATTGGCGTGGATAAATCCTTTGGTGCGCTGCCTTTTTATATTGCCCAGATCGATACAACCAGAAGATACTTTAAGATCGAAAAGGTTGTTCCTGAATTCAAACCCATCACAAGCAATCCTCTTGAAGGGCTAAAAAACGGTGAGTATGATATCTGTGCTGTTCCCTGGTATAATCTAATTATTTCACCCAGCCTAAACGGTGATACAGTAAAGGCACTCGGTTCAATTTCATTCCGGGGTTATTATGACGCTATTGTCATACCAAAAGGTACCAGGATGAAGTTACTGAAAGACCTGAACGGCAAGAAGATCGGCTATCTAATTAATGACACCTATCTTTTCAACTTGATCGAACCGAATCTGGCTAATGAGAAACTGACAAAATACACAAAAGTTCCCTTGACTGTTGAAGAACTTCCGACAGCCTTAAGCAGTAGAAAAGTAGACGCGGTTTTTGTACTCGAACCCTACCTCAGCAATATGTTGTATACCGGTGATACAATCCTGGATGAAGGTTTGATCAATCGATATATCATGCCTTCACTTCCTTATCTTGCAATTGTAATGCGCAAGGACTATGTAAAGAACGAACGAGTTGCCTCCTATCGGATAAAGAATGTATTTGAAGGTGTGCTCGGTTACCTGCGGATGCATCCAGAAATAGGGAAGAATGCGCTCACGAAAAACAATGATTGGCCTGCTGATCCAACTTATCTGGCAAGCATAAAAATGCCTGAATATCAGAGGCTCAGTGAAATTGACATAAAAGGCATTGAAAACTTCCAGACATTTCTTGTAAGGGCAGGAATAGGAACTTGTGGCATAAAACCACAAGAGTTTCTTTTTGAAAAGATTGATTTCAGAAGATAATACCGGTCGTGCTAAATGGGGAGTTAGCGGTGCCCTGAATCCCGCACCTTGTTTGTTGTTGGAAAAAGGACATTCATCAATTGAATATTGAGATAATAGTATCCATAGACATTGCTCATGTTATTGAATTGGTGCGGGCTGACCCGAAATCCGCTTATGCGGGATTGAATACCTCTCTGAGTCCATCATCTTAGGGGCGACAGCGAGGATTTGGGAATGTTGAGGTTCGGGTCTTATGAAAGTACCGTCTACAAACCCCGCCAGATCCGGAAGGAAGCAACGGTAAGTAGGAATGGGCTGGTCATAAGGAAGCCTGGGCTGAGTTCCTTGCCCTGCTGTTCCTGAGATGGTTGGCGAATTGAGGTTGCACGACCGGATTTTGGGGTAAAGGAATCAGAAAAAAGGGAACAGGGAGGACAATATTCCTAACCATTTAGCCAATTACCAGTTACCATTATGGCGCACAGGGTCTTTTCACTAAAGTATCGTCCCCAAAATTTTGACGAATTGACTGGACAGAATCACATTGTCCTTTCATTGAAAGGTGCAATCAATAGCGGTTCAATCGGTCACGCCTTTCTGTTTGCTGGACCAAGAGGGGTGGGCAAGACCACGACGGCACGGATTCTCGCAAAAAGTCTGAATTGTGCAAGCGGACCCACGGTCAATCCCTGCCAGAACTGCCCATCATGCAAAGAGATTGCTGCAAGCCGAAGTGTCGATGTCATTGAAATAGATGGTGCATCTAACCGGGGGATCGATGAAATAAGAAACCTGAGAGAGGGCATTAAATATGCACCTTTGCACGGTCGTTATAAAATTTATATAATTGATGAAGTCCATATGCTTACTGAGCAAGCATTTAATGCCTTGCTCAAGACCCTTGAGGAACCACCAGCAAGTGTCATATTCGTTCTTGCCACAACCGATCCGGCAAAGGTCCCAGCCACTATTCTGTCCCGTTGTCAACGTTTCGCTTTTAAGAGACTATCTATCAGTGAGATCAGTCGGCGTTTGAAATCAATCGCCGATAAAGAGGGGATTGAGATTACCGAGAAAGCGCTGTATTATCTCGCTTTGCGTGCCGACGGTAGTATCCGTGATGGCGAAAGTATTCTTGAACAGCTGTCATCGTTTGTCGACGGCAAGATAACGGAAGAACATGTTTTCAATCTTATTGGATTCATCAGCATTGATTTCTACATTGATTTGATAAACAAGATTATCCGTAAAGATCTCGCAGGAGCATTCACCTTGTTGAACAAGAATATAGAGGAAGGAGTGGATGTTTTTGAAATCTATCAGGGATTATTGATGTGCCTTCGAAAGACCCTGCTCGTCCACATAGGGTTGAACCCTGAACTGATCGAATCAACCAGAGAAGAAATAGCAATACTAAGGAACATTGACCTTGATCAGGCAAAGCTCGTCAATCTCATTGAACTCTGTTTGAAATTTGAAGATACAATAAAACGGTCTATAAATCCACGCATAGCCCTGGAACTGCTAACTACCCAACTAACGGCAAGTAGCCCTGTGCAAAATGCCCGGCAGAGAATTGATAACAAAGATATCTTTGAATCACAAAAAATATTGAGTAATAAGGAACGACTGGTACTACAGTTAAGCAAGAAGAGCCAGAGAATTGCTGCCATTGTGCGTCAGGCAAGGGTCAATATTGACGGCAAGATTGTGGAAATCTCTGTCAAGGACGAATTTCAACAGAATGAGTTAAAGAATAACGGAAAAATACTGAGCGAAACCTTAAAGAGCATCCTTGGCGAAGATGTAAACATAAATATCAAGATCGAAATGGTAGAAAAGAAAACCGAGCAAATCGTCGATACCCTTAAGGAGTTGTTTGATGGTGAAGAGGTTAGATAGTGAATATGAAATTGGCAGTGCCAGACTACAAAGAGGATAAGAAGGAATGAAGGACATATTCAAAGAAGCAACAAAACTGCAGGAGAAGTTACGGGCAGAATTGCAGAAAATAAGAGTTGAAGGAAGTTCTGGCGGAGGAATGGTAAAAATAGAAATGGATGGAGAACAGAACATTGTTTCATTGACTATTGAGCCGCAGATTATTGAAGAAAAGGACATCAAAATGCTTCAGGATTTGATCATTGCTGCATTCAATGATGCCCAGAACAAGGTTAAGGAAAAAGCGCAGGAAAGCCTTGCCTCAGTTACTGGATTACCTTTTTTCAAATAGGATTTTCAGAAATCAACATATCTTGACTCAGCCCTTTTTTTTGTTATAATACAACATGGAAGAACGTGTAACAGCGGTCTATATTGAAGAAGAAATAAAATCGAGCTACCTTGATTACGCGATGAGTGTAATCGTAGGTCGAGCATTACCCGATGTTCGGGATGGATTAAAACCAGTTCAACGCCGGATTCTTTTCGCCATGAACGAAGCAGGTCTTGCCTCAAATCGTGCTCACAAGAAGAGTGCCACGGTTATCGGCGATGTACTCGGGAAATACCATCCCCATGGCGACACAGCGATCTACGATGCACTTGTCAGGATGGCACAGGATTTTTCAATGCGCTATCCCCTGGTGAACGGGCAAGGAAATTTTGGCTCAATTGACGGTGATGCAGCAGCGGCATACCGTTATACTGAAGTAAGATTCACGCCCCTGGCAGAAGAACTGCTAAAGGATCTTGATAAGAACACTGTTGATTTCATCCCCAATTTTGATGGTAGATTAAAAGAACCTACGGTCCTTCCAGCAAGCTTCCCTAATCTCTTGTGCAACGGTGCCTCAGGCATTGCCGTGGGCATGGCAACCAACATACCACCCCATAATCTGGTTGAGTTAATAAATGCGTTGCACGCGATGATTGACGATCCGGAAATAGAAGATAAAAAAATCTTCAAGATAGTTGAAGGACCGGATTTTCCAACCGGCGGCATAATCGCAGGTAGAAAAGGCATTGAAGAAGCATACCTGACTGGCAAGGGCAGAATCATAATCCGCGGCAAGATAAAAGTGGAAGATATTAAAGGTGGTAAGCAGGCAATCGTGGTAATGGAGATTCCTTATCAGGTCAATAAATCTGCCCTGCTCGAGAAAATCGCGCAGTTGGTAAAGGAAAAGAAGATTGAAGATATTTCAGATATTAGAGATGAGTCGGATAAAGATGGCATTAGAGTCGTTATTGAATTGAAAAGGGATGCAAATCCCGAAGTTGTATTGAATAATCTCTACAAGTATACAAATCTGCAGACAACGTACAGTATCCAGCTCCTTGCGCTGGTAGATGGCGTCCCGGAAACAATTGGTTTGAAGCAAGCTTTGAAACATTTTCTGGATTTTCGCTTTGAAGTAATTACCCGCCGGACCAAATTTGAACTGGCAGAGGCAGAGAAAAAAGCTCATATTCTTGAGGGTTTGAAAATCGCCATTGAAAACATTGATGAAGTCGTCAACATAATTAAGAAATCTGCGGATGTCAAAATAGCAAAAGAACGGCTGATGAAACGATTCTCCCTCACAGAAATTCAGGCCCAGGCAATCCTTGATATGCGCCTTGCCCGATTGACGAATCTTGAGAAAACAGCACTGGAAAAAGAATACCTTGGTTTGATAAAAGAAATCGCGCGGCTGAAATCCATCCTCGCTTCGCCCAAAGGAGTATTCGGAGTCATAAAAAAAGAATTGAATGAACTTGCCGAGAAATATCGGGACAGCAGACGAACGACAATATCTGAAATGGAACCCGAGGAACTGACGATTGAAGACTTGATTGCTGAGGAAGACATGGTCATTACGCTTACGCATAAAGGTTATATAAAGAGACAACCGATTACAATATACCGGAATCAAAGCCGTGGTGGCCAGGGCAGAAAACTCGTGGAAACCGGCGAAGAGGATTTTGCCAATCAGTTATTAGTGTCAAAGACAACAGACACACTGCTGTTCTTCACGGATCGGGGCAAGGTTTATGCAACAAAGGTTTATGAAATTCCTGAGGCAGGACCATTCTCAAAAGGCAGGTCTATTGCCAATCTCATTGAAATGAGCGAAGGCGAAAAGGTGAATGCCTGCCTTGCGATAAAAGAGTTTTCCAACAAGTTCTTTATCTTCATGACCACGAAACACGGCAAGGTTAAAAAGACGGCGCTGGATGAGTATGAAAATGTCAGGAAAAAGGGCATTATTGCGATAAAATTGGAAGAAAATGACCGTCTGATTGCTGCAGAACTTACAACCGGTAAAGATTCGGTCTTATTGACAACGCACGATGGCCAAACCCTGAGATTTTCAGAAAAGAAGATCAGACCAATGGGGAGAAATGCCAGTGGTGTAAGGGGAATGCGTCTTGAGAAGGGAGACGAAGTGGTCAGCTTCAATATTACGCGTGCCGAAGAAGATATGCTTGTCATCGGCGAGAACGGGCTGGGCAAGAGGATCAAATTTGAAGATGTCAACGAAAAGGGAAGGGGTGGTAAGGGTGTAAGGGCAATGACCATTGATGAGAAGACTGGAAAGATTGCAGGCGCAGTGAATGTAAATGATGATGACGACCTGATTGCAATGACGCGCAGTGGCAAAGGTATAAGGACACCTGTTAAGTCCATACGAGTAATGGGCAGGCAGGCAAAAGGTGTCAAGATCATTACCCTGGAAAAAGGTGACAAGGTTGCATCAGTAGCAAGGATCAAGGCAGAAGTGTGAAAGGACAGTAGTTAGTAAGTAGTATGGAGTAAAACCCTGAATAGAGAAAAAAAAAGGAAATCAGACAGAAGAGAATCATGGGATCAATATTTTATGGCGATTGCCGAACTTGTTGCGAAACGTTCTACCTGCTTGAGGCGGCAGGTAGGTGCCGTAATTGTAAAAGACAAAAGAATCCTGGCAACCGGTTACAATGGTGCTCCGAGTGGTATTGCCCATTGTGAAGAGATCGGTTGCCTGCGAGGGAAAATGGGTGTTACCTCTGGCGAAAGACACGAGCTCTGCCGGGGTGTGCATGCGGAACAGAACGCAATAATCCAGGCAGCAAATTTTGGTGTTAACATAGCTGATGCGGTTGTTTACACAACGCATCAACCATGTTTTATCTGCACGAAAATGCTGATAAATGCAAGGATAAAGAAAATAATCTTTAAGGATGCATATCCTGACCGCCTTGCAATGCAAATGTTGAAGCAAACGCACATTAAGTGTATGAAGTTGAAGTAAATTATATGCCTCAGTAAGTTCTGTTTTGTGTGCACCCAAGTACTTGACTTCTGAAGAATTCTGATTAAGATTGTGTGCAAGGAGGCATTATGAACAAATTTCTCGGTTTTATTTTAGCACTGCTTTTATGTGCAGGGATAAATTGTGTGAAGGAACCAGTAGGATGGTATGAGGATGTTGGTATTGTTGAAATTACAACCGACACTTTGCTTGTTACCTTTCATGTCCCGGACACTGATACAGGACCGGGTAATCCGGGCTGGAACCCCTGGGGCAATGGTTCAGCATCTCAGGATCTTTCAATTACTCTGAAAGAGAAATCAAAAAAGGATGTGGCTGTAACAACTCTGCGCTGGCAATTCTATGATATCAATGGCAGCCTGGTCAACAGCCATTCAGAAACCTATGTTCCACCGCTTGAAATAAAAGGCGGGAAGGAAATTACCTACACGGTTACAATCATAGTCGATGAAGCAGTTGCCGATGATTTGGATCATGCTGATGGCGCGGACAATGATTATTATGGTCGCGGAACAATAAAGTTTATCGGGGAAGGTTATGATCTGATAAGAGGCGAGGACATTAACTGCATTTACTCTTACACGCCAATGGAAGTAAGGAAATAGCAGTTTTGAAAGCAACGAGTGCAAGGGGGCATATTGCATTGCCCCCTTTTGTTTAAAAATGCACTACAGAGCAATAATCTTTGACCTGGATGGCACGCTCCTTGATACAATTGATGACATTGCAGGCTCAATGAATAGTGTACTAAAAAAGCTTGGATTTTCCACTCACAGGACTGAAGATTATAAACTATTTGTGGGCGAGGGTATGGAAAAACTCTGCACGCGAGTTATACCTGAAGCACATCAGTCGCCAGAAATAATAAACAAATGTGTATCACTCATGAAATCCGAATATCAGAAGAACTGGCTTAGAAATACAAAACCTTACCCCGGTATTCCCATACTACTGCAAGAATTGGAGAAACAGAATGTCAAAATGGCTGTGCTCTCTAATAAACCCGACCCTTTCACAAAACTACTTGTGCAAACACTGCTACCCGAAACACGGTTCTCGTATATAATAGGTGAATGCGTTGAGTTTCCTAAAAAACCCGCGCCGGATAGCGCATTGCACATAGCCAGCATGATTGGTATCACACCTGCCGAATTTGTCTATCTCGGCGATTCTGGAATTGATATGAAAACCGCAACGAATGCTGGAATGTATCCAGTAGGTGCACTCTGGGGATTTAGAACTGCACAAGAACTTATCGCAACCGGAGCCAGGTCACTGATAAATAGTCCAGAAGAATTGCTCTCCCTCTTTTCTTAACTGCTAACCTTTTGCGCCAATCATATTGGCAATAGCACAATTACCACTGTGCCAACATTTTCTTTGCTTGATATGTTAATTCTACCTTTGTGGGCTTCTATGATGCGTTTGGAAATAACTAAGCCAAGTCCGGTCCCGCCTCTTTTCGTTGAATGGAATGGTCTAAAGAGCTCAACCAGTTGTTTTTCTGACATACCGCAACCAGTATCTTCAAACCTTGCTTCCACATACTTTCTTATGTGTGGTTTCTTTTGATTCCTGTTGTTTGTCACTGAATTTTTGTTGTTAAGCGGGATTGCCGTTTTGTTACCCAAAACATAGCCATTTGCATTTTTATCAGAAAAACCGGTGTCTGACAGACTGTTGCCGATCTCCTCTATTACACTCGTGCGCACCGACAGCACTCCATTTTCTGCCATTGCCTCAAGTTCATTTTCAATGATATTAGAAAACACAACAGTCAGCTGTTTCTCATCGCAAGATACTGAAGGTAGGTCCCGACTCAAAGAGGTCTCTATACTGATGCCCTTGGGCGCAATGGCATTGTATTTCTGAAGGATTCTCTCAATCAGTTTATTGATATCAAGATCCACAGGCACGAGCTTATCCATTGATAAGATCCGCATGAATTTATCTGTTGTATTCTTCAATCTTTCCACATCAAGGATTTTGACCTGTAGACCACTGTAAGAAAATCCGGTTCGATGACTGATATTAATGAATATTTGTAGGGTGGTTTATTTCCTTCGGCAATTAGCAGTTTGTTCTTATAACCATTACAGACAGGTGATATACTAACTGGCTTACTGGATTCTATGCTGCAAGCACCTGTTTTCTGCAGATATTCATCAAGAATAAGTAATTTGCTATCGCCAGTCTGAACAAAGATTTCTGTCGCCCCATCGCCATTTGTATCTAAAGCATCAACTAAATAAACAGGTTTGCCAAAGTTTCGCACCAGCTTCAGACAAAGATTTATATCGTAGACACGCACTACACCATCTGTATTGCCGGTGATTATTTCGTACTTTTCATCGCGATCTATATCACAGACTTTCATCCCGAAATATTTTTCTCCACTGCTCACCAGTTTCCTCGTTTCACCGCTTCTTCCCTCTAAGATGTAAATGATATTGGATTCTTCCTTTTTGCCAGAACCTTCACCTTCAACAACGACTTCTTCCACTATTCCATCTCTGTCCAGATCGCCTGCCCAGCACAGCGCATCAGAGAAGGCATCACCGATTTTTCTGTACCACAAAATCCTGCCTTTTTTGTCAACGGTGATAACATAAGATTCATAATCACTAAATCCATTCAAAACACTGCCATTTGAAACGGCAGTTGTTCCAATAATAACTTCATCTTCACCATCATTATTTATATCATGCAGGTAAAGGTACCTATGATAGGCTCCAATCCAGCAATGCCATAGTTCAGTTCTGTTTTTCCAGTCATATGCGAGAATTCCGCGTGGTTGTTTATCAAAGGCGGTGCATATTTGAAATATCATGTCTTTAAAACCGTCGCTATTGATGTCACTCAGCACGACGCCGCAAATATCAGTACCGTGATTTTTGACACGCGAGGATTCCTCGTTGGCGATAATCTCAAAGTCTAACCATAACTGATTATCAGAGTAAACTGCTATCCATGTTGAATTCTCTTTAGTATGACGAAACAATAATTCTTTTGGTGGTTTGTTATCAATGTCGTAGTAAGCAAGAAACAAATAATTACTATCCGGGCAGTTTATCTGGAGAAAACTTGTATTCTTCTGGTTTGTTAAGTAAACTCTGTTATCATTCTTCACAATAAATTCACTACGGTTGTCATCGTTGCATTCAATTGTACAAACCAAGTCTGCATTGATCTAAAGTTCACATTGTAATCTTAAAACATCACAGAATATGCAGGAAATGCAGTAGCGCTGCGCTTGCAGAAAGCAAGTCCGAAATTCGAATATCGAAATCCGAAACAAATTCAAAATTCAAAAATAAGAGAACAAACCAAATAGTAATGAGGTGTCCGACCATGATTTCCATCAGGGCATGCTTCACTCGGACGAAGATCTATCACCAAAAGATAGGTAAATCGTCCATCTGAAGCACCGCCCCGATGAAAATTAGGGATGAACGCTACGAGACCAAGAAAAACAAATTACACTGGCCGCTATGCCTAATAACTATAAACCAATATCAGGTGGATTGGTTCATAAAACAGGACTAAAGTGTGATAATCTTCGCCCCAAATTCCGCAATCAGATCACGACTGTGTTTGTCTGAGGTAAAGTAGAATACTTGATTACCTTCCTCAACAGTTTTCTTCAATAACTCGGCAAGACGACGACGTCTTTCCCAATCGGCAAAAATAAAGGCGTCATCAAGAATGAGAAATGCTCCATCAGTAAAAATCTTTCTTAAAGCCGAAAATCTGAAACAGATAAGCAACTGGTCTCTTGCGCCACTTGATAGCACCTCAACTGGCAATTCCTGTCCCTGGTTGTCCACAACGACAAAATCTTGATCATGAATTTTGACCTTTTGGTATCGCTGGGTTACAAATTCAAAATATGCACTCAGACTATTATCACCCGCGAGGAGATCTTCAAGAAAAGTGTCAAGTTCGTTGCTCATTTGATTAAGTATATCTGTTGCCCTTTTCACCGCTTCAAGTTCAAGGCAATAATTCTTCAAGCGATCCTCAAGCTCATTGATTTCTTTCAGAACATCTTTTTCATCAACCACATTATACTGTTTTTTCTTGAATTCATGAAAAAAATCGACCTCACTCTTCAAATCATTGAATGATGATTTTACTCTTTGAATTTGCTCTTCAATCTCTTCTTTTTGAGATATGTCACATTCCTTTGAGGGCGGTGCAGTTTTTTTCTCATCGACCAATCGCTGCCATTTCGTATCATCTTTTTCATTAAGATGTTCAGAAAGTTTCAATGCAAGTCTATCAATCTCACTCTCAATCTTCCTCTTGTCCACAATTTTCGCCTTCAACTGTTCAAGGTCACCGCAGCCAGTTTTACGGCGTATTTCCTCAATCTGCTCTTCAACTACCTCAAGCGTTGTTGTCTTATCAAAACTATTCAGTCTATCACGGTTGGCATTAATGAGTATTTCAATTCTTATTTTTTCATCATCGAGCTTTCTTATGGCTTTTTCCAGATCATCAAGCGTCTTCAATTCAGGTGTTAGCCATAATTGAGCCTCATTCAATAACTCATCCTGCCTGATCTGATGTATTTTCACCCGAGATTTTCTTATTGCAACAATGGTGAATGCGAAAATACTTAACAAAAATGTGGTGATTGGTATGAGAATGGAAAAACCAATTTGAAAACTTAGAATGAGGAGTATGAAACCAATCATTGATATCAAAACTGGATAGAAATAATTCGGTTCTTTTTTCGTTACCCGATACCTTTCAAGCGCATTCCTCAGATTATGTTTTTCAATCAGGTTGAGCCTATTGGTAATTACTTCGTATTCCTTAAGAAGTTTGTTTGTTTCGTTCTCTATGGATTCTTTCATATCAATGCCGTCTGCGAAACTTCTTTTTTTCATTTCCAGATCATGCCACTGCTCATAATCTTCATCCTCATACCTTGAAAAGAATGAAAGGTTATTCTTCTTATCAATATAATTATTATGTAAATCCTTTATTTCCTTGTAGGTCTGATATTTTCGGCAGGCTTCAATTATCTTCAACTCCTCCGACAATTTTGCATGTTCCTCAGATAGTTTCTTCATCTCCTTTTTCTTACTCTCAATTTCCCCAATCTCTTTTAGAAACATTCTAAGTCGCTCATTGCGGTTCTGATCACCATCAATTAATTGCTTCTTCTCTGATTTCCATTCTTCTCGTTTTGGCTGATACCCAATATCTTCCCTGATCTTTGCTATCAACCGGGCAAATGGAATCTGCGAACCCACCCGACTGAGCATTAGTTTTAGACTATCCCAAAATCGTGCTTGGTCATTACCTCCTTTGTAGATCATTGAGTCCGAGGCAGCAATGTAAAGCAAACTTGCGATCTCCTGTCGGGGTAACAGGGCAGGTACTTTAGCCGCCGGAAATATTACGGTTTTTCCCTTGAGATCGACTTCAACAGTAATGTCTGTTGGTTTTCCATACCGAACCGAGAAATTCTTGAACAAAACATAGGTTAGTGCTTCAACCAGGGCGGTCTTTCCGGATTCATTCGCACCAAATATGACATTGAAATTACCTGGTTCCAAATGAAATGAATCTATTGGACCGTAGTTTCTAAGCAGTATTTTTCTTATCTTCACTTTACGATATCGGAGAAATGCGGAAAAACCAGTTCAAAAACTTTCATTCTAACCTCGTCAGACAAGCCGACCGTCTTCTCAACACACCTATGCACAAAAGGATTTTTCAGCAATCGATCCCAAGAATGAATATTATCCACTTCCATAATAATGTTGCTAAAATTGGAATCATACTTCTGCTTTATTGCCATAAGTTTCTGTTTGAATTCGTTTTCATTTTCGGCGATATAGCCGCGGACACGGATATGAGGCAGGACGTTCTCGCTGGAAATATTCTGCAGTGTTTCATTAATATTATTTGCAATAATCACCTCGTTACCAGGAAATACAAAATAGTCCAGGTCCCTATAATAAGGAGAAATTTCAATATCCATAGTGGTAGTTTCAATCCTCTTACCTTCCATCCTTATCAAGAACAGTCTTCGCGGTGTGCGGCATTTTGTGCTCAGGGCTACAGGTGCTCCCGGGTAAAGAACCTTTGTTTTGTTATAGTTCATTTCAAGGAATGAAGAATGAATATGTCCCAACAATGCAACGCGACACAAATTCTCCAGATCATTTGGATAAATGGGCATGTATTGAACATCCTCTTCTCTTAATATGCGAACGATTGAAAGATCATATAGCGTGCCGTGAGCGATCAAAATATCAGCACCTGTATTCAGTGCTGTCAGGCACTCTGATAGTTTCATATGCTGAAAAGGGATGGCAACGAAAACGGTTTTTCCGATAGTGAAATGTGTAAATGGTTTTTGTATCAACTGTCGCACATTCCTACCATAATCATAGTTTAAGTTATACGAGTTCGCATCATGATTGCCAGGTAGCACCAAGATTTCTGCCTTTGTTCTTTCGAAAATCTTCTTGGTCTCAGGGCGTAATACGTTTGCATCCGCCTCAGAATCAAAAAGATCACCCGCGATGACTACCGCATCAACCTGTTTATCATTTGCTCTGGCAACAATCCATTCCAGGATTTTCAGTCTTGCTGGCTCTTTATCCTTCAAGTGTAGGTCAGCAGTATGCAGTATTAACATGGATACTTCTTCTTGAAATAATCATTCAGGATTTCTCTATGATCAAAGGCAATTTCTTTGGGCAGAGTTTTTTCAGTAAAAATACCAACAGCAATCGCATCATCTTTTGGCATGGGTGTGTCCGTTGCCCGGGCAACAAATACTACACTTATTGTGTGGAATCTCGGGTCGCGTTTGGGATCAGAGTAAGTATGGAATTGTCTTAAATCAGTAATGAAAAGACCTGTTTCTTCCTTCGCCTCGCGAATTGCCGCCTGCTCAACAGTTTCACCGTAATCAACAAAACCACCAGGTATTGCCCAACCGTAGGGAGGGTTTTTTCTCTTGATTAGCACAACACCAGATTCAATCTCTATTATAATATCTACCGTCGGAACAGGATTCATTCTCTTCACAGAAAAATTATAGTCAATTTTGTTACCAAATCAACCCTGAAATGTAAACGGGATCTCCTATAAACCCTTGACTTTACTTGATTTTCGAGTATTATTGTCGAGCCGATAAGACAGACTCTGAATGCCGACATAGCTCAGGGGTAGAGCAATGGTTTTGTAAACCATAGGTCGGGGGTTCAAATCCCTCTGTCGGCTTGGAATGCAGTTAAAGGTTATAGGCAAGGCTGCCGAACCAAATAGCATTAACCGATTTTTCCGGGCAGGTACCCAAGCGGCCAACGGGGGCAGACTGTAAATCTGCTGACGAAAGTCTTCGGAGGTTCGAATCCTTCCCTGCCCATTTTTTTACTAACATTGACAAGTGTCATTTTTTGACTAATATTATTTTACCTATGAAGACATCATGCAGAATAGCGAAATTGACCAATGTCCTTGTCGTATTCACTCTAACTGTCAATTTGTGCTTCTTCATCACCTGTGCTTCATTCCAGGCGAGATTTATGAACGTCGAAGAACGTTCCGCAGAGATTTTTGAGAATGGAAACAATTTTTTCAAGAAAAAGGAATACGAAAAGGCAATTGTGGAATTTGACAAGATTGTCCGTGATTATTCCAAAACCCAGGCTTACGAACCCGCATTATACCTTCTAACATTTTCCTATTTCAGAATAAATGGCTTTGAACGAACGGTTTACTATGGCGAGCGGTTTGTCAAAGAATTTCCATACTCAAACTATCTGACAAAGGTTCTCGGTATGCTTGGCGAGGCAAACCTGAAATTAGTGAATGACTACAAGGCAGCATACTATCTAATCAAATTCCATAAACAGTCAACTGATATTCTGGAAAACGAGGCAGCATACAAAAAGATAATCCAGTTATTATCGGAGATGACCCTTGAAAATCTTGATAAACTACATCGGAATTTTTTGGGTGAACCAGTTGATGAACATATTCTCTATTACCTGATAAAAGCTGAGATCAAGGTAGGTCAGGACAAAAATGCAGAAAGGGATTTCAAACTTCTTACGCGAAGATTTCCTGAAAGCGTATACACTGATGAATTCACCAATTTCAAGAAGATTGCAGAACTTGGGTCAGCGACCGGTAAAGCTGGCGTATTACTGCCCCTATCAGGAAAGTTTGCTCGTTATGGAGAAAAACTGCAGGAAATTCTTAAGGTATTTAGTCAACACAAATACCTTTCTTTTTCAACAACCCTGTATGATACAAAATCTGATCCGGTTGAAGCGATACTTGCCGCAGCAAATCTTATTGATGAAAAGAAGGTTGACTTTATCATCGGTCCTATCTTTTCAATTGAAGCATTGGGAGTCGCAGGATATGCAAGTGCCCGTAACATACCTCTGGTAATTCCAACCAACATTGAATTGAAACTCAATAGTATGCCGTTCATATTTACGCCGGGACAAACATTAGAACAACAAGCAAAAGCGGTTGCACGTTATAGCACAAAACACCTCGGTCTGGCGCGATTTGCCGTACTCTTCCCTGCAATCAGCAGATACAGCACACTGGCAGGCATTTTTGTGGAAGAAATCAAGAAAAATAACGGTGAGGTTGTCGCAGTGGAATCGTTTGATCAGGATTCAATAACCTTGAGGCGTGAACTGGAAAGGATAAAAAAACAAAAACCTGAGGCAATATTCCTTGCAATGGATACAGACATGCTTATCAACACCGCTCCACAGATCTTCTATTATGGACTTGAAGATACTAAGATTCTGGGAACCGATGCATTTGATAACGAGAGAATAATAAGATTAGGTGAAAAATATGTTGAATCAGCAGTGTTTGCAACATCCGCAACGATTGATTCGTTTGCCGAACAGGAATTGAAAAGGCAAAAACTTGAAACATCTGATCCGATCACGGCAAAGTTCTTCCAGACCCTATGGGCATTGCGCCAATTATCAGGATACGAACGCGTCAATTTAAGCAGTAAATTAGGTGAAATACTGCTGAAGGAAAGAACCTTCAATATCTGGACTATACGAAACGGTGAATTTGTCAGAATCACTGAAATCAAGATTGAATAAACGGAGGCATGAATGGCAAAGAAAGAGCTAACAAAAAAAGAAAGAGACCGGAAAGAAAGAAAACCAGAGACATTGATTGATGTCAAGTTTGCCAAAAAAAATTATCTTTTCTTTGGTGCCGGACTCCTTTCAATTATCATTGGATTTATTCTTCTGCGAAATGGCGATATTGTGCTGGCACCAATACTGCTGGTACTTGGTTATCTTGTATTCTTTCCTCTCGGAATCCTGCTCAAATAGCCCTTAGAGATATTGCGCAGTACAGCAAGCCGTACCATTACAGTATGTTCGTTGATAGTCAAGTTTTCTGATGGCAGTTATAAATTCCTCAAAAATAAAAGATAAAGCATCTGAACTTGGTATTGAAGTAAGAATTACTGATATCCAACCTTTTCTTTTAGAAGCAGAACGAATCAGGATTCAACATGATAGAAAGCTGTTTCGTAAGAGTAAATTCTGGTCCGGAAGAAAAATTGATGAATTCTGCATGCCACATCTTTTATTACCAAATGCGAAATCAATAATTGGTTCTTATTTGTGCTACTTGACACCGGATGAACCCGACCCATCACAACCTGGTCATCCCTTTGGGTTAGTTGCCCGGTATACCCAGCGCAATTACTACAAGGAACTAAAGAGAAGATTAAGAAAACTGGCAGAGTATTTAAGGAAAGAATACAAAGCAAAGTGTATTGCTCATTCCTGCGGTCCAATTGCTGAAAAACCAATTGCCCAGCGTAGTGGAATTGGGTATTATGGGAAACATAGCATTATCATTAATCCCGTATGGGGCTCATGGATTGTTCTGGGAGAAATAATCACTGACCTAAAAATAGAACCGGATGAACCCTTGAAAATGAGCTGCGGCGAATGCAGGATCTGTATGAAAGCCTGTCCAACCGGTGCGATTATTGAACCATACATAATAGACAGAAAAAAATGCGTACAGGATTTAACAAATTATCCTGGTTACTTACCGCATAACATTGCCCAAAAATGGGCTAATCGCATATATGGTTGCTCATTGTGCCAGGAAGTATGCCCCGTTAACAAAAAAGTGAAACCCGGTCAGCCAAAGACTGAAATCGGTGTTGTTGGTGCATATCTTCCGCTTGTTGAAATTCTCAACATGAATGAACAGACATACCGAAAAAAATATGCAAACAATCAAATCAGTGCGCAGTGGATCCATTTCAACGCAATAAAGAGAAATGCTCTTGTTGCCCTGGGTAATATCAGGGACAGGAAAACATTACCCCTTGTTGAAAGATTTACCAAAAGTAGTAATCAGTTGCTCAAGAAGACCGCCCGCTGGGCACTCAACCAATTCTGAAATGGCACGTTTATCTCAGAAATTTCAGACTGCGATTTTCAGCACAAAGACTATTCCCTGGATCTTGTTGCATAAAATAGCAACAAGATATAGTTATCATATACTACAATACCGCGCACTATACCCAGAAACAGTAAATATCTATCCGACTTTTCGGTGCAACCTCAAGTGCGAAATGTGTTTTGAAAAGTATGCGAAGGTTAAAAAGGAGTTATGCCTTGTTGATTGGCTGAAAATAATAGACCGCATAAAACAATTTCACCCCCGTATTCACATTTCGGGCGGCGAACCATTTGTTTACAAAGACATAGCCACCATTATTGAATACATAAAAAAGCATGATCTTTATCTCTGTATTACAACAAACGGCACCATGCTTGAAGAACATGCTGAAGCCCTGGTTCGCCTGAAAGTGAATCGCCTGGATATTTCTGTAGATGGTCCAGAATCTGTTCACGATCGAATTCGGGGTGTAACCGGAACATACGCCAAGATTGTAAAAGGATTTGAGGTGTTGAGAAATCTGAAAAAATCTGGCACACCCGTAATAAAGATTAATTCATTAATCAATTTTGAGAATCCCGAAACAATGAAGGATGTAATCAGTCTTGCACGGGATTACAACATCTCAACTGTTCAGTTCATCTATCCTTTGTATCTGAAGACTGAGGCGATTGAGAACCACCAGGCTTTTCTACTGCGGGAACTGAACAGAAAGGCAAACTACTGGAGCCAGGCAAGTCATTTCGCGCCTCGAACCACTGATTTTGAAAGAATTCAATCAGTATTGAAGGGATACAAGAAAAATAGTATTCAGATTGATGTCTTTCCCAGGTTTAATCAGGAGCAGTTCACTGCCTACTACAAAAGACCCGTAGATTTCTCTCATACCTATGAAGGCAGGTGCCGGGCAATGTGGAATACGGCAACGATTCTGCCTGACGGAAGTTTTGAATCCTGCCCGGACTATGTCACGGGCAATTGTTTAGATCAAGATTTTCGCGAACTCTGGAATTGTCAGGCAATGAACAGTTTGCGACGATTGATAAGAAAGAAGAAATTCTTTGCTGTCTGCCCGGCATGCTGTTTTTACTACCAATAGATTCAAAGCTATAGCCGGTATAGCAAATGCCATAAGACTTTACGCCATTGAAATTGTTTTTGTTCTTACCCGTTCATAGGATGAACCTTTGCTCAGCAATATTGACAACAAATCGGATTTCGTTATAATAATAAATGAAAGAAAAAAAGATAAAAGAAGGTCTTACTTTTGATGATATTTTGTTAATACCGCAATTTTCAAAGGTTTTGCCCAAGGAATGTGATGTAAGAACAAAGTTTTCCCGAAATATTACACTAAATGTTCCGGTGGTTAGTGCCGCAATGGATACCGTTACTGAATCAGCAACTGCCATTGCTCTTGCCCAGGAAGGTGGTATTGGTGTCATCCACAAGAATCTAACAATTGACGAACAACAGAAAGAAGTGCGTAAGGTCAAACGCGCAGAAAGTGGGATGATTGTTGATCCCATTACCGTTACTGAAGATATGGCGGTTAGAGAGGCAAAAGAACTGATGGAGAAAAATGGTATTTCTGGAGTTGTGGTCGTGGACCGAAACTTTCGTGTTGCCGGAATGCTGACTAACCGCGATATTATATTCGAGGACAGGTTAAACAGGAAAATAAAAGAGGTAATGACCAGGGAACAGCTGATTACCGCACCTGAAGGAACTGATCTGGAACAGGCACGCAAAATCATCAAAAAACACAAGATTGAAAAATTGCCGATCGTCGACCGTAACAGGAAACTGAAAGGTCTCATAACCGTGAAAGACATAATCAAGAAAATGGAACACCCCAATGCGATATTTGACAAGACGGGCAGGTTGAGGTGCGCTGCAGCAGTGGGTGTTGATAAAAGAACCATAGAACGTGTTGAAGCTCTGGTTGAAGTTGATGTTGACGCCATTTCCATTGACGTTGCTCACGCTCATTCGTATAGTGTTATCAAATTAATAAGAGAAATCAGAAGAAGATTTCCCAAAATAGAACTCGTTGCGGGTAATATCGGCAGTGCCGAAGCAGCTAAAGATATCGCCAAACTTGCTGTTGACGCAATTAAAGTCGGTATTGGACCCGGTTCAATATGCACGACAAGAATCGTTGCTGGCGTCGGTGTTCCTCAGGTGACCGCGATCCTTGAGTGCTCACGCATTGCAAAGAAATACGGAATCCCTGTTATTGCTGATGGTGGGATACGATACTCTGGCGACATAGTTAAAGCACTTGCCTGTGGTGCAGATTGTGTAATGATTGGTAATCTTTTTGCGGGGACCGAAGAGAGTCCTGGCGAGACCATTATCCTTGAAGGCAGAAGATATAAAGAGTATCGTGCAATGGGATCTTTGTCGGCAATGCGCCGTGGTTCTGCAGATCGCTATTTTCAGGAAGCAGCAAAGAAGCTTGTTCCCGAAGGTGTTGAAGGAAGGGTGCCTTATCGCGGTTTGGTAAAGGATGTAATATTTCAACTTATCGGTGGATTAAAATCTGGTATGGGTTATTGCGGAGCAAAAGACATTAAGACTCTTCAAAAAATCGCAAGGTTTATCAGAATCAGTCCTGCGGGCTTAAGGGAAAGTCATCCCCACGATATTACCATCACCAAAGAAGCACCCAATTATGAGATTAGAGGGTTTTGACCAACCATTTACAAGGATTGCCCCATACTATGATCGGATAATGTCGTTCGTTAATTATCGATCCTGGGTTAGTTATATCGAACGAATTATCTTTATGCGCAATATTAAGGAAAAAACCATAACGGATATTGCCTGTGGTACTGGTGTATGTCTTGAATTATGGTTGAACAAAGGCTATCGGGTTATCGGACTTGACGCCTCAGAGGCGATGCTTGCAGTATGCAGGAATAGGTTTGCAAAAGAAGTATTAGCAAATGGCAAGGTAAAATTGGTCAGCGGCGATTTGAGAAGTTTTTCGCTGGAAGAAAAAGTTCCGGTAATTACCTGCTTGTATGACAGTTTGAATTATCTGTTGAATTCTGATGAACTATTGGATTGTTTCAAATCAGTGCACACGAATTTGAAGACTGATGGCCTATTCATCTTTGACATGAATACTATCCATGCGCTGCAAGACGAATGGGGAAACCAGGTATTTGAAAGGCATGATGGACCAATTCATTCAGTGTGGGACAATAGCTTTGATCCCCTGAGCCGAATTTCAACGTTGAAATTGACAGTCAATGTCATTGAAAGCAGCGGTGCTGTTACCATCAAGGAAGTGCACCAGGAAAAAGCGTATTCACTCGATGAAATAAGATCTATATGCCGGTCAGCAGGATTTGAGACTAGTCTTTACCGTCACCTGACTTTTAATCCGGCGAATGAATTTGATACCAGAATACTTGGTGTTGCGACAAAAATGCAATGATTGCTGATCTACACATTCACTCAAGATTTTCACGAGCAACTTCGCAGGAAATGACGATTCCCAAGATCGCAGAATATGCAAAATTGAAGGGAATAGGCATGGTCGGAACAGGCGATTTCACCCACCCCGGCTGGTTGAAAGAATTAAAGGCCCATATTGAATACAAGGACGGGATTTATGAGTATTCGGGAGTGAAATTTGTGCTGACAGTAGAGGTGAATAATATCTATACAAAGAATGGAAGACTGCGCAGAATTCATAATATTATCTTTGCACCCGACTTCACATGCGTAGAAAAAATCAATGGTTATCTTGCCCGATACGGCAAGCTTGAAGCAGATGGAAGACCTATTATTTCTCTGGCAACCGAAGAAATGCTTAAAGGGTTGATCGATATTTCACCGGATATCTTCCTTGTTCCATCGCATATCTGGACACCATGGTTTTCACTGTTCGGATCAAATTCGGGTTTTGATTCAATTGAAGAGTGCTTCGGTAAATTTACTGACAAAGTCTTTGCAATGGAAACAGGTCTTTCCTCAGACCCGGCAATGAACTGGCGTCTTTCAATTCTGGACAATATTACCCTTATCTCCAATTCTGACGCACATTCGCCAAACCGTCTTGGTCGTGAGGCAAATGTCTTCAGTGAAGAACTTGATTTTTTTTCACTCAGGGAAGTTTTGAAGAACAAAGATCGTAGCAGATTTTTGTATACTATTGAGTTCTATCCTGAAGAAGGCAAATATCATTTTGATGGACACCGCAAGTGTCAGGTCAGATTGTCACCTAAAGAGGCAAAATTGAACAACAACCTCTGCCCGGTTTGCTCCAGAAGTATTACCATAGGTGTGTTGCATCGTATCGAACTTCTTGCTGACCGTGAAGAAGGTTTCAATCCTGAAAAAAAGATTCCTTACAAAAACCTTATCCCGCTTGAAGAAATCGTTGCCGAAGCCATGGGTGTGGGCAGGGATACGGTCGGCGTAAGAAATGAATATTTGAAGCTCTGCCGAACCTTTGGCAATGAATTTGAGGTGCTACTGAACACACCAGTGAACGAGCTCAAAAACAGTACTCAAGAGAAGATTGCTCAGGGGATTGAAAGGGCACGTTTAGGAAATGTGATTATCAATCCTGGTTACGACGGAGAGTTCGGGACAATAAAACTCTTCGAACAATCTACTCCTGCTGAATCGCAACTTGGTTTATTTTAGGTTATTGACAAACCTTTGCTTTTGAATATAATATAATATATGTTGTTTATCTGCTTACTCGTGGGAGTTTCACCCCATGTTTACCTCATTCCGAATGATGCTGTTGAAATAGACATTTGGCATCAACCAACCCTTAGCGGTAAGTATATTATTGATGCCGACACAAGTTTGAATATTCCCCTGCTGGGTAAACTTGATATCAGGACAATTCCCGCAGACTCATTAGAAAGGATGCTGATTGATGAATTCCACAAGTATTATGGAGATGTTTTTCTTACGATTAATATATATTACCAGATAAATATTTTTGGTGAGGTGAAGTTACCAGGCAAATATTACCTCAAGAGCAGTGAGAACCTTTCCAATCTGTTGGCGCTTGCAGGAGGACCTACTGCTAATGGCAATCTTGGCAACATTAAGATCTTGAATCTTGGCAAAGAAAGAAGTGTCAATTTTGAAAAGATATTGAAGCAGGGCAAAAAAATTGAAGAACTCAGTTTGAATCCCGGGGATGTCGTGATAGTACCACGTAGATTGATGCCGGCCTTGCAGGAATGGTCGGTCCTGTTTACAATCGGTACTTTCATATTACAGATAATTTATTACACGAGAGGCTAATGAAAAAAGAACCAACTTTTCAGGATTATATAGACATAATTTATAAAAGACGTATCCTGATTATAATTTGTGTGGGTATGGCAACACTTGGCACAATAATAATAAGTCTTTGTCTACCCAAGGTCTATGAAGCGCGGGTCAGGTTCAAATTGGAACTCTCTGAAGCCAGACCCGTATTCTTCACTGAACTTTACACGCCTCAGCGCGTTGACCCAGTTGAAAGCGAACTGGAAATAATCCGCAGTCGTGCCCTCTCAAGGGCAGTGGTCAAAAAACTCAATCTTCACTTTGTTGTCAGTAACCACAGTCGTCAGCTTTTCGACTCAGTTAAGATCAGTGACGATTTTGCGCCCGGGAAATATGTTGTTAGATTTGAAGACGAAGAAAATTTCAGCATTTTGAGTCTGAAAGAAAAAGAAGAAATAGTCGGCAAGGGGAAAGTGGGGACTCTATTTACTGAAAATGGCTTGAGATTTCTGCTAAAAAGCAAACCAGAAAGAGATTTTCTTGAATTCAGTGTCATTAGCCTGGATAAGGCAGCTGATGATTTGATGCAAAGCATTTCCGCAAATCAAATAAAGAACACTTCACTGGTATTATTAAGAGCGCGCTCAACCTTACCGGAAGTTGCAGCATTAATTGCAAATACTCTGTCCCAGGAATATATTTGGTACACACTTGAGAGCTTACGCGAATCAGCCCGCGGTTCCAAAGAATTCATTGAAAGTCAAATCAAGATCTTTGGCACAGAACTTGATAGTGCAGAAGAAAATCTACGACAATACAAACAAGAGAGTGGTGTTTTTCTGCTGAGCGAAACTGCCCGGGAGATAATAAGTTCGCTCGCAGAATTTGAGGTGGAAAGAGAAAAGGCAGTGGTTGAATTGCACGAAACCGAAAGCAGTATTAAAAAACTTGAAAGTGAACTTGCACGAGATGAAGCAAGTTATGGCTACTATAAGAAAATGGCATCATTTCCCACAATCTCCAACAGCCCGTTGATACTGGAACTCAAAGAGCAATTGAAGACCCTTGAAATGCAAAAACAGGAATACAAGAATGATCCAGTAAGATTGAAGCAGATTGAAGAACAAGTTGCAGTGATTGAGCAGGAAATCAATAAGACAAGTAAGCAAATTGCACTTGCCGGACCTTCAATCGGAGATCCTGTGTTTCAAGGGCTTATCACGAATATTATCAATAGTGAAACCCGCCTTATTGCTCTCCAGAGCCGTGTTGACGCTTTGAATCAAATTATTGAGCGTCAGAATCGCCGTCTGAAACAGTTGCCCGAAGCTGAAGTTAACCTGGCGCAATTAGAAAGACAAAAAAAGGCAAACGAAGAAATATATACTATGCTGCTGGGTAAGCTTGAGGAATCAAAGATTGCTGAAGCAATGCAGATCAGCCAGGCACGGATTATTGATTATGCCACTGTCCCTGACGATCCTGTTGAACCCAAACCAAAACAAAATGTCATACTTGGCTTCTTGCTTGGCTTACTTGTTGGTATTGGTTGCGCTTTCTTGCTTGAATACATTGATACAACAATAAAAACCTCAAAAGAAATAGAAGAACTCACCGGGATCACGGTGCTGGCAACAATTCCAATGATGAAGAACGGCCAGCCTGCAGAAATTCCGATAGCCAGAGAACCGTATTCCGAGATTGCAGAGGCATACCGAATATTAAGAACCAATATTACATTTTCCGCCGCCACCCGGCCCATCAAGTCGTTGCTGGTTACTTCAACAATCCCACAAGAAGGCAAAACTACAACCTGCATAAATCTTGGAATCACATTGTCTCAAACAGGACAGAAAGTAGTCATTCTTGATTGTGACTTCCGAAGACCCAAGTTGCATAAATATTTCAATGAAATTATTAAAGGCAATCACAATGGACTTTCAGATGTTTTGATAAATAAAGCGCAACTCAAAGAAGTAATCAAAAGTTCACCCTTCGAAAATCTCTGTTTTGTAACCAGCGGAACAATCCCGTCAAATCCTGCGGAACTACTCGGCTCATCCCGTATGAATGATATCCTTGATAGTCTAAAGAAAGAGTTTGATTTCATTTTGATTGATGCTCCCCCGGCACTGGGAGTAGCTGATGCAAGGGTTTTAGGCAAAGTTTGTGACGGTATTCTTGTTATAACCATGGTCGGTAAGACTGCCCGAGATGCAGTCGTTGAGATAAGAGATGAACTTGAGCGCGCGGGCGAAAAGATTATTGGTTATGTCTTGAATGGCGTCGACATAACCCAGAGATATCATCGTTATCGCTATTACTCCTACCGCAAGTACACACACATTAAGACTTAGTTTCTTTGCGGCCACAAATGAAAAGGGCTTTTCTTTCTCTTCTCAGAAGATGGATGCTGATTATTTTTTTAGTTATTCTTCCTGCACTGTATATTGGGAGAAAAGCTTTCTTATTAATAAACGCATATCATACAGAAAACATGTTGTGTAAAAATATCATAATTCTTTCTGCGGAAAACGAATTGCTGAGAAAGAGGATTGATTATTACAGAGCAGGAACCCTGCTTGAAGCGAAGGCGCGGGATGATTTGGGCATGGTCAAGAGGAATGAGAGTATCTATTTATTGAAAAAATGATTTACTTGCTTGAAATAACCCCATTTTGGATGATCTGGGTCAATGGAGCAGATATCTACAAACCTGGTGAACGGATCTTGTTCAAGAACAATGATGGTATCGATGTCGGCGCTGTTGTAGAACTACAGAGAGAACTGACAGAACCCGCTTTCGGAGAGATCATACGGCCTTTGCACGACGATGACCTACAACGAATTGAAGATCTGAAAGAATATGAAGAATTTTGTCTGCTTGAACTAAAGAATGCAATCAATGAATTCAATCTGGGTATGAAAGTTGTCTATGCACACTGTCAGTTTGACGAGGAACGCGTAATATTCTATTTTACAGCCGAAAAAAAGATGAAATTTCGCAAACTCCATCGATTTATCTCTCAAAAACTTAACAAGCGAGTAGTAATAAAACAAATAGGCGCACGCGATTATGTGCGTTTCATGGGCGGAATCGGACCCTGCGGTAGGAAGATTTGTTGTGCCTCATTTCTGAAGGATTTGAAGTCAATTTCATTGAGAATGGCGCGCGAACAAAAGATTTTTGTTGCACCGAGTAAACTATCAGGTATCTGCGGAAAATTGTTATGTTGTTTGAATTTTGAAGAAGACTTTTACGCTGATTTCCAAGATACCAGCTATATGGTTAAGATCAATACCGATGAGGAAGAAGAAAACGAAGAATTCTGATGTTCTGCAAGAACTTGTTGATTTAGTTCGCACTTTGCGTAGAAAATGTCCATGGGATAGAAAACAAACTTTAGGCACATTCAAGAATAATATCATTGAAGAGGCATACGAAGTTGTTGATGCAATTGAAGAAAAAAAGGTTTCGGCCATAATTGAGGAAATTGGAGATCTGCTTTTCATAAGCCTTTTTCTATGTCACCTACTGGAAGAAAAAGGTATCGCTCTTACAGAAGTGGTTTCAGCAACTATCAAGAAATATCGATCAAAACATCCTCATATTTTTAAGTCAAAGAATTTCAGAAGCACCAGAGAAATTGTGAGGTTCTGGCACAGTACAAAAAGAGATATTTTTAAAGGCATTCCCTACTCCCTACCTGCTTTGCTTGCCGCAAAATTGATTCAGGAGAGAGCAGCCCGTGTTGGATTTGACTGGAAAGATCCGACAGGACCGCGTAAAAAAATAACAGAGGAAATTAATGAATTAACAAAGGCGAGAACGCTCAAAGAATCAAAAGCAGAAATGGGCGACATTCTGTTTTCCTGTGTTAATCTCGCCCGGCACCTCAAGATTGATCCAGAGGAAGTGTTACGCCAATCAAACAAGAAATTCGTAAAGAGATTCAGAAAGATGCAGGAGGCGCTGAAAAAGAAAGGTAAGACACTTGCCTCCCTGAACCTTAGAAACATGGACCGAGCCTGGAACCAAATAAAGAAAATTAAATAATTTTCAACCACCTTGATAACAATCCACCACTTGTGTATAATATAGCATGTACTCTGTGAATGATGAATTGAGGATGCTAAAGAAAGGACTTACAGAACTCAAACTGGTCGCTTCAGACCATGTTCTTGGAAAATTCGAAGTTTATCTTGATGTATTATACAGTCACAAAGACCGGCTTCACTTAATATCACACAAAGACTATACCCGAATCAGTATCAAACACTTTCTACCATCACTGCTGGCATGGCAATATTTAGGACATGAATCCAATGTCTGTGACATAGGCTCAGGCGCAGGTTTTCCTTCAATACCTTTGAAAATCCTTTTACCCAATATCCAATTAACACTTGTTGAATCAGTAAGGAAAAGAGCAGATTTCCTGAAACATTTGATAAGTGAATTGAAGTTGAACAGCATTGAAGTAGTGAACGACCGTGCCGAGAATATCACAAACAGACGGTTTGATGTTCTTCTCATTCGGGCCGCTGGAAAGATAAGAGAAATGGCACATGTCACATTTCAGTTATTGAGGTCAAACGGCAATGCAATCTTTTATAAATCAGCCAGCGTCACAAAAGAAGTGCAAGAAGCCAAGAAAATGCTGCCGAAGTATGGGTTGGCGTTAAGTACTCAAGAACTACTGACACCGGTTGTTCATGAACCAATTACATTAGTATTTCTGAGAAAATAAAAGATTGAACATGCTTTCAATCATCCTGATAAATTACCGAATGAAGAAACAACTGGTCTGTTGTCTGGAAAGCATTGTCCGTACACAGGATATGAAAGAACTGGAAGTAATCCTGATAAATAAATCATCAAATGACGGTACTGAAGATCAGATTAAAACTGAATTTCCGTTTGTGAAAATAGTAGCTACTAAACGGTTTGGTATTGCTTTTATGCGAAATCTGGGGTTGAAATATGCAAAGGGTGATTATATCCTATTCCTTGATGCTGATACTGTTGTTCAAAATGATATTAAAGCTGCAGTTGAAATCTTAGAAAAACATTCTGATGCCGCTGGTCTCGGTGCAAAACTCCTTGGCACGGACGGTAAATTGCAGTTTTCATGCCGTAGATTCTATGATGTTAAGACTATTTTGTGCCGACGCACTTTTCTCGGTAGTATCCTCCCCAATAGCCCGGCTATCAGAAACCATTTAATGATGGATTGGGACCACAATTCACTGCGCAGAGTTGATTGGGTACAAGGTGCATTTTTCTTGATCAAAAGAAAAGCCCTCAATGATATTGGTATTTTTGATGAATTCAGCCCTTTCGGTTTTGAAGATGTCGCCTGGTGTTGGCGCGCCCACAAAAAAGGCTGGAAGATTTACTACTATCCAGGAGTAAGTGTCAGACACGAGTACATGCGTACAAGTGCCAGATTCTTTTCAAAACAGGCATTCTATCATTTTGTAGCCTTTTTGAGATGCTATCTGAAATATGGTTTGTTCGGTGCATTGAAATGAAGGTTCTATTTGTGATCCCGCCAGCAGAAAAAAATAATCGGGTGCCCGAACGGGTATTTGGATGCAGCTACGGTCTCTATGCCATTCCCAATATCTTTATTCTCGGGATGGCGAGTATCTTGCGTGAGGATAATAGTTATGTAGAAATAGTGGATGCACCGATAATGAATATGACTTTTGAAAAGTTCTGCAGGTATCTCCAGAAGCAATCAGATGCCTGTTTTGTGTTTTATAGTGTCAATCTCTCCAAGGATCTTGATATTGCAACTGCAAAGTTGTTGAGAGGAATTCATCCTGACGTACCAGTGATTTTTTGTGGTCCTGCACCCACCTACTGCGTTGATGATTTTCTTCTTGATAACAGAACCTTTGTTGTGAGAGGCGAACCTGATTATACGATTAGAGATTTGATTCGTTATCTAAGAGGAGATTCTTGTTTGAGACTTCATGACATTGCCGGTATCAGTTTTCGCAATAACGGAGATATCATACACAATCCTTTTCGTCCACTCATATCAGACCTTGATGAGTTGCCCTTTCCAGCCCAGGATTTAATAAATAAAAAGAAATACTACAACCCGAAATTGCAAGAGCGACCATTTACTGCGATGATGACCTCACGGGGCTGTCCTTATCGGTGTTCATTCTGCGTACCCTGCTCACTGAATTTTGCGCGGAAGATTGAATTTCAGAGATATAATGGCGCAGACAGAGTTCCGCCCGTTGCATTGGCTTCGGCAAACAGGGTGATTGATGAATTCAGGTATTTACGGGAATTGGGTTTTAAGGCAGTAAGTATAATTGATGATGAATTTTTGTTAAAACCACAGCGTGTAAAGGAAATTTGCCGGGGAATAAGGGAGCTGAATATCAAATGGGGTTGCCTTGCACGGTTAGACCATTTGAATGATGAAGAACTTATTGAAGATATGGCAGAAGCAGGCTGTCAATATGTGGACATTGGTATAGAATCACTTAACAGAAGAATTCTTGATGATTTGCGCAAAGATATTGATCTTTCAAGGATTGATGATACAATGCGATTACTGAAAAGGCATAAGATTAAACCAAAATTTAACATTCTGATTGCTGCATCTTCTCTGGAAACAACACAAACAATAAGAGAAACAATAAATCGCAGCCTGGCATTGAAGCCCTATCTTATTATGTTCAATATCTGCACTCCTTTTCCTGGAACCGAACTATATGCAAGGGCAAAAAGGGAAAACTGGTTTGTTAAAGGCGATTACTATCCTGAAGATGTTCAGAAGACTTCTATTATTCAATTCCCACATTTGAAAAAAGAAGAAATTGAAAGAATTGTTCATCAAGCAAACTTGAAAGCTTATTCCCGGTTAGGTCTGCTCTGGAGGAATTTTAGAATGGTTTTCAATATTGAAAATCTCTTGTTAACTTTTAAAATCATCATTAGAAAACTCAAGTTTTGATATTGACTTTGTGTCCTTATTGCATATAATAAATTATTAAAGGAGGTTATATGATATATCTTTTGGTTTTGTTCCAGGTTGTTGGCTCACCATTCTTGAATATCACTGAACCAGTGATTACAGGAGCAGGTGGTCCAGATGCATATGGCTACAGGTGGATAGATAGTGATACGACAGGGGGACCGGCTTTTAACTGGATTGATATCAAGGGCATTGGAACACAGATAACAGGATTAGCTGATGACAATGTTGTTGGACCCTTCTCTATTGGCTTTGATTTTCCTTACTATTGGTACAAAGTCAATAGTTTTTATGTGGGTTCAAATGGTTATATTGCCTTTGGTGATCCAACACTTGAGGCACATCCTTTTCAAACCTTGCCCAATTCTCAAACACCAAACAATGTTCTTGCACCACTTATGAGCGACATTGATTTTATTCCACAGGGCACCTGCTGGTACTGGACAAATGCCAGTCACGATACCTGCATTATTCAGTATGATAGTGTCCGTTTCTGGAATGTCGGAACCAGTCTCAACACCTTTCAGATTATCCTTTCAAAACCAGATAGTTCAATTACCTTCCAGTACCTTGTTCAGAATGGTACACCAGGTGGCGGAACGAATTTCCTGACCGTTGGTATTGAAAATGTTTCAGGTAGTGTTGGTTTACAATATCAACATGATAATGTTCCGAGCTATAATACAATCCACGCCGACCTTGCAATACTGTTTTATCCGCCGGAATCCACAACTTATCAGGTTCATGACATTGCGGTCTGGAAAGTCATGAATGATGTTTCTGGAGGTTTCTTTGTTTATAACGGCGATTCAGTTGATCTCTGGGCAGTCGTCAAGAATACAGGAAACCAGCCAGAAGCCAATTTTAATGTCTATTGTCAGGTGAGAAATCCTTCAAATATATTGGTCTTTGCTGATACAATAACAGTTTCCAGTCTTGCACCGGGTACTACAGACTCCCTGGTTTTCACTCCATTTTGGAATCCCACGGTGAATGGACCATATTCAGTGAAGGTAAAATCCTTGCTCAGTGGTGATATGACACCATCAAATGATTCAATACTTGTTGAATCAAGAGTTACTACCTATCCTGCTACACTGCAGTATGATAATAGTACATATGAACAGGTGATGTCCTGGAATGGTCCGAACTCGGGCTGGGGCAACAAGTTCTATCCACCAAAGTATCCTGTCAAAGTTAATCAACTCAGTTTTCATTTTGGTTCAGTGACGAGTGGAAATGCCCCTGTTCACATTCAATTGATTGATGATGATGGTCCTAATGGTAACCCTGGTACTGTGATATTTGATACATTAATTGTGGTTACAGACACGGGCTGGAAACACATAGATGTTGCCAATCATTACTTCATGATTGGTAGTGGGGCTTTTTATGTGGGCGGAATTGCCGAGAACGCTGCTGAACCTGGATTCTCAATGGATATTGACCCACTATTCTCAATGAGGGGTTATGAATACACTGGTTCCTGGGCACCTCACCGTGATAATGCTTCAATGGATATCCTGATCAGGGCAAATATCGAACTCTGGCCTGGCATGGTTGAAGAAGCACATCCTGTGGTGAAATCAAAAACAAATCCTGCCTGCGCAACACCAAATCCTTTTACAACACTAACCGCAATAAACTTTGCGCCTGATGTGAACAAATTAAAGGTCTATGATGCTTGCGGAAGGCTCGTTAGAACAATCAATCTGAAAAAAGGCATTGGTTTCTGGAATGGCTGTGATGAAAGAGGAAACTACCTGAACCAGGGGATATACTTTGGAATTGGAGACAACCAGGAAGTGATAAAGCTGATAATGGTCAAGTAATATGGTCAACCTGAGGGGCTATATAGCCCCTCAGGTTATCTTTTTGTGCAACGAATTGCCCTCTTTTATAACATCGTGTAGAATAAAACAAATAGATTGATGATTTTTCGTGATAATCATGATAATTCGTTGGCATGAAATTTGCATATTTAGGTATTGACAGACGAGTAATTTGGATTATAATGTGGCATAAGAAAAAGGAGGTAATATGAAGCCAAAACTCGTTGTTGCAGGTCTGTTAGTGGTTCTGGTAATGTTTGTTGGATGCGGCAAAAAGACTGACGAGGACGAATTGTATCAGGCGCAAAATCTCATACAGGGATTAGCAATGCTGGGTATGATGACTGATGTTGATGCCTATGATAATGCATTCCTTGCCGCGCCACCACTCTGGGAAGGTCCGGATACTTTTAATGTTCCTGACGAATGGGCTGATCTGTATTATCGATGGGTGATCAAATTCCCTGTTGATAGCCAGGGTGTAACAATTGATTCAGGTCATATTTACTTAATGTTCACTCCTGATATCTGGGATAGTGCGCACATGAATGATACTATTACGCAACTGGATATAGGTTTGCTTGCCGATAACAGAGAAATCTGGTTCCGTGCAGTCGTTGGAGTTCCTGATACAACCCATGTTACTGGTGATTTCAAGTGGAACTGGAATTCCACCTGGTATCGTTATGAGTTTGATAATAGTACAATCACTGAACAGGCAGCGATTGATATCACCACTTCAAACGATATCAGACTTTCTGCTCAATTCAGGTTTGACGCTGTTGGTGCTGGCACGACAGAAGAAAACTGGGCAAAATTTGACCAGACAATTTTTGTCCGCTACGAATTCTTTGCAGAGCCGAATGCAGAAGGGTATGACGGCTATTACGAACTGCTCAGTGAAGGCTGGAAAGTAAAACACTATTTTAAACTTGCTAAGCCAGCTGCATAGCTGGGAATTGTAGTGCGACAAGAGGGGAGGTTTACCTCCCCTCTTTTTTTTAATCAACATCAACTCCCATAATACGCATTGTTCAATTGTCAGTGGAGTTGTGTAGCGGTGCTATTTACCAATCCCTTGATTTTTATTAATATATAGTTATAATTTGCTATGAAAAAAATCCTGGCATTAGTATGTTCAATTATTTTTGTTGTCTCCTGTTCTGCAATAAAACAACGAATCGCAATCAAAGAGTGCAAATTCACTTTCCTGTCAGCAAATGCCCATAATTTTACATTCTCAGATGTAAAGGTTGATTTTGACCTGAAAGCTCAAAACCCGAATGATGTGGATGCAATGCTTGATCGACTTGACTATACATTTTATGTTAACCAAACTGATGTGTTTTCTGGGACCACAGGAAAAGGATTGAAGATACCTGCCGGTAAATCAGAAAAGTTCACTACGACCATAACCCTGCAGTATACAAAAGTCGGCGATGCAATAATTGAAGCATTGAAATTCAAAACTGCATCCTACAGCATCAAAGCCAAGGCATATATCAAGACACTTTTTGGTGAGATCAGTTATCCGGTGAATATTTCTCTTAATTAGTCTGAACTGGAAGATTTTAAGTTAACAAACGCAGGGCAAGGGGCAATAGATAGGGTAAATTAAGCATTACTTCCTTTACCAGATCACGCGTGTTGATGTCGTTGATTGTCTTGCCTTCAAAGAATTTTCTACCAATCTGGAAAATCTTTCTATAATCCTGTTCATTTAAATTCAAGTAGATGTCGCGTACTTTTTTATGAAATCTGATTTCAGAAAAGATTTCTTTTTCAACTTCTTTAACATAGAATTCTTTCTTCCCTCTGATTTTCAATACTGCATTGCGACCGGCTATGAACCCTGATTTGATGCCATTTGCAATCCCTGCCCCACTCAAGGGATCAGTGAATCTTGCAGCGTCGCCCACCAGAAAGAATTTCTCACCTGAGAAATGTCTTAATAGCTTTGCCGGCACACCACCAAAAATTTTCTCGCTAATGGTGCAGTCTGGAAAGTCCTGGCTGAGCCACTGATCAAGATACTCTTTCGCCTTTTTTTCTGTTTTGATTGGTGAAATGCCAAGCCCAATATTTGCTGAAGAATTTGATTTTGGAAATATCCAGGCATAACCGCCCGGTGCAATTTTATGGTCAAAAATCAAATAGGTATAACCGGGTTCAATCTTGATATTTTCAACAAAATACTCAGCGCACACTTCAATTTCATTCAAATTCAGTCTGGTATCAATGTCAAACCAGGTGCCAACTTTTGAGCAAATCCCGTCCGCGCCAATAATGAATTTAAAACGGTAATTCTTTAGAACATTATTTTCATTCACAACAACCTGATTATCGTTAATTTGTATTGCTCGGGCATTGGTTCTCAGGATTGCACCATTATCAACGGCTATTCTTGCAAGTTCCGCATCAAAGATCTTTCTATTAAGAACCCAGCCAACATTGGGATACTCAATCTTAAATTCCTCACCATCAGGGCTCCGGGCGATTGCCCCGGAAAGATGCACCGCAGTCCATTCAGGTTTTATTTCAAGATAGTCTTTGACAGTACTGCGTGATAACCCTTCAGCGCATTGTAGTGGCACACCGACCTGCGCATGCTCCTCAAGAATCAATACTGAAACACCTTCTTTTGCTGCCGCAAGCGCAGCACTGCTGCCTGATGGTCCAGCACCTATGACAATTATATCAAAGCTTTCCACACTGATTATTTGAGAATGGGAATCACACAGATAAATCTGAAAGGTGCATCAGTATTATTGATGAAACCGTGTTTATCATTAGGCTGAACAAACAAAGCATCTCCCTTTTCTACAGGAATTTCAGCATCACCAGTATTTAGTATTGCCGCACCTTCAATAATAAATATCTCGTGTTCCATATCAGTATGGGCATGCAATGGAATCTCTCCACCTGGTTCTATTGTGAAAATCCTCATTGCATAATGGGAAGCACCATCATTTTTTGTTATCAACCACTGTAAAGTTGTATCTCTGGTGCCAGGCAACTGAGGAATTTCTGGATTTATTTCACTGAGTCTTTTTATCTTCATAATAGTAATTCTATCATGATTTTTCATAAAATCAAGCCTGTAATTCAATGCTCTTCTTGACTTCGCTGTAAAAATTATTAGAATATGACCTACATTTTTTGTGAATAGCTATTCCAAAGGGAGGTTTATGGAATATTTTCTGACTGATGAAGAAAGGGCGTTGAAAGAGAAAGTGCGCAGGATAGCAGAGGAAGTAATCCTGCCCGCACGTGATGAACTGGATTTGAAGGCGGAATTTCCAAAGGCGATAGTTGACAGAATGGCAAAAGAGGGGCTGTTAAGAATTTTTATTCCCAAGGAATATGGTGGTACCGGTGCGAAAATAATGGCTATGAGCATTGCCTGCGAAGAGGTATCTCGTGTATGTGCCGGTGTTGCGACTGCCTATGCAGTAGGTGCCCTGGGTTCAGGTCCTATAGTCTATTTTGCTTCAGAAGAACAGAAGAAAAAATATTTGCCAAAGATTGCGAGTGGCGAACTACTATGTGCCTTTGGTCTTACAGAAGCCCAGGCAGGTAGTGATGTGGCAAACATGCAGACAACAGCAAGAAAAGAAGGCAATTATTTTATTCTCAATGGCGTAAAACAATTTATATCTAACGGTGGTATTGCTGATGTCTATGTTGTGCTTGCCTCAACTGATAAATCAAGGGGAGCAAGAGGGATTTCAGCTTTTATTGTGGAGAAAGGAATGCCTGGTTTTGAGTTTGGGAAACACGAAAACAAACTTGGTATCAGGACATCAGTAACGACCGAACTCGTATTCTCGGATTGCAAGGTGCCAAAGGAAAACCTAATGGGCAAAGAAGGTATGGGCTTTATTTATACCATGCGCAATTTTGATCGGGCAAGACCAGGAGTGGGCGCAATTGGACTTGGGGTTGCCCAGGGTGCCTATGAAACAGTCTTAAAATTCACCGCTGAAAAGGATTTACTCGGTGACCAATACATTCAACGCCGGATTGCTGATATGGCTACTGAAATTGAAGCGGCCCGCGCATTGATTTATGCCGCAGCTCGTTCAATTGATGCCGGTATCAAGAATACTACAAAACCAGCTTCATTCTCAAAATTGTTTCCATCAGATATTGCAATGAAGACAACGCTCAACGCCATTGAAATCATGGGACCTTATGGAGTGCTGAAGGAATATCATGTTGAAAAAATGCTGCGTGACGCCAAGATTACGCAAATCTATGAAGGCACAAACCAGATTCAACGGGCGCAGATTGCCCTCGAAATCATCAGAGAGATCGGATATAAATAAAGGAGCATTTATGGAATTAAATAAGGAAGTCGCATTACTTCAAAACGAAATCAGAAAATTTGCAAAAGAAGTTATTGCCGAAAAAGCCGATGAATTTGACAAACAGGCGATATTCCCTACTGAAGTTATCAAGAAACTTGCGGAAATGGGCATACTTGGTGCCACAATTCCTGAATCATTTGGCGGTTGCAATCTTGATACTGCTTCGCTTATTGTCTGTCTTGAGGAAATTGCCAGGGTTTGTCCTGCTACTGCTCTTGTGATTGCAACACATGATATCCTCTTTTCATATATGGTCGCAAAATTTGGTAGCCCGGCTATGCAGTCAAAATACCTGCCGCGCGCTGCATCAGGAGATTTTATTGGTGGTTTTGCTGAAATTCAGACAAACGAAATAAGTGTGATGAATTCTGGAAATACCTTTGTGGTCAACGGAAGAAATCACATTCTGCTCAATGGAATTACCCGCGCACCATTTGTTTGTTGTGTAAATGACAATAACAGGTTCAGTATTCTACTGGTTGAGGAGAATGCAGTCGGTATAACCCGCAATAAAAAAGACAATATTATCGGGATGCGTGCCGCAGGCATTACAGAACTAATATTTGAGAATTGTTCAATATCTAAAGAGAATCTGCTGGGTAAAGAGAACGAAGGTAAGGGCATATTAGAAGAAATGACATGGCTTGCAAACCTTGGTTTTGCTGCCATAAACCTCGGTATATGTCAGGCAGCGATGGAAAATGCGCTGAAATATGCAAAAGAGCGAATTCAATTTGGTGAACCAATAATTAATTTTGGTATGGTACGCGAGCTAATTTCTGAAATGACCACAAAAATAGAGGCACTGCGTTTGCTGGTGTATGACACTGCTGCGTTAAGAGATAGTGGAAAAGAATTTGCTCGCTCTGCGGCAATCGCCCGATATTTCAGCAATCAGAGTGTAGCAGAGATTACAACCAATGCAATCCAGGTGTATGGCGGATACGGTTATATGAAGGATTACCCCGTAGAAAAATATTTCAGGGATGCCCAGGTGTCTCGTGTGCTGTGCACCCCAAATATTGAGCTACAGGAATCAATCGTTTCCAGAACTATTTGAATTCGATAGCACAACAGCGACATATTTTGTCGGGTGCGAAAGCGCCATAAATCTGCATGAAGTTCAAAGGTAATTTCTGGATAGCAATTCAGGACATCGGTGGTTTTACTACACTAAGCGAACAACTGGCGAAAAAAGGGAAAAAAGGGACTGAAGCGCTATCCAATATGATCGGGAATTTCTTCAAAGAAGCAGAAGAGAGAATTCTTGATTGTAATGGCAGAATTTTCAAGCTTGCTGGTGATGCATATTACGCAATATTTCCGGCAGATGTAAATCCACAAGACCTGAAAACGCTTGGTAATGAACTTCTAAATCTAAATATATTAAAGAAAAATGACCTTAAAACGAGATTTGTTGCGGTATCAGGATTTATTGAAGGTGAATGGCTTCAGATATCAGACCATTACTATGATCTACTTATGACTGGTAAGGCAATCTACGACCTCAGTATTTTTGAAGAAAAAACGCCAGCAGGAAGAGTATTTGTGTTATCAGGTCTTTGCCAGAAATCCTCTACACTGCCTGATTTTCCTTCACTTTCGTATAAAATACGCTACCCACCCAGGCACAGGCCTCTCTATATAATGTTTCTGGAAGCTCTGCAGGATTTTGGTCTGGTTCACGAGCTAACATCACTGATATGTAAACAGAAAGGAAAAATAGAGCTGGTCAAATGGATTCCTTTTAAGCATACCTTCAAGGCACTGCTCATTGCTGGTTTTCCAGAATCTACTGGAAAAGAGGCCGAGTTATGTATTGATTTATTCAACAGGTTGAGACTTGAATTCAAGAGTTACAAACTGAGAATGGGTGTTAGTGCCGGAGTTGTCTTTGCCGGTGAGATCAAGACCAAAAAGTTCAATGAATTTGCAGTGTTAGGTGACACTGTCAATATCGCAGCCCGATTATGTGCCATTGTTCCTGAGAATGATATCTACATTTCCGAAGAGGTCCGGCAGGCACTGAGGGGCAAGTGCAGTTTTGCAGAAATAGGCATGGTTAAACTAAAAGGCAAAGAGGAAAAAATCAAAGTCTACAAACCTCAAGAAAGAATCTCTGGCATCTTTAATCCGATGTTATTTAGCTATGAATTTGTTGGTAGAGAAAAGGAATTTAAAAGCGCGCTCGGTCTTATTAAAGAAAATAAAAATATCTGTCTGGTTGGTGATGGTGGGGTCGGGAAATCGCGCATGCTCTATGAGATTAAGAAAAAGATAACGCAAAAAAATGTTATTGAAGTAGCACTATCACCAATCTCACCACCGCTGCATTTGTTAAGAGAGA
>FWPU01002803.1_pt1 | contig 46436 bp, 37 predicted proteins | sample 2228361 | NCBI WGS metagenome assembly FWPU01 (sample SAMEA103939777, study PRJEB20133) | metagenome
GCAGGATTAACAACCAAATAAAAGGCTGCATAGAGAGAGAGTGGAAATCGGGTGATTGCCATTCTTGAATGTGCCTTTCAAGGGCTTGTATCGAGATGGTACGAAATGGATACAAATAGATTTGATATCCCAATGGATTTAGCATGGCAATCAGTCCCATCCCCAAACCTGCAATCGCAAGCGTGAGGAAATCGCTATCAAGAGCGCCTTCTAGGATGTTCCGTTTTTCAAGCATTGCCCTTGATAATCTTGTAATGATAAATTCCGTAAGATATATACCCCATAACAGAAATCCAACAATAAACCCGCCATGACTGTTGACCCAACTCAGCATGATCAGCGGTAAAACAATCCAGAAAGCTTTACGGTTATTAGCAAATCCTTTTTGTGCGCCTCTTTCCAAAATAGATATGAAAACCGCTGTAAAGAGTAAGGTGATCAAATGAGGACGGGCCGACCAATATACACCACTTACCGTTGCACAAAGGATGACCAGAAATGCTCGAATAAGGGCTTTCCCATTCATCGTGTTATAAAGCACTGCAAAGGTAGCAGCAATCAATAAACCGGATAGGAGATTGAGTCCTCCCAAACCCAGTACCGATTCGATCGCAGCCATGGGAATTTCGATCATCCAGCCAGGATAACGCCAATCCATACCAAATCTGGTGAATGAAAACAGGTCAACAGTCAACAACTGCCGATTTTCAATCATCCATTTACCTGCCCGTAAATGCCACCAGGTATCATGATCGATAGACATCCGGGTTGCCATGATATATACCAACAGAATTGTTATCCAACCAACCATTCGCTTAAATTTCATAAGATCTACCTTGTATTTGCATCACCAAAATAATCCCTTTCACATAGACGATGTTATATAATGGAATAGAAGCAATGAAAACCAATTTGTCTCTACGGCGATTTTCTTCCCAAATTCTTCCATTCGTGCTTGTTGTATTAGCCATATTTCTAAGATTAAATGCAGGTCCGAGGACAATCGATGATTCTTTCATTACCTATCGCTACTCTAGGAATATTTTAGCTGGTAACGGCTTTGTCTTCAACCCTGGCGAGCAAGTCTTAGGTACAACAACACCTTTTTACACATTATTACTGACGATTTTAGCAATACCTCTAGGTGGAGAAAACGCCAACTTCCCCCTGATCTCGCTATGGTTGAACGCAATAGCAGACGGTTTAACATGCCTCTTGCTCTATCATTTTGGCATCAAATTGCACTCTAGCCGATTAGGGCTCGCCTCATCGTTGGCTTTCGCTCTCGCTCCCTATAGTGTCACATTTTCAATTGGTGGCTTAGAAACCAGTATATACCTCCTCGTGTTATTGGGTTTAGGTTATACCTATGTCAATGCTCGTCTTGAGTGGGCGGCTTTCTTAGCAGCCTTGGCTTTTCTCACCCGTCCAGATTCGATACTCTTAATACTCCCTATTGCTTTCGATCTTCTCATCGGGATATTAACCAATACCTCACAATTAGAAAGGAGAAGTCTACTCCATCATCAACGGCTTCGGGAATTTTATCGTTATTTAAGACCCGCTTTAATTTTTATCTTGCCTTGTGCTGTTTGGTTACTCTTTGCCTATTTTTATTTTGGTTCTCTTTTTCCGAATTCGATAACCGCCAAAGCCCTTGCCTATCGATTACCTGAAAACAGCGCCTTGATTCGTCTGATCCAGCATTATGCCACACCATTCGGTGAAGATCTTACTTTTGATAAATATGGGATTGCTTTTGGACTCTTTCTTTATCCATCTTTAGCCTTGTTTGGTGGTCTCCAATTCTTCCGTAAATCAAAACGCACTGTTCCATTGATCATCTTTCCGTGGTTATATCTAATCGTCTTTGCGATTGCTAACCCTCTCATTTTCCGATGGTATCTCACTCCGCCTATACCTTTTTATTTTCTCAGCATATTTATGGGAATCATCGCAATTTGGGAACAGATCTGTAAATCAATCAAAGCTAAATTTAATCGTATTGTATCACTATTCGAGCCAATCGATGATCCTCCCTACGTTGCTAATTCTTCCAGCATGGGATCTTCATCCATCTCATGGACCTGATCGTTTAGCACCTAAAATGGCTTATATTCAATTGGAGCTTCATTACGAAGAAGCTGCAAAATTTCTCAAAAGCAAGTTCAAGAAACCCCCTCAAAAAATTACCCTCGCTGCAAGTGATGTTGGCGTGTTGGGTTATTTGACCGATGCATACATTCTTGACACAGTAGGCTTAAATTCTCCTCAAACGATCGGTTATTTTCCCCTCGACGAAAATGATTACGTCATAAATTACGCAATACCCACTCAGTTGATTTTAGACTACCTACCCGACTATGTGGTAATTCTAGAAGTTTACGGACGGAATACCATCCTAAAGAATAAGGACTTTCTCAAACAATATCAATTGTCGTTGAAAATTGATACTGACATCTACGGCAGTGAAGGTATGTTGATTTTCGAGAGAATAAAATAAAAACGGAAGGCTTCTTTACAAAAGCCTTCCGTTAGCATTCTCTACTAGCCTAAATACTCGCGCAATTTTCGGCGAATTGTGGGATGACGTAAACGGCTGAGCGCTTGGGCTTCGATTTGTCGAACACGCTCTCGGGTTACACCCATCTTTCGACCCACTTCTTCGAGTGTATATGCCTGCCCATCCAATAAACCGTAACGCAGTTGTAAAATGCGCACCTCACGTGGAGGTAAACTATTCAACACAGCTTCTAAATGCTCTCGCAACAAATTATAAGTTGCCGTCTCATCTGGGGCTGAGACCTCTTCATCTTGGATAAAATCGCCCAGAACCGAATCTTCTTCATCGTCCGTTGGGGTTTCTAGAGACAGCGGCCGTCGCGCAACCTGAATCATATTTTCGACCTTTTGAGGGGGTACATCCAATGCTTCAGCTAGCTCTTCCACCGTTGGATCACGGCCTAAGCGTTGGGTTAATTGGTGCTGGACTCTCAATAGCTTGTTAATCTGATCGCCCATGTGTACGGGTACACGAATCGTCCGTCCTTGATCGGCAATTGCGCGGGTCACCGCTTGGCGGATCCACCAAGTAGCATAAGTACTAAACTTATGCCCTCGTCGATAATCAAACTTTTTCGCGGCTCGAATCAGGCCAATATTTCCTTCCTGAATCAGATCAAGGAAGGGTACACCTCTTCCCATGTATTTTTTTGCTACACTGATCACCAATCTCGAGTTAGCCGTGATCAAGTGCTCTCGGGCAGCCCATCCATCTTCGATCAAGGCTTGTAATTCCTTTCTACGACGAGGGCTGACATTTCCGCGAGCTAACTCTTCTCTGGCAATACGACCCCGTTCGATTCGCTGGGATAGTTCCACTTCCTCCTCAGCGGTCAGTAGTGGAACACGTCCCACCTCTTTAAGGTAGAGGCCAATCGTATCATCGGTATCGATGTTCGCTAAATAATTATCGTCGATGACCAAATGAGGTTGTAATTCATCTTCGCCTTCTTCTTCAATTAGTTCTTCCTCAGTAGGCCCGACTAAACTGGCATCATCGACATATGGAATGCCTGCGCTAAGCAACGCAGCAAACGCCTCTTCGAGTTGATCGACATCTTGTTCGGCTTCCGGGAAAAAGCTTAATATATCATCAATCGTGACGTACGATTTTTGTCGACCGAGCTCGATCAGGCGAGCAATAGCGTTATTGTCGTCGTCTTCCCTTTCACTTAATGCGTTCAAAAGATTTTCATCTAACATAGAACTCATCTACCGTCCTAACCAATTTGATATATACAGAATACACTTTTTATGACCGAAAATCAAGCCCTAATTTTTATTTAGGCTTATAAGTTACAAGACAAGAAAAAGCACAGCATCCATCTTGGAAGCAGTGCCCCATTTGCAGTTCAGTTGGACTTATCACCGCTACCAACTATATTTATTACTGACAAATTTTATACATTAAAAACACACTTGGAGTCAAGTAGCTACCCAAAATTTAATAAAAAATTAATAATTAACAGCAAATAATCCCCCAAAAATCAAGAATTTTGGTATGGGCAGCAATGCTCTCTAACAGCGTATTTCTGGAGAATGAATGTTTCCCCCGTCAACCGATGCTCATCATTATTGACACATGATAGGCGGTTGATTATAATCCCTTCGTTCGCCTGTTACCTTGCTTAGGTGGACAAATCATCTACAATCTCGGAGGCAAGAATATGGATATTCTTTGGCTTGGTAGTCGCCATGGATTAGCGCCTTTCGAACAAATTGTTGTTGTCGGAGTGCTCGTAACAGCATTCATCAGCCTGCTTTATGCATGGCTCCTGAGAGGTAACGTACTCAATAAAGATAAAGGTTCACCTCTAATGCAAGAAGTATGGGAAGCAATACGAGTAGGAGCGGATAGTTATTTGAACCGCCAGCTAAGAACGATTCTTCCCCTCATCGGCCTTCTAACCATTGCCTTATTTCTAAGTGTTTATATCGTTCCTCCAACTCCCGAGGCTGCGGAAGAGTTTGGTGATCAAGCTCAAATTGCCATTGCAATTGGTCGAACCATTGCTTTTATCATGGGGGCAACCTTTTCCCTTTTAGTCGGCCAGCTAGGAATGAGGATGGCAATTCAAGCCAGTGTCCGAGCAGCTTCGGCCTCACGACGAAGCTTGAATGAAGCACTAACGATTGCTTACTACGCCGGCACAATCACCGGGATGCTAACAGATGGTTTAGGTTTATTGGGTGGAACGATAATCTTTGTTGTATTTGGAAAAGCAGCCCCAGATGCCCTACTGGGTTTCGGATTTGGTGGTACTTTGATCGCCCTCTTCATGCGCGTTGGAGGGGGCATCTATACTAAAGCCGCTGATGTCGGAGCAGATTTAGTTGGGAAAGTTGAAAAGGACATCCCCGAAGATGACCCCCGTAATGCTGCTGTTGTTGCCGATTTAGTTGGAGACAACGTTGGCGATTGTGCTGGGATGGCAGCAGATATCTTTGAATCCTATGAAGTGACTATCGTCTCTGCCCTAATCTTGGGGTTGGCTTTGGTAGCCGCTACCGGAAATCTCATGTGGATTGTCTATCCACTCGCTATCCGAGCAATAGGCGTCATTTCATCGATTCTTGGCACCTTCGCCGTCCCCATCTGGCAAAAGGTTCCTAAAAAAGGCTTGTTTGGTTTTCTTCACGCGGAGGATGCTGAGGAAGCAATGTTCCGCTCTTATGAAGTATCCAGTGTAAACACCATCCTTTGGGCTTTCTTATTAGCGATCTTTTACGCCCATGATTGGCGAATGGCAATGCTAACCACAATTGGAGTTGGATTAGCTGTTGCATTTAACCCTCTTACATCCTATTTCACCTCAACCAAACGCCCTCCCGTCAAAGAAATTGTCGAATCCACCAATGCCGGTCCGGCAACGACAATCCTTTCGGGTCTATCTGTCGGTATGGAATCTAGTGTTTGGGCGTTGGTAGTGATTGTAATCAGTTTTATCTTCGCTCTCTTATTATATAGTACAGATGGAGCTGCCTATGTCCTCTACGCTGTTGCCATGATCGGTATCGGCATGCTCAGCCACACCGGTAACAATGTAGCAATGGATTCTTATGGCCCAATTTCCGATAATGCTAACGGCATCGGGGAGATGTCTTGGCAAAATATGGACGATGAGGAGACCAAAAAAGCTCGCCAAATCATGGCCGATTTAGACGCGGTAGGAAACACCACAAAAGCAATCACCAAAGGGATTGCCATTGCTTCAGCAGTCATTGCAGCAGTCAGTCTGTTCGCCTCTTTCTTCATTGATGTCGGTCGTGTACAAGAAGCAGCCAACATTGCAGCACAAGCTGCCGGTCAAGCCATTCCATTCCCTCAATTGCTCAGCGATACGGGCATACGCGTTTCCGAAGTCAGTGTTTTTATTGGCTTACTTCTAGGCGGCGCATTACCATGGTTGTTCAGTTCGCTGTCACTTAAAGCAGTCAGTCGCGCCGCTAGTCTGATTGTCATCGAAGTGCGTCGGCAGTTCAAAATTCCAGGGATTATGGAAGGTACCAAAAAGCCAGATTATGCCCGAGTGGTAGGGATTTCAACTCAAGCTGCCCAAAAAGAATTAATTCCTCTTGCTGTGATCTCTGTCCTCACGCCTCTCGCGCTTGGCTTAATGTTGGGTGTTGAAGCCTTAGCTGGTTTCTGTGCCGGCATTATTCTGAGCGGCCAACTCTTAGCCGTCTTCATGGCAAACGCCGGTGGTGCATGGGACAATGCCAAGAAAGCCATCGAAGATGAACCTCGCAACGCTTTAGCTAATACTGGCAAGGGTTCTGATCGTCATAAAGCCAGCGTAGTCGGAGATACTGTTGGTGACCCCTTAAAGGATACCGCTGGTCCAGCCCTAAACCCAATGATCAAGGTTGTCAATCTAGTTTCCCTCATCGCCGCTCCGATCATTGTAAAATATGCTGGCGCGACAGGCGGTACGTTAGTTGGAATATGGGTCATCTCTCTAGGCTTGTTGACAATCGTTGGATGGGCAATCTCGCGATCGAAAGCTAAAACTGTCTCTCTCAGAGAAGAAACCAGCGTTGCCTAACTATGATTTGTATGTAACGATCATCTCCCGGTCTCAAACGACCGGGAGATTTTGTATCTCATCGCATCCAATGCAACAAATAATACTGTATATACAAAATACTTGACAGTCACGGCTGTTTCCATTATGCTAAACAAGGAAGCTGGTTAATTCTAATAAATCACTACCTCCAGCGATCAGCACATGCGAGTTCTGGGAAGGGAGTATCTTGTATGTCATCAATTTCTCTTCGGGCATACCACCGTCAAATCGAGGAATGGATAGACCAAGGATTATATGATCAAGCGATCATTCATTGTCGTCATATTTTGAATGTTTATTCTAAATGCCTCGATACCTACCGATTATTGGGTAAAGCATTTCTTGAAAGCCAAAAATTTGGGGATGCAAATGACATCTTCCAACGTGTTCTCTCCAGCCTGCCGGACGATTTTGTCTCTCATGTGGGGATGAGCATTATTCGCGAAGATGAAAGTAACCTAAATGAAGCAATCTGGCACATGGAACGAGCGTTCGAGATCCAACCTTCGAACAACGCCATCCAAGGTGAGTTAAGACGATTATATGGACGTCGAGATGGCATTGAACCCCCTAAAGTCAACTTAAATCGTAGCGCCTTAGCTAGAATGTACTTAAAGGGAAACCTACACTCTCAAGCTATCGCCGAAATCCGAATGGCGTTAGCTGAAGATCCCCAACGCCCTGACTTAGAAGTATTGCTTGCCAGAGCTTACTACGAAACACAACAAATCCCCGAAGCGAAAGAAACTGCCAACCAACTGTTTGTAAAGCTGCCCTACTGTTATGAAGCCATCCTGATCCTTTGGCAAATTTCTCAGATTGAGGGCAGAGAAAAAGAAGCTGAAAGATTTCTTGCAAAACTTGCTGAATTAAATCCCTACGCCGCCCATCTAAGTAAGGAAATTTCTTCACTTGAACTTGTTCCAGATACAGCAGTCATTTTGGAGAAGTATGAAGGCTCACCCGAGTCGGTAGCCAAAACGTTATCCGAGCAACCTGACTGGGCTGCTTCTCTGGGAGTTCAAATCACATCCGAAGAAGAACACCTCGATAGTTCCCTTCCTGATTGGATAACCGACCAAACACCTACAGAAGCTCCACCTTTTGAGCTATCCGAGGAAACCCCATCCGGGATAATTTATGAATCGCTAGAAACAACCACCGAAGATTTGAGCGAATTGGAGATTCCAGATTGGATGCGGGAAGCTGGTTGGGAAGAGAGCAAAACGGAAGAAGAAACGTTGCCAGAAGTAAACGAAGTTTCACATTTCATCGAAGAATCCGAACCCGACGAACTTGCAGCCGGAGAGATTCCAGAATGGCTTAAAGATATTTCCCCAATCGATGAAGCTGAGGTACCTTCATCCATACCACCCGCGCTAGCAGAGACAATTTCTCTCCCTAAGGAGACGCCACCTGCAGAAGGAGATAGCATTGCAGCATGGCTTGCCGGGCTGGAAACGGAAGCAGAAGCTCCTGAGGTAGCGGCGGAAATTTCAATCCCCGAAGCCGAAGAACTACCTGATTGGGTGAACGAATTGAACAACAAATCTCATCTCACTGCAGAAATACAACCTGCAGAGCCAAGCTGGATCGAAGTAGAATCCTCAGAAACTTACTCCACCGAAACTCCATTGCCTGTTCCTGAAACACCCGAAACCTCATCGATGCAATTACCCGCAAGCAATGAAGAACTACCGGCTTGGCTTTTAGAGGAGGAAGCCTCACCACAAGCTGAACAACTACCCGATTGGCTGTTGAGCAGTCTAGAAGAAGAGGATGAAGAAATACCATCTCAACTACCCGAGGTGCCAATAACTGAAGAAGACACAAAACCGGTTATTGTCCATCCAACGCCGGAGACATCTCTGGAACAGCCATCTTCCTTTGAGCAGTTTCCTCCTTCGATGAGTGAAGATGAAGCGTTTGCTTGGTTAGAAAACTTAGCTGCGAAACAAGGAGCAGAGGAAGCCCTGTTACTGTCTCCTGAACAGCGAAAAGAAGAACCACCAGAATGGATACGTGAATATCTTGAAGCTCAACCAGAACTCGCTTTAGAGGAATCACCAAGCGCGGTGGTTGAGTCAATCCCTGAAGAACCTCCTGCTCCCACAGAAGAAGCTGCTGAATGGTTAGGAGCAAGTAGGGAGACTTCATTAAGTCTTTCAGATAAACCTCAAACTGAAGAGTTTCCAGAATGGCTACGCGTGGAACTGGAAAAAGAGCAGGTTTCAGAAACCCCAACCTCAGCTATCGATAAAAGTGAAGTCCCTGAGTGGGTTGCCTCTATGACTGAAGAGGTAACACAGGAATGGATTCAAGAATATCCTTCTGAGCCGGTTGAGGAAATCACTGAAGGTGAAAGCCGCGTGCTACCATCAAAGGAGGCCGATGTCCTGATTTCTACCCCCGCTCAAGTCGAAATGGAGACAATGATTCCTGAAATCAGCGAGATTACAACCGAAAGCCTACCCGAAGGAATACTTGAAGAACAAGAACTCGATATTGGATTAATACCAAAAGAGCATGCGGAGGAAGCTCAAATTGCCATTGAAACCAAACCCGTTCCTCAATACGAACCCATCTCTCAAGAGAAAGCTCCCGAGATGGTGGAACCTACCTCTCCCCCGATTGAGGAAGCCCGCCATGCATTATCAAGCGGCGAGATCGATCTGGCGCTCGTCAAGTATCAAACTCTCATTCATCAACGATCTGAACTCGATCAAGTCATCAAAGATTTGTCCGACGCACTCTACCATCACCCTATGGAAGTCAAAATGTGGATGCTTTTAGGCGACGCTTACCTTCGGAAAGACCTTCTATCCGAAGCCTTGGATGCATACAATAAAGCGGAGGAACTACTTCGTTAACATTTTTTGTCTTGGAGGTTTTTGTGCAACGTACATTCGTCATGATCAAACCCGATGGTGTTCAACGCGGCCTAATCGGGCGCATTATCACCCGTCTTGAAGAACGGGGCTTAAAACTGCTCGCCGCAAAATTTATACAAGTGAGTAGAGAACTTGCCGAAACCCACTATGCAATCCATAAAGGCAAAGACTTTGATGATAAGCTGATTGACTATATAACTTCCTCGCCAGTATTGGCAATGGTTTGGGAAGGGCCAGATGCAGTTGCTGCTGTGCGTCAGACCATGGGTTCGACACGCCCGCGCGAGGCTGCTCCAGGCTCTGTTCGGCATGATTTCGGCTTGGATGTCGGGAGAAACCTTACTCATGCCTCAGACTCACTCGACAATGCTGAGGCCGAAATTCGCCTATGGTTCAAACCCGAGGAAATCGTCTCTTGGCAAAGAGAAATCGATCGATGGACATTTGAATAAAATTTTGGCTGGCTATCTAAAATCTAGATAGCCAGCAACTTATTTGCTCCAGAATCACCGGTATTACGAAACGAATACCCCAAGTAACCTAACGAGGGGAATTTTACCTAATGATCTCCCGCTCAATAAAATACAAAGATGGGAAGGCGATGGTTCTCGTCCATGAATTCTAATTTGATATAATTCAATTTGCAATCTCTTTTATTGGTACCTATGGACTGGTTCTATGTTGACTACACACAAAATTACCCCCGAAATTATCCATCAGCAATTGCTGACTCTTCTGCCCTATGTACAAAAACCCGCCCGCTACAGCGGAGGAGAACTAAATCAAATCGTAAAAACCTGGGAGGAAACAGATATCCATTTTTGTTTGGTCTTTCCTGATATTTATGATATTGGGATGTCGAATCTCGGATTGGCAATCCTTTACGAGATAATTAACCAACGCTCAGATGCCCTTGCTGAACGCGCATTTGCTCCATGGGTGGATATGGAACATGAAATGAGAGAGAACCAAATTCCACTTTATTCCCTAGAGACCAAACACCCTCTTTCCGAGTTTGATATTATCGGTTTTTCCCTGCCCTACGAGTCCCTGTTTACCAACGTTCTAAATATCCTTGATTTATCAGGACTTGAGATCTGGGCAGAAAAGCGAGCCGAAAAACATCCTTTGATCATTGCCGGTGGACACGCCGCTTACAACCCCGAACCGATGTCGGCTTTTATCGACGCCTTCGTCATCGGCGAAGGGGAAGAGATTATCCATGAAATCTTAGATGTTTTTATTGGTTGGCGTAAAATGTCATCAAGCCGCATGAGCCTTCTCTATCAGCTCGCCCAAATCGATGGAGTTTATGTCCCATCTCTATATACCGACTTTTATCATGCTGATGGTACCTTCTCCCATCTCGAAAAGATAATAGCCTCTATTCCTACTACGATCTCAAAACGAATAGTAGCCCATCTACCCCCAGCTCCTCATCGATTTATCGTTCCCTATATCGAAACGGTGCACGAACGCATCCCGATTGAAATTATGCGCGGCTGCACGCGGGGCTGCCGATTTTGCCATGCCGGAATGGTCACTCGTCCTATCCGAGAACGATCTGTTTCGGAGATCATTGAGACTATACACAAAGCTATCCAAGCTACCGGCTATAACGAAGTAGGATTATTATCTCTCTCATCTTCCGACTATACGTATATTTCCGGGCTGGTCAGGGAAATTAAGCGCAATTTCTCCTCGAATCATCTCTCTATCTCTTTACCCTCTTTGCGAATCGAAACCTTCTCGATCCAGCTTATGCGAGACTTAGGATCAACGCGCCGAGGTGGCTTTACCCTCGCTCCCGAAGCCGCCACAGAGCGCATGCGTAATATCATCAATAAACCGATCTCAACTCAAAATTTCCTTGAGACAATCCAAGCAATCTTTGAAAACGGGTGGTCAACTCTCAAGCTCTACTTTATGATTGGGCATCCCTTAGAAACACTGGAAGATGTTAAGGCAATTGCAGAACTCTCGAAAGAATCCCTCCTGATTGGCAAAAGGGTTGTCGGCAATCGCGCTCAAATCCATGTTAGCGTCTCAACTTTTATTCCCAAACCCCACACCCCCTTTCAATGGGTATCCTGCGATTCATTGACAAATATTGAGCAAAAAATCGTGCTATTGCAGCGCAGTCTTCGGGGTAAAAATCTTAAGTTGACTTGGAATCCCCCACAAGCGACTTTCCTTGAAGCTTGGCTTTCCCGTGGAGATCGTCGGCTTGCGCAGGTCATCTATCTGGCTTGGAAAAACGGTGCCAAATTTGATGCCTGGAATGATCAACGAAACATGGAAGCTTGGTATCAGGCTTTTGCGAACTGTCATTTAGAACCCGAATTCTATACCCATCGTACCCGCTCCCTTGATGAAGCATTTCCTTGGGATCATATTGACATCGGGGTTCGTAAAGAATTTCTCCTTCAAGACTACCTAATGAGTTTGGAAGGTCAGACGCGTGACGATTGTCGTCAGAGTTGTTATGCCTGCGGGATTCTGCCCAAGTACGCTCCCCTACGACGAGAAAGCGGAATCACCTGGAAATGTCCTCCTTCAAACCCCAATCGTTAATTTTAAGTCTATGATTCGTGTGCGGGTTAACTTCGATAAAACAGAAAGCATGCGCTTTATTGGTCACCTTGACCTTTATCGAGCATGGGAGAGAGCTTTGCGACGGGCGAGATTACCTCTCGCTTATTCACAAGGGTTTAAACCTCACCCTCGAATTCAAATCGCCGCCGCTCTGCCTCTCGGATTTACCAGCTCTAATGACCTAATGGATATTTGGTTAGACGAAGAAATTCCCCTATCACAGCTTCACTCGCAAATCCAATCCGTATTACCCCCTGGCTTGCGCTTAAACCACCTCACAGAAGTTCCTCTCCATCAACCCGCTTTGCAATCTATGCTAATTGCCTCTGAATATGAAATAACCTTGCTAGAAAAGATTCCCACTCTAAATCAGCGTGTAGCGGAATTAATCCATCTATCAACTATCCCAATAGAACGAAAGGGAAAGACTTACGATCTCCGCTTAATGATTATTTCCTTGAACGTTTTACCACAACACCAAGACGATTACCAACATTTGCGCACCATTCTTCAGACCAATCCATCTCTCCATGCTCGACCTGATGAACTCATACGGGTCATGGGTATTCCTCCTGAAAAAGCACTTTTTCATCGATTGAGACTACTTTTCCAAGATAATCTCTCGAACAATTAGGAAGAGATAAATGTCGCTTTTACTTTCCCTCTCTCTAGGTTTTATTCCAATGCTGATCAATGCGGTTTGGGTTTATTGGCTCGACCGCTTTGAGCAAGAACCCAAACGTTTGTTATGTTTTGTTTTCCTATGGGGAGCTTTGATAGCTGCAGCAGGGGCGCTCATCTTTAATTCGGTTTGGGAGATCAGTTTTTATTACTTGACCAATTCTGATAGACTGTCCTCGCTATCCACCTATCTCATTTCAGCACCGCTCGTTGAGGAGTTTCTTAAAGGTTTCGCAGTTTTTATCATCCACCTAATTTATCGACATGAGTTTGATTCGATCTTAGATGGTATCGTGTATGCTTCTGTAACAGCATTGGGATTCGCAGCAACCGAAAATGCTTTCTATATCTATGAAAAGGGCTATTTAGCCAGTGGTTATACCGGCATCCTACTTTTATCCTTTATTCGGGTGGTGATTGTAGGGTGGCAACATCCCTTTTATACAGCCTTTACTGGGATTGGATTTGCAATTTCGCGTTTGACACGCTCCCTCTATTGGAGATTTGCAGCCCCTTTCCTTGGATTCTGCTGTGCTGTCTTAGCACACTCATTTCACAATCTTATCAGTTCAATTTATCCAAGTATGACAACCTGTTTGCTCGGAATCATCGTAGACTGGTCAGGTTGGCTTGCGATGTTCGCCTTCGTTTTGTTTACCCTGTCCCGAGAGCGTAAAATACTGGAATATCACCTTAGAGAAGAAATTGCTATGGGCACATTGACCCAAGCGCAGTTTGATAAGGCAATTTCGTTTTACCACCGAACATTTGACCCACTGATAAGTCTATTCCAAGGTAAATATTCTCTAGTACGTCGCTTCTATCAACTTTGTGGCGAATTGGCTCATAAAAAAGCGCAATTCGCTCAGGTTGGGAACGAGGTAGACAATCAATCACGCATTGAAGCGTATCGATCCGAGCTGACCCAAATTTCCCGCTCCTTATCTGGCTAATTGATGGTAAAATGTCGAATAAGCCCCCATAGCTCAGTGGATAGAGCGTTGCCCTCCGGAGGCAAAGACCCGCGTTCGAGTCGCGGTGGGGGCATTTTGATTCTCTATCGATATAAACGCTGCTCGCAGATGTATTGATATACCAAAGGGGGCAAAAAATATCGAAACGGTAAACCGCTCGACACTCTCTGGCGAATTTCTCGCGAAGAAATATCGAACCGTGGAGCATTAAGGAAAACAACCTTTTGATGAATGCCTGTAAATTTATCCTCGAGATCGATAAGCGGATCACCGTTGACAGCACGTCTCATAACTGCAATGCCATCGCAATTTTGTAGAAATTGAGCGGGTTGATGCCAGCGAGGTAAATCTCTAAGGGAGTCCTCTCCCATTAAGTAAATAACCTTAGACCCCACATACAATTCCTTGACAATCACCAATGACTCCACAGCATAGTGAGGAGGGGGCCGATCGATATCTATCTGAGAAAGTCTAAAGCAGGGATTATCTTGGATAGCCAGCTCAAGCATCCTCTGTCGATGGATTAGGTCAGTGATCTCTTGAACTATTTTATGAGGTGGAAAAGGAGTGAGTAAAAATAACACAAAATCCAGCTCCAATTGAACGAGTGCTTCTTCGGCAAGGATCAGATGCCCTAAATGAACCGGATCAAAAGTCCCCCCTAGTAACCCAATTTTGTTTTTCGAGTCGCTCAATCGACCCATTCTAGTTCAAAATCCCCAATAAAGACCGTATCCCCTTCCTGAACCCCGGCTTTACGAAGGCCTTCCTCCACCCCCAAAGCTTGAAGGATTTTCTGAAACCGCCGCACCGATTGCGGATACTCCCAATACGTCATAGCTGCAGCTCTTTCGATCGCCTCTCCGCTGACACGCCAACCCTCGGCAGTTTGGATAATCTCGAATTGGCGGGGATCCTTTGGCAATCGATAAACCGGAATTTCTTCCTCAGCGGTTTTCGGTTCAGGTAGAGATTTAAGCACCGTCACCACGTGATACAGCATTTCGCGCACGTTTTCACCGGTCAATCCGGAAATTTGCCACACCTTCTCAATACCACTCTGTTTTTGAAGCGCTTGGCGAATAATTTCTGCTTTCTCTCTTACTTCAGGTAGATCAACTTTATTCAATGCCACGACTTGAGGTTTCTTTCCCAAATAGGGATCAAAAAGCGCCATTTCTGCATTGATTTGATGAAAATCAGCGATAGGATCTTCGGATAAACCATCCAATAAGTGAATCAGTACTTTCGTCCTTTGAACATGCTTCAAAAAATCCACACCGAGGCCCACCCCTTGATGAGCTCCCTCGATTAACCCAGGTACATCTGCAAGTGTCAAAGTAAGGTCGTCATCAATAACGGCTACACCTAAATTGGGTTCAATCGTTGTAAATGGATAAGGGGCTATCTTCGGTTTTGCATTGGTTAGTCTAGCCAAGAGGGTGGATTTTCCAGCATTTGGAACTCCAACTATGCCAACATCGGCGATTAATTTCAATTCCAATCGCAAACGGATTTCTTCTGCCGGCTCACCCTTTTCTGCGATGCGTGGCGCTTGTCTAACAGGAGTCGCAAAGTGAGTATTTCCTCTTCCTCCTCGGCCTCCACGTGCTACAATCAACCTTTGTCCCTTCTCGGTTAAGTCGCCCAACAATTCTCCACTATCAGCGTTATAAACCAACGTTCCGGGAGGCACATGGATGACCAAATTTTCGCCAGACTTTCCAGTCATGTTTTGTTTTCCCCCAGGTGCTACATCTTGAGCTTTGTAGTTTTTTTTCTGACGAAAATGGTACAAAGTGTTCATAGAAGGATTCACCTCAAGGATAACATCTCCGCCTTTTCCGCCATCCCCACCATCGGGCCCTCCAAAAGGAATATATTTCTCTCGGCGAAAATGGACGATACCATCGCCTCCTTTTCCAGCTTTTACGTAAATAACTGCTTCATCGATAAACATCAGGATTTCTAATTACAGGTGTATTTTTTCCTGGGCTTCATTACTGTCATGAGATTATACCATTTTGCACAGATGATATTTCTTTTGCACTGGTTTTGTGAGATTCTTGTGTAAAATTGCACAATCAACCTTGTTTTATGATAAAATTTATCCAAATCTATATCTGTTTTGATACCGAACAAAAAAATCTTTCCTAGGAGAGAGAGGAATGCCCACCCGAAACATCCCTGATATCGTTATCGGTCGACTACCCCAATATCTTCGTTCCTTGCAAAGAATGGAAAATGAAAATCGGTTAATTACTTCCTCACAGGAGTTAGCAGAAAGGTTAGGCATATCCGCTGCACAGATACGTAAAGATCTTTCTCTCTTTGGAGAGTTTGGTAAACAAGGTACGGGGTATGACATTCACTTTCTAATCGAAAAACTTCGCTCGATCTTGAAGGTCGATCGGGTATGGGATATTGTTGTTGTTGGAGCAGGAGATATCGGTAGTGCTGTGGCGCGCTATCAAGGTTTTACCAACCGCGGTTTTCGGGTAACCATGCTCTTTGATAAAGACCCATCGAAAATCGGCGCGAAGATTGGTAATTTTATCGTTCAAGATAGTCAATACCTTAGTGAAGCTGTGCAACGAGCCGGGATCAAGATCGGTATGATTGCTGTACCCACTTCGGAAGCGCAAGGAGTTGCCGACCAACTCGTCAAAGGCGGAGTAAGAGCGATCTTAAATTATGCACCGATCAGTATCAATGTTCCTCCCAATGTCCGAGTTCAATATATTGACCCGGTAATTCATCTACAGCGAATGACCTATTATTTGGATTAAATAGAACGTAGAAATTAAACGGAGGGTAGATTTCGCCGCAGCACCGGCACCATTTTGATTCCCCGTGCAGCACCTTCTGCAACTGCAGTTTTGGGATTATCTACCAAATAGGTTGGCACTCCCAATTCTTTGGTCAACAACCGATCCAGACCACGTAATAGAGCTAGACCGCCCGTCATAGCAATGCCCCGGTCAATAATATCGGCCACTAGTTCGGGTGGAGTTTTCTCGAGCACTCGCCGAGCTGTCTCAATAATGTCTCTCAAAGGTTCTTGGACAGCTTCAACAATTTCACCGGTAGTCAGGGTTATCCCTCTTGGCAAACCATTTACTTGATCTTGTCCCTGAATATCCATGCGATCTTCTTGGTCGAGTGGAATGGCTGCACCGATCTTGATTTTTAGTTGTTCTGCTGTCAAAGGTCCAATGATCAAACCATACTTTTTTCGCACATAAGAGATGATGGCTTCATCGAGTGCCATTCCTCCTGAGCGCATCGTTTCCGCCGCCACAATTCCATACATCGCAATAACTGCAGCCTGAGTCACTCCTCCTCCGAGACACAATATCATATTGCCGCTAGGTGTCCCAATAGGCATTTCTGCGCCGATAGCGGCTGCCAAAGGCTGCTGGATAAGGTAAGCCTCTCGACTACCTGCTTCAAGGATCGCTTCATGCACGGCGCGGCTCTCAACACTGGTAATGCCAAAGGGAACAGTAATCATCACTTTTGGGGGGACGATCCGAAAAGGACCGCTCAACTTTCGCAGCAGCCACCGCAACATATTTTCGGTAACTTCATAATCGGCCACAACGCCGTTTACTAAGGGACGTGTCACCTCTATTGTTTCGGGGACCTTGCCAAACATCTCCAAAGCTTCCTGTCCCCAGGCTACCATTTTCTGTTCATCGACAACAATTGCCGCAATAGTTGGTTCTTCAAACAGGATTTGTTGTCCTTCGACAACTCGCGTAAATATTGTCCCTAAATCAATGCCAAATTCACGGGAAAATAGTGCCATTTTTCTTAAGACTCTTCCCGTCGGTAGGATGTCATCGAAGGTCCTCGATACTTCTTAACTGCTTCCAAGCGCAATGTTGAACGTTTTAATGCAGCTTCCATTGCTAGATATTCATCCGTGTCAGGAGGTGGTCCGGCTTTTAGATACTCCTCAGCACGTCGTTTTGCTTCTTCAGCTCTCTGGATATCGATTTCTTCGATATCTTCCGCCGCATCTGTTAAAACGACAACACAATCAGGTTGCACATCGACGATTCCTCCTGCTACCGTGAAATAGTGTTCCCTACCCTGAAATCGCACCTTCATCACACCGTAATTTAAGGTGGAAAGCAACGGGGCATGATTAGGCAAGATCCCCATCTCACCTTCACTACCCGGCAAGATAACAATATCAGCTTCTCCCTCAAAAACCATCCGATCTTGTGAGACAATTTCACATCGAATCGGCATAATTACTCCTTTTCAAGGATAAAGGTCTCAATAATGATTCGCGCCTATTTCTATTGCTGCATCCGCTTGGCTTTCTCCACAGCTTCATCAATGGTCCCTACCATCATGAAAGCTTGTTCAGGAAGATCATCATGTTTACCATCTAAGATTTCACGAAAACCACGCACAGTCTCTCTCAGAGGCACGTATCTTCCTTCTTGGCCGGTAAACTGTTGAGCTACAAAGAATGGTTGGGAGAAAAATCTTTCGATCTTACGTGCCCTCGCGACGATAAGTTTATCTTCTTCGCTAAGTTCGTCAATACCTAAGATCGCAATAATATCTTGCAAATCCTTGTAACGCTGTAAAACACGCTGGACTTCTCGAGCAGTGGTATAGTGATCAACTCCAACAATATTCGGGTCTAGGATACGTGAGGTAGATGCAAGGGGATCAACTGCCGGATAGATCCCTTTTTCAGCAATTGACCGCTCTAGAGCAATCGTTGCATCCAAATGAGTGAAGGTCGCAACCGGTGCCGGATCGGAGTAATCGTCAGCCGGCACATAGACTGCTTGCATTGAGGTAATCGAACCGGTGCGGGTTGAAGTGATCCGCTCTTGTAATTCGCCCATTTCCGTAGCCAGCGTGGGCTGATAACCAACCGCTGAAGGCATTCTACCTAAGAGAGCAGATACTTCCGAGCCAGACATACTAAAACGAAAGATGTTGTCGATGAACAGCAACACATCACGACCCTGATCTCGAAAATATTCTGCCATTGATAGAGCAGATAGAGCTACACGTAATCTCGCCCCAGATGGCTCGTTCATCTGCCCAAAGACCATCACGGTGTCCTTCATCACCCCTGACTCAAGCATTTCTCGGTAAAGCTGTGTTCCTTCGCGAGTCCGCTCCCCAACACCGGCAAACACAGAGTTACCTTGGTGAACGGTAGCGATCGAACGAATCAGTTCCATAATAATGACAGTCTTGCCAACCCCTGCACCCCCAAAAATACCGGTTTTTCCTCCCCTTGTAAAAGGAGCAATTAGGTCAATAACCTTAATCCCTGTTTCAAACACTTCAACCCGTGTGGCTTGTTCTGCAAATGGTGGAGCAGGGCGATGGATAGGATAATAAAGATTTGCTTTTACCTCCCCCTGTCTGTCAATCGGACGCCCTAAAACATTGAAAACTCTGCCTAAGGTTTCAGTACCCACAGGAACCATGATCGGTTTGCCTGTTCCGTAAGCCATTGCCCCACGTTGTAAACCATCTGTCGAGTCCATTGCTACACAACGTACCCAATTATTCCCAAGGTGTTTTTGAACCTCGAGAACCAACGACTCACCCCTTTCGCGCGGGACTTCAACAGCATCAAATACTTCTGGCAATTGGTCGGGCGGGAATTCTACATCTACCACTCCGCCAAGTACCTGAACAACTCTGCCTCTAGTTTGAACCATCTTACCTCCACAATTTTGATGCTTGAGATTTATACCATTTGGCTGGATAAAGCTTCGGCACCGCCGGCAATGTCTAACATTTCGTTGGTAATAACTTGCTGACGGGCTTTGTTGTATTCTAATTGAAGAGAAGCTGCTAACTCAGTCGCTGCATCGGTTGCATTCTTCATAGCAACCATGCGAGCAGCATGTTCACTCGCTTGAGCTTCCAAAATCGCTTGATATACCTGAAGGGCTGTGAATCGCGGCACAATTCGATCTAATATCGTATTCATATCGGGTTCATAGATATACGTTGCATCGATGCGATGTCTGGCATTCACATCAAACGACTCAACTCTCCCTTCTTCATGACGGTATTCCAACGGCAGAATTTTCTTCACCGTTGGAATTTGTTTTACCATATTTACAAAATCCGTATACACCAGATAGACTTCATCCACCCGTCTGGTGAGAAATTCCTCTATGGCTAACTTCCCAATTGCAGAAACATCATTGAAACTCGGTGCAGCCGCTAGATTGCTAAACTCAGCAATGATCTCTTTCCTCAAGCGCAGTAATATATCCCTGCCTTTTCGTCCCACAGCGATATAACGGACAGGATGAGGATATTGAGAAAAATGTTGCAGGGTGAAGCGAATAATATTGGTGTTATACGCACCAGCTAAGCCTCGATCACTGGTGATCACAATCACCAATGCGGCCGATATGTTTTCTCTGTGACTGAGGAGCGGGTGCAGATTATCTCGCCCTGGTTGACGCGCAATGTTTGTCAATACATGCCAAGCCTTCGTTGCATACGGGCGAGTCTGCATGAGCGCTGCCATTGACTTTCGGACTTTGCTTGTACTGACCGCTTGTAAAGCGCGGGTTACCTGCGAGATATTCTTGATACTACGGATTCTCAACCGGACTTCTCGTGTGTTTGGCATTGTCTAACAGCCCTCTGTAAAGCAAATTTTACTGCCAAGAGGCAGAAAAATTCTCTAAAGCTGCAACGAGTTTTTCCCTCGTCTCATCTGTGATCGCTTTCTTTTCAGCAATGTCTTTACCGATTTCCGGATAAGAAGATTCCATGAAACGAATTAATGAGGCTTCCCATCTACGCATGTCTTCGAGGGGAATCTTATCGGCATAACCTTGCGTCCCTGCAAACAGGACGATCACTTGTTGTTCTAGAGGCATGGGTTCATATTGCGGTTGTTTTAGGATTTCTTGGAGGTGCAATCCACGATTGAGTTGAGCTTGGGTTGCTTTATCTAAATCAGAACCGAATTGAGCAAAGGCAGCCAATTCCCGAAAGGCGGCCATTTCCAGACGTAACCTTCCGGCAACTTGTTTCATCGCTTTCGTTTGAGCATCTCCACCCACTCGAGACACCGAAATTCCAACGTTGACTGCTGGACGAATGCCGGCATAAAACAAGTTATTCTCTAGATAAATCTGACCATCGGTAATAGAAATTACATTGGTTGGAATGTATGCTGAAACATCTCCCAAGAGCGTCTCAATAATTGGCAGTGCGGTCAACGAACCGCCAGAACCACGCCGTTTAGCAATTTTAAATTTCTCAGATTCCGGGAGAGCCTTCAAAGCTTGTTCAGCATCATGAATCGCCCTTGGGCCTCCATAGATTTTTCCATCCACACTATCTTCTGCATCGGCTAAACTGCCCTCGTACTCTTGCGGTACGATGACATATTCATCGGCTAAACGCGCTGCGCGTTCCAACAAACGTGAGTGAAGATAAAAAACATCGCCAGGGTATGCTTCTCGCCCAGGGGGACGTCGTAAGAGCAAGCTGACTTGTCGGTATGCCCAAGCGTGTTTTGACAAATCATCATAGATAATCAAGGCATCTCGGCCGGTTTCCATAAACTCTTCACCCATGGCACAACCAGCATAAGGAGCAATATATTGCATGGCAGCCGGCTCATCCGCTGAAGCTACCACAACAATGGTGTAATCCATAGCGCCATATTTTTCGAGAAGGGCAACTGTTCGCGCAACGGCTGCTTTCTTTTGGCCAATTGCAACGTAAATGCAATACAAATCCTTCCCTTTTTGGTTAATGATGGTGTCAATTGCTAGGGCAGTTTTTCCGGTCTGGCGATCGCCGATAATTAATTCTCGCTGTCCGCGTCCAATAGGGATCATCGAGTCGATGGCTTTGATACCGGTTTGAACAGGGGTATCCACATCTTTTCTGAGAACAACGCCTTGCTGCAATCCGCTCAATAGAACGGTAACGTTTAAAGCGGATCGGGCCTTTTCAATCAATAGGCTGACCGAAGGCATTAACTACTCTTCCAACCAGTCCATCTCCAACCGGTACGGATGCAATCCGCCCTGTCGAACGCACTTGCATCCCCTCCTCAATTTCCGAGTAGTCCCCCACAATGGTAATACCAACACTATCTTTTTCAAGGTTAAAGGCAATCCCCATTACCCCGTTGGCAAATTCCACCAATTCTTGCGAACGGATATTACTCAAGCCACTGACACGTGAGATTCCGTCTCCGGCTTCGATCACCGTGCCAATATCTTTGATTTGATACTCGGGCTCGAAAACCTCGATTTGCTTACGCAGCTCTTCTGAGATTTGTTGAATATAATCCGACATAAACCCTCCAAAAGTCATTCGTTAGACTGTCAACTCAGATACCGTTTGGCCATCCAAGCGTAAAATCAGCTCACTGAGCAAAGCAACGGCATGATCGTAATCCTCGCGATGGATAATCGAACTATGTGAATGAATATGGCGAGCAGCAACACCAATAACCAATGTTGGAACACCGGTATGATGTAAATGAATTGCCGCTCCGTCCGTCGCCCCCCCTTCAATATAAGAAATCTGCACCGGGATTGATTTTTCTTCCGCAACTCTAAGTGCTAGCTCCCGTAATTTTTGATTGGGTATCATTCGTGCATCGAAAATAACTATCGTCGGACCTTTACCGAGCTTGACAGTTGACTCTTCTGGTTTAATACCGGGAACATCGCCGGCAATATCTGATTCTAAGACGATCGCAACATGTGGATCAACTGCACGAACACTCGTGGTCGCTCCGCGAATTCCCACCTCTTCTTGAACGGTTGCTACTCCAAAAACCGTATTCGGATGTTCCTTCTCTTGTAATTTCTCCAATACCGAAATTGCTAATGCAACACCTACACGATCGTCGAACGCTTTAGATAAATAGGTCTTTCCACTTGCTAGCTCGACAAAATCTGCTCGAGGGATAATCGGATCTCCAGCTTTAACACCGGCTTCTTCCACTTCAGCTTTGCTACATGCTCCAATATCAATATACATTTCATTTTTTTCGATAACTTTCTTCCGATCATCAGGGCTTAGAAGGTGGGGTGGTTTGGCTCCAATCACACCTACTATATCCCCTTTGTGAGTCTTAATAATTACCCGCTGACCTAATAAGACTTGGTCATACCAGCCTCCGAGGGGCAAAAATTTAATAAAGCCTTCCTCCGTGATGAATTTGACCATAAAACCAATTTCATCCATGTGACCAGCAATCATCACCCGAGGCTCTTCGGAAGTTCCTTGTTTCTTGCAAATTACACTGCCGAGTTTATCTTGGCTGATCTCCCCCAAATTCTCTAAGTATCCCCGAACGACCGAACGGACAGGGCTTTCAAAACCTGGCACCCCATGCGCTTCGGTTAAGTCTTTAAGCAATTTTTCAGTTTTATCCATCGCCATCTTTACGCCCTTCTTTATTAATCCTGATTGAGTTCAATATCTCTATTCTCAAAACGGATAAATGATACCCGAAACCTGCAAGCTTGTAAAGCAAATCACAAATCCACCTTAAAAAATTCATTCCTCACGGTTATGGTTTTCGGGGGGTTTTGCCCGAGCATCTTTCCCTAATTCTCTGGATCGTTCATACGCTGCCCAAATCGCCCTTGAAATGGCTGTGCGGAATCCCGCTTTCTCCAAATAATAAAGCGCAGCTGCACTAGTACCCCCAGGTGAAGTAACCTCATTTCGTAAACGCGCTAAATGGACTTGATCTTCTCGTTTAGTGTAATAATCCACTGAGCCACGCACGGTCTTAGCAACTAACTGCTCAGCAATTCGCCTCGGAAATCCAAGATGAACACCGGCGTCCACCATTGCTTCCATAAATAGAAAAACGTACGCCGGTCCAGTGCCAGATAAGGCAGTCGCCATATCTAAGTAATTTTCCTCTTCAACAAAGATCTCATCCCCCAAAGCTGAAAGGATGCGTTGAGCGGACTCCTTTTGCTGCTCTGTAACCGCAGCAGAAACCGTCCAAACCGTAATACCCTCCCCAATCTGTGCAGGAGTATTTGGCATCGAACGCACAATGAAGGGGTGATCCAGACCTTGCATCAATTTATCGATCGGAGCGCCGGCAACAATAGAAACCACTAAGGCATTCGGAGCTATTGACCCCCTTAAACCCTTTAATACCCGGTCTAATTTCTGTGGTTTAACTGAAAGCACCACAATGCGTGCATCTTGTGCTGCTTTTGCATTATCGGTTTCGACCCGAATACCATATCGCTGGTTTAACTCCTCCAATCTCTCTGGACGCGGCCCTGCTGCAATTAAGTCTTGTGGTTTTTCCAGTTTCTGACGGATTAATCCGCTGATCATCGCTTCCGCCATCACACCCGGACCGATAAAAGCAATATTTACCGCCATCTCAAGAATACCTCCGTTTTCTTACCAAATTATGAAATAGTTTTGCTAAAATAGCTCAACGCCAAACGCAATCGTGTCTCTAACTCTTGAGGAGCATCTTTTGGAATCGATTGGATAGCAGCCTGCGCTTCGATAATGCTATAACCCAGCGATGTTAGGGCGGATAAAACTTCTCCATCTACATCGCTAAACCTAGCAAGCTGAGCCCATTCTGCTTCCCCTTGAATTTTATCCTGCAACGAAAGGATGATTTTTTGGGCAGTTTTTTTGCCAAGACCTGGTACTCGTGCCAAGACATCTGTCTGATTTTGAAAAATGGCTCCCCGAATGACCTCACCGCTCAGAGTTGATAGGATCGAGAGGGCTAACCGATAACCCACCCCACTAACACTCACTAAAAGGTTGAAGAGCTTCCGAGCTTCAAGAGTGTCAAATCCCACCAAGGTCAATGCATCATCACGTACTAATAATTGGGTGAATAAAAAAACCTGCTCTCCAACCCTCAATCGGTCACCCAATGGTTTAGGGACATAAACCAAATAGCCAATCCCTTGGTTTTCGACTACCAAGGTTCCTTCATCGATTTCACGTACTACTCCGCTTAATGTAGCAATCATCGCTGAATCTCTAATGCCCGTAAACGGTAAGACTGTAAATGACAAATTGCTACTGCTAAGGCATCCGCAACATCATCAGGTTTGGGGATTTCTTTAAGGGACAATCGTAGTTTCACCATTTCCTGCATTTGGCGTTTATCTGCACTACCATACCCGGTTAACGCTTGCTTGATTTCAACTGGGGCATATTCGAAAACAGGGATCGACCGCTTAGCCATCGCCAACAAAGCAATTCCTCGCGCTTGCCCCACAGCCATCGCCGTACGAGCGTTTTTTTGAAAAAATAATTTCTCCACCGCCCCTGCAACCGGGCGATGGAGAGTTAGGATCTCATCTAATTTTTGGAAGATCAACAAGAGCCGTTCACTATCTCCACAAGTTGTACTTGAAGTCAAGATTGCGCCAAAATCTACGGCAGTAAGTATTCCATCCTCTTCTTGGCAAATGATCCCATACCCTGTGATTGCAATGCCTGGATCGATGCCAATGACGATCATGCGTTAGCTATGCTGCTTCTAATTGTGCCATTGCCTCATCGCTAATCGACAAGGTCGAGTACACGGTTTGCACATCATCCAATTCTTCTAAAGCTTCAATTACCTTCAGGACTTGAATGGTCTCCTCCGGCGAGAGTTCTACTTCATTGTTCGGGATCATACGCAATTCTGCTTCTTCGGGCTGAATGCCGGCTTGCTTCAAGGCTTTGCTGATATCATTGAACGATTCTACTGGCCCGATAATTTCGATGATATCATCTTCGATATTGACATCCCCTGCACCGGCCTCAACTGCTAATTCAAAAACCTTGTCAGCGTCGACATTGGCGCGGGGCAAGGAAAAATATGCCGATCTGGTGAACTGCCATGCAACCGATCCAGCTTCAGCCATGCTACCGCCGTAACGGTTCAAAATATGCCGAATCTCAGCCACAGCACGGTTGCGGTTATCGGTCACAGCGAAGATGATCAAAGCAATCCCATTCGGAGCGTACCCCTCGTAGTAAACCTCCTCGATCGCATTGCCTTCTTTCAACTCACCAGTACCCCGCTTGATTGCTCGCTCGATATTTTCTTTCGGCATATTGTTCGCGCGAGCGCGATCGATTGCTAATTGCAGACGAGTATTCATGCTTGGATCGCCTCCGCCATCCCGTGCAGCTAACACGATCTCGCGCGCCAGACGGGTGAATAACTGTCCTTTTTTAGCGTCTGCAGCCCCTTTTTTCCTACGGATTGTTGCCCAATGCGAATGTCCAGACATACCTAACTCCTCACTGAACCACTGACCCATCCTTCAAGCATTAATAGCTTGAACTTGGTCACTCTAAATAAAATGCCAAAACCTCTCAAAAAAATTATACCATCACTCCGCTGAGGCTTCGCCACGGATAAAAGCTTCTGTCATCTCTCGCGCCACTTCATCGCGAAATTGCTTTGGTGGGGTTTTCATAAAATACGCAGATGGTCCAATGATTGGCCCACTTAGACCCCGATCCAATGCAATCTTAGCGCAGCGAATCGCGTCAATCATAACTCCCGCTGAATTGGGCGAGTCCCACACCTCAAGCTTAGCCTCCAGATTTAGGGGAACGTCCCCAAAAGTTGTCCCTTCCATGCGAATATAGCACCATTTTCGATCGGTTAACCAAGGTACATGGTCACTAGGTCCGACATGGACATTTTCCTCTACCATTGAGTAAGGTAACATGCTCGTGACCGCACCGGTTTTCGAAATCTTTTTCGATTCCAAACGTTCGCGTTCCAACATATTCAAAAAATCCGTGTTGCCTCCAAAGTTTAATTGATATGTACGATCAACCCGCACCCCACGATCGACAAACAAACGAGTCAAAACTCGGTGTAAAATGGTCGCCCCAACCTGACTTTTCACATCGTCACCAATGACCGGTAAATTTCGTTCACGGAAACGACGTGCCCAGTAGTCCTGACTGGCAATAAAGACCGGGATGCCATTGACAAATGCGCATCCAGCATCCAGAATTTGCTCAACATACCACTTTGTAGCCATCTCTGAACCCACCGGTAGGAAATTGACTACTACATCGGTTTTTGTTTCCTTCAATATCCCGACAATATCTGCTGTTGGTCCGGGAGCTTTTTTCACAATTTGGCTGAGATATTTTCCAATCCCATCATGCGTCATGCCTCGGGAAACCGGAACATTGAGAAAGGGAACATCCGCAAACTTAACTGTATTGTTTGGATAAGCAAAGATCGCCTCAGAGAGATCTTTACCCACTTTTGTATCCACTACGTCAAATGCTGCAGTAAATTCGATATCACGGATATGATATCCACCCAAATTTACATGCATCAATCCCGGCACTAAATCGCTTTCAGAAGCGTTTAGATAGTAGAAAACCCCTTGGACGAGAGAGGAAGCACAATTTCCAATCCCAATAATTGCAACGCGCACTTTATGATCTTCACTCATTCTTTTCTCCTCGAAGGTAAGCTGGGATAATTATCCGCTTGATTATACGATTAGCCGTTTTCCTTGTCAAAGGTAGTTAAAGAGATTATAATCCCTTTGCGATAAAAATTGATCGGGGCGTGGCTCAGCCCGGCTAGAGCACACGGTTCGGGACCGTGAGGTCGGCGGTTCAAATCCGCCCGCCCCGACTGGAAATACATAAGGGGTTGAATCTTTTCACCCTCCCTTGCTCTTGACTCTGTTACCATGCCCGACACCGTTCAACTTTTCGTCACGTGCATCATCGACACGCTCTATCCCGAAATCGGGAAGGCTGTCGTTAAGGTACTCAACAGGGTAGGAAAATGGGTTGAATTCCCCGCAGAACAAACCTGTTGTGGACAACCTGCTTTCAATGCCGGCTTACGGGCACAAGCTCGTGCGATGGCGATCCATACCATTAAGGTCTTCGAGCAAACCAAAGGGGATATTGTCATCCCTTCAGGATCATGTACTTCCATGATTCGTCATCATTATTGCGAATTGTTTGAAAACGATCCAATTTGGGAACAGCGCGCCCAGTCCTTCGCGCAACGTGTAGTTGAATTCTCTGAATACCTTGTCGATCGTCTCGGGATCGTTGATGTCGGTGCCCATTTTCCCCACAAATTGACCTACCATAGCTCTTGTCACTTGTTGCGAGAATTGGGTGTGGACCGCCAACCACGCACATTACTGGCTCACGTTCGGGAGGCAGAATTGATCGAATTACCTTACAGTACAGATTGCTGTGGATTCGGTGGAGTCTTTTCTGTCGAACACCCGCAATTATCCACTGCTATGCTTGAGCGTAAAATATCCAATATTGAAGCTTGCGGTGCTCTTTATGTAGTAACCTGCGATGCCGGCTGCATGACCAACATTAATGGCGGTCTGCACCGCTTGAAGAAAAACCAACGCGCCTTGCATCTAGCAGAAATCTTGGCACAGTCTTCTGACTAACGCAGAGAACTCTTCTATGGTTTCCCCGTTTTATCAGAAAATCCGACAATCGTTAGCCGATCAGACTTTACAAACTGCCTTGGACAACAATGCAGAAAGGCGGAATCGAGCGCGTCGAACAGTTTATCAAACCTTACCCGAAGATCTTCAGGCTATGCGCCAAAAAGCGCAAGCAATCAGAGCTGAGGTCATTCAAAATCTTGACCGCTATTTGAATGAATTCATCGCCAACGCTCAAAAGAATGGCTTTATCGTTCACCGCGCAGATACTGCTCCTGAAGCTGTAGAGATCATTCTCGAAATTTGCGGAGAGCATAACGCTCGGCGCATTGCTAAATCCAAAAGCATGGTCAGTGAGGAGATCGAGCTAAACCCGGCATTGGAAAAAGCTGGCTATGAGGTTGTGGAAACCGATTTGGGAGAGTATATCGTTCAACTGCGTGGGGAGCACCCCGCCCACATCATCACGCCGGCAGTGCACCTAACCCGTCAACAGGTCGGTGAATTGTTCCACGAAAAATTCGGGCTTCCCTTAACCGATGATGTTCCATCGATGACTGCAACAGCTCGTCAAATATTGCGGGAAGTCTTTTTGACGGCCGATATTGGTTTGTCAGGTGTCAATTTTGGGGTTGCCGACAACGGGGTGATCTGTATCGTAACCAACGAGGGAAATGGGAGAATGGTCACAACCCTTCCGCCTGTGCATATTGCTCTGATGGGGATTGAACGCATTGTTCCCAAGTTGGACGATTTAGCATTAATGCTCTATCTTCTGCCCCGTTCAGCAACCGGTCAAAAACTTTCCGTTTATACAAACCTAATCCGTTCTCCAACTCTCGACGGGGATGGCTGTAGAGAAAGACATATTGTTTTAGTGGACAACGGACGCTCTGCACTTCGTCATACCCCCTTAAAAGAAGCTCTTTATTGTATTCGCTGTGGAGCTTGTTTCAATGCATGCCCCGTCTTTCGAGAGATTGGGGGACATAGCTACGTTAGCACAGCCGGAAAACATACGCCGTACGGGGGTCCGATCGGATCGGTTATCTCGGCCGGCTTATTTGGCTATCAAGAGTATGGGCATCTCGCCCGCGCATCTAGTTTATGTGGCGCCTGTAAGGAAGCTTGTCCGGTTGATATTGACTTGCCAAAATTACTCCTGAGAGTACGTGCCGGAAACATTAAATCATTCGCAAACTCAACCCAAGAAAAACCGAACGCCCCGAACTATCTAAATCTAGGACTCAAGTTATTCACGCTGATCGCCACTCATCCACCGCTGTTTCACTCTGCCCAACGAATCGCTGCTCTAGGAATCAGGATCCTCGCCCCTTCCCAAGACTTTCTAAAGTTACCGAAACTCAGCAGCTGGGGAGTTTCAAAGGATTTTCCCCGTCCTGCACTCAGATCATTCCACGACGTATGGAATCAAATCAATCAGGAAATATCCACTACAAGTGAAGGGCCACCCTCTTCCTTACCCCCTCCTGTAGAGACAGAGATGATAGACTCCAAAACCTCGCAATCCCTTACGGAATGGTTTGAAAAAGAACTGATCGCTTTAGGAGGCACATTCATAGAGTGTCATCACACGGACTTGCCTCAAAGGGTCTTGGATGTTCTCAAAGAAAATCAAATTCATAAGGTTCAAGCCTGGAGTCCAACTTGCCTACCTGATCATCTCCTACCCTTCTTAGAAGAAAGTGGTATTCAGGTTACTATTCAATCGGATCCCGATTTGAGAGCCGGCATCACCGGCGTTGAATGTGCCATAGCCGAAAGCGGAACCTTAGTCCTGTCCGGTGATGCAGAACGTCCCCTAACAGCCTCTTTACTTCCCGAAATCCACCTAGCCATTTTGCACAGCTCGGACATTCTTCCTTACCTCCCGCAAGCGCTGAAGCAGCAGGAAAAGGTCCACGCTCCCGTCACAGTCTTAGTCAGTGGTCCCTCTCGGACAGCCGACATTGAAATGACCTTAACCATTGGAGTTCACGGTCCAAAAAAGTTGATCGTGTTCTGTCTGGTGGAAGGATAAAACCGGTACAATCATCCCCAAGCAAGGGACGTTTGCCGAGTTATAAAGAAAAATAATTCGAGGAATCTGTAAAATTCTTTCCAGAATCTCTTGCATGATCAATTTGTAATTGGTATAATATTTACCAACAACAGATGTCTGATGACCGATGACTAATGTCTAAAATCTCATCCATCGAAACAAAAAAATCATCCGAAAATTTCATCTTTCGACATAGTGAACCTCTTCGCTACCAAGTTCGAAAAGCTATCCTTGATTTCCTCGAAAAAGAAAACTATTCCATCGGCGACAAAATACCCTCAGAGCAAGAATTAATGAACTTGCTTAATGTAAGCCGTTCTACCCTGCGAGAGGGGTTACAACTCCTCGAACAGGAGCGAATCCTAATCACCAAACACGGGATCGGTCGTTATCTAGCCTCCACCCCCAAAGACCTTAAATTCGATATCAACGAACTACTCAGTGTAACCGAAATGCTTGCCAACTATGGCATTCAAGTAAAAACCCACCTTCTCAGCTCAGAAATCATCCCTGCGGACAATGTTCTTTCAACAAACCTAGATGTCCCTTTAGGCGAACCAATCATCGCTATCGAGCGAATTCGTTACGCTGAGGAGATCCCGGTTATCTATGCCATTGACTACATTCCCAATAAAAAAATTCCAGGCTTACTAAACCCAAAAGAGTTTGAAGGTTCGTTATTTGCACTTTTAGAAGAGAGATGGGGAATTAAATTAGATTACTCCATCGCCACCCTTCGAGTAGTATTGTCAGAAGGTCATATTCCAAAAATAGCTGTTGTTGATCCTCATCTACCATGGGTTTTATTGGAACAAGTTAACTATACCGAAGAAGGCGAACCCATTATCTTCTCCCGCGACTACCATCGCAGTGACTACATTGAATTCCATGTAAAACGTTTTCGACGCTAAAAATACAACTTCAAGGAACCAACCATGAACAAACCTCTCACCCACATTCCTGCTGAAGACCTAACCCGTCAATATCAACAAATCCGCTGGGAGGTTGCAGCGGCATTAGACAGCGTGCTTCCGAGCGGAAAATATACCCTTGGACCCGTATTGGAACAATTTGAACAAGAATTTGCCACTTACTGTGGAGTAAAACATGCGATTGGTATTAGTAATGGTACTGAAGCCCTTCACCTTGCTCTGTTAGCGATGGGTGTCGGCCCTGGCGACGAGGTCATTACCCAAGCAAACACTTATGTAGCAACTGCATTTGCGGTCAACTATTGCGGCGCCACACCGGTTTTTGTGGACATTGAACCCACCTATTCCAACATGGATGTAAAACAAATCGAAAAGAAAATCACTTCAAAAACCAAAGTCATCATTCCTGTTCATATCTACGGACATGCCGTGGACATGGATCCCATCATCGAGATAGCAAAAAAATACAATCTAAAAGTGCTTGAAGATGCTTCCCATGCCCACGGTGCTACTTACAAAGGACGACGCACAGGCGGGCTTGCTGACGCTGCGGCGTTCAGTTTTTATCCATCCAAGGTATTAGGAGCTTATGGTGATGCTGGGGCAGTTGTCACCAATGACGATCAAATCAATCATCGCTTACGGGTACTTCGCTACATGGGGCAAGAGGTCAAACATACCCATCTCGAAATTGGCTATCAACAACGCTTGGATCCAGTGCAAGCTGCAATTTTACGCGTTAAGCTTCGCCATCTAGATGGATGGATAGAAAAGCGTCGTCGGATTGCAACCTTATACAACCAACTCCTTCAGGACTTACCGATTGACCTACCAAAGGAAGCAGATTGGGCATTTCATGTATATTATCTTTATACGATACGCTGTCAAGAAAGAGATGAATTAGCTGAGTATCTTGCCCAAAAGGGTATCGAAACCCAAAAAATCTATCATACTCCCGTCCCGCTTCAACCTTGTTACCGTTACTTGAATTATCGTCCTGAGGATATACCAGTCGCGGCGGATTACGCCACCAAATTATTGAATCTACCCCTATTCCCTGAAATGACAGAGGAAGAGGTTGAGATCGTTTGTGATCAGGTCCGCCATTTTTTCGAGGGTAAATGATGAGGAGGATCAAAGTCTGCATCCTAGGTGGAAGTGCTTTAGCCACCCCTGTTCTTTTTGAGGCAATGGGTAAAAGAGGGGCTACTGCTAGCTATGATTTCGTCATACACGGCAGAGATATCGAGCGACTAGGTTTAGTCCATAAAGTATCCGAAGCAGTTATTTCAAAATATCCGAACTTAGATATCCAGATTACCTCCACACCTGAAATCGAAAAGGCACTTGAAGGAGCAGAGTTTTGCCTAAATCAAATTCGAGTTGGTGGATTAGAGGGCCGTGCGTATGATGAAACTTTTCCGAGACGCTTTGGAATTCCAGGCGAGGAGACAGTTGGGCCAGGTGGGTTCAGTAATTCTATGCGGGGTATCCCTAAAGTACTTGAAGTCGCCAACATCATGCAAAAGGTCTGTCCCCAGGTAACAGTGCTCAACTTAACCAATCCTAGCAGCATCATTCAGTACGCACTCCGCCGCTATACGAATCTCCAGGTGATTGGGACATGTGACTCGCCGATTTCTCTGATGGAATTAATATCAAAACTCCTTGGCGAACCTAGCAGTGATTTGCAGTTTTCGATTTCAGGTATGCATCATTTTAGCTGGATCGTTTCGGTGATGGATAAAGCAGGCAACGAAAGAATAAATGAAGTACTTGAACGATTGGAAGAAATCCCCAAACTAGGGGTTGATCCTGAACTAGTACGGGCAATCGGTGCCATCCCAGGACCCTATCTCAAGTACTATTTTCACCCTGATCGCATCTTAGCCGAAGCCGAAGGCAGGACGATCCGCGCCCATCAACTGATGGCTCTATCCGATCAAATGCTTGCCGCTTATCGCCAATGGAAGCCAGGGCAACCAACCGAAATGCTCAATCAAAGAGGGGCAGTATGGTATGACAAAATTGTCGCTCCAACATTGTTGGCTCTTGCTGAAAAACAGAGCACCGAACTCGTGCTCTCGATCGACAATCATGAGAATTTACCCTTCTTACCACCCGAAGCCATTGTAGAGTTACCCGTAAGGATTGAAAACGGTCAAATCGTTTCTGCCAGACCTGCCAAGCTTCCGCATTTCATTCAAACTTTGACAGCCCAAAACTGCACCTATGAAATGCTTGCCGCTCAAGCCATTGCGGAGAACGACCGCCAAAAAGCTCTTCAAGCCTTGATGGCAAACCTTCTGGTCAAGAATTTCAATCAAGCGCGGGGTATTTTGGATCAAGTATGGCAATCCTCTAAGCAGCCCGCCTTTCAAATTACGGAGCTTCCAAAAACACAAATCGACCAACTCGGCTTCAAAATTCCAACCTTACACTACGGCAATGACTTATTGGAAACTTATCACCCACCAGAAGAGGATTACATCCTCATCACGATGGAAGAGTTGTGGGATAAAGTCAAAGATCGCTTCACCAATCCACCAATCGCTGTCTCTTTTATCAAAGATTTGGATTGGTATCAACTCGAAGCTCTTGAAGCCGCTTTACCGCAAGCCGCCTTGATTGTCGGACTAGGTGGAGGCGTGGCTCAAGATGCCGCCAAATTCATCGCTTGGAAACGACATCTACCGGTAGATCTTTTCGTCTCGATCACTTCGGTGGACGCTTCGGTGACAAAAAGCATCGCCGCTCGAGCGGGAGGACACGTCACCTATATAGGTTATATCGTGCCCAGAGATGTATGGATTGATTATCCGTTAATCCAATCCGCCCCACCTCGGCTGAATCGCTCAGGAGTTGGCGACATTCTTTGTGCCCATGTTGCCCTATGGGATTGGCGGTTTGCGCATGAGCAAACCGGCGAGAGTTATGATATCGACATTGCCACCCAAATGGAAAATTGGATTCAAAAAGTGGTTGAGAATGCCGATCAAATTCGCGAGGTAACGTCCGACGGTATTCAGACGGTTATGAAAGCATTTGAAGAAATTAGCATTTTATGCCGCCGTTTTGGAAGCAGCCGCCCACAAGAGGCTTCTGACCATACCTTTGCTTATAACGCCGAGTATCAAACTCGTAAAACCTTCTTGCATGGGGAGCTGGTTGCTCTAGGCAGTTGGGTAATGGCAAACCTCCAGAACAATCAGCCCGAATTTCTCGAAGAGGCATACCAACAAACAGGGATTCTATGGCAGCCAGCCGACATCGGATTGACCGAAGCAGAATTTATCAGGACGCTCTCGACACTTAATTGGTACCAAGCAAACTTTGGTCGGCGTTACTCAATACTAAACAAAGTGCAAATCACCGATGACTTTATTCATGCGATGGTATCGCGTCTCAAGTTCTAGGGTTCTACCACCTCCCGTGGGTGTTTGTAGATAGAGCGTTTATTTTTGAATATCTAGAAAGGAGAGTGTATATTGAGAGATTTCTATATCAAAAACCATCAATTTGAGCAATGTTCCAAAATTATCTTTTAGACATAGAAAGGAAGAGAAAGATGAACGAGAGCAAAGGCTTTTACAACGAACGGACGGGGCTGATCATCATGATAGTAGGTTTGGGAATATTTGTCCTCGCATTCCTCATTATGAACCCCTTAGGCACCGGTATGGGTGTCTCTGAGTCTCCACAAAGAATCGTCTTGCTGTATATTTTTGCCTTTGTATTTTGCTTGCCCTTTGGCGCCTTTTGGATGTACAAATTTGCACGCCGTCCCGACTGGCTTGCTATGGCAGGCAGATACATTCAAGGGATGAAAGTTGCAGTTTTTTCACCCTATTCCCTTGTAGCCATCGGTATTGTCGGTGCGCTATTTGCTGCTGCCGGCTTAGGAGATTTAGGTGGTATTGATCTGCAAGCCATGATCATCGCCGCCTCAGCTTCTCTATTCGGTGGTATTGTTTCTTTCTTTGGTCTATTTGTCGGACAAATCATCGCACGCGTCTTGATTAACCCCGTATGGGTTGGTGGCGTCTCAGCGGGCGCTTTGTCACTCCTCCCTTATACCTTAATTGATGCCTCAATTTGGGCATATTTTGGGTGGGTTTACTTCCGATTTGTCCACGATCGCGGAGATAAACCTTTCTGGCGCCAATTCTTTATCGCCTGGATTCTCGGAGAACCAGTACACCAAATATGGTGGATGATGACCTACTGGATCATGAACACGCGTGAGGCTGCAATCCTCGCAGTGTTGAATGACTGGGTCATCCCTGGCGCCGGTACCTTCTTTGGCATTCCATATTGGTGGCTGAGCGGAATCGTCTTTGTTCCAGTGGGTCTGCTTGCTGGCGAAGCCGCCCGCCGTGCCATGACTTCTGGTAGAGGACAAACCAAAGCCTAGAATAAGTTAGCAATTTCTTTCTGAAACCATGATTAGCGAGAGGGGCAACCAGCATGCTTCTCTCGCTATCCAATAATTTATTGACAAAACATTAAAGGAATCACTATGAAGTCAATCGAAGCAAAGGATTTTTCGTTTCGATACCTCCACCAAGTTGAAGGAGAGAAAGCTCTCTCGAATTTATCCTTTGAGGTGGATGAAGCTAGTGTTGTGGGAGTTATCGGCCGGGCTGGAGCGGGAAAAAGCACTTTCGTAAAGTCGCTCAATGGATTAGTTCCCAAGGTCGATCTCGGTTACCAGGAAGGCGACATCATCGTGGACGGTCTAAACACTCGCCAATATGACGTCAATCAATTAGCACGCCATGTCGGCATTGTCTTACAAAATCCTGAAATTCAGATTTTCTCACTCACTGTCGGCGATGATGTGGCTTTCGGGCCGGCCAATTTAGGTTTACCACGTGACGAAATCTTTAGAAGAGTTGCCGAAGCGATTAAAGCAGCCGAGTTGGAAGGGTTGGTTGAACGTAATCCCAATGACATCTCAGGTGGTGAGCAGCAATGCTTAGCCATTGCAGGTATCCTTGCCATGCAACCCAAAATCATGGCATTTGATGAACCGGTATCGATGCTTGACCCTTTAGGCAAGCAGCGGGTCATGAATATCTTAAAACAAGTCACTCGACGTAGAGGAACAACCAGTATTACCACCGAGTCGGGCGCGGATATCGAAGCGGTAGCTGAAGTTGTCGACCGAGTGATAGCCATTGACCAAGGCAAAGTGTTATTGGACGGAGACCCAACAACGGTACTACAAGATGAGCTTATCAATCAAATTGGAGTTGGCCGTCCCCAAGTAACTGAATTATTTATACAGTTAAGGAATAAGGGGCTTTCCTTTGAGCGGGTTCCTATCACTCTGGAGGAAGCAGAAAAGATATTATCCGAAAAGCTTCGTGAGCTAGGAATAAAACAGCTCTTACGTCCCCCAGATTTCCGCACGCAGCAAGTCAATCACTTCGGAATGCCAATTGTTGAAGTTGAAAACATCCATCATTTCTATAACCCGCAGGTGCATGCTCTCAAGGGTGTATCCTTCGAGATACCTGAAAGACAGATTGTGGGAATCATCGGACAAAACGGCTCTGGCAAAACAACTTTGGCAAGGCACCTGGTTGGATTACTCAAACCTACTAACAAAGATTCGATTCTCAAAGTCAAAGGCCAAGATATTAGGAAAATGCGCCTTGATAAGATCATTCGCATGATTAACTACGTTTTCCAAAACCCGGATGATCAATTATTTGCAGAAACAATTTGGGAGGAGATCGCCTTTGCGCCTCGAATGGTGGATTTACCCGAAGAGGAAGTCAAGAAATTAACAGAAGAAGCGATGAAGGTATTTGACCTTCAAGCCCATAAAGACCGTTATATCTTTGGTTTAGATGAAGACCTCAAGACCTATCTCTCAATTAGTTGTATCTTGCCGCTAAAACCCGATGTTTTGTTGATCGATGAACCGACCACAGGATTAGATGAACAAGGCGAAGTTAAGATGATGCAAAGTCTGAGAAAATTACGCGATGAAATGGGCAAAACCATTGTGATCATCACCCACAACATGAAAACCGTAGGGAATCACTGTGACCGAGTTTTGGTCATGTCAAAAGGTAATTTGATTATGGATGGAGCACCTAGAGAAGTCTTCGCCAATCAAGAAAAACTCTTAGAGGCTGATATCCTCCCGCCTCAAATCACCCGTCTTGGTCAAGCACTGTCAAATGAATTTGGTTGTCCAAAAGATGTCTTGACGGTGGAGGAAATGGTAGCGATTATTGATTACAGTATCAAGAACCGACAAATTGGAGCATAGTGATGGATACCGTATTTGCTTATCGAAAAGGATCAAGTTTCCTACACACAACTTTGCACCCCTTTACCAAAATGGTGGTCTTTCTGGTCATTGTGATTCTTTCGGGGCTTTGGCTAGATATTCGCTACTTACTTCCCCTGCTAATTATCGGCTTTGTTCTAGCTTATATCGCCAAAGTACCAGCCAAATTGTTCCTCTTCATAATATTCGCTTTAGCTTTGACCTGGTTCCCCACCGTCCGCAGCACAATAGCGCAAGCTCGTCCAGAATATTTCAAAGTCTTGGACCCAGAATGGGCTGCGACTGGGATTATCACTGTCAATGTCCCATTTTTAGGCCTTGATCGCTTAGGACTAACTTATGGAAGTCTTTACTGGTTAGCCGGACGAATTGCCCGCTTTGCAACTGTTGTGACATGGGCAATTGTATTTCTATACACTACACCCATAAGCGATATAGCTAATACCTTATATGCACTCAAAGCGCCTCCTTCCATCGTTTTTGTAGTCCAGATCACCTATAAATTTATTCCCTATATGGCCTCGATCATCAACCAAATCCAAGACGCTCAAAAGTTGCGGGGCTGGCACCTGCGCACTTTAAACTTGATTAAAGTATTCAAACGGTCTTTACCCCTAGCCAACCCCCTTATGCGTCGTACTGCAATGATTGTCGAACAAGTTACGATTGCCACGCAGGTGCGGGGTTTTGGGTCAGGCAAAGTAACACCTCTGCGCGACATAAACCTCTCGTGGCTTGATAAAATCGTGATTGCATTTTTCGTTGGTGGACTGATCTTCTCCTTTATCGCAATGGCTTTATGGAAAGTGGGGATGATCTAAGGTGCAAGGGGATCAATTGGTACTTCTCGGAATAGATGTTGGAACACAGGGGGTAAAAGCTTCTTTAGTTTCCTTGAGTGGCAAAGTTCTTTGCCACTCCTTCGAACCCTATGAAACACAGTATCCTAAACCAGGTTGGGTTGAGCACGACATGGAACGCAATTGGTGGAAAGGATCAGTTGCCGCTATTCGCCAATTAATTGAGCGATCCCCGCAAACAGGTAAAAATATTCTTGCCATAGGGATTTGCGGTCTATATCCCGCTCTCGGGCCTACCGATCAATATGGCAATCCCCTTTCAGGTGCAATTTTATATTCGGATAGCCGCGCTTATGCAGAAGTAAATGAAATTAACTATCGGTTTAACCTTAAGTTATCCTGTGAGGAATTGACTCCGAAGTTGGTTTGGTTTCTGCGCCATGAACCCATCAAAGCCAAACAAATGCGAATGTTCTTTGATGCCCCTCATTACCTTATCTATAAACTATGCGGAGCTTATGTGACCGATACCATCACAGCCGGATTATATGGGGCAATCTTTGAAGCACCAACAGCGTCGTGGCGCGAGAGTGTCTGTAAAGCACTGGATATCCCCATGGATATCCTTCCTGACGTCTATCCAGCCGCTACCGTTGTCGGAAAAGTTACTAAAGAAGCCTCTATCGTCACTGGTTTACCAGAAGGCATACCGGTCATCGCCGGTATGCCAGACTTGTTTGGTTCCATGCTTAGCGCTGGCGTCACAAAAACCGATGAATCTCTCGTTTATTATGGATCTGCAGGGGTATTACCGGTGATGAAAGATGACGCTCTTAATGCAGCTTTTCGACCCTTTCCAATATCAGAGCGAGGCGGAAAAGTTCAAGAAGGGTATTTATATGATTACCCGGCCTATTGCCTATCAATCGGTGAAGCTGTTCGATGGTTTTGCGATCAATTTGGCGAGATAGAACAGTTGAAACACAAACAGGAGGGAGGCTTGAGCGCCTATGCTCGCTTGGACACCCTTGCTCAGGGGATTCCAGCCGGCTGCGAGGGATTGACCTTCCTCCCCTACCTCTGCGGACAAAGAAGCCCAATTGATAATCCTTATGCATCGGGAGTCTACTTCGGGCTCCGCGCAAATCACCAAAAGGCACATTTATATCGCGCCATCTTGGAATCTTGGGGATATACCATCCGTTTCGGGCTAGAAAGCACCTACCCCGATGGATATTCCTTCCGCCGTTTTGTCGCTACAGGAGGAGGTGCCAAAAGTCGTTTATGGAGACAAATCGTGACCGACATCACCGGCATTGCGCAGGATTATGCACCGAACGCGGAAGGCACGATCGGTGCCGCCTATGTGGCAGGGCTAGCCATTCAAGCTTTTCAAGATTTCCGTGAGTTATTTGAAAGTTGGGTTTCTGTACAAGAAACCGTCAAACCTGACGAAAGTCAACGTACAGCTTACGAGTGTGGTTATCAGGCATTCTGTATGTTACACAACCAATTAGAGGATACATTCCAAAAATATCACATCATCTTTCATAAGACAGGAGAAACCATCCATGTTTGAAAATATCTCAAAAGAAACGTTAGAGGCGGGTTGGCAGGCATTAGGGGGAGGAGGTGTCGGATCTGCTATCCCGATGATCGTCTCTCACGGAGAGGGATCGACCCTTTTCGATATGGATGGAAATGCATATATCGACTGCACTTCCCAAGCGTGGAGCCTGAGTGTTGGCTATTCACATCCCAAAATTATCTCAGTTGTGACAGAGCAAATCAAAAAATATACCCATATTCGTACCAGTTTTGGCACGATACCGAAATTATTATTGTCAAAAAAACTTGCTGAGTTAGCACCGGGTAATCTTAAAAAAGTCACTTATGCTTTATCTGGTTCGGATGCCAATGAAGGAGCTGTTAAGCTCGCACTTCGCAACCGCAACGGTAATACGTTTGTAACGTTGATGGATGCTTATCACGGGCGATCCTTAGCGATGATTAATTTTAGCTGGCCACATCCCAACAATCGTTTTACATCGTTTTCGCCACCCGTGCTTCGAATTCCTCAGGCTTATTGTTATCGCTGCCCTTTAAAATTAGACTACCCATCCTGTAATCTTGCCTGTGTTGATCTTGCCAAAGACATCATTCTCAGAGGCACGTCCGAACCACCCGTTGCGTTAATGATGGAACCTTTCCAAGGCAACGGTGGAATGATTTGCTTTCCCCCTGAATATTTCAAAGCAATTCGCAAACTCTGCAACGAGCTAAATATGCTCCTAATCTTCGATGAGATTCAAACTGGATTTGGTCGGTTGGGGACTTGGTTCGCTGCAGATTACTACAACGTAACCCCGGATATCCTGGTCTTTGGAAAAGGAGTAGGTGGAGGATTCCCCCTTTTCGGTGTCATTTATGACCATAATCTAAAGGGGTTTTCTCCGGGTGATCATTCTTACACCTTTGCTCACTTTCCCATATCAATGACCGCTGCTTTAGCTACCATCGAAGTCATTGAAGAACAAAACCTTTTTGAGAACGTACGAAAAGTAGGCAACTTTTTTGCAATGTGTCTCAAAGAGTTACAGCAATCTTATGAGATTATGGGAGATATCCGAGCCATTGGATTAATGATCGGGGTTGAATTGGTTAAAGATCGAGTAACCAAAGAACCAGCGCGTAAGGAAGCCGAAAAATTCATTGCTGAGGGTCTAAAACGTGGGGTAATCTTCGGTGAATCAAAATACATGGGTCTCGGCAACATTATTAAGATTAAGCCGCCATTGATTATCACACAATCGGAAGCCGAAAAAGTCATGCAGGTTTTCGAAGATGTCTTGAAGATAATCTAAACATTCAATCATAAACAAGGTGAATCTATGACTAGTCAATTTGAAAAAGAAATATATGAACAACCTACTGTACTCGCCAACTTTCTCGAAAAAAACCTAAGTCACATAAAAGCCATCACGACTTTTATTCGCAAGGTTGACCCAAAATTTGTTCTAATTGCTGCCCGCGGCACATCGGATAATGCTGCTATATACGCCAAATATCTGATTAGCGCATTTTTGAACGTCCCCGTCGGTCTGGCAATCCCTTCTCTATATACCTTATATAAACAATCACCAATTATACGTCAGGGATTAGTAATCGGAATCTCACAATCCGGGGAGTCACCAGATGTACTTGCTGTATTGGAGGAGGCAAAAAAGCAATCCTGCCCCACTTTAGCAATTGTCAATCGCATCGATTCTCCATTGGTGCGACATGCAGATGCGATCGTGCCTCTCAATTGTGGCGAAGAGAAGGCTGTAGCAGCCAGCAAAACACATACCACCCAATTACTTGCTATTGCCTCTCTTACCGCCTTATGGAGAAACGATCACCAGCTTATTGAAGATTTGTCCCCCCTGCCAGAGTATGTCAATGACACCTTGAGAAATCATGAAAAAATCAAAACCATTGCAGAGGAAATAAAAGATCATAACCGTATCCTGGTCGTGGGACGTGGTTTCACTCACTGCACGACGTATGAGATCGCCCTAAAAATAAAAGAACTATCGTATGTCAGTGCCGACCCCTATTCTGCAGCCGATTTCAAACATGGGCCCATTGCCCTTGTTGAAGAAGGTTTCCCCTTGATTGCAGTTGCTCCAGAAGGAAAAACTTTTGAAGTGATGAAAAACCTGATACAAGAAGTCAAGCTATTAGGCGCTGAAACGATCATCATCAGCAACAACGATACACTCTCAAAAGAGAATCCAAGGTTTTTACCCATTCCCAGTTCATTACCCGAATGGTTATCCCCTATTGTGGCAGTTGTGCCGGGACAATTAACGGCATGATGCCTAACCATTGCCCGGGGTAACGATCCCGACCACCCCCGCAGCTTGAAAAAAGTCACCCACACCTTTTGAGAAATGTTTGGTCCATGATGACCCTATCCAATTCTGCTTCTGCATCTCTCCAATCGAAACTTCTCGAACAACGAGGGCTAATCACTGAATTGATTTCAGATTTAGTAAAAATCCCTTCAATTAATGATGAAAGCGGAGTACAGAAATATATCGAAAAATTTTTTTGGAACGATGACTTTTCGATAGACATCTGGGAACCTAGCTTTGAAGAGTTACATCAGCACCCTGCCCATGTCCAAGTGGATTATGAGTATCATGGTCGCAAGAATATGGTTATCATCTTGAAAGGGGAAGGAGGAGGGCGTTCTCTTACCCTAAACGGTCATATGGATGTTGTTCCTGCAGACCCTACCGCTGTTTGGAAACATACCAATCCATTCAGTGGTGCAGTTGAAGACAATCGCATTTATGGTCGCGGCTCGGTTGATATGAAAGCAGGCCTAGCTATTATGATGGTACTTGCAAAAGTGCTAAAAGAGTCTCAAATTAAGCTAAAAGGGGATTTCCAACTCCAATTCGTGGTAGATGAGGAAAACGGCGGCAATGGTACTTTAGCGTGCATCACTCGAGGCTATCGTAGTGATGCAACAATCTTTTTAGAACCTACTAGTCCACAATTCCTTGTGGTATCTTCTCGCGGAGCTCATTTTTTTCGTATCATCGTCCCCGGGGTAGAAGGAGGAATTGAATATCAATATTCGCTCCCTAATGCCATTGACAAAGCGACCTTCCTATTTCAAGCTGTTAAGCAATACGCTCTTTGGCGAGCTTCTCAAGCAAATTCACCGTTGTATGACCTAGATCCGACCAAAATTCCGGCTGCTATTTGTAAGATTCAAGCAGGAAACTGGCCTTCCACCTTACCGGCACAGTGCATTATGGAAGGAAGTATTGAATGTCTACCCGGTGAAGATATCGACCAAATCTGCCGGCAGTTTACAGCTTACATCCAAGAGGTTGCCCGTCAGGACGAGTGGCTACGACTTCATCCGCCAGAAGTAGAATGGTTTGGGCTAAGATATGAAGCTGGATTAACCGATCCAAATCACGACCTGGTTCGTTCTCTCGAAAATGTTATCCTCGATACGCTGGGGATTTCCCCTCAAATTGTTGGCGGGGGAGGTTCCGATTTACGTTTACCGGTTTTGTATGCCAATAGTCCAAGTGTCTTATTCGGCCCAGCTGGTGGAGCAATCCATAGTACCGATGAATATGTCGAAATAGACTCGGTCATGGATATTCTACAGGTCATCGGGAATTTTACACTTGAATGGTGTCAAGTTGAACAATGATGAAGATCTCCAATTAATTGCTCGGCAAATATTAGAGAAAGAAGGCAAAGCAATATTTGCTCTTGCTGAGTTATTAAGTGATTCATTTACTCAAGCGGTTAATCTTTTGGTTAATTGTCAAGGGCATGTCATCACTTGCGGAGTTGGAACAACGGGGATGATCGCTCGCCGCCTTGCGCATCTTTTGTGCAATGTAGGATGCGCATCTCTTTTTCTCCATGCAGGCGATAGCCTACATGGTAGCTCTGGTGCATTGCGCTCTTCAGATGTTTTAGTGATTCTGTCCAAATCTGGAGAAACAGCCGAGACCACCCAATTGGCAAAAATTGTCCATCCAAGAGGCACTCCCATCATCTCCATAACCGCATGTCCCGAATCTTCTCTCGGGAAACTTAGCACTGTCATTTTACAAATTCCGCCTTCCGATGAAATTGATCCTTACGATGGGCTGATGGGAGTCGGAAGTTCCTTGATCAGTGCTGCTTTATGTGACGCCCTGGTGTTTGCTGTATGGAAACGAAAAGGGACATCTAATCAAGAATTCGTCAATGGACATCCCGGAGGAATCGTCGCCCATCTTAAGCTACAAAATCAATAACTTTTTTCATAGATTGTCTTCACCGAGATTTTCAATCAACCACAGAGTTGGGTCTTCTAGAGAGTGCTTTACTTCTTGGAGAAATCGAGCAGCCGGCGCCCCATCAACGAGCCGGTGATCAAAAACCAACGATAAGGTCATCGTTGGATGAATGACAATTTGATTGTGATAGGGAACCACTCGCTCGACTATCCGTCCAATCCCAAGGACAGCTATCTCGGGAGTGTTAATCACCGGCGTGAAAGCATCGATCTCGAAAGCCCCTAAATTTGATATTGTAAATGTTCCTCCCTGTAATAAATCAGGCGAAATATTCCCCGCTCTTGCTGTAGCGACTAGTTCTCTAACCTTTTGCCCAAATTGCCTCAAAGAGAGCCTTTCCGCATTTCGAACAACTGGTACAATCAATCCCCTTTCTGTATCGACAGCGATCCCCAAATTCACAGTATGATATACCTTAACATTATCTTGCTCAAGACGGGAATTCATATACGGATACTTCTTGAGCGTTCTGCTTACAATCTTGCCAATTAGATCCAAATATGTCGGTGAAAAACCCCATTTATCGGAAACTCGGTCTTGCAACCGCGTCTTCAATGAAACCAATTCAGCAGCATCCAATTCGGTCGTAAGGGTTACGCGTGCAGTAGTATGGACGCTCGCTGCCATGTGTTCGAAAATCACCTTCCGAATTCCTTGGATGGGGATTATGTCATAATTGCAGTGATCACTTTCTTTTTGAGTAGAAATTGCATCATCGGATAATTTTTCTCGCCTCCGCGTAACATCTTCTTTTGTAATCCATTTCTTTCCACCCGTAATTTCATCAACCTCTATACCCTCGGCTTCAGCGATCTTTCTAGCAAGGGGAGTCAGTTTGGCAGATTGCTTCAAAACTGCTAGTATGTCGCGTTCAACGATCCGTTTACCTCCACCACCGGTAGGAATAACCGAATCAAGCGAGACATGCTTTTGTCGAGCTAGCCGCCGTGCTCTAGGAGAAATAAAAATCCTTTGCTGACCATCATTCAACTCAGGGATAGTATCCCTAACTTCTATTGTTACCTCTGTCTCATTCTTATCAAACCTTTCTTTCCTTAAACGACTGTCGCTCTGAGGGATAGGAAATTGATCATCCTTATCCCCAATAACTGCCACAATTGATAATACTGGCAATACATCCCCTGATTGATAAGGACCACGGTGTAGAATCCCCTTTCCGGGTGCTTCAACACTAAAGATTGCCTTATCTGTCTCGACACGTAAGACTTCATCTCCGTTATCAACAATTGCGCCTTCTTCCACCAACCATTCGACGATGGTAACTTCTTCTACTGTTTGACCAAATTTTGGTATGTAAACTTCTATTGCCATTAATCCAAAACCTTCCTGCATGCTTGACAGATTCGTTCAACATTTGGTATAGCTTGATCCTCGAGGATCTCAGCTCTTGGTACAGGTACATTTCTCGCTGCGACTCGTATCATCGGTGCATCCAACCAATCAAACGCTAACTCATTTACTTGAGCCATAACCTCATTTATAAAACTTGTGTTTTCATAGGATTCTGTTACCCCGACGAACCGGCCTGTCTTCTTCACGGATTGAACGACCGTCTCAATATCCAATGGTTTCAGGCAACGCAAATCGATGACTTCCACTTCAATCCCCTCTCTAGCCAGAATCTCTGCAGCATCAAGAGATCTCAATACCATTCGAGAATAGGTTACAAGAGTTAGATGATGCCCTTTCCTTTTTACATCAGCTACCCCCATAGGAATCACATACTCCTCTTCGGGTACAGGCCCTTTTTCTTTATAGAGCATTTTATGCTCAATAAACATCACCGGATTATCATCACGGATTGCTGCTTTTAAGAGCCCTTTGACATCATAAGGAGTAGCAGGCATAACAACATAAATTCCCGGAAAATGTGTCCAAAGAGACTCCAAACTCTGGGAGTGATGTGCCGCTATCGCTCGGCCTGCACCTCCTTCAGTCCGAATCACCATTGGAACGAACGTTTTTCCCCCAAACATATAGCGATTTTTTGCTCCTTGATTTGCAATTTGATCCATCGCCAAGGGGGTAAAATCAACATACATAATCTCAGCAACCGGTCGCATTCCAGCCATTGCTGCACCAACTGCTGCACCGCCAATAGTGGCCTCTGAGATCGGCGTGTCAATCACCCGCCATTCACCAAATTGATCAATTAAGCCCCGTGTGGCTCCATAAGCACCCCCATAAACACCGACATCTTCACCAAGGATGAATACTCTTTGATCTC
>FWPU01002804.1_pt1 | contig 46436 bp, 38 predicted proteins | sample 2228361 | NCBI WGS metagenome assembly FWPU01 (sample SAMEA103939777, study PRJEB20133) | metagenome
GGGGAGAGCGGGGCCGGGGGTGAGAGAGGTCCAATGACAATGGGACGCGGATGAACGCGGAGCGACGCGGACAGGAGGAAGATCTGCGTCCATCCGCGTCCTGTTTTCACCCGCCGTGGTGACGTACACGGCATGACCATCTGGTCTGAAAATGGGCCATGTACCGCGGGATTCATCCCGCTTCAGCCCGCCGCGCGGGCGGCATGAATGCCGCGGTGCATTTTCACCTGGCGTGGCGCCGCACACCGAATGACATCTGTGCGCGAGCATGAGCGCATCCCCGTCGGGTGGCTTCTCGCTCGCAGGTATTGCCCTCAGCCAGAGCGCCGCGTGGCCGTCGAATGCTTCAGCGGCAGTGGATCAATCGGCTCGGCCGGATCGGGCATCGCCGGATAGTCGGGCAGCTCCAGGCCGTGCACCAGCTCCTCGATGCGCACCGGTCGCCCCCACTCCATGGAGCGGTTGCCGGCGATGCCGGTGAGGATAGACCACGCACCGGCGCGTTGATCGGCCGCGCGCAGATACTTGTCGGCCGGCGTCGCCGGATCGAAGAGCACGCCCAGCATCACCGGATCGGCGCCGCCGTGGCCGCCCTCGGCCTTCCAAAGCTCCACCTCGTACGGCGAGCGGAAATGCGGGAAGATGCGAATGTGCGTGCCTTCCGGCTTGAGCTCGCCGGGCACCGTGCCGTCGCCGCTGATATAGACCGTCTCCTGTGCTACGTGCTCGATCCGCCCTTTCGTGCCGGTGATGGCCACCGTGTAGCCCTCCCAGGGGCTGAACGCGTGCAGCGAATAGCTCATCGTCGCGCCGCCGCGATAGCGCACCGCCAGGTGCATCGTGTCCTCGATGTCAATGTCGCCGCTGAAGACACAGCGATCACGGAAGTAGCCGTCGTACTGTTCATTCTTCAGGTACGTCTCGGCCAGCCGCGGGTAGGCGCGCAGGTCGAGGTGGAACGGGCATTTGTCGGCTTCCGGGCAGTCGAGACAGCGCTCGCTGCGCCGGGTGAATCCGTAGCGTTCCGCGGTCTCGGGCCGGTAGAAGTTGCGTGCGCCCAGTGCGAACACGCTTTCGGGCACGTCGGACAGCCACCAGTTGACCAGGTCGAAGTGATGCGTGGCCTTGTGCACCAGCAGCCCGCCCGAATTGGCCTTATTGCGATGCCAGCGCCGGAAATAGTCGGCGCCGTGTCGTGTGTCGAGCACCCAGTGGAAGTCCACCGACACGACGTTGCCGATGACGCCCGACATCAGCAGCTCCTTCAGCTGCGTGCGCGGAGGTGAATAGCGATAGTTGAAGGTGACGGTGCACCGTCGGCCTGTGCGTTTCTGCGTGTCGAGGATGCGCTGGCACTTGTGTTCGTCCGTCGTCATCGGCTTTTCGGTGATCACGTCGCATCCCAGCTCCATCGCCCGACAGATGTACTGATCGTGCGTGGCATCCTTCGAGGTGACGATCACCACATCTGGTTTCGTCTCCGCGATCATGCGGTCGAACTCGGTATCCAGGTAGATCGGGACCTCGAGGCCATAGCCGGCCACCCACTCGGCCCGGGTGCGCAGTCGGCCCAGGTTGCTGTCGCACAACCCGACCAGCTCGGCATGCTCGCGAAACCGCTCGGCAATCGCCCACGAATACATGAACGAGCGATCACCGACACCAACCTGTGCGTAACGTTTCCTGCCCATGATGAAATTGCTCCTGCTGTTTTCGTGATTTACTCCACATCGCGTGTTCAACGTTTACCGTCTGAACGTTCAACGTTCAAACGTTCAAACGTTGAGCGCCAGCAACTCCGGCGCGTCGCTGCAAATGCCATCCACGCCGACGCGCGCGATCCCGGCGATCTCCTCTGGCCGTTCCTCGTGCCAGCAAATGATGCCCAGGCCGGCCGCGCGCACCCGGCCGACCCATTCCGGCGTCAGCAGGCTGCTCGGATTGGGATAGCGTTCCCAGCAGGGATGAACGAAGTTGGCGCCGATTGCCTGTGCCTGTAACACGGGATCTACCCGAATCGAATTGAAAAGCACGGAAGTCGCCAGCTCCGGCGCCGCGGCTTTCACCTCGGCCAGCCAGTCGGGCCGGAACGAAGCGGCGATGCTGTGGCCGATCGCCTCTTCGGCGCGCAGCGTGCGCAGCACCTCGCCGATCGCGCCGAAGTCCTTCAGCTCAATGTAGAGACCGAGCTGCTCCTCCTGGCACACCTTCACCGCCTCGGCGAAGGTCGGGATGCGCTCCCCTTCGCCCAGGTCTACCCGGCGTAGCTCGGCCAGCGTGCTCCGGTTGATCGGCCAGTAGCGGCCGTCGGCATCGCGCAGGTGTGCATCGTGCGCCAGGACAACCTGGCGATCGGCCGTGCGCTGCACGTCAATTTCGACCATGTCGGCGCCGAGCGCGGCTGCTCGGCGGATGCCGAGCAGCGTGTTGTCGGCTGCGTGCGCGGCCGCGCCCCGATGGCCGATGCGCAGAAAACGGTAGGCAGACGGGGGTATCTCGGCGGCCAGGCGCGCGAGGATGGCGTTCACCCGGCGGGGCATCCAGGCACACAGCGTCGGCCAGGGGACGAGCAGCTCCGGTCCGATGGCGAAGCGCTGTGAGAAGTCCCATGATGGCTCGAAGCCGCGGCTTGCCAGATAGGTATGCGCCAGACGGTGCGCCAGTGGCGTCTCGCGCACCTGGTCGGCGATGTAGGGTGCGATCAGCACTCCGCCAACACCTGCCAGCGTGCTCGTCTCCGAGCGCTTGAATCTGGCCCGGCGCTCCTGAAACCACGCCGGCGTGGGCGCAAACGCATGTTTTCCCGGCTCGGAGTAGAGGACCACGTGCGTCCCGTCGAGCGCCAGGTGGCCGTTCAGGCGCGCATCGCGCTGTTCGCCGTGCCAGCTCGCCTCGGCGCGCACGACGTGGCCCGCATCATCCACATAGACCCAGATGTGTTCCAGCTCGTACAGGTGACCGATGTCCCAGTCCCACCAGATGGCATATTCCACGGCGAATGCTGCGGCCGGTTCACCTGGGGGTGCCAGTTCGATCCGATGGCCGCGCTGGAACGACGGCGACGGGCCGCTCTCGCGGAAGACGGTGTAGCCCGCCGCGATCGGCAGGAACGGTTCACGGACATCGAAGCACAGGATCGGCGCGTAGATGGCCGCCAGTCGGCGGGCCGACTCGTCTTGTGGTGTGCTCAAAAGTGTCTGAAGCAGGGCATCGCTTCGATTGGTCAGGTCAACTTCAGGCAAGTTCTTCCTCCTTGCAAGGTGTGGCGTCTATTCTACCACAGACAGCGCGAAAACAGGCAGCCGCCCATCGGCATAGGCTGTGGCGCCGTCTGAGGCGACGTGGTAAGATCCGCTCAGCACTCGAATGGAACACCACGGTCGGGCGTATCTGTTCAGCCTCATCCCTCCCCCTGTCCTCTGCCCTCGCCTGACGGAGGTCAGGCGAGGGCAGAGGTGAGACTGGAAGGGGTTGCCGGGCGAGACCGTCCGTCCGTTGGTGTTCCCAGAGGTGATTACTCCCGTGGCGGATGTGATACGTTAGCCGCCTGCTGGGCTTGTGCATCTGGCGGTCGGCCCCAGCGCTGTACCATCCACGTCACGGCGTACGCGACCAGGTCGGCGGCGTCGAACAGATACGCGGTCGCATCGCCCACACGCCCCGTGCGGCCACGTCCCGTCGCCAGATAGGCATTCATGATCTGCGCGAAGTACTCCTCTGCCGATTCGCCCGGCATGATGCTTTCACACGTATCATACTCCTCGAACTCGACCCAGGTGCGCACGCCATCCCGCAGAATCGGTGCTTTGTTCACCACCACCCGTTTGTTCGGCAGTGGCGCGATGTGTTCGGCATAGTGGAGCAAAGTGACCGTGTTCAACGGCGAGCCGAGCAGGAGAACCTGGCCGCCGCAGCGGCAGAACCTGTCGAACGGCGAGCCGTAGCCATAGCCGTAGGCGAGGGGATGCTCGGCCGTCAGATACGCTGCTTGCGCGCCGAGCGCGACGACGGATGCCGTGGGGTGATTGCTGCGTCGCGCGGCCGGCCACGTCCGCAGATATTCGGTCAACACGCCCCAGCGTCGTTCGGCGCGCGAAGTGGCCGGATCGAACGCCGGGCACTCCTCCAGATAGGCCTGGCGCACTGCCGGCGGGAAAGTGTCCACATTCTCGACCAGGGCGCGCTCCCATTCCTCCCAGCTGACGTAGATCATGATTGTGCCGGCCGCGGTCAACACGTCCAGCAGGGCATGGATCACCATGTCGGGGCCGCCGACGATCTGGCCCACGGCCCGCAGCGATGCATGTAGCATGACCGATTGCCCGGCCTCCAGGCCGAGCCGGCGCAATGCCTGTGCCAGCTGGCTGCGGGTGATGACCACGTCAGACCTCCTCCAGCCTGGGCAGCGACTCGAACTCCGGCACATCGGCCAGGAACACCTGGCCATAGCCGTCTGGATCGGCCGTGTAGAGCACCTGGCGGCCGTCTGGCGTGAAGCGCGGGTGGACGTGCACGATCTGGACGTGGAACGAGCCGCGATGAAACGCCAGCACGCGCGGCCCTTCGAAGGTGCCCTCGCGGAAGCGCCACAGCAACAGGTATGGCTTGCGCGCATCGCTATCGCCGACGATCAGGTCCAGGCTGTTGGAACTGAAATGCCACGACCGCTCGACCGGGAATGGCGCCTCGATGTGTTCCGTGTTGTCATAACGGATGGCGCCGTAAATCGTCTGATCGTTGCGGCGGCCGTGATAGCCGATGTGGACGCCGTCCTGGAACCAGTATTCGTGGCCGACTGCCTCGCCGGGGCCGGTGGGCCGAATCTTCCAGGCCTGGCCCGTGCGCAGATCGAGTCCCCAGATGCGATTGTCCACCAGATGCCACGGCCCTTCGTGGCAGAAGGTGAGCAGATGCGGCTGTGTCGGCGAGGTGTTGATGTGGCCGATCCATGAACGCTCTTCCCAAACCACCTCGGCCTGGCCCGTATCCACTGCAATGCGCAGAATGCGCGAAAGCGGCCTGGCCTCCCAGTATTCGCGAAAGCCGATGTAGCCGTGATCGAGATTCACCCGAAAGCGGTGCGACAGGTCTTCGTAGAGGCCGGTGCACACGTAGCGGCCGTCGGCCGTGACGTTGGTCATTGTGGTGGTGAATTCGACCGGCGCGCGGTACAGCTCGCGTACGGCGTGCGTCTCCAGGTTCACAGCGAGCAGCACCTTGTTGACCCACAGGTAGGCCTCTTCCCGCAGCGGATTTTTGCTGGTGTCGAGCAGAGTAGGCTCACGGGTCAGCTCCGGCAGATCGGTCAACTGGGTCAACGAGCCGTCTGTCAGATCAATGCCCCATAGATTCGTGCGATTGCCGCGATCCGAGCCGATCAGCAGCTTTCGTCCGCCAGCATACCAGCCCGGATTGGTGAAATAGAGATGGTGGCTGTGCGCCTTGTAGCTGGTCAGCTGTGTGATCTGCGCGCCAGAGATCGGGTCGGCATAGCGTTTCCATTCAGCAGGGTAGGTTTGTCCCACAGTCATCGGATGATCTCCTGATCAGGATAGTACGACAGACGCAAGGCCGCTCTAACCATTTGTGACTCCGATTGCTTCAACTGTCAGCCGTCCATTGTCCCAAATGAGCGTGCCGAGGCCCATCTCGGCGATCTCGATGCGGCGGCCGGGCACAGTGAGGGTCAGGGCGGCGGGCTGCTGGCCGTGATAGCCCGCCACATAGCGGCCGGTTGCCGGGCTGGCGAAGAGCCAGAGCGGGCCGGTGGCGCATTCCAACACGGCGTCCGCGACTTCGAGCCGGCCCGCCGGAGCCTGCCGGGCCATCGGCGCTGCGAGCATGGGCCAGCCCAGCTCCCCGCGCTCGGTCCAACGCCGCTTCAGCCGCCACTCCATCAGGTCTACCTCGATGCCGAGTGCCTGGCCGTCCCGACGATACTCGACCGTCCAGAGCCGTTCGCCCACACCCGCGTAGGTGAAGGCCGGCGCGGTCACATCGCGCAGCTCGCCGCCGGCCACGACCTGGCCGAATGCCCTGCCGTCCGCATATGCCGCGCGCTCGGCCAATTCGACGTAAACGCCACATTGCGGCCGGCCTTTGTAGAAGAGGCCCGGCCAGCTGAGCTCCCAGAACGCTTTGCGCGGCCCCAGATAGTTGTACAGCTCCAGCACCAGATCGCCCTCGCGCTCGACCAGGCGGATCGGCGCGCTGCGGCCGAGATCGGTGCGTGTCAGCGGCAGGAGGGCGATCAGCGCCGCGCCGCTGCCGATCACGATGGCCTCGCCAGGGGTGGCCTCGGCGGGCAGGGCTTCGATCCGTCGGTCACCGATCCAGATCTCTTCGATTTGTCGGCGGTCAGTGAAGATGAAGCATGCTTTGGCGCTGGAGATGACGCCAAGACTGGCCGGCAGGGTATACAGGCCGATGGCGCGCGGACCGTCCTGCACGCCGTAGAACTGTCCTTCTTCGATCAAGTTGCGCGAGCGGGTGCGATCGGTGGCGTGGTAGAAGTCACCCAGCCACTTATCGTTGGTCAGATAGCGGGTATAGAGCACGCCCGGCCGCTCTGCAGCCGGCCGCAGGTAGTGCGCCATCAGGACGTCGGATTGGCCGGTGTATTCACGCACCGCGACGCCCAAAGCGAACGATGGGCTGTGCCAGGTGGTGAGGCCCATCTGGCGCGGCGCGAAGGCGGTCTCGCTGATCTCGAACGACGCCGGCCGGGCGTCGAGCGCGTCGGCGAGCCAGGCGGGCAACGTGCCGTCCTCGATCCAGCGACGTACCAGGTTGATCTCGGCCGGCGTTTCGCAGACGACCGAGGGGTGATAGGCACGGCTGTGCGGGCCAGCCCAACGACCTGTGGCAGCGTGGATGTGCAACACCGTGCTCAGGCCCAGCCGGCCGGCTGCCGTGCGCGCGCGAATGCGCGTCGCCTCATCCTGTGTCAGGTCGGCCAGCTGCTTGAGGGCGCGCAGGTCCACCGCGCCGTAGGTGGGGCTGTTCCACTCGAACACGGTGCCCTGGTTGTCGGTGAAGGCCATCCAGGCAGCCAGCTTGTGATAGCCGCGCTCGGCGATCTCGCGCTCGCCCAACAACTCGCCGCCCAGGCTAGTATTGAGGATGTCAAGCAGGCAGATGTTGGTGTAGGCGAGGGAGACATCCAGCCGGCGGATCTCCTCCAGCCCCAGGCGAATGGCGTCGAGCACCCGTGCCCGCATCGGCGCCGAGAGGCGGCCGGCGTAGCGCAGCATCATCGGGATCAGGTGTTCGAGGTTGAATTCGACCGCGTTCAGGTCTTCGACATGGTCGTCCTCCAGCATCCAGGTGAAGTTGCCGAGGTGCGGATCGCCTGGCCGACGTTCCTGGCAGCCGAGCACGACGTCGAGCACCTTCTCGGCCAGGATCAGGTCTTCGGGTGCGCCGTTGGCGACCAGGCGATGGGCGAACGCGGCGCCGGCGCGCGTTTCGTGCCGGATGCCGTCATCGGTGGTCCTGGCCAGCAGATGTGTCTGCGGGTTGTAGTTGTCCGGAAGCGGAAGCGGGTGTTGGGTTGGTGTCATCGGGTCCTCGTAGCGCAGAGACGGGCAAGTGGGCGAAGTCTCCTCGCCCTTACGATGTTTTGGCGATGATGACCATGTAACGCACCGGCACGTTGCCGGCGTTGAAGATGCCGTGCGGCGTCGTCGCGTCCAGGATGATCGCCTCGCCCGGGCCGAGCGTATGGCGCTCATCGGCCCATTCGACCGTGGCCTGGCCTGCGAGCACGTAGAACGCCTCGATGCCGGCGTGCGTGTGCGCCGCGTGCATCCGGCCGCCCGGCGCAGCTTCCGAGATGTGGATGCGCAGTCTTTCGGGGTCGAGGTTGGCATCCGCCAGACAGCGAGCCAGACCGCGTGCGTTGCGTTCGATGAAGGGCATGGGTGCCTCCGGGAATGTGTGCGCGTGCCAGGCACTCTCAAAAGTGTCCGGCACGTTGACGGATGTGCGTGCTGCCGTGTCCGATATGCCGTCGCGGCCGTCAGCTCAGCGCAAGAACTGCGGATCAATCGGCACTTTCAGCGCGTTCGAGAGCGCGTTGGTCTGCGCGGCCATGCCGATGACGGCCAGCAGCTCCTGGTGCTGCGCGTCGGTCATGCCTTTGGCACGTGCGGCCGCGGTGTGCGAATGGACGCAGTAGTCGCAGTTGTTGGCCACCGACACGGCGATGTAGATCATCTCTTTGGTCAACGGATCGAGCGCGGCCGGCCGCATGACCTCCTTCAGCGCCTCCCATGTGCGTCGCAGCGTCTCCGGATGATTCGCCAGCGCCTTCCAGAAGTTGTTTACGTCCGGCACGTTGCGCGTGCGTTTGATGTCGTCGAAGACGGCGCGCACTTCCGGCGAGGCATCTTCATACTGGATCAAAGGTACTGTGGACATGGTGCATCCTCCGTGGGCGTAGTTGTTCCTGCGGATTCCTGCAACTTGTGAAGCGATACCGGCATCTGCAGTAAGTGTTCACCGTTCAAGTGGGGGTTTTGGGCCCGCCCAGCGGCCCCAAAACCCAAAAAAGAGATTCCCCCGCCCCCGCTGGTAGGGGCGGGGTCAGGGGGCTGTCACATTGTAAAGGTGAACACTTACCATCCGCAGGGCCAGGGACGTCAATCGTCTGTCTCGATATGCAGCAGGCAGGCCTCGCCGGCGCCGAGCTCCAGGCCGGCCGGGCCAATGGGCGTGGCGGCGCCGAGATCGGTGCACGCAGCGGGACCGCACAATGCAGCCGACGGGATGTGCACGGTGTCCGCGCCGAAATTCGCGATCAACTGATAGGTTTGACCGTCCGCGGCGACGACGGTGACCCCGCGCACGTCTGGCCATGTTGGCGGCAGCGGTCGCAGGCGGTCTTCTGAGGCGAATGCGCGCGTCAGGCGCGCATCGGTGCCCGACAGCACGGCCCAGCCGACATCGAGCAGCGTCGCGCCGGCATCGGCCCAGCGCGGCCCGCCACAGCCCGGCCAGCAGAGCTCGTCCACGTAGAGCGAATGGTACGCGCCGCCGCGTCGCGTCGCCGACCGCGAGACGGCCAGCGTCTCCGCGCCGTAGATGCCGACCACGCCGAGCCGGCCATCCACGCATGCCCAGCGGCTGTCCAGATTCAGCAACGCATCCTGCGCGGCCGGGCTGGTCAGCGTGATACGACCGGACGCGGTCGTCAATGTGCGGACGAAGCCATTGTAGAGGTCGTTCGGGATGTTGAGATGCAGGCCTTTGACGCTGCGCACCAGCGCCCGTGCCCGTCCCAGCCGGATGAGCTCCAGGCCGATGACCGTGCAGCCGTCGGGCAGGGCAGCGAATGCGAGGTAGTGCGTGGCCAGATCGCGGCCTGTCCATCCCTCGGCCAGCTCCACCTCCGCGCCCTCGATCAGCGCGCCGCAAGTGACGAAGCCGCCCTCGAAGGTCGCGCTGCGATGGCCGAGCAGCCGACGGCCGGGCGGCGGCTTGGGATGTGCCGGGTGCGGGTCGGCCGCGAATTCGATCTGCCCGACCAGGTTGCTCTCCCACTCGGCCAGGTGGCCATCGTCGGGCGGCAGGCACAGGCCCTGGCCGAGGCCGAACGCGCGCCAGGCGAACGAGGCCAGCCGGGTCGGGCTACGATGGAGGACGGCGCCATGCTGCGGTTCGTGCCAGGAAATCTCATCTTCCCTCCATTTCCCTTCCTGCGAGAGCATGATCTGCTCCTCCCCCCTCTCCTCCCAGGAGAGGGGGTCAGGGGGTGAGGTGCGCTCCCAGGAGAGGGGGCCGGCGGCCGGGGCCGTCAACGGCCGATACACCAGCCACTGGCTCAGCGCGCACGCGCGATCCGATTCCAACCGGGTGTAGTAGTACTGGCTGCGCTCCTCCAGCGTCGCCAGGCGCCGGCCGTAGAAGCTGCCGTCACCGTTGAAGGCGGCTTCTTGTTCGATCAACTTCAATTGCGCCTCGGCCAGCGCCAGCGCATGCCGATCGCCCAGCCGGTCGGCCGCGTAGAGCAGCGATGGCAGCAGGTACTCCTGGCAGTAGGCGTAGCGCACGCGGCTGTCGCCGCCGATGCGCGCCAGCCGGCCGTCGGCGAAGATCATGCGCCGCAGCACGGCCCACAGGTCGGCCTGATGATGGTCGAGCGTTTCGGGCCGAGGCAGTCCGGCCAGCTTGCAGTCGAAATGCAGCATGGCTGCATTCGAGACACAGATCACCATGTAGCCGACGTTGAGGTAGCCGTGATGGTCGAGCGCGTAGTGCGGGAAGAAGTTCGCGCCGACGTGACGCGCGCGCACCGGCTTGCCGGCCAGGATCGTCTCATCCGCCGCATCGGCGGCGACGCTGACCGAGTTGAGGAGGAAGGTGTGCGCTCGCTCCTGCCAGTCGGCGGCGTGGGGATGGTCGGGGAACATGGCGGCCGTGCGCCACAGGATTGCACCATTCCAGAGGTTGGATTCCGGCGCGTTTTTCCCTGACGCGTTCCAGACATCGGCGACGATGCCGGCGACCTGCCCCCGGCGGAAGTCGGTCATGATCCATTCGCATTCGCTGACGAGGACACGGCGCAAGCCGGCCCGGTCGGCGTCGGTCAGGTGAGGCGCCAGCAGGTAGACGCCGTGCATCATGCGCTCGATGCCCAGCGCGCTGATCCAGGTGTGGCCCCACTGCGTGCCGTCGGTGCATGTTGCGTCGCCGCTGACGTGTGAGGCCAGGCTGAAGCGCAGCGCGGCCAGCGCCCGCTCGAGCGCCCACTGACGATCCAGGCCGGGCACGGCCGTGCCGCGCACGGCCAGCGTGGCCATGGCTGCCAGGTACTTCTGGTTGGTCTGCACGCCCCAGGCGTTGTAACCGGCGCCGTAACAGCCGAGATCGGGCCGCCCCGGAATCGCGTGCCAGTACTGTTCTGCATGCTGCGCCCAGGCAGCCAGCCGCGCCATGGCTTGCATCGTTGCCTCACCCGGCCATGACATACCACGCCGCGACCAGCGGGTCTTCCACCGAGCTGCGCAGATGATGATCTTCACCCGCCTCGACGACGAAGACATCGCCGGTCTCGACGGGATATTCCACGCCGTCAATCGGCAGCACGCCGCTGCCCTGCACCATGATGAAGACTTCGGCGGTGTCGTGGACGTGCCGCGGTTCGGGATGGGCGACCTCGCCCGGCTTGAAGATGTAGACCCCGCCGCGGGCGATGGTTGCGTCGCCCAACAGATCGGGCATCAGCCGCGTTGTTGAGGGTTTGAGGGCGGTGATGGTCAGTTTTTTCATGCGAGATGGTCCTCGTGAGCCAATATGCTGCAAGCTGGCCGCTTGCGCTACAAACGCTCTATCAGCGTAGCGAGTTCCTGGGCCGAAGTCACGGTGTAGCGCGGCGTCTCCTCGGCGGTCAGCGGCGTCGTGCGCCGGCGCTCGGTCCAATGGAAGAAGACGGAGATGAGCCCCAATCGGTTGGCACCCACGATATCGCGCTCCAGGTTGTTGCCGACCATGACGACCCGACCGTAGTCGCGCTCCGGGATGCGAAGGGCATCCAGCGCCACACGGAAGATGCGGGGATCGGGCTTCTCGACGGCCGACGTCCCGAGAGCCGGCCCGATCACTTCTGAGATGGCCAGGGCTTCGAACAGGTCGAGCAGGCCGTGCTGGCGCAGGACGTTCGTCGGCGTCTCCGGTCGGCTGTCGGCCACCAGCGCCAGACGGTAACCTGCGGCCTTGAAGCGCCGCAGGGCGTCGGCCATGCCCGGGATCAGCGCCGCGCGCAGCGTCGTGCCGGTGGCGTCCTTTTCCTCGGTGCCCTCGTCCATGATGGTGTCGCCGAGATCGAAGAACAAGGCAGCAATCCGATCGTTCATGCTGTTCTACAGTTTCATCGGGTATTTGAAGTGCTGGCTGATGGGCTTCATCTGCTCCCAGTCCTCGACCTCTCTCACCTCCGGCAGATTGAGGAGCTCATCCAGCAAGGCAACCGCCTGGTCGTAGGATTTGGTCTGATGATGGTCGAGCACCCCGTAGAGCAGGGCTGATTGATCGCCGGTCTTGAAGGCCAGCAGCTCGCGCTCCATCTCCAGCCAGTCGGGGTAGATGCGCTCGATCATGATCTTGGCCGGCAACCTGGGCACGCGCAGCGGCTGGATGCCTTTCTGGTTGACGATGGCCGGCACTTCGACCACCACGTCGTCGGGGATGCCAGGCAGCGCGCCGTGATTGGGCACGTTCACCTGGAAGTAGCCCTCGTTGTTGTTGACCAGCCCGTCAATGATCGGGACGATCTGCTCGCGCGTCTTCTGCGTGCCAACGGCCTGGACGAGGTTCACCTTCGGATCGGCCGCCCAGCGTTTGTACTCGGCAATGCGTTTCTCCAGGTTTTCGACGAAGTAGGGCCGCGCCAGATGGGTGTCCGGACCGCCCCACGGCTCGCCGAACCAGCGTTTCTTCTGCACGATGTCGGTGTGATACCACCAGCCCCCGCGGCGCACGGTGTCGCCGATGGGCATCAGGCCGTACATGTGATACTGGTGGATGGCGCCGCGCGACATCTGGACGTCGTGGGTGCGGGTGGCGACGTGGGTGCGCCAGTACTCCTCAGCTTTGGTTTCCACCCATTCGTCAATCAGGGGATAGGCATCTTTCCCCTCGTAGATGAAACGGGTGAGCCAGATGTTGTGGTTGAAGCCGGGCGCCTGCCAGGTGACTTTGTCCGGGTCAATGCCGAGCACTTCGGCGATCTCCCGATAGCCGTAGTGGCCGTGGCACAGGCCGCACGTCTTGATGTTCGTCTCGCGCGTGATCAGGGTGCAGCCGTCGAAGACCGGGTTGCCGACCTGGATCAGCCAGGCGTCGGGGCAGATCTTTTCCATGTCCTGCGCCACATCGAGCATCAGCCGGAGCTGGTGGTACGCGCCGAAGAAGCCGCCGGCGTGGTAGTAGCCGTATTTGTCGGCGGCCAGCTTGCGCATCTGCGCTTCGACGATGTGGCCGAGGACATAGGCGGTGTTGATGACGAAGTCGGCGCCCTCCAGCGCGGCGGCGCGATCGGTGGTCTTGTCGAAGGTAAGCCGCGAACCGATCTGATGACCATAGCGGGTGCCGAGCTCGTAGATCATGTCCAGCCGTTCCCGGTCAATGTCCATGAAAGTGACATGGCTGCCGGAAAGGCCCTCGGTCAGGCACAGGTCTTTGACCATGCCGAGGGAGAATTGGGCGCTGCCCGCGCCGATGATGGTGATCTTCATGTGATTGCTCCAATGGATATGGTTTTTTGATGCGGCGTTAGCGATCGTAGCGGCATTCCTCCTGGACCACCAGCATGAACCAACGCATGCGGCCGACACCGGTGCCAGCGGCGAGGGAACCTGCCGTGGTGACGTTGAGCCGGCCGTTGCCGCCCGCTTTGCGAAAGTCTTCGATCACGCGCTGGCGAATCTCTTCCGGGCTGCCATTGCGCAACAGCATGGGCGGCATCTGGCCGTTGATGACCGCGTCGGGCATTTTCTCGCGGATCAGGCCGGCATCCACGGTGGGGCCGTAGTTGACCGAGTTGATGCCCAGTTCGCGCTGCATGTCGAGCAGATGGCCCATGGCGCTGTCGGAATGCTGGTAGCGCCGCGCATCGCCGGGCGCCATGGCGTTCAGGACGCGTTCGAGCACGGGGTAGCAGTATTCGCGATAGAGTTTGCGGTTGAACAGCGCGCAGTTGTCGTCGGTGATCCACCAGCCCCATTCGTCCGAGGGTTGCCAACTTTGCGAAAGTTGGCAACCCTCAGACGCGCTGAACTCCCGCAAGATCGTGTTGAGCTCGACCATCTTCGCCGCCAGGATGTCCCGAAAGCGGCGCATCAGATCAGGATAATCGTAGAACCAGAGGAAGAGTACCTCCGGTTTGAGCACGGAGGTCATGATGGTCGCCGGTCCGCGACTGCCCGTGCCGAGTTTGGGGAGCGGTTTGCCGGCGGTTTTGCGTTCTTCCCATTCGGCCAGGAATTCTTCTGGCAAGGCCCAGGTGCGCAGATCGGTCGCTTCGGCGCGATCGAGGACGCGCGCGAACTCGGCGGGGTCGTCCGTGACCGGCATCAGCCACGGCGTGCCGCCCTCATGGTAGGCGAATTCGCTGCCGAACAGGTTTTCGATGCGTCTGGGCGAGGTGCGCCAGGTGTCTTCGTCGAAGAAGGCGCGACCCACGTATTGCAGTGTGATCGCGTTGACTTCGCGATGCAATGCGTTGCGATATGCGACGTCGTGATAGTAGCGCAGCGTCGAAGGGACGGCCATGAATTCGAAGATCCAATGGTCGTCCGGCGAGAACGAGGCCGGGCAGCGCGGCTTGTCCGTGCCCAATACCTGGCAGCGGTCATTCTCTTCCCACCACGCTGCTATGTCCAGGGAGCGCGTCAGCTCCATGAATTCAGGTTCGATGATTGGCATCGGCGTGATGCTCCTTGTTATGGTTATTGCTGATAGCTAGGCGAGGCGCCCGACACGGAGGGCACGGATGCCACGGAGGCGGTCGCCGCGCGCAGTGTGCTCTCCGTGGCCTCCGTGAGTGTCCGTGTCGTGCTCACTGATTGAACCAGATCTCGTACTCCTCTTCCCCGTGCCGGATCACCAGTTCGCCTGACCCGAAGTCGGCGTGCGCCCACGGGCTGTCCACCAGCGGATAGCCGTGGAGCTGGATCGGCTGGCCGTTGACCGTCGGCCGCACGTCCCAGCCCGTGACGAACCGGCCGATGGACGGCGAGGCATAGCTGATCACCCCGTCCTGCGCTGCGATCTCCGCCGACTGCAACGCGTTCACGAACGCGTCGAACGAACCCCAATCCGCCTCCCGACCGCACTCCACCAGCCAGGTGTTTTCGGGGGCGGCGCATTGCAGCTCGCGGCCGGCGTACTGCCCCTCTTCGCCGATCGTGAAGCCGTGCTCCGAGTAAATGCCGACGTAGCCTCGTCCCACCCGGCCGAACGCCCACTTCCCGGCGAAACGCACCTCGTCGAAGCGTTCCTGCTCGAAGAAACAGTGGCTCATCCACGCGCGCCACGTCAGCCGCCAGGTGAGCGACATCACGTTGCGATGTTGGATCACGCGCGGCAGCGTCGTGCTGCCCGACCAGTAATCGGGCCGCAAGCCGGAACCCTCGCCGGAGGTGTGCGGGCACGACCAGAAGATCACCACTTTGGCGCCGAGCGTCACCTGCGCCACATGCGTCGAGGACTCGAACTCCCCCTTCCGATGATCCTGCAGGCCGGAGATCAGATAGTCGGGCGTGCGATAAACGACGAAGTCGGCGTGGCGCGCGCTGGTGCGCAGAATGCCCTGGCGGATCTTCGACTCGACCACGGCCTCGTTGTCCGTGGCGATATCGGCCAGGATCTTCGGCAGCGGATAGAGGCTGCTGGCGATGCAGACCGGCGCCATGCCGTCGCTGCCCGCGCTCATCGAGCCGACGCCGTAGAGCAGCCAGCAGGTGGGCGATGTCCCCTCGAAGTCCGGATACTTTACATAAATTCCATACGATCGGCCGTGCGTCGTGCCGAAGACTCCGTTCAGGCTGTCGGCCGCCAGGTTGAAAAACATATAATCGAGCACCGCCCCGGCCATCTGGCGCAGCTTATATTGCCCCTCGTGGCTGGCAAAGTCGTAGACGTTGATGAGCGGCGCGATGCAGATTGGGTAGTACGAGTTCGAGTGCCACTCGTCGAAGCCGAAGCGCCCGCGCTGACGCAGCCATTCCGTGATGTAGACATAGCCCTTCTGCGAGTGGAACAGCCCATTCTGGCGGCTGTTCGTAAACTCCTCGGTTGGGAAGAGCAGCCCGGCCAGCCACTCGGCCACGTGGAACAGGAAGCGATGGTTCTCCGATCCCATGTACATCACGGTGTCGCCCGGCTCGTCCATCCAATACTTGAAGCCGAGCACGGTGTCCTTCATCATGGCATGGATCTGCGGGCTGAGCCGGGGGCTGCCGCTATCCCGCTCCCAGGCCATCAGCCGCAGGATGCCCTGGATCACGAAGTCGGCGCAGTCCTTGCGTGCAGCGATGAACGCGCACGTATCCCGAATCACGCTCTCGTCCACCTGGTCGTATCGGCCCAGCGCATAGCGCGCCACCTCGCGCCAGATGTCGGGCCGGGATTCCCGGCGCAGGAAGCCGGCGTAGTGCTCCAGGACCATGCGTTTGCGCTCGGCCATTCGGTCGAGGCCGGGCATGGCCGGCACGGGCGTGACCTTGTGGACGGCGTAGCTGGTCGAGGTGAACGGCCGGCCGGCGGGATCGGCCCACGTGCACTCGATCCGGTAGCGGCCATCGGGCAGGGCCGCGCCGGGGCCGAAGGAGACCGGGCCGGCCGCAGCGGGTTTGACCTCGGCCACGACTCTGCCATCATCGGCGAACAGCCGGGCGGTGAGCGGGACGGCCCCATCGGGTGCAACGCCCAGCCGGAAGCCGACCTCGTGTTCGCCGTAAAAAACATCGCGGCCGAGCCGGATGCTCGCGACCTGCGCCTCGACCTGGCCGCGCTGCTCCGGCGTCAGCGTCGTGGCCAGGGGAACGCGGGCGGTCACGGCGCTATCGGTCGCCTCCAGCCGGAAGCCGACCTGTGCCATGCGCGCGATCCGGAAGAGCGCCACGGTGACGACGTTCTCGCCGGGCTGCAGTGCGGCCTCGAAGCGGTGTTCGTAGATGCCGTTCGCTGCCTGCACCGGATGCGCATCGGTGTCGTACACGACCACGCCGTTGATCGCGACGATGGCGCGCGATGTGATGCCGAGCGCCAGCCGCCATGAGCAGTTGCCGGGCTGCTCGGCTGAGAGGAGCGTCGTCAGAAACGCCGCCGCCAGGTGGTTGGAGATGAAATAGCGGCCCCACGACAGGTAGTTCTCCGGCAGGCGCGCCAGCTCCCAGCGCATGGTCTGGCCGCGAAAGACGCCGACATCCCCTTCGGCCGGGCTGGCCCGCAGGATCGCCTGCGCCTCGCCGACGATCTCGGCCAGCGCCGTCCGGCCCACCGTGGCGCCTGCGCGCTCGAACAGGCTCAGCCCCTGCACGGTGGCCGAGAGGTCCTCGTAGAACGGCCCCAGCAGCAGCCACGGCTTGATGATTTCACCCGCTGGAACATGACGGGACAGGTTGGGATGCATGATCACTCTCCTTCACTTGTTGAACAGGTAGGGCAAGACACAGCCGGTGACGAATCTTCCGGCCTCGGAACAGAGAAACGCAACCCCCTCCGCAATATCCTGAGGTGAGATGTTATCTCGTCCGTTCCAGGCCGGCCCGTGATCGCATTGCGCAATGGCCTCTTCCAGGCTTTCAATGCCTCTGACCGGGCCAGGGGCGACGATATTCATCGTCACGCCAGCGCGCCACGCCTGCTCGTGCGCCAGCAGAAACGCCTGGATGCGCGCCGCCTTGCCGAGGTTGTAGGCGTAAGCAGGCGAGAGTCGGGTCGGGTGCATGGCGATGCCGACGATCCGCCCCCACTGTCGCTCGTACATGCCGGGCAGGACCAGCGGCATCAGATGCAGAAACGGCGCCAGCTCATGCTGCACATCCTCGGCCACGCCCGCTGGCGACAGCCGATCCACCGGCTCGCCGTGCCAGCCCGCGCCAGGGCCGATCACGCAGATGTCCACGCGACCGAACCGCTGGCACGTCGCATCGCACAGCGCCCGGCAGCCCTCAGCCGTGAAGACATCGGCCTGCACGGCGATGGCCTGGCCGCCCTGAGCTTCGATGTGCGCGACCATGGCCCGCGCGCTGTTCGCGCTGGTGCGATAGTTGACGACGACGCTCGCTCCTTCGCGCGCCAGCGTCAGCGCGATGCTGCGGCCCATCCCCTGGCCAGCCGCGCCGGTGACGATGGCGACCTTGCTTTGACAATTCATTTCCGACTCTCCGAACACAGCTTGATCAGATCGCCCACATCCGCCGTCGCCAGGCATTCGACCGCATCGGCCGCGCCGTAGTAGATCTTCACCTCGCCGCTCTCCTCCAGGATCATGCCGCCGGGGAAGATCGTGTGATTGCGGAAGCCGCCCTCGACCTCGTAGGGCGCTTCGGGCGCCAGCAACGGCTGCTTGCTCATTCCAACCACCCGCCACGGCTCCTCCAGGTCGAGCAGCATGATGCCGGCCGTGTAGCGCTTCTGCCACACGTCTTCCCAGCCGTTCTTGCCGCGCGCGCTGTCGCGATCCACCGCGTGGAAGGTGGTGAGCCAGCCCTTGGGTGTCTTGATCGGCGGCGCGCCCGGCCCGATCTTGTCGTTGGCGTAGGGCACATCCTCGACGCCCAGCACCAGGTGCGCGTTGCCCCAGTAGCGCAGGTCGGGCGAATCGGAGAGCCAGATGTCGAAGCGATCGCGTCCGCCGCGGCTGTAGACCGGGAAGGGGCGCTCCAGGCGCACGTATTTGCCGGCGACGCGCTCGGGGAAGAGCACCATGTTCCGGTTGTCGGGCACGCTCACGCTGAGCACCTCGAACCGCTCGAAATCGTCGGTGACTGCAATACCGCCGCAAACGCCATGCAGCGTGTCCACGGCGAAGCACATGTAGCAGCGGCCATCCATCACCGTGAGTCTCGGGTCGTAGACGCGCATGACCTCGTCATCGCGCCATTGCCAGCATGGCTTGGGCTGCACCTGCCACTTCACGCCATCGTCGCTGAACGCCAGCCCCAGGTTCGTCGCGGCCGGGTGCACCGAGCCGGGCCGACGACCGTAGTCGTTGCGAAACACCATGACATATTTGCCCTGATATTTCGCCACCCCTGCATTGAAGACGAGGAGCGACTCGTAGGGCACGTCGGCCGGCGTCAAGATCGGGTTGGCCGGGTGGCGCTGGATCGCAGGAGATGAGGTGAGAGGACCGGTTCCGATGTACATGAAAGCTCCTTATGAATGGCGAAGACAGGCAACTCTCTACGTTCGCGGCCGCGCCTACTCCTGGCAGCGCGGCACGTTGCGCTCCCAAACGATCTCCCTCCGGGACAGGTACCACGTCCGCCCCATGTCATTGTTGCCCTGGAAGAAGAGGTGCGTCCGGCCGTCGTCGTCCGTGAAGACGAACGGGTGGCCCGATTCGCTGGCGTTCCACGCGCCGGGCCGGCCGTTGGGCAGGAACGGCGCATCCGAGAGCCGCGTCCAGCGCACGCCATCGTCGCTCACCGCGCAACCGATCTGCTGCGGCTCGTTGTTGTAGCCGCCGCCGTAGAACATGAACAGCCGACCATCGTGGCGACATACGGCCGGCGCCTCGATGCACTTGCGCTCCCACGGCAGCTCCGGCCTCAGGATCGGCCCGTCGCAGAGCTGGGTCCAGCGATCTCGCCCGAAATCGGAGCCAAGCGCCGCGGCCGCCACGCCGAGCATCTGCACCTGGAAGTCGGGATCGCGCGTCGCCCAATAGAGCAGCAGCCGGTCGCCGTCCACGATCACGTCGGCGTCAATCGCCCGGCCGCAGTTCCACGCGCCGGTCGGCGCGAAGATCGGGTTGGTGGGGTTGCGGCGGAAATGCAGGCCATCCTCGGACACGGCGTGGCAGATGGCGTCCTTCCGGCCATTGCCGTAGGTCTGGTAGAACAGATGGATCTTGCCGTCGAGGACGATCGCGCCCGGCGCGCAAATCCCGTTCCGTTCCGGCCCTGGCTCCGGCAATATCTCCCCCACCTTCTCCCAGGCGTCCAGATCACGGCCCCAGGCGATGCCGATGGTCCAGCCGTCGCCCGGCCGGCCATCGCCGAAAGGCGGGAGGGAATAATAGAGGAAATAGCGTCTATCGCAGCGAACGACAGCCGGATCCTTGGCAAAGGGCCGGCCGCGGCGTGAGGTGTCACTGTACAGCACGAATGGTTTCATCCATGATTTGTTTGAGTCGCGCGCAGATGATCTCTTCTTGCCCCGGTTCGAGCGTCTGCGGGTTGACGAAGACGCCGTACGCGCCGGCCGGCGCCAGCGCGATGCTCGGCTCGCCCCCGCGGAGCCGCCGCAAGATCTCATCGCGCGTGATGCCCAGCGCCTCTTCGTCGAAGGTGATTTCGGCCCGCGGCATCGGCTGGCCGGCCTCGCTGGGGAAGCTGCGCCGGGCGGTCACGTGGGCCGCGTCGGCAAACGCCGCGACGACGGCCTGCACCTGCGTCTCGTACTGGCGCATCAGCGCGGCGTGATCCAGGCCCAGATACCACTTCACCGCGGCCAGCAGCCCGACGATCTCCTCCTTGCCCACCTTCATCGGCCGGCCGAGCGCCATGCGCGGGTTGGCGTGGAAGGCGATCGCTTCGATCAGCGCCCGACGGCCGACCACCAGGCCGCTGCTCTGCGGGCCGCACAGACCCTTGCCGCCGGAGAAGATCGCCAGGTCGGCGCCCATTTGCGTGAAGCGCCACAGGTTCTCGACCGGCGGGAGCTGCGCCGCCGCGTCCACGATCAGCGGGACGCCGTGACGATGCGCGATGGCGATCCCCTGCGCCAGCGGCACCTGGCCATCCATGAGGTGTTCTTTGTAGAAGTAGAAGACCGCGGCCGTTTGTTCGTTGATCGCCGCCTCTAGCTCGTCCGCCGTCGCGCCCGCCTCGGTCCCGACCGTGACGATCTTTGCGCCTGCGTGGCGAATCGCCTGGGCATAGCCGACCAGTCCGGCCTTGTGAACAACGACTTCGTTCTTCATGCCGGTCGTGTCATCGGGCAGGCGGCTGCGCAGGTCGGGATCGGTCCCGGCCATGCACGCGGCCGTGCTCAGCACGATGCCGGCCGCCGCGCCGCACGTGACATAGGCGGCCTCGTTGTGCGTCCATTCGGCGATGCGCTGGCCGGCCTTTGCCTGGAGCTCGTCAATGTCCACGAAGTGCTGCGCGGCCTCGGCCATGGCCGCCAGCACCTCCGGCGGCATCAGCGACCCGCCGAGGACCGTCACCGTCGCCAGGCCGTTGATGACTTTCCGCACGCCGAGCTCGTCGTAGATGTCCATCGTGTATCACCAGCTGAAGTTTTGACAGGATGAACAGGATTCACAGGATGACCTCATCATGATAATCCTGTCCATCCTGTAATCCTGGCTGGGGCCCAGTTATGCAAGGGCCTATCCCTGCAGCGCCGGCATCCGCCAGTAGGCGGCGGGCGCGTGCTCCCACTCCGGCGCGCTCAGCCCCTCCGGATCATAGACGATCTGCCCGGCCCGGATCGTCAGCTTGCATTCCAGCTTCTCGCGGCCGATCAGCTTCGCCTTGCCGCAATCCACGTAGCCGAACTCGCCGGTCAGATGCTTCAGCACGGCCACGTCCGCCTCCGCGCCGACCGAGAGCGTGCCCAGCTCGGGCCGGCCGATCTCCCGCGCCGGGGCGACGGTCGAGCGGAAGATCACCTCCGGCAGTGGCATCCCCATGCACAGACACTTCGACATGGTCGTCAACATGCTCAGCACCGGGCCGTTGATGTTGCCCATGTGCAGGTCGGTGCTGATCGAGTCGGGCGTGAAGCCATCCTTGAACGCGGGGACGGCGTTGCGGAACCAGAAGCTGCCCGCGCCGTGCCCCAGGTCGAAGATGACGCCCCGCTTGCGCGCCTGCCACATGTGATCGTACACCTTCCCCTGGCCATCCACGATCGGGAACTGCTGGGCGAAGACGTGGGTGTGGATATCGCCCGGCCGCAGCTTTTTGAGGATCAGGTCGGGGTAGGGACGTTCGGGCGGCCGGGGCCAGAAGTCCACCATGACCGGCAGACGGCACAGCTCGCCCGCCTCGACGGCCCGCTCGACCGAGGCCCACGGCGGGTGCGCGGCATCCCACGGCAGCCGCGTCCAGTAGTGCGCGGTCTTGATGCCGACGATCAGGTCGCTGTACGCCTCGGCCACGGCCGCTGCGATCTTGGGCTGCATCTCGCCGACGACCTGCTCGCCGTCCTTGTCCACCATGCCGTCGCCCACGATGTTGAGATACGCCAGGATGCGCACCTTCGAGCGGTCAATGCAGTTCGCCTTGAAGTCGGCGAAGTTGCGCCAGCCGGCCGTGCCGGCATCCACCGTGGTCGTCACGCCCGAGGCGAACAGGTGCGCATCCGCGTGCACGCTCTCGACATAGCTGGTGGGTGTCGGAGCGAAGATGTAGACGTGGGTGTGCATGTCAATGATGCCGGGCGTGACGATCAGCCCGGTCACGTCCACGACATGGCTGGCGGTTTCCGACGGGATGTTGGCGTCTACTGCAGCGATCTTCTTGTCCAAGATGGCCACGTCGAACGGGCCGTCGCGGCCGTTGGCGGGGTCAATCACCCGGCCGCCCTTGAGGAGCAAAGCAAAAGACTTACCATCAGCGATCATATCCGCCGCCATGACGTGTGCCTCTTGTCAGAATGTATGCTTGGAAATCTGGCGCACGACACGGAAAGCACGGAGGCCACGGATATCCACGTGGCTTGAAGCACGTCAGCGACTTCACTTTCCGCAACATCTGCGGTCATACCTGTCGTGCCCGTCCGTGGCATCCACTCCCGCATCCGTGTCGTGCTACTTTTGCAGCGCCCGCTGATACAGCGCCGTGCCGTAGAACTCATACGATGCGGCCTTGTCGGGCACGTCCACGAGATGCACGGTGAAACGACAGGGCACGCCGTTGTCGGGCAGGTTGTCCCGGAAGTAGGCCCGATACGCCTCGGCATATGCCTTGCGCAGCCGCTCCTGCTCGGCCGCGTAGCCCAGCGGGTCCGCCAGGGGATTCGGCGATTTGGGCTGGCAGCCGAACGCGTGGATCTCGATGAAATCCACGCAGCGCAGCGAGTCGCAGATGCCGGCGTCAGCCAGCCACTTCTCCCAACACTGAAAGACGAGCGGGATCTCGCGCTGCGGATCCATCGTCACCAGCTCGTCCAGCCCCAACACGCTCCTGGCCGAATAGCCGCCCGTCAACCCGGCGAAGTAGATCTTCAGGTCGCCGTCGGGCAGCTCCTCGGTGACGAGCGCCGAGAGCACCGGATGCTCGCCCTCGTAGTAGTAGGTCAGTTTGCCGCGTTTCTTCACGTTGAACGCCATCGCTGCACTCCTCTCATCGTCACGCAGCCACAAATTGCACGAATTGCGCAGATCAAACAAGTCAGGTTTCGTGTCATTCGTGGCGAAGGCTCTGAACGCTAACCGCCAAACGCCTCGTCTTCGCCGACGATCCCGCGAATCACGCGCAGCGGCGGATCGGCGCGCAACGCGGCGAGATCGGGGCAGGGCGCGATGGCGCCGTCTGCGACCACATACACACGCAGCGCCGTCAGGTCGTTGCTGCCCAATCCGGCTTCGGCCGCCATGCGCAGGTAGATGAGCCGGGCCGGGTCGAAGCCCATCAGATAGCTGGCGACGCTGTCCACCGCCACCATGTTGACGCCGGCGATCACCAGCCCCAGCGGGTAGTTGCGGCCGCGCTGGAAGCCCGTGCCGTCGCGACCGACAACGCCCTCCACGATGTTCAGGTGGGGGGTCACGACCCTAGCGGTGTCGTTCAGGCGGCGGGCAAGACCCTCCTGCCACAGTTCATGCACGCGTTCGTCCATCCATTCGTTGCGCGGCCGGTCGTCATGCCGTAACTCGGTCGGGATCTCCTGCCAGGCCTGGTGGCAGTAATGCCGGTCGAAGACGTTGACCACGCCCATCATGTTCTTCAGGCAAAGCGTCGTGATTGCCAGGTTGTGCGTCTTGAGCTTCGGCGCGTTGATGAGCACCGTATTCGGTCCGACGGCCAGCCGGCTGACATTGATGCTGGACAGGGCCTGATGGTGGGGTGTCGGCTTCTTGACGCAAGTATAGGTGGTCGGGCAGCGCAGCTTGACGATCCGCTCCTCGGCCAGCCGATCGTAGCCCGTCCCACGCCAGTGGCGCGGCTCGTTGTCGTCGGTATCTCGGGGATCTTCCAACACGTAGACGCCATCCCGGCGCGCGCCGTGGTCGCGGAGATAGCCGGCCATACCCCGCACGAAGCCGGGATGCGTGCCGATGCCGCAGTCAGGGTCGGCGTACTTTTCGCCGACCGTGACGTTCGGCTTGATGACGACCTTCTCGCCATCCAGCTCGAGTTGCAGCGCAGCCAACGCTCTCCGCGCCGCCCGATCGAAGTCGTCCCACCCCACCGGCTCCTCGACCGGCGCATGGCTCACGAGAACCGCCCGCGCATCGGACAGCAGTGGATGGATCTTCATCGCCTGACTGAGGTCAGTTCTCCTCGCGGTCTTCGTTGATCAGGTACTTGGCGGCGACCGTCTCGAGGGTGCAGGCTGCCGGCTCGCCGCGTTCGATCCGGCGCAGCGCTTCGAGATCCGACGCCCAGGCGATATCGCCGGGGGCAAGCAGGCAAACGCTGCCCGCTTCGAAGCTCGTCTTGAGCTTGCCCTGATGATAATAGTAGAGCGCGTCGCACATGGCCGTCGGGTAGATGCGCATGAGCGGCGGCATGTCGTTCGGTTTGAACCAGAGCTTGATCTCGCGCTCCGCCTCGGCCGGTGTGGCCGACGCGTGGATCAGGTTGTCCATGCGCTCGCTGACGACATTTCCCGCCGCGTCTTTGATGGGCATGAGGGTGCCGAGGGCGCGAATGCTGCCCGGCTTGCGCTCCCGCGCGACGTGGGGATTGGTCGGCCCGACGATGTCGCGCACTTTCTGCACGGCATCGGGCCCCTGGTAGACGAGGGCGATCACCCGTCGTTTGTGCGGCTCGTCGGGATAGTGAGACTGGCCCATGATATATTCCAGGAGCGGTTCGTAGAAGGCCTTCCCACGATGCTCAGCATAATGCTCGGCGGCGAGCAGCCGATTCACATGCACGATCTTGGCAGCGGCGAAGCGCAGGCCGGTGTGAAATTCGGACAGCTGCGACAGCACGTAGCCGGTCAGCGAGTTCTTCAGGGCATCCGGCTTGATGAGGACGAGGGTTTGTTCGCGTTCGTTATTTCCCATGTTTTTTTATCCTTGTGCGAATCTACGGAGATTATCATACCACACCCCGGCTGAGGAGCCGAATCGAGTATGCGCGTTTGTCGAACCGGGCGCGCGTGCATTACAATGTGCGGTAGTGGCGGTAGCACAGGAGGCAACCATGATGCACTCGCTCGCGTTGAATGTCCAGGACGGTCCGAGCACAGATCGCTTTCGGCCCGTCCCCCTGTTGGGTGGTATGCTGGCGGCCAGCCTGAAGACGGCCGGCCTTTCGGAGGCGATGATTGCGGCACTGGAACAGATGCCGGTCGGCGCCTGTGTAGCCTGGGGCATCCCGTTTGATGTGCAGACCCCGCTCGTCCTGACCGATCAGGTGCTCTTTGTCCCGTTCACACCGCTGCGCGCCGGTTGGCTGGTTTTCATGCACACATCCGATCTGCGGCCGCTTGAGCCCGGCCCTGGCGGCTTCATCTCGCCGATGCGCGGTGAGGGGCGGCTGGGCGAGCTGGCGGCCGAGTACATCGTGATCTATGCCGACGGCGAGGAGGTGCGCCTGCCGATCCGTCGGCGCCACCAGGTCGGCATGTTCACCCGACGCTGGGGCGAGAACTGCTTCGAGGCTGTGCCGCATCGCAAACCGCAGCCGCTCCGCGCTCACCATGAGCAGCCGGCATCGAGCTGGGGCCGCAGCCAGACGCGCGTCAATGTGGCCGACAGAGACTCGTGGGTGAACTGGCTGTGGGCCTGGCCCAATCCGGCGCCGGACAAAGAGATCGTCGGCCTGCGGCTGATCCCACACGCCGGGCCGATCGTGCTCTCTGGCCTGGCCGCCGGCGAGGCTTCCAGTCTGCCCCTGCGCTGGCGACCGCGACAAAAGGCGCTTCTCACTTTGCCTGCTGGTGAGACGTTCGATCCGATGCTCGACGCGCGCGGCCTGCTGGCGCAGATCCAGCTTGACATGGGCCAGGTCATCTCGGCGACCCCGCGGTTGCTCTACCCCCACGACGACTGGGCCGGATCGTACAACAATCAGCTGCCAGAGGTTTCTGCTACCCAGGTCATCGTCGAGTACACGGCCCACCCCGATGCGAGTTTCCATCTGGCAGGCGGTGCTGTGATCCCGGTGCGGCAGGTGGAAGAGGCGGCGCCTGTGCGCGATGAGGTGGTATCGCAGCCGACAGCCGATGCCGGGAGTGGCATCCCGCTTGCTCCCATCGCGCCGGCTACCCGGCGGGTCACGCTGCGCGTCGTGCTGAAGGGCAGCTCTACAGTGGTGCCGGTGAAACTGCACGTGCACGGCCAGGCTGGCGAATACCTCGCGGCCGAAGACCGTCACCGCCTGCTCAACCCTGCCTGGTTCGAGGACTATAGCGCCGATTTTTTCCATCGCAGCACGCATGCTTGCAGCTACATTGACGGCGAGACAACCATCCGTCTGCCGCTTGGCCGTGTCTACATCGAAGTCTCAAAAGGCTTCGAGATCCGTCCTGTGCGCCGGGTGGTCGAGATCACGCCGCAGACACAGGAAGTGGTCATCGAGCTCGAAAAGGTGTTGCCCTGGCGCGAGGCGGGCTGGGTGACGGCTGACACGCACGTACATTTTCTGTCGCCGATGACCGCGTTGCTGGAGGGCGCCGGCGAGGGCGTGAACGTCGTCAATCTGCTGGCGAGCCAGTGGGGCGAGCTGATGACTAATGTGGGCGACTTCGACGGTCGCAATACCTGGGGCACACGCGAGACGGGCGGCGACGGCGAGTACCTCGTGCGCGTCGGCACCGAGAACCGCCAGCACGTACTCGGCCACATCTCATTGCTGGGCTACCGCGGCCGCATCATCACGCCGATGACGACCGGCGGTCCCGACGAGTCCGCGCTGGGAGACGCCATTGACGTGTTGCTCACCGAATGGGCGCGGCAATGTCATCGCCAGGGCGGGCTGGTGGTCCTGCCGCACTTTCCCAACCCCCGGGCCGAACACGCGGCCAGCATTGTCCATGGCGACATTGATGCGGTCGAGATGACCTCGTGGGGCGACCTCTACAGCGGCATTGATCCCTACTCACTGGCCGACTGGTATCGCTATCTGAACTGCGGCTATCTGGTGGCAGCGGTCGGCGGCACCGACAAGATGACAGCCATGACAGCGGTGGGCACCGTGCGTACCTATGCGCGCCTCCGACCCCATGAGCCATTCACCTATGAGAACTGGCTGGCTGCCGTGCGCCGGGCCGAGACTTTCGTCACCTATGGGCCGCTGCTCGATTTTGCGGTGGACGGTCGGCCCATGGGGAGCTGGATCGCCATGTCGGCCAGGGGCGGCACGGTGGACGTGACGTGGCAGGCGGCCAGCGTCACCGTGCCGATGTCGCGCATCGAGCTGATCGTAAACGGCGAGATCCGGGAGAGCACGGCCGTGGGGCCGTGGCAGGCAGCCGGCACGTGGCGCGTGCCCATCGGCCGCAGCGCGTGGCTGGCCCTGTTGATTCGCGGCCGCTACCCCGACAAACCGGAGATGATCGCCGCGCACTCCTCGCCGGTGATGGTGGATGTGGCCGGCTCGCCCATGCTCGCCGCAGCCGACGCCGTGACCATCCTGGAACAGATCGAGGGCGCGCTGGCCTACCTGGACACGGTGGGCACCCGGGCCGATGACCGCACGTACAAGCGGATGCGCCTGGTGTTGGAGGCCGCGCACCGGGCACTGCACAATCGGATGCACCAGGCCGGCTATTACCATGATCACACGGTCGGCGCCGATCACGCGGCGCACCATTCGTAGGGCCCGTCGTAGCTCCGCAGCAACTCGCAGAAAGGCCGGTGCGCGTAAGGGGCGTCGCCCAGCCCGGCGACCGAACTGGCCGGAAGGCGGTGGGCATTGCGTTGCAACCAACGCGCGGCCGCCCGCAGTTCGCAGTCCTGCTTTTCCTGACGATCCTGTTGGAATTCCTGTACCGCCACTGCCGTTATTGCGCAAGCGTCCTAGACCGACTATAATTAGGAAACGGGCTGACCCGGCGGCGACCGCGTGCGTCGCATGGTTACGATCTTCGATGTTGTCGAAAGCAGGTCATTCAACGATGAAAAGGAGGAATTTGCCATGGCTTTCGAACTCCCGCCACTCCCGTATGCTGATACCGCTTTGGAGCCGGCCTATTCGGCCAGGACGATCAGCTTTCACCACGGCAAGCATCACAAAGCCTACGTAGACAACCTCAACAGGCTGATCGCCGGGACTCCGCTGGAGGGCAAGACGCTGGAAGAGATCATCCAGCTCACCGTGAACGATCCCGGCAAGGTCGCTGTTTTCAACAACGCGGCCCAGGTCTGGAATCACACCTTCTTCTGGCACAGCATGAAGCCGGCCGGCGGTGGTCGGCCGACCGGCCAGCTTGCCGAGAAGCTGGCCGGGGCGTTCGGCAGCTACGAGCAATTCGCCGAGCAATTCAAGGCCGCGGCAGTCGGCCGCTTCGGCAGCGGCTGGGCCTGGCTCGTCGCCGACGGCGACGTCTTGAAGATCGTGACGACCCCCAACGCCGAGACGCCGCTCACCGCGGGTATGCGGCCGCTGCTCACCGTGGATGTCTGGGAGCACGCCTACTACCTGGACTATCAGAACCGCCGGCCTGACTTCGTCCAGGCATTCCTGGATCAGCTCGTGAACTGGGATTTCGCAGCCGCGAACTGGGCGAAATAGCCGAAGGAGGTTTGTGTGCGACGACTGGCGCAAATCCAGGCCGCCCTGCACGAGGAGGGGCTGGACGGCTGGCTGCTGTACGAGTTTCGCGGCCTGAATCCGATTGCCCTCGATGTGACCGGGGTTCCCCTTTCCCGATCGGGCAGCCGGCGTTGGGCCTGCTTCATCCCCCGCCAGGGCGAACCACGCTGGCTGGTGCATGCGATCGAGCAGAGCGGCTGGGCTGACCTGGCGCCGCAGGCCCTCGCCTATGTCTCGTGGGCCGAATGGCGCGAGGGGCTGCGGGCCATCCTGGGCAGCGCGCAGCGGGTGGCCATGGAGGTGTCGCCGGGTGCCGCCATCCCCTACATCGGCCGGGTGGATGCCGGCACGGTGGAACTGGTGCGCAGCCTGGGCGTCGAGGTGTTCTCCTCGGCCGATCTGGTGCAGGTGGCCCAGGCCGTGTGGACAGCCGAGCAACTGGCCAGCCATCGCCACGCCTGTCGCGAGCTGCTGGCGGTCAAGGATGCGACGTTTGACCACATCCGCCAGGGGTTGGCCGCTGGCGCGCCGCGCAGCGAGCTGAACGTGCTCGACTTCATGGCGCAGGAGTTCGAGCGCCGTGGGCTGGCCGGTTACGGCGCCATCGTCGCCGTGAACGGTCATGCAGCCAATCCACATTACTTTCCCCGGCCGGAAACCGACACACCCATTCGTCGCGGCGACCTGGTGCTGATTGATCTGTGGGCGCGGCAGCCGCACGATGACGCCATCTACGGCGACATCACCTGGGTGGCTTATGCCGGTGAAGCAGTGCCGCAGCGCATCCAATCTGTATTCGAGGTCGTGCGCGACGCGCGCGACGCAGCCGTGGCCTTCATGCGGCAGCGACTGCAGGACGGCGCCACCGTCTACGGCTATGAGGTGGACGACGTGGCGCGCGAGGTCATCGCGCGGGCAGGCTTCGGCCGACACTTCATCCATCGCACCGGCCATTCGATCGGCACAACGGGCCACGGCAACGGCGTGAACCTGGATAACCTGGAGACGCAGGACCGGCGCCGCTTGATCCCGGGCGTCGGCTTTTCCGTAGAGCCGGGCATCTATCTGCCGGAAGAAAACTTCGGCATTCGCCTGGAGATTGACTGCTACGTCACCGGCACCGACGTGGAGATCACCACGCTGCCGTTGCAGATGGAGTTCGTCCGGCTCTAGACCGGAACTTCTTGCCCCGGGCGGGCGTCTCATCATCGAAATGCGGCCTTCGTTGGAAAGGAGGGAATGCGATGAGACGCCCGCTGTTTGTTGTTATCTGTTCTCTGAGGACGCCGCTCATGCTGGGGTCGGCCCCCGACCGGGTTGCGACGGAGCGTTGGCGTCAGGCCATGCTCAGCGGTCTGGCCCTGGTCATCGCCTTGTGCGCCTGGCTGCTGCTCGCCGGCCCTGCCCTGGCCGACGGCATCATCATCCCGACGCCCCCACACGACCGACCTGTGCCCTGGCGCGAGATCCCGCTCACCATCAAATACCACCGCGTGGCTGTGACCATCCACGATCAACTGGCGACGACGCGCGTGGATCAGGTTTTCGTCAACGAGGCCAGTTTCGCGGTCGAAGGCACCTACATCTTCCCCCTGCCCGAAGACGCAGCCATCTCCAGCTTCGACATGTGGGTGGACGGCCAGAAGATCGAGGGGAGACTGCTGGGGCGCAACGAAGCCCGGCAGATCTACGAAGAGATCGTGCGCAAGCAGCGCGATCCGGCGCTGCTGGAATACGTGGGCCGCGGCGCGTTTCAGGCCAGCATCTTCCCCATCCCACCGCGTGGCGAGCGGCGCATCGAGCTGACCTATAGCCAGGTGCTATCCCGGAGCGCCGGCCTGACGCGCTACCGCTATCCGCTCAACACCGAGAAATTCTCGGCTCGCCTGATCAGCGAGGTGGCCATCACGGTTCAGCTGGAAGATCGGGCGCCTCTGCGCGCCGTCTACTCGCCGAGCCACGCCATCTCTGTGACCCGCAGCGGCCCACAGCATGCCGAAATCAGCTACCTCGAGCGCAATGTGCGCCCCGATCGTGACTTCGACCTGTACTACTCCGTCTCGCCAGACGCGATCGCCGCCAATGTGCTGAGCTACAAGCCATATGACGAAGACGGCTTCTTCCTCCTCCTGGTCACGCCCCCGCTTGCCGGCCAGGACCAGCCCATCGCCGATAAAGACGTGGTGATCGTCCTGGACACATCAGGCAGTATGGACGGCGAGAAGCTGGTGCAGGCGAAGGCCGCGGCGCTCTACGTGCTCGATGCCCTGGCCGCAGGCGATCGCTTCAACCTGGTCTCCTTCAACACCGCCACCCGGCTCTTCGCCGATCGGCCCGTGAGCGCGAGTCGTCGCGACGAAGGCCGCGAATTCGTCAAGCGGCTGACCGCTCAGGGTAGCACCGACATCAATCGGGCCCTGCTGGAGGCGATCGCCGGCGCCGACCCAGCACGGCCGACCATTGTGCTCTTCCTGACCGACGGTCTGCCCACCGTCGGCGAGAGGGATCCGGAGCGCATTGTGGCCAATGTGACTCAGAACGCAGCCAAATCGGTGCGTCTCTTCAGCTTTGGGGTAGGGAACGACGTGGATGCTGTCCTGCTCGACCAGCTCAGCGCCAACCTGCGCGGGGCCAGCGTCTATGTCCGGCCTGGCGAGAAGATAGACGAGGCGATGTCTGACTTTTACAGTCGCATCCGTGCGCCCGTGCTCACCGATGTGCGGTTGGAGTTCGTCGGCGCGCGCGGCGAGGACATGTATCCCTACCCGCTGCCCGATCTGTTCGCCGGCACCCAGTTGATCGTCGCCGGTCGCTATCGCCAGGGCGGGCTGGCTACGATCAGGCTCTCCGGCGTCGTCAACGATCAGCCTCGATCCTACAGCTACAGCGTGGCTTTCGTCGAGCGCGGCGGCGACGACTTCATCGCCCGCGTATGGGCACAGCGCAAGGTCGGCTACCTGCTGACGCAGATCCGTCTGGCCGGGCCGAAGGACGAGCTGGTCAAGGAGATCGTGGCGTTGAGCACGCGTTACGGCATCATCACGCCGTACACCTCGTTCCTGGTGCAGGAACCGCAGCTGGCGTTGACGCAGGGCGGCCGCGATGAGCTCGGCCGTCGTGCAGTGCAGTCGTCCACGCCGACGGCCAGGCCTCCAGCGGCCGGCGGGGGTGTACCGCCAACGCCATCAGCGCCTGCCGCGCCGTCCCTGAGCAGCGCGGAGCGCAGCGGCGCAGCCGCGGTCGAGCGCGCCGTGATCGAAAAGGACCTCAAGACGAGCGAACAGGCCGTTGCCGTGGCTATCCCCGAGGTACGACAGGTCGGCGCGAAGACCTTCGTGCGCCAGGGCGACCTGTGGCTCGACACCGCGTTCGATCCCAGCCGGATGTCGGCCGAGGCGATCCTATTCGGCAGCGACCGTTACTTCCAGTTGCTGGCCCGCTACCCCGATGTCGGCCGTTATCTGGCGCTGGGCGAGCGGCTGGTGATCGTGCTGGAGGGCAAGGCGTTTGCCATCGGCGACACAGGCGCGGCAGACGCCCTACCTGATGTCGCTATGCCGGCGCCGCCCGCGGCCGACCCGGCCCGGCCGTTGGCAACTTCGACCATGCAGTCTGTCGCCACGCCGGCGCCGCCCGCGGCCGACCCGGCCCGGCCGTTGGCAACTCCGACCATGCAGTCTGTCGCCACGCCGGCGCCGGCCGAGGGTGGGCCGCAACCGTTGATCTGCCCGGCCGCGGGCCTGATCGTGTTGGTCGGCTTGCTCCTGCCGGCCTGGCGGCGTCTTGATCAGCGCCGCTGAGCAGTCCGGCCTCGCTCGTGATCCTGGCCCGCCGATACGGCCGCGCCCCTGTGCCAGGCGTTCCTCCGGGCACCTGGCGCAGGGACGCGACCGGACAGTTTGGGCCGGCTACCGGCCGCCTTCGCCATCATACCCGCGCCGTTTTCGTGATATACCCCACATAGTTGCCAGTCTCGTTTTGTCGTGCTATAATTCGATTTGTTTATGATCTGCGTCATATTTACGCATATGGCTTATCTCACCGGGGTCGGGAGATACGGAGACGCGAATGGATCGGCGCGATATCTTGCAGGCGCTGCCTGTTTTCGCCGGCTTGTCCGAGCGTGACTGGGAAAAAGTTATTGACCTTTTCAGCGAGCGTCAGTATCAGAAGGATGATTACATATTCCTGGAGGGCGAGGCGCCGGAGGCGTTGTTCATCATCCGCAGCGGCAAAGTGAAGGTGCTGCGCCATTCGACGGACGGGAAGGATATCGTACTACGGGTGTGTGGGCCAGGCAACCTGTTGGGCACCGTTGCCGTGTTCGATGGCGGCGGGTATCCGGGCACCGCGCAGGTGATCGAACCCTGTGTCGCCCTGGTCATCACCCGCAACGACTGCCTGACGCTGGTCAACCGCTATCCGGTGTTTGCTCTGGCGGTGATCGCCGATCTGGGCTCGCGGCTGCGCAGCTCGGCCGAGCAGATCCGGAGCCTGGCGGTTGAGCGCGTCGAGCAGCGCATCGCACGCGTGCTGCTCAAGCTTGCCGAGACCTCCGGCTCTGACTCGCCGGAGGGCCGCGTGATCGAGATGCCGCTCACCCGGCAGGACGTGGCCGACATGACCGGCACCACGGTCGAGACCGCCATCCGTGTCATGAGCAAGTTTCGCCGCCAGGAGCTCATCAAGACGCGTCGTGGGAAAGTCGTGTTGGTAGATCTGAATGCCCTGCAAGAAATCGCGTCCGGCCTTCGCTGAAGTGCCCCTCAGTTCATTTCATGCCTCACCAGGAGTGATCTCATGAGTGTTGTGCGCATGACGCGCGGCAAATTCGCCGGGATCAATGCCTGCGCGGATGACCGCGGAGTTATTGCCGCGCTGGCGATGGATCAGCGCGGGTCGTTGCAGAAGATGTTGACGGCTGCCGGGATGACGGGCGATGAAGCATCGTCGGACGCCCTCACCCGCTTCAAGTTCGCGGTCACCGAGGCGCTCAGTTCGCACGCGAGCGCGATCCTGCTCGATCCCGAATACGGTCTGCCCGCGCTCGCGGTCAAAGCGCCGCAGACCGGCCTGCTGTTGGCCTACGAGAAGAGTGGCTACGATACGACGGTGCGCGGCCGGCTGCCTGATCTGCTGCCGGAGTGGAGCGTGCGCCGACTGGCCGAGGCCGGCGCCAGCGCGATCAAGTTGCTCGTGCATTACGATCCCGATGATCGGCCGGAGATCAACGCGGTCAAACAGGCGTTCATCGAACGGGTGGGCGCCGAGTGCGCGGGTGTGGATGTGCCGCTGTTCCTGGAGGTCGTTTGTTATCAGGATGGCCTGGACGAGAAGGGGTTGGAGTTCGCCCGCCTTAAGCCGGGCAAGGTAATTGCGGCTATGGCCGAGTTCTCCAGCCCGCGCTACGGTGCGGACGTGCTGAAGGTGGAGGTGCCGGTGAACATGAAGTTCGTGGCCGGGACCGCCGCTTGCGAGGGCACGGCCGCGTATACCCGTGCGGAAGCGCTGGCGCATTTCCGCGAGGCGGCCGATGCCGCAAGCCGGCCGTTCATCTACTTGAGCGCCGGGGTCAGCGACGCCGTGTTTCGGGAGGCGTTGGAGCTGGCCATCGAGGCCGGGGCCCGCTTTTCGGGCATCTTATGCGGTCGCGCCACCTGGCAGGACGGGGTGGCCGTCTATGCCCGCCAGGGCTATGAAGCACTGCGCGGCTGGCTGGCCGATCGCGGCGTCCGGAACATCGCCGCGCTCAATGCGCTGCTGGCGCGCGGCGCGTCGCCGTGGTGGTCGGTCTACGGCGGCCGGGAACAGATCGCGGTCATTTGATCCGCCACCCCAGACCTGTAGGGGCGAGGGAACCTCGCCCCTACGTGAGGATGGCTTCCTCTTCCAGCAACGCCAACAGCCCCAACAGATAGCTGCGCGCGCCGAAGCCGGCGATCTGGCCTCGACATACCGGCGCGATGACCGACGTGTGGCGGAACGGCTCGCGCGCATGGATATTGCTCAGGTGCACCTCGACGGTCGGGATGCCGACGCCGGCGATGGCATCGCGCAGCGCGTAGGAATAGTGGGTCAGCGCGCCCGCGTTGATGATGATGCCGTCGGCCCAGCCGACAGCCTCATGGATCGCGTCTACCAGCGCGCCCTCGTAGTTCGACTGCAGGATGCGTAGCGTCACGCCGCGCGCGGCCGCGGCCGTTTCCAACATGGCGTTGATTTGCGCCAGGGTGACCGTGCCGTACACCCCAGGCTCGCGCGTGCCGAGCAGGTTGAGATTGGGACCGTGAAGGACGAGAATGTTCGGCATGGTGACCTCGGGCGTGAAACGGGAAACGTCATGCGTCAGAGCCGGTAACATTTGACGTTCCGCTTTTCATTCTCCACAAATCCTCTCCAACGCGGCCAGGACTGCGCTCTCCTGCACGTCGTCGGCCACTGTCACTTCGCCGATGCGGCGGATCAGGATGAAGCGCAGCGCGCGGCCGCGCCGTTTTTTGTCGGTGCCCATCGCGGCCAGCGCCGCGTGGGGGTCGAACGCATGGCGGATCGGCAGGCCCAGGCGCCGGACGGCGGTCTCGATCTGGGCGGGCAGCGTCGCAGGGCAGAGGCCGAGCGCGGCGCTCATCTCGGCCGCGGCGATCATTCCCAGGCCGACCGCCTCGCCGTGGCGCAGCGCGTAGCCCGAAAGCAGTTCCAGCGCGTGGCCGAAGGTGTGGCCCAGATTGAGCCAGGCCCGCTCGCCCTGCTCGAACGGGTCGCGTGCGACGATGCGCGCTTTGACGCGCACCGCATCTGCGATGATCCGGGTCAGAAGGAAGTGATCTCCGTTTTCCTCGCTCAGGAGAGGGGCGGTGCCGGCCAGCTGTGTCAGGGTCTCGTAGAGGGCGGCATCGCCGATGATGCCGGCCTTCAGCACCTCGGCCATCCCTGCGCGCCACTCGGCGACGGGCAAGGTGGCCAGCAGCGCCGGATCAATCAGCACCACCGCAGGCTGTTTGAACGCGCCGACCAGGTTCTTGCCCTGCGGCAGGTCCACGGCCACCTTGCCACCAACGCTGGCGTCCACCATGGCGAGCAGGCTGGTGGGAATCTGCACAAACGGCACCCCGCGCAGCCATGTGGCGGCGACAAAGCCGGCCAGATCCCCTACCACGCCACCGCCCAGCGCGATCACCGGCTCGCTGCGGGCCAGCCTGGCCATAGCCAGCCGCTCGTACAGGTCGGCAGCCGTGGTCAGCGTTTTGTGCGCCTCGCCGTCGGGCATCTCGCAGACGACCGGATCGAACCCGGCGGCCGTCAACGAGGCGATCAGGGTCGGCGCATGGTGGGCTGCCACCGTCGGATTGGTGATGACGGCGCAGCGCGCCGGCGCAATGCCCGCCTGCGCGATGTGGCGTCCCGCCTGCGCCAGGAGGCCCGGTGCAATCAACACGTCGTATTGTAGCGTGGTGGCTGACCGTTCTGCCGTCGGCGCTTGCGCAGTGGCAGGCCCATACGCCACGATCAGACGGTGTCCTCCGGCGGGCAGCTCGGCCGCGATGCCCATGACCTGTTCGGCAGCCGCTTCGACGGAAAGCCGCGTGGTGTCCACATGGTGGGGAATCGCGGCGTAGGCCGGGCCGCGCTGAGCCAGAAGCGCCCGGAGGCGGCCGCCGCGGTCGTCGCCGGCCAGCATCGGCCGATTCTCGTCGTCGCCGATGCGCGCCAGCAGCGTCTCCGGGGATGCGTCCAGGCAGATCAGCACCCCACCGGCCGCCAGTGCCTCGCGGTTGGCCGGGTTGACGACAGCGCCGCCGCCGACCGCGATGACCAAACCGGCCGGTTGTCCCATTTCCCGGCATAGATCGGCTTCCAGCGCCCGGAACGCCGCCTCGCCGTCCTGAGCGAAGATCTCCGGGATGGACTTCCCGGTGCGTGCCACAATCAGGTCATCCAGATCCACAAACGGCCGGCCCAGCCGCGCGGCTACCTCGCGGCCGACGCTGGTCTTTCCGGTGCCCATGAAACCGGTCAAAACGATGTTCGGGTGTGACAAGGAGTCCCTCCGAGTTTGACGTTTCACACCTCATATCCGAATCGCCACGCCACGTTGTCCATCGGCAGGTCCTGGAGCTGGCTGCGGCGCAGCGCGGCGAAACGCGGCTGTTGTTCGGCCAGCGAGTCGCCGCCGAGCTTCTCCAGCAATGCATCGGCCAGCACCCAGGCGACCATCGCCTCGCCGACCACCACGGCCCGCGGCACGGCGCAGAAATCGGAGCGCTCGTAGCGCGTGGCAGTTGGCTCGCCGGTGGCCAGGTCCACCGAACGCAGGGGTGTCAGCGTGGTCGCGATCGGCTTCATGGCCGCGCGCAGCACGATCGGTTCGCCGGTGGTGATGCCGCCTTCCAGGCCGCCCGCGCGGTTGCTGGCGCGATCCAACCGCCCCACCCCGCTACTCCCCTCTCCTTGCAGGAGAGGGGCCGGGGGTGAGGTACTCACGATCTCATCCTGGACTTGCGTCCCGCGCAGCCGGGCATTGGCGAAGGCCGGACCGATCTCCACCCCTTTGACGGCCTGGATCGAGCCGAGGGCGGCCAGCAGCCGACCATCCAGCTTGCGGTCGAAATGGACGTGACTGCCGAGACCGGCCGGCACGCCCAGCGCCACGATCTCGAACACGCCGCCGATCGTGTCGCGCGCCTGCATCACCTCCCAGATCAAGGCGCGCATCGCCTCGGAGGCAACCGGGTCGGGGCAGCGCACCGGGCTGGCCTCGGCGCGAGCAAAACGCTCGACATAAGACAGATCGGCGGGCAGCGTTGCCTCGACTGCGCCGATAGCGGTCACATAGCCGGCCACGGTGATGCCGAAGTGGGCCAGATAGGCCTTGCAGATGGCACCCACGGCCACGCGCATCGTTGTCTCGCGCGCGCTGGCGCGCTCCAATCCCAGCCGCAGATCGCGATAGCCGTATTTGATCGCTGCGGTGAGATCGGCGTGGCCGGGCCGCGGGATCGTCATCGGTGGGATATCTTTGTCGGCCCATGACCGATAGTCCAGGTTGGGGACCTCCAGGCTGATCGGGCCGCCGGTGGTGATGCCTGCCATCACGCCGGCCGTGATGGCGACCGTGTCGTGCTCGATCTTCATCCGGCCGCCAGCGCCGTAGCTCTGTTGTCGTCGTGCCAGCTCGCGATTGATGATCGCGGCCGAAATGGGCAGCCCCGCGACCATCCCTTCGAGGATCGCCGTCAGCCGGGGGCCATGAGATTCGCCGGCGGTGAGAAACCGAAGTGGGCTCATGGTTCATGCCTGCGCCGTGAAATGAGTCGCGTTGCGACGGCTCAGAGTGTAGCATGAAATGCGGGTAGATAGCAAGACAGCAGATCTGCCGGGCGGCCATATCGGGAATGACGCCACCCCAAATTCGCGCCTGGTCAGTTCCCATGCTATAATGTACCTGTTAATGGCCCCGCGGCGATGGCGTGGATCATCTCCAGGATGTGGTGTGCCTGGCGCTGTGCTCGCAACGCAACGCGGCGTTTCGCCTGGCCGGGCAAAGCCGGCCGATTTTTTACGAGGAGTGCTTCCATGAAGAACAATGGTACAGACGAACCCGTCGAGGTCTTCGAGCCGGGCTACGAAGAAGATGAATTCTACACCGAACTGGATGACGACCGCGAGGCCGAACTCAACGAGTTCCTGGGCCTGCCCGTCGTGGGACTCGAATTGTGGGATACCTCTCTTGGCGACGACGAGGCCGAGGAGCCGGTGACGCCGGAGAATCGGACCGTCTTCGACGCAGACCTGCTTTTTGAAGGCGGGTTGGCGCTCGAGCTGTACATGGCATCGGTGTATCCCGACCCCGATGGTGACCCGGTCACCGGTATGGATGCGATCTACAACACCATCGGCCAGCTGGCCGACGACAACCTCGAACTGCTCGATTTCGCCCAGGCTGACGAGGAAGGCGGCCTGGCACTGGCTTTCGGCAAAGGCGACCAGACGCGCCAGGTGATCGTCTCCAGCGCGTGGATGGTCAGCGAGTGGGAAGAGAGCGAAGACGGGGAAGAAGAAGCATAGCCGGTGCCGGTCCGCACACCGCTCATCCGCCTGGCCGTCCTTGACGTAGACGGCACGCTGAAGTGCGCCGAGTCGCCCTACCAGTACATCCACCAGCGGCTCGGCGTGCAGCACCTGGCCGCGCCCAATCGTGCGCTGGCCCTGGCCGGGCAGATCAGCTACGGCGAGTGGCTGCGTCGCGATGTGGCGCTATGGGCCGGCCAGCCGGTGGCCCGCATCCGGCAATTGCTGGCCGAGAATCCCTTCCTGACGGGCGCGCCTGAACTGCTGCGCGCCCTGAAACGGCATGGCGTGTTCGTGGCGCTGGTGAGCGCCGGCTTCACCCTCAACACCGACCCGATCGTGGCCGAGTTCGGGCTGGATGCTGCGCTCGCCAACGAGCTGACGGCCGTGGACGGCATCCTGGACGGCGGATCGGTCAATCATGTGCCCGAAGGGGGCAAAGCCGCGTTTGCGCGCGAGCTCATGGCCCGGCTGAACATCCCGCCGGAGGAAACACTGGCGGCCGGTGACACCAAAGGCGACCTGGAGCTGTTCGATTGCGCGGGGTTGCGCATCGCGGTCAATCCGAAATCGGAGCTGCTGCGGGCGCGCGCCGACGTGGTGTTCGAGCCGGACCTGCGCGACGCCGTCGCCTGGCTGACCACACGAGGATATTTGAGGTAGCTCATGGAGCTGATTGATTGGCCTGGGGTGGCCCGCAATGCGCTGTGGATCATCGGCCTGAGCATCGTTCTGGCCGCCTGGAGTCATCTGCGCTGGTGGGCCAGACGGCACGGCGTCAGGGTGCGCCATGCCTTCGACTGGCCGCGCTTTCAGGTCCCTTTCAACGCGGGCCTCATCCTGTTCTGCAGCAGCCTGGCGTGGAGCTCCGTGCACTGGTGGGAGCGGGGCATGTGGGTCTTCCTCGGCATCGCGTCTGTCTGGCAGATGGTCGCCACCTGGCTTTTCGCCCGCCGTTACGGCTGGGATGCTCCACGGGCCGCCTCATCGGCCACGGCTGGCTCGGCTGACTCTGCGCGGTCCGTGGCTGGCCGATCTGATTCCGCCTCGTGAGGACATATCGCATGAGAATCCGCCGTCATCCGCTCTTTTGGGCGATCTTTCTGCTGTGCGCAGGCGCGTTCCTGCTCCTCAAGAACAACGGTGTTTTTCGCGATCTCGGTGATGCTCTGTGGGGTGGCATCTTTGTTCTGATGGGCCTGGGATTCCTGGCGTGGTTCCTGATGGATCGTCAGCGTCACTGGCGCGCGATCGCGGGGTTTCCGCTGCTTGCCATCGGTGCGCTGATCTGGCTGGGCTGGCGCGGCCTCGGCCTGGGTGACTGGCAGGCAGCGGCTCTGGTGTTCGGCGTGGCGCTCGGCTTCTGGGCCGTGCTGCTGACCCACGACGACAACTGGTGGGCATTGCTGCCGGCAGGCGTGCTGACGTTGTTGGCCGCGTTGAATGGCTTCCGCGCTCGCCTCGACGAGGCCATGTGGCTGGCTTTCTTCCTCCTGGGCCTGGGCCTGCTTTTCGGGCTCCTCTATCGGTTGCGTCTGGGCCAGCAGGATACCGGCTGGGCTGGCCTGCCGGCTGCCGCGTTCCTTCTGATCGGCGTCGTGAGCCTGGCAAGCGCGCTGAAGCTGACCGGCCTGGTCGCTCAGTGGTGGCCGGCATTGCTGGGGGTCGCCGGCGCTGCGTTCCTCTTCCTGGCTGTGAGCCAGCCGACATCGGAGACGCCGGCCAGCCAGACATCTGTTCCGGGGGAGTCGGCCGGTGTTGAGCCTGCCGCCGCTGTGGCTTCGCCGCCCCCTGCTCAGGAGTCGCCGGTAGATATCTACACCCTTCTCGCCCACCAGCCGAAGGAGGCTTCGGCTGGTGAACCTGTCGCGGCCGAGCCTGCGCAAGATTCGTCGTCTACATCAGGAGAGGCAGCGTGAACAAGCAACTGGTGGTTTACATCACGACCTGGTGTCCTGACTGTCGTCATGCCCAGGAAGCCCTGGCCGAATGGGGCGTCTGTGCGCGCTACGTCAACATCACGCGCGATCCTGCCGCGGCGAGCCGCGTGCGTGCGCTGACCGGCTTCGAGAGCGTGCCGACCTTCGTGGTGACCGCCGACGCCGGCTTCGATCCGATTGAGCCGCCGACGCCATTGCCCGTCGGCGGCGGGCCGCGCGGGGTGGATCGCGGCTCGGTGATCACGGAGCCGACGTCGGCCCAGTTGCGCGCCTGGCTGGTGAAGCACGGGTTTCTGCGAGGGTGACGCGTAGCGCGAAACGTGCAGCGTGAAACGCGAAGAATGACGAATCCTCAGCGCGTGCGGCGGGGCGAGGGTGTCTCACTGTTCGCAGTGACGGTCAGGACAATCTGATCGTCCGGGCGTCGCGTCCCATCGCGGCCGACGACAGGTAGCCGCACGCCGTCCTCCAATCTGTACAATCCCACCGCGACTCGCAGTCCGTCGGGCGATGTGCCTTTCGGCAACAATACGCGGCGCTGATCGGCGATCACCTGGCCCGGCCGCCAGGCACCGGTTGGATACAGGCCGCCAACCGGCGGCCCATCCCCCTGCACGATACGCGCACCAGTGCTGTCCAGCACGTGCACGAACACGGTGTAGTCTGCCTCGACCGCCTCGTTCGCCCGCCAGTAGAGCGTCACATTCAGCACGGCCTGTCCGCCGGCTGTCTCATCCACGGCCACCGTATGGCCCACCAGCTCCACCGCATTGCCGAGACGGTAGGTTGTATCATCGCGACGCCGCGGCACCTCAAGCGGCCGGCGTTCCTGTATATGCAGTCGCGTCAGCGTGACCTGATCGCCGCCCCCCTCCAGTGACACGCGTTCCCCGCGGCCGTCCAGCAGTCCCACGCGCAGTTCGGCGATCACGGCCGGCGTGTCGTTCGGCACGGCCAGCCGATAGTCATCTACCACGTAAAAGCCCGGCACCCAGGTCGTGGTCGGTTTGTCGCCGGGGTGCATCCGGGTTTGATTTGCCCAGGTCGCCGTGCCGGTGATGGCGTCGAGGTGGAGAAAGGGCCGCAGGTTTTCGTGCTGCGGCGTCAAAGCGCGCCAGTATAACCTTGCCGTCAGCGTGCCGCCCTGACGAACGGCCTGCCCGGCCAGGTCATAGCCGAGCAGCTCCACGCCGTTGGTGAAGCGGGCATGTACGGCATGCTGCATGGTGGCCGGTGCATCGGCGGCCGAACGCATTCGAAACCAGCGCGTCCGCGGGCCGATCCACAAGGTTGTGAGCGCGGTCAGGGCCAGGATGAGCGCGGTGGCCGTTGGCCAGCCTGCGCCGACCGGAGCGGACACGCGTGGCCTGGGCATGCGACGGCCTGCCTGCCACAAGCCGGCCGCCGCTGCGCAGCCGACCAGCATCACCAACACGCCGGCCCGCCGCACCGGGCTCATTTCGTAGCGCACGCGCAGTTCATGTTCGCCGGCCGGCGCGGTGATTGCAATCAGCCCGAATGGCGCGCTTGGGGCCAGGACCACAGGATGGCCGTCCAGCCAGGCGTGCCAGCCGGGAAAATAGAAACGGCGCAGTTGCAGTGTGGTCGTCTGGGGCAGACTCAGGCGATACACGTCCTCCAGCGGCCCGGCCATCAAGAGGGTCGCGTGGCTGCCTGCAGGCAGCGTTGTCCGATCCAGCCGGTCGAGCGGTTGGCCCGCGAGCAACGCCTCGGCCAGGTCGGTAGGCGGATCGGGGTCCTGGACCCAACGCGGCAGATACTCGTTGGCGCTGGCCGTAGCACGCGCGCCGCCTTCCAGTTCGTAACGTGCCAGGTCGGCCAGGGTCGGTTCGGCTGTCGGCGCGAAAGGCCGTGGGAAGAGATAGGGCGCCACGCTCAGCGGTGCCAGCAGCAGCAGGAGCAGCAGGCCCGGCAGTCGTGCTCTGGCCGGCAGGAGGGTCGGCCCGGCCGCGCCCAACAACGCCGCGCAGAGCAACGCCGGGCCGAGCAGCCGCCACGGGAACGCGATGAAGCGCGCCAGCGGCAGATGTTCCCAGATGGGGGCCGCGACCGGCGTCATCAGGGCCAGGCTGAGGATGAGGAGACCGGCGATGCTGCCCAGCATGAGCCCCCCGCGCCGGCGCGAGGGCAGCCCAGGGCCGAGGTCGCGCGGCCGCACGATCCAGATGGCCGCTGTGATCAACCCTGCCAGCGCCAGCGCGGCCTGGAAGAGGCCCAAACTGTTGGGCTGCGGCGGATTGAGCGCGGCGTCATCCAGCACCACCGCAGGCGCCAGCAGTTCGGCTGGCGGCAGCAGGTTCAGCCGCGCGTTGAACATCCCTGTCTCGATCGCCGTGATGTTCACCTCGCGCAGCTCGAGCACGGCGGGCAACCAGAAGGCCGCACTCAACAAAACACCGACCGGAAAGGCTGCCAGCCCGGCCAGCCAGCCAGCTGGCGCTCCTCCGGAAGCCGGTGCATTGCGGCTGATGGTCAGCGCCAGGGCCAGCGCATAAGCGGCCAGGATTGGGAAGCCCAGAAAGGCGCTTGGATGATGAGCATAAACCAGCGCGGCCAGCGCGCCACCTGCGGTGGCGCTCCAACGCAGGTCGCGGCGCACGATGGCTTCGGCCAGCAACCAGGCGCACCAGGGCAAGAGCCCCAACGCCAGCAGCTGCGACAGATTGCCCTGGGTGAACAGCTCGCGGAAGCGCAGCGGCGCGTAGAGGTAGAGAGCGGCGCTCAACAGCGCGATAGGCCGCGCCGCTGCCTGGTCCCAGACCGCCGCCAAGAGGCTGCGGCCGGCGAGATAGGCGCCGGTCGGATAGAGGAGGAGGGCGATCATCTGCAGGGCAACGATTCCGCGCAGCACGCCCAGGCCGGTCAGGGCCAACAGGCCGGCCGCCAGGTGCGCGCCCGGCGCGTAGAAATTGAAAAAGGGGTAGCCGTAGCCAAAATAGAAGTGAGGCGCCCAGCTCGGATAGAACACCCCTCCGGCCAGCAGCTCGCTGACCTCCAGGGCGCGCAGGAGATGTACGTAGCCGTCGGCCGTATGCGGCAGCCCGGGCTGTGCGATGGCGATGATCGGGATGAGGGCCAGGGCAGCCGCCGGGATCAGCCACGGGTCGCAGCGCGGCCAGCGCGCGTCACGGTGTGGCTGCTTCGCAGGGGTGCCGCCAGAATCGAGGCCGTCCATGCTGCTGCCCATACCTCGCACCGGGGCCCTCACGGCCAGGGCTGCGGCGGCTGGGCCGGACCGACGCCCGTCTGGGCGGCTCGAAAGATCTCGTTGGCGTGATAACGGCTGATCACCTGGCCGAGGGTCTGCCGAAACTGCGGCGAGGGACGCACGCCCCAGCGGTCGAGCAGATAGCGCGCCATGGTCGCCAGTGTGGCCAGGCCGTAGATCACGCTGTTGCGGAAATTCACCGATGATGCTTCGGCGAAATAGCGCGTGGGGACAGCAATCTCGCTGATTTTGAAGCCAAATGCTACGGTCTGCGCGATGACCTCGGTGTCGAAGACGAATTTGTCCGAGTTCAGCAGAAATGGGATCGTTTCCAACAGGCGTCGGCTGTAGGCTCGAAAGCCGGTATGACATTCAGAGAGCCGTTGCCGCAGGACCAGGTTTTCGGTGATCGTCAGGAAACGATTGGCCACGTACTTCCACAGCGGCATGCCGCCGGCGAGCGCGCCGCTGCCCAGGAAGCGCGAGCCCAGGACCAGGTCGGCCTTGCCCTCCAGGATGGGCGCGATGAGTTGCGGAATGAGCCGGGAATCGTACTGATAATCGGGATGGAGCATGACGACGACATCGGCGCCATCGCGCAGCGCCTCCAGATAGCAGGTCTTCTGATTGCCGCCGTAGCCTTTGTTCTGGATGTGGACGATCACTTTCAGGCCAAGCCGTTGGGCGATCTCGACCGTCTCATCGCGGCTCACGTCGTCCACCAGGATGATGCGATCCACGATCTCGCGAGGGATGTCGTTGTAGGTGCGCTCCAAAGTGCGCGCCGCGTTGTAGGCCGGCATCACGACGATGACTTTGGCAGGTTGAGACATGACTTTACCTCCGGTGCTGGCCAGATTATACCGCGCCGCGGCCGAAGAAGCTAATCTTGCACGCATGCGCGCGGTTGTTTTGGCCTGCGGATCGAATTATGCTAGAATAGTGCCAGATAAACTTCATGGTTTTTTCTTTGCGCCCCCGTAGCTCAGTTGGACAGAGCAAGGCACTCCTAACGCCTTGGCCGCAGGTTCGAATCCTGCCGGGGGTACTTTCCAGGCAATATCCGGCAATGCGGGTTTCTGGCTTGCGCCTGTTCAATCCACACCGGCACGATGCTTGTGCGACCGGTCGCGGTAGGTGTGGGTTGATAGGGCGCATGGACGCGATGGTGAGTTACGAAGAGGGCATCTGATGGACGAGAAGGTCGCCTCGCAGGTTCAATCGAAAACTATCTCCTCCTTTTTTGAGCGTCCCCATGTGCACGTCGAGAAGATTCCGATCGGACCGGGTGTGCCGCTGGGCATCGAACAGGTTTCGAACCCGGCGTTGGGGATCGGCGGCGCCTATGGCGCGTGGGGCGCGGCCTACGACAATCAAGAGCTGCCGGAGTTGTTGGAGGAGCAGCTCGGCGTGCCTCTGGCCCCGGAAGAGCGCCTTAACCTGGCCGAGCTGGGATTCCTCAGCCGCCATCATGTGCCGCAGCTCTCCGCGGAGGAGCATGTTCGGCTTGAGGTCAGCGTGGGCGCACGTCTGCTGAGGGCGGCCGCGCAGGCGTGTGGCTGGGCCATCTCTGAGATCGAGGCGGTGCTGGTGGGCATCAGCATTCCGGCGACCGAGGATTATGTGGAACGCATTGCGGCAGAGGCCGGCGTGCCTGATAGTGCCCTGAAGGTAAGCGTCCACAAAGCTTGCGATGGCTCGGTGGCGGCCCTGCATCTGGCGCTCAACCCGGAGCTGCCTGTCAACCGCAGCCTGCGCCAGAACATCGCCGAGCGCCTGTTGGGCAAGAAGGTGTTGGTCGGCGGGATCGAAGGCTTGAGCCGCGTCCTGCGCCAGGCGCGCGACAAACAGGCCATCCAACTGTTCGGCAACGGCGCCGGTCTCCTGGGCCTGATCCCCGGCCGCACGATGAAATTCCTCGTCGGCGGCACGCGCGAGGCCTACGACGAAGAAGGGGTGCTACAGGTGCGCATGACCTATCCGCACTCTCATCGCCGCGGGGCCGACGATTCGCTGATCGAGGTGGTCGAAACCGGCGAGCAGAGCATCCGCGTGGCCGGCATGATGCACGAGCCGGAGGAGCCGGCAGCGCCGGTGGTGATGGCCGGTCCGATGGGCATGGTCAAGCTGTTCGTGCGCAACGGCGTCGAAGCGGTGCGCGGGGTGTACCAGGCCTATCGCGATCTGATGGCGCAGCGCAACATGTCGGGCCGCGACATCGCCGTGGCCATCGTGCATCACGCGAACTTCAAGATCAACCAGCTCAAAGAGAAGCAGCTATGGAAGGAGGGAATTCGTCTTCCGATGCCCTGGCTGCTCAGCGATTTCGGCAACGTCAGCGCGGCCACGAACATGATCGCGTTTTTGCGCCAGCTGGCCAGTCTGAAGCCCGGAGATCATGTGTTGTTCGACGGCTTCGGTGCCGGGACGTATTACGATGTGCTGGCAGTGGAGTTGGGCGGCTAGCCCGCTATCAGGTTGGATTTTGGCCTTTGCCTATTCGACCCCTCTCACCCCCTACCCCGCTCTCCCCTGCCAAGGGAGAGCGGGGAGAACCTTTTTAGGGGGTGTTGCGGGCGGCGAAGC